>Ga0307374_10009320_pt1 | contig 14478 bp, 11 predicted proteins | sample OX3MG_FD_202532 | JGI IMG/M metagenome (GOLD analysis project Ga0307374, IMG submission 202532) | Soil microbial communities from Risofladan, Vaasa, Finland - OX-3 | ecosystem: Environmental > Terrestrial > Soil > Coastal area > Acid sulfate soil | place: Finland: Risofladan, Vaasa | collected... | reverse complement strand
CCGGAGGTGATCTCGGACCTGATCAGCGCCTACCTCGACGCCGGCGCCGACATCGTCTCGACCAACAGCTTTACGTCCACCGCGATCGCGCAGGCTGATTACGGCACCGAGGCGCTCGCTCGCGAGCTCAACCTTGCGGCCGCCGGACTGGCGCGCTCGGCCGCGGACTGCTTCACGGCGGCGGACCCATCCAGGCCCCGCTGGGTGGCGGGCTCGATCGGTCCGACCAACCGGACGCTGTCGATGTCGGCCGACGTCAACGATCCCGGCGCCAGAGTGGTGGACTTCGACCAGGTGTATGACGCATACCGTGAGCAGGCGATCGCGCTCTACGACGGCGGCGTCGACCTGTTCCTGATCGAGACCGTGTTCGACACGCTCAACGCCAAGGCGGGGTTGAAGGCGATCCTCGACCTTCAGGACGAGGGACGCACGCAGCTTCCGATCTGGATCTCAGGGACCGTGACAGACCGCTCCGGGCGGATCCTGTCGGGCCAGACGATCGACGCGTTCTGGATCTCGGTTCGCCACGCGGAGCCGTTCGCGGTCGGCCTCAACTGCGCGTTCGGCGCAGAGCAGCTGCGCCCGTTCCTGGCGCAGCTCGCGGGTGTCGCCGACACTCTGATCTCGGCCTACCCCAACGCCGGGCTGCCGAACGAGCTCGGCGAGTACGAGGAGGGGCCGGAGGTCATCAGCTCGCAGCTGCGCGAGTGGGCTGAAGCAGGGCTCGTCAACATCGTGGGTGGGTGCTGCGGCACGACGCCGGCACACATCAGGGCGATCGCAGATGCCGTTGAGGGGATCCCGCCGCGCCGGGTCCCAGAGCTCCAGCCGACGCTGCGGCTCTCCGGGCTCGAACCCTTCGCCGCCGCGTGACCCAGGTGCAGGCAGTGCCCGGGCGCGCCACAGGTGAAATCACGCCGACGCCCGCCGAGACTCGGGCGACCTTCATCCACATCGGCGAGCGCACCAACGTCGCCGGCTCCGCGCGTTTCAAGCGACTGATCGCGGCGGGGGACTATGACGAGGCGCTGAGCGTCGCGCGCGAGCAGGTCGAAAACGGCGCCCAGATCATCGATGTCAACATGGACGACGGCCTGCTCGACGGCGAGCAGGCGATGACCACGTTCCTGCGGCTGATCGCGTCCGAGCCGGAGATCGCGCGCGTGCCGATCATGATCGACTCGTCCAAGTGGAGCGTGATCGAGGCCGGACTCAAATGCGTCCAGGGCAAGGCGATCGTGAACTCGATCAGCCTCAAGGAGGGCGAGGCCCCGTTCCTCGAGGTCGCGCGCAAGGTCCGTCGCTACGGCGCAGCGGTGGTCGTGATGGCGTTCGACGAGCAGGGGCAGGCCGGCACCGTCGAGCGCAAGGTCGCGATCTGCGAGCGCGCCTATGACCTGCTGACCCAGCGCGCGGGGTTCGACCCGGAGGACATCATCTTCGACCCGAATATCTTCGCGGTCGCGACTGGGATCGACGAGCACAACGACTACGCGCTCGCCTTCATCGAGGCGGTCTGGCAGATCAAGGAGCGGCTGCCCGGCACGAGGATCTCGGGCGGCGTCTCCAACGTGTCGTTCTCGTTCCGCGGCAATGAGCCGCTGCGCGAGTCGATCCACGCCGTGTTCCTCTACCACGCGATCGCCGCCGGGCTTGACATGGGGATCGTCAACGCCGGCCAGCTGGCCCAATACGAGGAGATCGACCCGGAGCTGCGCGAGCGCGTTGAGGACGTGATCCTCAACCGCCGCCCCGACGCGACCGAGCGCCTCTTGGAGATCGCCGAGCGCTACCGCGACGCCGGGGGCGTCAAGCGCGAGGTGGACCTCAGCTGGCGGGAGCTGCCGGTCCGCGAGCGGATCGTGCACGCGCTCGTCCAGGGCATCAACGAGTTCATCGTCGAGGACGCCGAGGAGGCGCGGCTCGAGCTCGGGGTGCCGCTGCAGGTGATCGAGGGCCCGCTGATGGACGGGATGAACGTTGTCGGCGATCTGTTCGGCCAGGGCAAGATGTTCCTGCCGCAGGTCGTGAAGTCAGCGCGCGTGATGAAGCAGGCGGTCGCGCATCTGGAACCGTTCATGGAACGCGAAAGTACCGACACGCGCGGTGCCGGGCGGATCGTGATGGCGACCGTCAAGGGCGACGTCCACGACATCGGCAAGAACATCGTCGGTGTCGTGCTCGCGTGCAACGGCTTCGACGTGATCGACCTGGGCGTGATGGTCCCCGGGCATCAGATCCTCGACGCCGCCGTCGAGCAGGGCGCGGACCTGATCGGGCTGTCCGGCTTGATCACGCCGTCCCTGGAGGAGATGTGCTCGGTGGCGACCGAGATGGAGCGCCGCGGGCTGACGCTGCCGCTGCTGATCGGCGGGGCCACGACCAGCAAGCTGCACACGGCGATCAAGATCGATCCGTGCTATCGAGCCGGGCAGACCGTGTACGTGCCCGATGCCTCGCGCGCCGTCGGCGTGGCGAGCGCGATGGTCGACCCGGAGCAGCGCGCCGTGCTTTCGGCACAGGTCAAGGCTGAATACCTCGAGGTCGCCGAACGGCGCGCCAGCGGGCGCGCCGCAAGTCGCCGCTCCTCACTGGCGGACGCGCGCGAGAACCGTCTGCGGATCGACTGGGACGCCTACGCCCCGGTGGCGCCGTCGCAGCTGGGCGTGCAGGCCTTCAAGGAATATGACCTCGCCGAGATCGCGCCCTACATCGATTGGACGCCGTTCTTCCGTACCTGGGAGCTGAAGGGCACCTTCCCCAAGATCCTCGACGACCCGACCGTCGGCCCGACCGCGCGCTCGCTCTACGACGACGCGCGGGCGATGCTCGAGCGCATCGTCGCCGAGCGCTGGGTCACCGCCTCGGCGGTCGTGGGGCTGTGGCCGGCCGCCGCCGAAGGTGACGACATCCGTGTATACGCAGACGCGGAGCGCACCGCGCCGCTCGCCACGCTGCACACGCTGCGCCAGCAGCTCGCGCGTGATCGCGAGCACCCGAACCTGGCGCTGGCGGACTTCGTGGCGCCGGTCGGATCCGGGGTCGAGGACTACGTTGGGGCCTTTGCGGTCACAACCGGCCACGGCGAACCCGAGCACGCGGCTGCGTTCGCGCGCGACAACGACGATTACAACCGGATCCTGTTCTCGGCGCTGTGTGACCGCCTGGCCGAGGCCTTCGCCGAGCGGATGCACGAGCAGGTGCGGCGTGAGCTCTGGGGCTACGCCGCCGGCGAGCAGCTCTCAACCGCCGAGCTGGTCGCGGAGCGGTACCCCGGCATCCGCCCCGCGCCGGGTTACGGGTGCCAGCCAGACCACACCGAGAAGCTCACGATCTTCGCGCTGCTCGACGCCCCCGCCAACGCCGGGATCGAGCTGACCGAGAGCTATGCCATGAACCCTGGATCGTCGGTCAGCGGTCTGTACCTCGCGCATCCGCAGGCGCGCTACTTCGGGGTCGGCCGGATCGGCACCGACCAGCTCGAGGACTACGCCGCGCGCAAGGGCTGGAGTCTCGAGGAGGCGCGACGCTGGCTCGCGACCCTACTCGACGACGAGCCCGCCGCCGCCCGCGACGTGGCGCTCTGACCAGGTCTCGATCCACTCGCCGCGGGGGAGCTGAACCTCGGGGAGATAGCACGCCGGCGAGCGGCGTCCTTGCCGTCGGGTCGGTCTGCCTCTCTGAAAGTCGTTTTGCGTTATAACGCCCGCGCTATAACCCAAAATGGACCAAAGCGGACCAACAGCAGTTCCGTCGTGCGAAACACCGCGGGTCCATCTCGTAGCCCATCCCTACGAGCCGTTGAAGAGGCCCAAGTGCCGTATTACTTGCAGACGACGGCTGGCCCTACCCCGATCGCAGTGGCGCACGACGCCTACGATGGACGGGTTCAGATCGATCCCCGAAAGGCTCAACAATGACTGCTACGGCGACGCGCGTGTTGGACAACTACATCGCCGGCGGCTGGGTGCCCGCCCGGGCCGCCACCGGAGAGCTCGACGTCAGGAACCCGGCGACCGGCGGAGTCTTGGCGCGGGTGCCGCTGTCGGGTAGGGCGGATCTCGATGCAGCCGTCGAGGCGGCGCGAGCGGCGCTGCCGGAGTGGCGCGCGGTGTCGGTGATCGCACGGGCGCGCAAGCTGTTCGAGCTGCGCGAGCGGCTGTCGGCGCGCAGCGAGGAGATGGCGCAGTCGATCACGACCGAGATGGGCAAGACGATCGCGGATGCGCGGGCCGAGGTCGCCAGAATGATCGAGATGGTCGAGGCCGCGACCGCGGTGCCGACGACGATGCAGGGGCGGATCCTGGAGGACGTCTCACGCAACATCGACGCCGAAACCGTGCGCCAACCGGTGGGCGTGTGCGCGGCGATCGTGCCGTTCAACTTCCCGGCGATGGTGCCGTTCTGGTTTCTGCCGTTCGCGATCGCTTGTGGGAACACATTCGTGCTGAAGCCCTCCGAGCAGGTACCGCTGACCCAGCAGATCGCCTACGAGGAAGTGCACGCGCTGGGCTTGCCGGCCGGTGTCGTGAACCTCGTCAACGGCGGGCGCGAGGTCGTCGAGGGGATCCTCGAGCACCCGGGGATCGATGCGGTCTCGTTCGTCGGCTCGGCGCCGGTGGCGAAGCTGGTGTACGAGCGAGCGGCCGCGACGGGCAAGCGTGTGCAGGCATTGGGTGGCGCCAAGAACCACATCGTGGTGATGCCCGATGCGGTGATCGATAAGACCGTCGAAGGGATCATCGCCTCAGCGTTCGGGGCGGCGGGCCAGCGCTGCATGGCGGGCTCGGTCGTCGTCACGGTCGGCGATGCGCACGGGCAGCTACTCGGTCCCCTGACCGATGCAGCCCGAGAGCTGCGGGTCGGCGACGGGCTCGACGAGCAGGTCGAGCTCGGACCGGTGATCTCGTGTGCGGCGCGCGACCGGATCGCGGGCTGCGTCGAGCGCGCCGTCAGCGAGGGCGCGCGACTCGCGCTCGACGGTCGCCAGGCAGGGGCCGAGGGACTGAGCCCGGACGGCGCGTTCATGGGCGCAACGATTCTCGACGGCGTGCGCCCGGAGATGGAGATCGCACAGGAGGAGGTGTTCGGGCCGGTGCTGACGATCATCCACGCGGAGTCGCTCGATGAGGCGATCCAGATCGTCAACTCGAGCCGTTTCGGCAACGGCACCTCGATCTTCACCGAGTCCGGGGCCTCGGTCCGGCGCTACCGGCACGAGGTGGAGGTCGGCATGATCGGGGTCAACATCGGCGTCGCCGCGCCGGTCGCGTTCTTTCCGTTCAGCGGCTGGAAGGACAGCTTCTTCGGCGACCTGCACGCGCACGGCACCGACGGGGTCGAGTTCTTCACGCGCAAGAAGACGGTCACCACCCGCTACTTCTCATCCGGTCAGGGCAGCGGCAGCTACTTCGTCGAGCGCTGAGCGCTTGATCTAGCGTGGACATGCATGCATAATGCATGCATGTCCCGGCTGATCCAGGTCCGCAACGTGCCCGAGGATGTGCACAAGCGGCTGAAGGAGCGCGCCGCCGCGCAGGGCGAGTCGCTGAACACCTACATGCTTCGCATGGTGGTCCACGAGGCGGAGCGCCCGACGCTCGACGAGGTGTTTGCACGGATCAAGGCGAGAGGGCCTCTTGGCAAGCCTGATCAGCGCAGCGCTGCCGATTACATCCGCGAAGCTCGCGAGGAGCGCGACGCTCAGCTGATGGCGGCGATCAGCGAGGTTCCGCGGGAGCGCACATGATCGTTCTGGACTCCTCTGCCATCGTCGAGGTGTTGATCGACTCGCCAAAGGCGGACACGGTGCTGGCTGCCATCAGCGGCGAGCAACGACACGCGCCTGACCTGATCAGCTTTGAGGTCCTATCAGCGATCCGGGGCAAAGTCCGGGGGCAAGAGCTCACTCCGGACGAGGCTCTCATCGCAATGCGCGATTTCGAGGATGTCGAGGCCAGGCTCGAGCTCTGGCCGCTGCTCGAGCACATGACCGAGCGTGCCATCCAGCTTCGTGAGAACGTCAGCTCTTACGACGCCAGCTACGTGACGCTGGCGGAGATCCTGCCGTGCCCGCTCGTGACCGCCGATGCACGCCTTGGCCGGGCTGTCGACAGTCTGATCGACGTTATTGTCGTCTGACGTCGGTCAGCGGCCCGTAGGCGTCCGGCCGCCGCGTGGTGAGGAACGGGAACAGCTCCAACCAGTCGCGGCGCTCGTCGAGGTCGAGGTCGGCGACCAGCACGGCCGGGCGGTCGCGCGGCGCCTGCGCGAGGATGCGGCCATAGGGATCGGAGATGAAGCTCGAGCCGTAGAAGGTGAGCGGTCCCTCCTCGCCGATGCGGTTGATCGCGACCATGAACGTGCCGTTGGCGATGCCGTTACCGACGATCACCTGCCGCCACAGCGGCTCGGTGTCGAACTCGGGGTGGTCAGGCTCAGAGCCGATCGCCGTGGGGTAGATCAGCACCTCGGCGCCGGCGAGCGAGTAGGCGCGCGCCAGCTCGGGGAACCACTGATCCCAGCAGGTCGGAAGGCCCAGGTGGGCGGTCGCGGCCCCGGCGCCGGAATCGACCCCACCCGCCCCGGCGCCGGAGGAAGCAGGCTCGCCATCCGCCAGGCGTAGCGCAACGACCGGGAACGGATCGCCCTCACCGTTCGCCGGTCCCTGCCGGAAGTACCGGTCCTCGTAGTAGCCGGCCGTGACGGGAATGTGGAGCTTGCGCGTGCGCTGCACCAGCTCGCCCGCGGGCGAGACGAGGATCGCCGTGTTGTAGCCGAGGCCGTCACCGCGATCGGCCTGCTCGAACAGGGAGGCGTGGACGTGTACGCCCGAGGCGGCCGCGGCCCTGCGCGCGAACCTGATCGTCGGGCCGTCGTCAAGCGGCTCGGGCGCGACGCCCAATGCGTCCGGACCGTCGGGCGTGATCGCGAAGTACGGGGAGAGCGTCAGCTCCTGCAGGCAGACAAGCTGGGCGCCCTGCGCCGCCGCCAACGCGATGCCCCCGGCCAGCGCCTGCTCGTGCTCGACCGCGTCGCTGTGCCAGCGCTGCTGCACCAGCCCGACCCGCAGCGGAGGGCGCGTCGCGGGTCGGGTGCGCGCCGGCGAATCCGCGACCGCATCGACGACACTGAGCACGTAATCGGTCATACCGCCGGCACCTGCTGGGTGATGCAGTGCGGGCCGCCGCCGCCGTAGGCGATCGTCGCGCCCGGCACCGGCACGACCGAACGTCCGGGGAAGGCGCCGCTGATGATCGCAAGCGCCTCATCATCGAAGTCGATCCCGGTCACGGGCACGATCACAGCTCCGTTGCAGACGTAGAAGTTCAGGTAACCGACCGCGACACGCTCGCCGGCGATCTCAGCGTAGGGGAGGAACGGGACCTCGATCGTCTCGATCCCGGCATCGGCGAAACGCCCGAGGTTCTCCTCGCAACGCGCGCGGTTGGGGTTCTCATCCATGACGGTCTGCACGAGCGCGCGGCCGGCGGAGGCGAAGGCGGCGATCATGTCGATGTGGCCGTCGGTGTCGCGATCCTCGACCAGGCCCTGACCGAGCCAGACGAGGCGCTCGGCGCCGAGGTAGTCGGCCAGCAGCTCCTCGATCGCTCCGCGCGAGAGCGACGGGTTGCGGTTCGGCGCCAGTAGGCACTGCTCGGTCGTGACGATCGTGCCGGCGCCGTCGCTGATGACCGAGCCGCCCTCCAGCACCATCGGTGCCCGGCGCACCTCGTCACCGAGCTCGCGCGCGATCAGCCCACCGATCTCCGCGTCTTTGTCCCATGGCGGGAACTTCTCGCCCCAGGCGTTGAAGCCGAAGTGGACCGCCACGCGGCCACCGTGGTCGTCGACGACGTAGATCGGGCCGCTGTCGCGCAGCCACGAGTCATCGATCGGGAGCTCCACGATCTCGACGCGGCCGGCGCAAGCGGAGCGCGCGGCTTGGGCGTCCTGTGTCGAGGCCGCGATCATCGTGACGTCCTCGAAGTCGGCGATCGCGTTGGCGACCACGGCGTAGTCCGTGCGCGCCCGCTCGAGTGTCGGCCCCCACAGCGAGGTGCGGCAGGGCCAGCCCATGATCGTCCGCTCGTGCGGCTCCCACTCACCGGGGTAACGCATGCCGCGGAGCGTACCTGGCCGGGCCAGATCGACCGGGCCGGGCCAGATCGACCGGGCCGGGCCAGATCGACCGGGCTGGGTTAGATCGACCGGGCGACGAAGGTTGGCTCGTCGTCGCCGGCGCTCAGCGGGCTCAGTGGGGAGCGCTTCGCGGACGCCAGCTCGTCGGCGGTGACGTTCTGCGGGTGGTGGCAGGCGGCCAGGTGGCCGTCTGCGTACTCGGTCAGCTGGGGCTCGACCTCGCGGCATTTATCGCTCGCGCGCGGGCAGCGGCTGGCGAAGCGGCAGCCCAGCGGCGGGTCGATCGGGCTCGGCACCTCGCCGGTCACAACCCGCCGCGACCGCGCGCGGTTCTCGGCCGGGTCCGGGATCGGGATCGCGTCGAGAAGGACCGACGTGTAAGGGTGGATCGGCTTGGTGTAGAGCTCCTCAGAGGGCGAGAGCTCCATCACCTTGCCCAGGTACATGACCGCGATCCGGTCCGAGACGTGACGCACGACGCTGAGGTCGTGCGCGACGAACACGTAGCTCAGCCCGAACTCGTCCTGGAGCTCGTCGAGCAGGTTGATGACCTGCGCCTGGATCGAGACGTCGAGCGCTGACACCGGCTCGTCCAGCAGGATCAGTTTGGGGTTCATCGCCAGCGCCCGAGCGATGCCGATGCGCTGGCGCTGACCGCCTGAGAACTCGTGCGGGAAGCGGCCCAGGTGCTCGGCGCGCATGCCGACGGTGTCCAGCAGCTTTCGGCTCTCGGCTTCGATCTCGCCGCCGTGGACGCCGCGCAGCTTGAGCGGTGTCGCGAGGATCTGGCGGATGCGCTTGCGCGGGTTGAGTGACGCCTGCGGGTCCTGGAAAACCATCTGCATCTCACGCCGGATCGGCTGCATCGATTTCCGCGACGCCTTGGTGATGTCGACGTCGCGGAACTTGATCTCACCGCTGGTCGGGTCGAGCAAACGCACCAGCGTGCGGATCAGGGTCGTCTTGCCGCAGCCGGACTCGCCGACCACCCCGAGCGTCTCACCCTGCTCGATCGCGAACGAAACGTCGTCGACTGCGTGCACGTGTGCGACCGTGCGGTCGATGATCAGGCCCGCTTTGACGGGGAAGAGCACCTTCAGATGCTCGACAGACATCAGCTCGGTCATGCCTTCACCTCAGCCGCCAGCCCGATCTCGCCGTCGACGGTGCGAACATCTCGCTTGCGCTCGACGGGCAGCCAGCAGCGATCGAGATGGCCGGGAGCGTCGGGCAACCGCGAAGTGAGGTCCGGCACCTGCGCGCATTGCTCGAAGGCGAGCGGGCAGCGGGGCTGGAAATGGCAGCCCGTCGGCGGGGCGAGCAGTGACGGCGGCATCCCTGCGATCGCCGGCAGCCGCGCGCCCCGGTCGCGGTCGACGCGGGTGATCGAGCCGAGCAATCCCCAGGTGTAGGGGTGCTGAGGGTCGTAGAAGAGCTCGTCGAGCGTGCCCTGTTCGACCACCCGGCCCGAGTACATGACCACGACGCGGTCGGCGATGTCGGCGACGACGGCAAGGTCGTGGGTGACGAGGATGATCCCGGCGTTGGTCTCGGCCCGCAGTTTGCGCAGCTCGTCCAGGATCTGCGCCTGGATGGTGACGTCGAGCGCCGTCGTCGGCTCGTCGGCGATCAGCAGCTTGGGAGAGCAGGAGAGCGCCATCGCGATCATCACGCGCTGACGCATTCCGCCGGAGAACTCGTGGGGGTAGGAGCGCAGGCGCTCAGACGCCCGTGGCACGCCGACGCGCTCCATCAGCTCGACCGCCTGTTCCATCGCCGCGGACCTGCTCACGTCGGGGTTGTGCACGCGGATCTGTTCGACGATCTGCCTGCCGACCCGGTAGACAGGGTTCAGTGAGCTCATCGGGTCCTGGAAGATCATCGCGATGTCATTACCGCGGATCTTGCGTAGGTCGTTCTCCGAGGCGCCGATAAGATCCTGCCCGCGCAGCGTGGCGACGCCCTCGATCGTGGCGTTGGGGCTGCGGGTCAAGCCCATGAGCGTCATGCCGCTGACCGACTTGCCAGAGCCGGACTCGCCGACGATCGCCACGACCTCTCCGGGGGAGACATCGAAGCTGACGCCGTCGACCGCCTGGACGAGGCCGTCCTCGGTGCGGAACGAAACCTTCAGATCCTCGACGTGGAGCAGCTGCTGCTCGTTCATTCGAGGCGGATCCTCGGGTCCAGGAAGGCGTAGACGATGTCGATGAGCGCGCCGAAGGTGACGACCGCCAGGGCGGTCAGCATCACGATCGACATCAATGTCACCGTGTCGAAGTTGCCGATCGACTGCGCGGCGAGCTGGCCGACGCCGTGGAGGCCGTAGACGGTCTCGGTCAGGATCGCGCCGCCGCCGACCACCTGGGCGATGTCCAGGCCCCACAGCGAGAGGATCGGGAGCAGGCTGTTGCGCAGGATGTGGCGCAACAGCACCTGGCTCTCGGAGAGACCCTTGGCGCGCGCGGTGCGTACGTAGTCCTCGCTCATCGTGTCGAGGATCGTGCTTCGCAGCACGCGCGAGTAGAAGCCGATGAACAGCACCGACAGGGTTATCCACGGGCCAATCAGGTGTTTGAACCACTGCCATGGATCGGTTGTGAACTTCACATAGCCACCGAGCGGCAGGATGTTCGCCTTGTAACCGAGGTACTGGATGATCACGGCGCCGAGGAGGAACGGCGGCATTGAAACGCCGATCATTGCCAGCACAGTCAGCACCCGGTCGGTGTACTTGCCCGAGCGCACGGCCGCCAGTGTGCCGAGCGCGATCGACGCGAGCAGCCAGAAGATGCCGGCACCGCCGGCGAGCGAGAGCGTCGCGGGCAGCCCCTGCCTGATCTCGGCGAGCACGTTGTAGCCCTGCGAGTAAGAGTAGGCCGAGCCGTCGAAGATGTTGCCCATCGTCTTGACGTACTGGACCCAGATTGGCTTGTCGAAGCCGTAGCGGACGCTGATCAGATGCACCTCTTGCGGGTTCGCGAGCCGCCCTGCGATCTGCCCCGCGGGGTTGCCGCCGGGGAGCGCGACGATGAACAGAAGGAACGTGACCGCGGAGATCACGAACAGCATGATCAGCATCGTGATCACTCTGCGTGTGACGAAACGGCCCATCAGATCTTGACCTTCGACCGCGGGTCGAGCGCGTCGCGCAGACCGTCGCCGAAGATGTTCACGGACAGCACGGTGAGCACGAGCATGATGCCCGGCACGAGTACGTCATGGAAGCCGTACGGGAAGTTCGTGAGTCCGTCAGAAATCATCGTGCCCCAGGATGCGTTCGGCGGCTGCACGCCGGCGCCGAGGTAGCTCAGTGCCGCCTCGAGGATGATCGCGCCGGCGAGGATCAGCGGTATGAAAACGATGATCGTCGACGACAGATTCGGGAGCAGCTCGCCGAACATGATCTGGATGTTGCCGAGGCCCTGCTGCCGTGCGGCGTCGATGAACTCGCGCTCGCGCAGGGTCAGCACCTGGGCGCGCACTGGTCGTGCGACATAGGGGATGTAGACGAAGCCGACGACGAGCGCGGTGGTTAACAGCGTCGTCGAGTGGAACGGGCCCAGGCCACGGACGTTCAGCACGGTCCCGAGCGTGATCCCGAGCAAAACAGCCGGATACGCCCAGATGACGTCGTTGATGCGGGTGATCACCATGTCCGTGATGCCCCGGAAGAAACCGGCGAGGATGCCGAGGATCGTGCCCGCGATCATCGTGATCAGCATCGCGACGACGCCGATCTCGAGCGAGCTGCGCCCGCCGTAGAGCAGGCGCACCGCGAGGTCGCGGCCGAGGTCATCAGCGCCGAGGAAGTAGTGGTTGAACTGCCAGGTCGGGCCCATCGGGATGCCCTGCGGGCTGACGATGTCCACGGTCTTGCCGCCGACCCGGGCGGTCCCTGTGATGTTCTGCGCCGTCGGGCTGATGTGGGCTATGTCCTGCGAGTAGACGGGCGCCAGCAGGCAGAGAACCACGAGCAGGATGAAGAGGCATCCGAAGAACATTGCGACGCGATTGCGGCGGATCCGTCGCCACGCGAGCGCGTAGACACCGATCCCGGGTGGGATGTCCTGGCCTTCGGCGGGCGGCAGAGGCTGCTCTTCGAAGGCGATTTCGCTGTGGACGGTTGACACGGTGTTACCGGACGGAGCGGAAGTGCTGAGAGGGTAGTGCGTTTGTCCGGCTCACGTGCTGCGGGGCGGGTCGCCTTGCAGGCGACCCGCCCCGTGCGCAGCCGTTACACGCAGAGCGTGCTTACTTCAGGCGCAGCTCGCTGAAGTCCCAACCGTAGATCGGGTTCTCCATGAGCGGCGAACGAGCGATCTTCGTGGACGTGAAGAACGGGAACTCCTGATACCCGAACACGCCCGCGTAGGCCTTCTTGGCGACGTACTTGTCAAGCACCTGCCACTGACCGGCGACCTTGCTGATCTGCGTCGTCGGGGTGGCGCCCAGCTTGGCGACTTGCTTGTTGATGTAGGCGTCGTTCGTCTGGCCAAAGTTCTCGTTGTTGGTGGGCGTGATCGCCTTACCGTCAAGGAGGACTCCGTAGAAGTCGACCGGGTTCGGGAAGTCCTGGTTCCAGTCGGCAAAGCCGGTCTGGGGATCGACTGTCTTCGACTCACCGATGGTGGTGAAGTAGTTCGTGTCCGCGACTTCCTTGAGCTTCACGTTCGTGAAGCCGATGCTCTTCAGCTCTTGCTGATACGCCTCCATCCACTGCAGACGCGGCGAGCGCTCCTCGCTGTAGACGGTGATTGCCGTGTTGGCCTGGCCGGACTTGGCGACCAGAGCCTTGGCCTTCTTGATGCTGCCGACGCCCGGCTTGCCGTAGGGGCAGCTGCCCTTCGGGTGGCCCGGGATGGCCGGTGGCAGGAAGAAGCAGGCCGGGGCGAGCGTGCCGCCGCCGAGGCGTGACATTGCGCTCTCGTTCATGCCTGTGACAACGGCCTCACGGGCGTACTGATTGTTGAACGGCGGCTTCGACGCGTTCAGGAACACGTAGTAGGTGGAGCCGCCGAGGTTGACGAGGCTGAAACGGCTGGCAGCCTTGCTCTTGATCTGGAGCAGCACGCTGCCCGGGATCGTGTCCGCCCAGTCGAAGACGTCGACGCTGTTGTTCAACACGGCGTCGGCGTTCGCTGCGACGTTCGAGTTGATCTTTACATTGACGTTGTCGAAGCCCGACGGGATACCCGGAACCGAGGTCCAGTCGGGGTTCTTGACGACGCTGTACGACGCGTTAGGCACGATGTTCGTGACCTTGTACGGACCGACACCGGCCGGCGGAGCGGTCGGCTGGGCCTTGGACACCGAAGTCCCCTTGGGGTCGACGAAGCCGAGCGACGGGAAGGCCAGGACGTTGTCAAACGGGCCGTAGGCCGCGGTCAGATGGACCACGATCTTGCCAGTGGCGTTGTTGGTCGAGATACCCGAGATGCCCTTCGCCTTATGCGCGGCATACGCCGCAGCACCCTTGATGTTCGGGGTGATGAACGCGCTAGCGCCGCCCCACGGAATGCTGACCGCACGTTCGACGGTGAACGTGAAGTCGCTCGCGACGACCGGGTCGCCGTTGGAGAACTTCAGGCCCTTGCGCAGCGTGACCGTGTAGGTCTTGCCACCATTTGAGATCTTCGGCAGCGAGGTCCCCAGGCCTGGGATCAGGTTGGCGCCCGCGGTGCCTGCCTTACGGGCGTAGGTCGTCAGGCCGGTGTAGACCAGCCAGTTGACCTCGGAGCCCTGCGTCGTGTAGTCCAGGCCGGGATCCAGCGACTGTGGGGCAGTGCCCTCGACCATATTGATCGTGCCGGTGGCGGCAGCGTGGGCCTTTTGGACCTTCGCTCCCGCACTTGCGGCAATCGCTGCTGCGATTGCCACCGCGCCGACCACGGTCAGGATCAAAGACCAGGTCGCTCGCTTGTGTTGAATACGCACTGTGGCGTCCTCCTCCATGGGTTTGAGACTTGGCGATAAATCTATTCGCAAGTCGCCAGCTTTGCGTGCACCGTAATGCACTCGCAACATGCTTGCATTCTGAATCCCGGCGGTCAGCCGGCGGCGTGGTCGGCTCCGGAGAGACCCACCGGGCTTTGCGACGCCGTTTAGGCCCGTACGACGGAAGCGTCAGAGGCGTCTGCGGGGTCCTGCGTCACGACGGCATCGGTGTGGTGATACATGCCGCCGCGCAGTGCCGACGCGCCCGCTGCGACAAGGCACGCGATGATCGCAAAGGCGAAAGCGGTGTGGAGGCCGTCGCGAAACGGTGAGGAAATCAGCTGCGGGAAGAACGAACGGCCGGTGAGCAGCGCCTGGCTGTGCGCCGAGAGCTTG
>Ga0307374_10009319_pt1 | contig 14478 bp, 9 predicted proteins | sample OX3MG_FD_202532 | JGI IMG/M metagenome (GOLD analysis project Ga0307374, IMG submission 202532) | Soil microbial communities from Risofladan, Vaasa, Finland - OX-3 | ecosystem: Environmental > Terrestrial > Soil > Coastal area > Acid sulfate soil | place: Finland: Risofladan, Vaasa | collected... | reverse complement strand
CCGCGAGTGGGGACAGCATTTGGGGCGGACCAGGCATGGAACAGCCTTCGATTCAGAGTGTGACCCCGGCGTTTCGGGTCGCAGCGGGAATACGGCGTGTCGCCGGCCGCGATTTTTCGGAGGATGACCGCGCTGGAACAGCTCCGGTTGCAATCGTCAGCGCACTATTCGCGAAGAGGGTCTGGCCCGGCAAGCCACCGCTCGGGCAGTGTGTCATCGTTGGCGATCCCTAAGAGCCGTGCCGTCGCGTTGTCGGCGTCGTAAACGACGCGCACGTCTTCAATTTGATTGAGGCTCCTCGCCCGGCTCTATACTTGCCCATGGCCCAGGGTGGGTTACCGCTCGGCATTCCACGGGCGATTGTGGTCAGAGTCCGAGCCTCCGGGAGCGAGAGCACGGTCCTGGCCGTGCGACACCTCACTGGGGGCGCTGGCGGAAGCGTTAGCCAGTGGGAGTTTCGGAACCTTGCAGGTGTGCTGGCACCTCAATTTCAACCGTGGCAACTTGCGGCCAAGCTGTTCACGTTGCTGGGCGCTCTAGCAATGCTCGTGGCTGGCGCCGGCATCCTTGGGGCCGTGGCGTATGCGGCCACGCAGCGGACGAAGGAGCTCGGCATACGGCGCGCATTAGGTGCGAGCAGTACTAACATCGTGGGGATCGTCGTTCACGGCGGTGTGGAAGCAGTTGGGGGCGGTTGTTTGATTGGGGTTGCGTTGACGCTCCTGCTTGGGCGCCTTTCAAGGGCCTCTCTCTACGGTGTGAGTACCGCAGACCCGTGGTCCATATGTGCTGCTATCGCGGTCGTGATGTTGGTGGGGGTCATCGCATCACTCCCGCCGGCTCTGCGAGCCGCGCGTATTCATCCGATGACCGCACTCCGCTCCGACTAGTCCGGCCGGTGTCGGTATCGGACGACGCTTCCCACGATTTCGTTGGAACCGCTCTTCCGCCTGCGTTGACGCGGACGAGAATGCTTATCACGATCGGCGAGTTGCCAATACCCACCGGTGTGGCTCCCACGTTGGCTCGAACGCCGCGCGTGCTGATTACATCGGCCCCGGCCTCGTATTGCATCACCGACGCAACTGCTCGCGCCTGAGTCCCTGAGATCTGGTCCAACCTTCGGGGGTCACGTCACCAGGGGGCGGGCCGGCGCCCAGTCGCCAACATCCGCATCATAAGAAATCGTCGCGCCGACCGGCCGTGTCTGAAAGATGTAATCGTGGAGCGTGGCGAATTCGCGACCGCAACTCGAGCAGACTTGCGGGAATAGGCCTTCAAAGTGCTGGAGGGTCACCCGGGTCGCGTCGTCAGTGTCCACGGTGCAACTGCTCTCCCTAGCGTGAAGACCAAGTACGTCCATCGAAACGCGCGGCGCCAGGCCTGTCAACGATACCAGTGGATGGCCGGAGGGGGGCGACGAACCAACTCTTCCCCAACCTTCGACGCCCGTCCTGCCAGCGGTCAGCTACGCCGGGGGCTCGGACTGCGACCACACCCGACAATTTCCGCAGTACACATATCGTGCCCGGCGGACGTAGTCCGCCGTCGCCTTGCGGATGAACACGGCCCCGCACAGATGACACCCGAGATCTTCAACGCCCATGTCGGCCGGGTCGGTCGGCGTCATGGGGGCGCGCAAGACCTCGCCCACACCAGCAGGCGGATGGGCAGCCGGGTACGACTTCATCGGACCTCCAGACAAATAGATAATCCGCGGCGGATGGTCAGTTGCAGTATAACTCGACGCCGGGGGCCTGGGTCCTTGAACACCTGTCCGCCTGGGGCCACAGGTCGACAGGACGTCGCGGCAGTCACGAACTCCCTGCGCTACTGCACCGCGCGTGGTTCGATGGGAAGACCGATTCGCCAATCGACAATCTGAAGAAGGTGACGGCGTTGGCTTCTGGCGACTGGCGACTCCGTTCTTCGGGACCCGAGGCGATCGGCGGCCGCGGGTGGGGCGTTACCGGCCCCGGCCGCCCCTGCTGGTGTCCGCCTTGCGTTTGGCCTTCTTCGCGGCCTTCGCTTCGGCGGCGGCTTCGCCGGTCTCACTCGCCGAGGACTCGTGTCCGATCTTGCCGACCTGCGTTCCGGTGATGGCGTCCACGTTCACTTCGTCGATCCCGTCCTTGCCGGGCGTCTTCATGTCGAAGGAATAGATGAGCTTGCCCCCATCGTTCTCCAGCTCGAGGGCCTGGATGTGCGCGGCGGGCACGAGACGCTGCGCCATGGCGGCCGCCGTGGACTCCTGGACTTTGGCGCGCTTGGCGAGCCGGGCGGGTACGTCGCGTTTGTAGGTCGGGCGCTGCGCACCCGCGGTGCCGGCTGCGACGGCCAGCGCGCTGGCGATCACAAGATGACGAATCTGCATGTGGGTTCTCCCTGGTGTTGTTGGTACCGGTGTGCTCCATAGCGCTAAAGCTACCAGGGCCGGCTGTCGGCTTCGTGACAGCGAGGGGGAGGCCTCCCGACACGCCTCGATACAAATGCGGCGCGCCGTTCACGCCGAAGGCGCTTACCCCGAGTGGGGACGATCGGGCGACGGCGCGCCCACCGATCGTGTCTGCGGCAGATGAATTTCAAAGACGCTCCCGGTCTCGCTCGAGCGGGCAAGCGTGACCGACCCGCCGTGCAGCTCGGCGATGTCGCGGGCGATGGCGAGGCCCAGGCCAGCGCCCGGGCTATTTACCGTTTCATGATGAGGGCGGGAGCTGTCGCCACGGAAAAAGCGCTCGAAGAGACGCGGGACGTCTGCCGCAGAGATTCCTGGGCCGTTGTCCGATACCTTGATGACGTACTCTCCGTCCGCGGCCTCAAGCGTGACTGCGACGCGTCCCGGGCCCGGCATGTACTTGATTGCATTGTCGATCAGGTTCGTCAGCGCGCGACGGAGCAGCTCCGGGTCGCCATCATAGACAACGATCGGCAGCCACGGGGTGTCGAGCGCAATGCCCTTCGCCTCCGCCAAGGGCTGCAGACTCTGGAGGGTCGACCGGATCATCTCATCCAGGCGCATGCGCTGCGCGACGAGAAGCGTCTGTCCGGCGTCGGCGCGCGCAAGCAGAAAGAGGTCCTCCACAATGCGCGAGAGCTGGCGACTGCTGTCTCGCGTCGCTTCGAGCGCAGCGCGATACTCGCTGGCGCCGGCATGGTCACTCGATAGCGCAACCTCCGCCTCAGTACGAAGGAGCGCGAGGGGCGTCCGCAGTTCGTGGGACGCGTCCGCCGTGAAGCGGCGTTGCTGCTCGAGCGCCGCATCGACCCGGGCGAGGACCTCGTTGAACGCGAGCGCCAACTGGCCGAGTTCGTCATCCGGATCCCGAATCGATAGCCGCTCGTGGACGTTGCGTGCGCCGATACGCCGTGCCTCGGCGGTCATGGCGGCCACCGGTCCCAGCGCGCGGCGCGCGAGCAGATAGCCGGATAGGACGGCGATGAGCAGCGCGACCGGCAGGGCGAACAGGGCGGCATCGCGTGCCGTTTCGAGCAGCTCGGCCGTATCATGAAAGTGCTCGCTCACGACGAACGTGAACGGGCGCGAGTCGAGCGTGGCGCGCCAGGCGAGCGCGCGGAGCTCGCCGCGCTCGGCGCGAATATTGAACGCCTGGTCGTCATCGCGCTGGGCGGCGACCGTGGCGGTAAGATCCCGCCAATCAACGGTCGTCGGCGGACGGGCGACGTTGCCATCCTGAGAGGCCTGGCGATCATCCTCGTCGAGAGAAACCGGCATCGTGACGATCATGTTGCCTGGGTCTGGCGACTGGAGGACATCGAGCCCGTGGGTCTGCAGGTCGGCGACGAGCGCCGCCACCAGTGTGGTGCGGTCGCGCTGTTGGCCGGCGTGCGCTGCGATCGTGGACGAGACCAGGTCCTTCTCCTGCAGCAGCGACCGGTCAATCTGCGTGAGCGAGGCATAGCGGATGAAGACATAGGCCGCGGCGAGCAGCACGCAGACGATGACGGCGAGCACTCCGGCGTTCCATGCGGTGAGTCGCGTGCGGATCGACGCCACGGGTCAGTCCTGCCGCGGCGGCCGCGCGGGCGCTGGGGATGGCGCCGGCTTCACAGGGACGACCAGCGCGTACCCGAATCCGCGGCGCGTTTCGATCATCGCCTCCCCGGACGGCGGCTCGATCTTGCGCCGCAAGCGTCCCACGAGGACCTCCAGCGCATTGCTCGACGGTTCGTGATTGTCGTCCCAGACGTGCGCCGTGATGTCGGTGCGCGACAGGGTGTGGCCGATGTGGCGCGCGAAGTACTCGAGGAGGACGTACTCGCGGCTCGTGAGCTCGATGCGCCGGCCGCGGCGGGATGCGGTGAGCGCGAGCGTATCGATCTCGAGATCGCCGATGGCGATGACCGCGGGCTTGAGCGCATCGCCACGCCGGAGCAGCGCCTGAATCCGCGCGACGAGCTCCTCGAACGCGAACGGCTTCACGAGGTAATCGTCGGCGCCGGCATTGAGGCCGGTGACCCGGTCCGAGACGGCGTCCCGCGCGGTCAGCATCAGAATCGGGACGCGCGCACCGCGCGCGCGCAACTCGCGGGCAATGTCGAAGCCGGTGGCGCGCGGGAGCATGACGTCGAGGATGAGCACGTCGTACGGCGTCACGGCGGCCTCGACGAGCGCGCGTGCTCCGTCATGGACGACGTCGACCGCGAACAGCTTCTGACGCAGGCCACGCGCGATCGCGTCCGCCAGACGTTCGTCGTCCTCGGCAATCAGAATGCGCATGGCGAGAGATCGTCCATTGGGGGTGACATGCTGAGGAGAAGGTACATGGAGACGGCACGGAATGAAACGAATGCTAATGCGTCCACGGCTCCGCTGAACCGGGCGGGCGAATCTGTCAGCGGATCGTCAGAAAAGTCGCGTTGCCCGTCACCGAACCGAAAGGTCCGCGCGCTAGGTTTTGCGATTCGACTGACGTGTCCCGCTCAGCCTTTCATCCCGCATCATGCTCCCATCAGTCAGCCGTTTCCGTCGGTCGCTCGTTCTGGGCGTCATCCTCGGGGTCGTCGTGGCGAGTTCCGCCAGTGCCCAGGCCGGCTCCACCACGGACATCATTGTCGGTCGCGTACTTGGGGAAGGAGCCGCGCCCGTGGCCGGTGCACGCGTAACCGCCGTCTCAGTCCAGATGGGACTCGAGCGCCAGGTCGTGACCGGCGCCGACGGCCGCTACACGATTGTCTTCCCCGATGGCGGAGGCGAGTACCGGTTGTCCGTGCTCCGCATCGGCTACCGCCCGGCGCAACTTGCCGTCCGGCGTCGGCCCGGCGCCGATCGGCTCGTGGCGAATGTCAATCTGACCCACGCGCCGGTGACGTTGAGCACCATCGTCGTGCATCCCACCGCCGACTCCGCCGCCCGCTATGGTCTATCGGGAACAGGGCGTACGCTGCATCCCGGCCAGCTCAACCGGCTGCCGGTGAATCCGGGTGATCTGGCGTCCACAGCCGGGCTGGCCCCCGGGGTCGTGGTGACCGCCGCCACCGATTCCACCACCACGAGCTTCTCGGTCGCTGGCCAGCCGCCGTCGCAGAACACCATCACGGTGGATGGGCTCGTGCAGGGCACCGCCCAAATCCCACGCGATGCCGTCCGCAGCACCACCGTGATCACCAATACCTATGATGTCGCGCGTGGGCAGTTCCTGGGGGGGCAGATTGCGTCCACCACCCGGCGCGGGACGGACCGCGTCACGGGCTCGTTCACCGTGACGGCGCGCGATCCGTCCCTCGCCGCCACCAATGGCCGCGTGAGTCCTGCATTCAACGGATCCGAGAGCAGCCGCGAGATCAGTGGTGGTCTCGGTGGCCCAATCGTTGGCCATCGCCTATACGGCTTCGGCGCCTTCCAGTTGGACCTGCGCAGTCAACCCGTGGCGTCGCTCTTGTCCGCCGACGCCACCACGCTCGGCCGGCTGGGCGTCGGGCCAGACTCGCTGGCGCGATTCCTCGGGGCCGTCTCGGGTGGCGGGCTGCCCGTCTCGCCCGCTGGGTTTCCCGGCACCCGCCACATGAACGGCGGATCGGCGCTGGCGCGGTTCGACCTGCAGCTCAACGACGCCAACGATCTGGTCGTCCGCGGCGACTGGCATGATCGGCAGCAGACCGGCGCCCGCGTGGAGTGGCATGGGCTTCCGCAGAGCGAAGGCGAGGGCGGCGGGCGCGGCGCCGGCGTAATGCTCGCGCTGACCTCACAGTTGGGCAAGTTCGTGAACGACGCGCGCCTGTACCGCGCCGCGGACTACTTCGACCAGAGCGGCTACTGGACCTTGCCTCGCGGACTTGTGAACACCACGTCCGTGCTCCCGAACGGCCAGGTGGGCGTTACCTCGCTGGGCTTTGGGGGGAACAGCTCGCTCCCGCGGTGGGACCACTCGTCGATGTTCGAGGCGAGCGACGAGATCTCGTGGATCTCACCCAACGCGTCGCACCGGGTGAAGCTGGGGGTGCTGATCGACGAGCAGTCAGCCTCGACCAACGCGTCGAGCAACAAGTATGGCATGTTCACCTACGCCTCCATCGGCGATCTGGCGGCCCATCGTCCCAGCATGTTCACGCGCACGCTGGCCACCCGTCCGCAGTCTACCGCGGGGAGCAGCGGGGCGGTGTACCTCGGCGACGCCTGGCGCCCCACCGATGCCCTGGCCGTGACGTATGGCGTGCGTGCGGAGTGGGCCGGGTATGGCCGGGCACCCGCGTACAACCCGGCCGTCGAGGCGGCGTTCGGGCGACGCACAGATCAGTATCCGTCGGAGTTCATGGTGAGCCCGCGCCTCGGATTCTCGTATTCGGCTGGAGGCGACGCCGACCAGCCCGCGCTGCGGCTGCGCGGCGGCGTGGGCGAATTTCGCGGGAACTCCCGCTCATGGCTCTTCGCACTGGCGGCCGGGCAGAACGGCCTGTCCGGCGCCGAGCAGCAGCTCACCTGCATCGGCGCCGGTGTGCCGGTGCCCGACTGGTCCGCCTATCTCTCCGATCCGGGGGCCATCCCCACCGCGTGCGCCGCGGGCAGCCCGGGCCTCGTCTCGTCCGCGTTGCCGCGGGTGACCGTGTTCGCGCCGAACTACGGCGCGCCGCGTGCCTGGCGGGCGTCGTTCGGCGTCACGAAGCCGCTCGGGCGCTATTACAGCCTGGCCGTGGACGCGCTGTACGCGTACGGCCTGCACGAGCAGGGGGTCACGGATCTCAACCTCAACCCCACACCGCAGTTCCGCCTCGCGGACGAGGGAAACCGCCCCGTGTACGTGCCGGCCGCCACGATCGACCCCACGACCGGCGCCACGTCCTCGAATGCCTCGCGCCTCGTACCGTCGTTCAGCAACGTCCTGCAGATCAACTCGGCGCTGCACTCGGACACGCGGCAATTGATTGTCTCGTTCGAGAAGCAGGCCGACCTGGGGCTGTCGTACAATCTGTCGTACACGTTCACGCGGTCGTACGATCAGTCGCAGGGATTCGAGGGGGCGGAGTACGACGAGAGTACGTCCGGCACCCCCAACCGGGCTGAGTGGTCCTGGAACGACGACGCGCGGGAGCACCAGTTGCTCGCGATCGTCTCGTACCAGGTCGATCCCGCGCTCCAACTCACCTTCGTCGGGCATGCGCTATCGGGGCGGCGGTTCACGCCGCGGGTGCGGGGCGACATCAATGGCGACGGCATCCAAAACGACCGGGCGTTCGTGTTCGATCCGGCCACCACGACCGACACGGCGCTGGCGACGGGCATGCGCCAACTGCTGGCCGGGGCGAGCCCCCAGACCCGCGCGTGTCTGGTGAAGCAGCTCGGCGTCGTGGCGGGGCGGAACAGCTGCGCGTCACCGTGGCGCACGACGTTCGACCTACAACTCAACTATTCACCCGCGGCATTCGGACTCAAGCGGCGGCTGGTGCTCTCCGTGACGGCGGTGAACACCCTGGCCGGGCTGGACGCGGCTCTGCACGGGATGAATCACCTGCGCGGCTGGGGGCAGTACGCGCGAACGGACGAGCATCTCCTGTTCGTCAAGGGGTTCGACGCGCAGACGCAGCAGTTCCGTTATCAGGTGAACCAGCACTTCGGGTCGTCGTCGCTCAACCAGTCGCCGTTCCAGACGCCGTTCATGCTGCAGGTGCAGGCGCGGTTCGCCGTGGGAGATCTGGGGAACTAGAGCGGATTCGGGCTCGATCCGGACGCCAAGCACACGCGAGCGCTGAACGCGGATGTCATGCGCCGCGCGGCGCGGATGGCGGACAAATACGTGTGGATACCGAACTGTGGTCGCGGCCGGTGGCCGACTTCGTCTATTCGTACCGCAGCGCGACGATAGGATCCAGGGCGGCGGCCCGACGGGCGGGCCACACACCGAACAGAATGCCGATCAGCGCGGCAAAGCCCACGGCCACGCCAATGGACGAAGGCGCGACCGCCGTGTTCCACGCGAAAGCGTGCTGGAGCACGCGAGCGGCCCCGATCCCAATCGCGACTCCCCCGAGGCCACCGGCCACACAGAGCGTCACCGCCTCCAGGAGAAATTGCAGGAGGATCGTCCGGCGGGTGGCCCCGAGCGCCTTGCGAATGCCGATCTCTCGCGTGCGCTCGGTGACCGAAACGAGCATGATGTTCATGATGCCGATGCCCCCGACCAGCAGACTTACCGAGGCAATACCCGCGAGCAGGGCGGTGAAGACCTGACTCGTCTCACCCATCGTCGCGAGGAAATCGCTCTGGCTCCTGATGCGGAAGTCGTCCGGTTGACCGGCGCGAAGCCGGTGGCTGCGTCGCATCCAGGTCTGAATCTCGGCCATCGCCAACGGGATCGACGCTTCATCTCGTGCGAGGACGAAGATGTCACCGAGATACGGGCTCCCGAACACCCGGAAGCGCGCCGCATTGTACGGAATGAGAATCTGCTCGTCTGGGTTTTCGAACGATGACGCGCTGCCCTTGGACTTGAGAATGCCGATCACCTGAAACGCGATGCCGCGGATGCGGATGGTCTGGCCCAGAACGGCGAGCGGGTCGGTCAGGCCGAGCGCGTCGAGGACGGCCGAACCGAGCACGGCAACCCGGCGGCCGGCGGTGTCTTCGCGGGTCGTGAAAAAGCGCCCCACGTCGACATCGTATTTGTGCACGAGCGGGTAATTCGCCGTCGTGCCGAGGATCCGGATGTTCGCGTTGTAGCGTTGGAACGTCACCTGCTGGTTCTGGTCTTCCTGCGCCTGCACTTCGAGAAGCGCGTCGGCGCTATCACGAAGGAGGTCCGCGTCCCGGGTCGTGATGCGATGGTAGGTGGTCAGGCGCACGCCGTTCTGGGACATGCGTGTGGCATCGACCTGCAGGAGCGTCGTGCCGAGCGCGGCAATCCGATCCTGCACGGACCGCTGGGCCCCATCACCGAGCGCAATCATCGCGATGACGGCCCCGATCCCGATGACAATGCCGAGCATCGTCAGAAAGCTGCGCAGCTTGTTGGCGCGCAGCGATGACAGCGCGACGCGGAGGGTTTCGGTCCAGAGCATTGGGGGAGGCGGGGGAGCCGTGAGCGCTCGCGTGTGCGGTGGGTGTGGGTGAGGTCTGGCGGGCGGACCGGGCGCGCCAATCGTCCGGCCCGCTGCCGTCGTCAGCGCTCCACGGTGAGGAGCGTAAATGAGTTGGGGAGTACCGGCGGCCGCCCGCGGCGACCGGCGGGAAGCGTGCCGAACTTCGCCGACGCCGTGTACAGCGTGTGGCTCCTGGGGTCAAGCTCCATGGTCCGAGCACCGTTCATCGTCTTGACGGTCTGCACCACGGTGTACTTGTCCGGCGCGTCTTCATGGATCACCGTGATCGTGCCATCGCCGCAGGACGCGAAGGCGAGTTGCGTCGCCGGATCGAACCGCGCGGCATCGACGCCCTGTCCGATGGGAACGGTCGTCACGAGTGTGCCGGCCTGGGCGTCGGAGATCGCCATCACCCCGCTCCGGCAACCGCTGAAGAGTCGATGATGTCCGGTGTCGATCGCAAGGCCTGTGGGCTCCGTGCACGGCGCCAGCGACCAGTGGCGTGTCACCGTGCGGCTCGCGATGTCCACTTCGTCCATCTCGCCCTTGTCGGCGATGTTGACGTACACGTGGCCGGCGCCGTCCGCGATGCCGAATTCCGGCTTTCCGGTGAGCGGAACGTTGGCGACGTTCGTGTTGTGGGTGGGGTCCACGATCGTCATCGAGTGGGCGTCGCCGTTCATCGAGAACACGAGATGGCTCGTCGGGTCGTAGACGATGCCGTCGTCGTCCACCTGCGCTTTCACCTTCGCCACCACCTGGTGCGAGGCGAGATCGATGACGCGAATGGTGCTGTCGCCGCCCGACGTCGCGTACCCGCGGCCCACGTCATAGGCAAACGCCACGCCGTGCGCGCGGTCGAATCCGGGGATTCGGGCAAGGACCTTCCCGTCGACCGGGTTCACCACCATCACGTAACTTCCGCGCGTGATGTAGAGTTGGTCGTGTTGCGTGTCGAGCGAGAGGTAGTCCCAGCCGTCGTCGCCGCCAATCAGGTGACGCGCCGTCACGTGATAGTTCGGGCTCTGCATCGGCAAGGTGCCGATGAGCGCTGCGGCGGCAACGGCGATTGAGCGGTGGATCACGGTTGCGGTCATGGCCTGACCCCCGGACGAGGATGATCGAAGCAGAAGGTGGGAGTGAAGCTACCGGACAAACCTGACGGCAAGCTGACGGGCGAGCGCGGGGCTGCCGCTCCGCGCTGCCATGGGTGTCATCACCCGCGAAGGAGTAGTTCTCGGCCGATGGACGGTGCAATGCAGGGGCGGCTGCGCATCAGGCGCCTTGGCCGACTACGCCCGCTCCCATTTCAGCCGCCGGTACTCCAGCCGCGTCAGCGCGACCACAATGGGGTCGAGGGTTGTCAGCGCGACCATGCTGAACCGGTGTGTCAGAGCCGGTCGACCCCTGATGAAACGTGTTCGGGTCTGATGAGAGTCGCCCGCATCGATACGGTTGGACGGCGCGGAGCCGAGCCTCGATTGTCGCTCGATGGCCCGGGGGTGGTCACCGCTGTCACCGCAGAGACAGCTTGCCCTCGTAGATATACGGGACCATGCATGATAGGCCGATACCGGACACGGGGCGCGAGCCGGGCGCGGCAGGCAGCAGTGCGCCGGGTACCGCTCCCCAGGACGCGATTCCTGCAGCGTATACGCCGCCGACGCTCAAGGTCTACGGCACCCTTGACCAACTCACCGCCACGGTGGGCCGAAGGGGCAGGCGCGACGGGAGACGCAGCCGCCGTCGTACTGGCTTCTGAGGCATGGCCGGGGACCACGCCCGTGCCTCACCCAGTTCACTGCGCCACCTCGCCCACGGCGAACTTCAGCGCCCTCGTCGCCCCGTTCGAGACTGAGGCGCCACGAGGCCCCCGTCCCTGAACGGTGGACCAGCGCGACCCCCGGAATAGCGGAAAGACTAGGCTGATCCACGGTGTCGTGGCCGAGCTCTGGACGAAGCCGACCGACGGCGGAGAGCCGATTCACCGACGCCCAGATCGTGGCCACCCCTCGCGAGGCCAGACCCGTGACAAGCGGCATTGTCACGAACGCGGGCTCGTGACAACGGTGAACTACACGACCTGCCGCCATTTGTCCTATGAAGGGAACGGCACTTCGCTTCGAGCCATGGTGCGCGTCACGCGGTGATATGTCCCGCACGCGCCGACGACGGCTCAGGGCACGGCCTTCGCCGCTTCGAGCAGGTCGCCGAGCACGGCACTCGCCGTCGCGCTGCCGCCGGCGCCCCGCCCTTGCAGACGCAAGACACCGAGCGATTCACTGTCGATGTGCACGGCGTTTTCCTCGTCGCGCACGTTCGCGAACGGGTGGTTGCTGGGTAGAATCACTGGCCGCACCCAGGCGCGAACGCAACCGTCGTCGTCGCGCTCGGCGCCGGCCAGATACTTCAACACACCCGATCGCGCCTCTGCCCGGCGCACCAACGGCTCGAGATCCGACGGGAGCGATTCCACCTGGACCGGCAGTGCCGCCGGGTCGACCCCCCAGGCCAGCCACGCGAGGATGCGGATTTTGTCGGCGGCATCGAGCCCTTGCAGGTCACGCGACGGATCGGCTTCGGCGAATCCCCGGGCCCGCGCATTCACAAGCGCGTCGGCGTAGCGCACGCCGTCGGCGAGCGCTGTGAGCAGAAAGTTGCTCGTGCCGTTCAAGATCCCGGTGATGGCACGCACGCCGTGCCCGCCGAGTTCGCTCCGGAGGGTGCGCACCACCGGCACGCCCCCGCCAACCGCCGCCTCGAACTGCAGCACGCGTTCGTGCTCGTCAGCCAAGAGCTGGAGAGCGGGCCCGCGCGTGGCCATGAGCGACTTGTTCGCCGTCACCACCGGACGCCCGGCGGCGAGCGCGCCGCGCACCACCCGCTCCGCCGGGTCGAACCCGCCGATCACTTCGACCACGACGTCGGCGTCGGCCTGCAGAAACTCATCCGCCGATGCGGTGAACAGCTCGCGCACTAACGGGAGGCCGCGGTCTCTGGACGGATCGCGGACGAGGATGCGCGAGAGTTCGAATCGCAAGCCGTGACGCGCCTCGATCTCGCCCTGCCGGCGGCGGATGAGGGACACGAGCGACGCCCCCACGGTGCCGCACCCGGCGAGCGCAAGGCGCATGACGCGCGGGGCGCGCTTTCGCGCGGCGACGGTGGGCCGCACCGAGGCCCGGTCAGTGCCGGTGACGATCATGCGATGTCTCTCCGTAATTTGGCGAGCGCCGACGCCCGAAGCGCCTCGCGCAGGATGGCGCCCACCTGTTCGTGCTCGAGCAGGAACGCGTCGTGACCGAATGCCGAGATGAGCTCCCGGTACGCCGCCCCGGCCAGGTCGGCCCACCGCCGCACGACGTCGGCCGAGTAGAGCTGGTCGCCGGGAACGCCTACGGCGAACACGTGCCCCGTGAGGCCTCGGAGTGCCTGCGTCAGCCCGCCTCGCCCACGCCCGAGATCGTGCGCGTCCATGGCGTCGAGCAGCGTGCGATAGGTCGCGACGTCGAAGCGCGCTTCGAGTTTCTCTCCCTGATGCCGCAAATAGCGTTCCACTTCGAATCGTCCGTCCGGGCCTACCGCGCGGGCAAACCGCGTCTCGAATTCGCGCTCGCTGCGGAAGGCGATCATCGCGATCTGGCGGGCCACGGCCAACCCCTCGTGGCCGGCCACGTCCAACACGGCGCGCTGGACGGCATTCCACGCGATGGCGTGCGCCGTATGCGCCGCCGGGGCGGCGAGCACCACCGTGGCGCGCGTGCGGCCGGCGAAGGTCGCCGTCCACTCCAGCGCGACCATGCCGCCAAGCGACCCGCCGGTGACGAGCGCGACGTCACCCACTCCCAAGGCGTCGACGAGATGCGCCGCGAAGCGGGCCTGGTCTCGCGGCGTCACCGCGGGGAACTGTCCCTGCGGATCGTCGGACGGACCGCTCGTGCCGTAGCATGAGCCCAGCAGATTCGGTGCGAGCACCGCGTACTGGCGGGTGTCCAGGGCACACCCGGATCCGATGATGCGATTCCACCAATCGCCGGCGGCGTCCGGCGTACCGGTGAGCGCGTGAAAGACGAGGACGAGATTGTCGCGCGCCGTATTCAACGCGCCATCGAGGTGGTACGCCTGCCGTAGGTCGCGTCGCACCTCGCCCGATTCAAAATTGAACGCCGGCACGGCGAGCATCCGCGGCGTGCGCGCACGGCCGATCATGCCGCCGCCGCGCTGAGGCGCAGCGCCTGATCGAGGTCGCGCAGGAGGTCGTCAACGTCCTCGATGCCCACGGAGAGGCGGACGAGATCGGCGGTCACGCCGGCCGCCGCGCGTTCGGCGTCCGACAGCTGTTCGTGCGTCGTCGTCCAAGGATGGATGATGAGCGATTTCGCGTCACCCACGTTCGCGAGCAGCGAGAAGAGCTTCGTATGCGACGGGACGCGCCCCGCCGCTTCGGCGCCGCCGCGGACGCCAAAGGTGAGCACGCCGCCGAACCCGCCGGCGAGGTATCGCTTGGCGCGGGCGTGCGTGGGGTGATTCTCCAGCCCCGGATAGCTGACCCACGTCACCAGCGGGTGGTCGGCCAGGAACTCGGCAACCCGGAGCGCGTTGTGGCAGTGGCGCTCCATGCGGAGGTGCAGCGTCTCGAGCCCCTGCAGGAAGAGGAACGAGTGGAACGGCGAGAGCGCCGCGCCGATGTCGCGCAGCAGAGCGACGCGCAGGCGGATGGCGAACGCGACGTTGGCGCCGCCGACATTGCCGAACGCCTGGCCGAACTTGAGGCCGTGATACGCTGGATCGGGCTCCTGGTAGAACGCCCTGAAGCGCCACGCGTGGCCCCAGTCGAACGTGCCCCCATCGACGACGATGCCGCCGATGGCGGTGCCGTGCCCGCCGATCCACTTGGTGGCGGAGTGGAGCACGATGTCCGCGCCATGCGCGATGGGCCGGCAGAGT
>Ga0307374_10009318_pt1 | contig 14478 bp, 12 predicted proteins | sample OX3MG_FD_202532 | JGI IMG/M metagenome (GOLD analysis project Ga0307374, IMG submission 202532) | Soil microbial communities from Risofladan, Vaasa, Finland - OX-3 | ecosystem: Environmental > Terrestrial > Soil > Coastal area > Acid sulfate soil | place: Finland: Risofladan, Vaasa | collected... | reverse complement strand
ATCGCCCGCGAAATAAATGCGCGTCGGCAAGCGCTTGAGAACGCCCCGAGCAAATACGGACACCTCGAGATGCGGCGCCTGGGGGGCCGCCTTCCAGCTGGGCACCCGGCCCGGCTTGACGGTCTCAAACACGCAGGTTCCCTTATTGTCGCTTGCCAGGCGTCCGAAGCCTCGGAAGCCCTCTTCGATGGGCTTTCCCTGAAAATCGTCCGGATGGTTGTATCTTCCGTCCGCGTTCGCCTGCCAGATTTCCAGCATCGCGTCGGGAATCGGCACGCCCTCGCCGTCGTACATCGTGCAGATCAATTTCACTCGCTCGCCTCGTACATTCGGCCCGGCGATATTGGAAATCGAATAGGGGTCGGTGAGGCCCAAATGGAAGAAAGGGCCGACGGTCTGGGAAGGACAGGGAATTAGATCCATTTCATGCCTCAAAAGGAGTCGCCTCGCGGCCGCGAAGAACAATGTCGAAACGGAAGCCGAGTGACCATTCGGGTTGCGTCAGTTCCAACTCGAATTGTGAGATCAAGCGCTTCCTGGCTCTCTCATCCGGAATCGAATTGAAGATCGGATCGAACGGGAAAAGTGGATCGTCGGGAAAGTACATCTGCGTCACCAGGCGCTGCGTGAAAGCGGTCCCGAACAATGAAAAATGGATATGCGCGGGCCGCCACGCGTTCGGATGATTCCGCCACGGATAGGCGCCCGGCTTGATGGTCACGAAGCGATACTTGCCCTCGGCATTGGTAAGTGTGCGGCCGCAGCCTGTGAAGTTCGGATCGAGCGGGCAGGGATGCTGGTCGCCTTGATGAAAGTAGCGGCCGCCCGCGTTTGTCTGCCAGATCTCAATCAGGGTGTTGGGAACGGGACGCCCATTGTCGTCAAGCGCGCACCCGGACACTGTAATACGCTGGCCCATTGGTTCTTCTGCGTGTTGTCGAGTGAGATCGTTGTCGTTCTCGGCGATTTCGTCATGGCCAAAGACAGGCCCGGTAACTTCTGAGAGCGTGTGAGGCAGCACGATCAGCGGCTTGCGGGGCGCGCGGAGAACAGTCGAGCGGTAGGGCGCATAGAGCGAGGGCGGCTGAAAATTGGGATCATGGCGCCGGTAAGGAACAACTGCGTGTTCGCGCGGAGGCGCCGCGCGTGGCCCTGCCGGCGGTTGAGTAGAACTGGGCGATTTCGGTGTCATCACTGAACTCCTCGAGCGATTGCCATACCGCGAACACTGCCATGCGCTCTTTTAACTCGCCAAAAGCCCGATCCCGATGGCGACGGAACCTTATCCAGCAAGCCGAAAAATTTAACGGTCACCATATGTTGCCACACGCGCCCTGCGATACCCAGAAGGAACGGAAACAACAACAATCCCATGATTAGATGGGTCGGCACGCATTATACATAGACCGGTCGCCAAAATCGTAGAACCTGGGCCGTTCATATCCCGTCACTTTGCGCCCGTGGCTATTCTTCCGCAATCAGCCCGGAGTGAAAAGGCTCCGAGCAGTCAATTCCCTCAGGGAGTTGACGCATGACGACCGAGATTTCTCCACATGCTGAGGACGATCTTTCACGCATCCGCGCTGCCGGGGAAGCGCACCCTTGGCGAATTCATCGATCAAGCCATGGACCCAATTATTATGCGGCATGTACGAATGAGCCGCCAAATGGCAATTGTGGTCGAAAGCGGCTGTGCTTTTGGGGCCATGAATCCGCGTCTGCGTGCGATAATTGCCGATCGCAGGACGATTCGTCCCGGCGCAGCCTGGCAAGGACGTACCCACTTTGAGCGAGTCTTCCATTCTCGAATGAACACTCAAGTAGGAATCGTCGGGGCAGGCCCGGCCGGACTGGTGCTCTCGCACCTTTTGCATTTGCAGCGCATCGAGTCCGTCGTGCTCGAAACTCGCACCCGCCAGTATTGCGAGGAGCGTGTCCGCGCCGGTTTGCTCGAACAAGGCACGGTCGATCTACTCACGGAAACAGGACTGGGGGAGCGGCTGAAACGCGAAGGGCTGCTTCACCATGGAATTAACCTGCGGTTCAACCGGCGCACGCACCGCATCGATTTCCAGGATCTTGCGGGCGGTCGCGGCGTAACGATCTATCCTCAGCAGAAGGTGCTTGGAGATTTATTCGATGCCCGGCTCGCGGCAGGCGGGCAGGTTCTCTGCGAAGTCTCGGATGTCAGCCTGCACGATCTTGATGGTTCGAAACTTTCCTCGAAACCGACAATCCATTTTCACAAGGACGGAGCGGAGCACAAGCTCACCTGTGATTTTATCGCCGGCTGCGACGGTTTTCATGGAGTTTGCCGCCCTTCCATCCCGGCCGGCGTTCTTACCGTATTCGAGAGGGTCTATCCGTTCGGGTGGCTGGGGATTCTGGCCGAAGCGCCGCCTTCCTCGGATGAACTGATCTATGCCTACCATGAACGTGGCTTTGGCCTGCTTAGCATGCGCTCCCCCCAACTCGTCCGGCTCTACCTGCAATGCGATCACGATGAAGACATTCGAAAATGGCCCGACGATAGAATCTGGGCAGAACTCCACAAACGATTCGAAAGCGAAGGCTGGCGTCTCACGGAAGGACCCATCATTCAAAAAGGCGTCGCTGGCCTGCACAGCTTCGTCGTGGAACCGATGCAGTTCGGCAAGCTTTTTCTGGCGGGCGACGCAGCGCACATCGTGCCGCCGACGGGAGCGAAAGGGCTCAATCTCGCGGTGGCCGATGTACGAGTGCTCTCTCGCGCGCTCGCCGAATTCTATTCTTCTGGACGGCGCGACCTTCTGGACCAATATTCGGAGAAGTGTCTGCGGCGTGTCTGGAAAGCGCAGCGTTTCTCCTGGTGGATGACTTCCATGCTGCACCTGTTCAAGGACGACAACGCATTCGACCGCAGGCGGCAAGTCGCGGAACTGGATTACGTGACTACCTCGCGCGCCGCCGCGCAAACTCTCGCCGAGAATTACGTCGGCCTGCCGATGGAATGATCCGGCTCGGCTTGCTCTGCCGCCGAAATCTTTCGGGATTTCATGTAGTCTCTACGTGGCGCAGTCCTGCACGGTATAAATCCGAATCTCGGCGCTTTGGCGTCCGCTCATCGGCACTGCCAGGAAGAAACGATCGAATCCTTTTCCTTGCTTGCCAAAGTATCCTGCCGTGCCTGCGCCCAACGCCGAGGGAACCTTGGCTAGAAACTGATAGTGGTCGGGATCGTTTTGCTGGAACACGTAGGCGCTCGTTGGTCATCGCGTCGATCATCGTGATGGCTCCCGTCTTTTCATCGTCGCCGCAGCCGACGTAGACCCGCTTGGCAGCTGCATCGTAGCGCAGATTATCGGCGCCGCCTTCAAAATCGACCATGGTGATGAGTTTGTAAGAGTTTCCATCAAAGATGTAGACTTTGCCCCGGCGCTTGCGACAAAAAGCTTGTTTGCCTCGGAAGAAAATGCCTCGCCCTGAGGATCGGGCCCATTCGGAATGGTATGTTCCAGTGTCCTCAATCCAACGTCGATGATCTCGACCGAATTACTGCCAGCGCGGAAACAAACACTCGTCCTCGCCCACAAGCAAAGTGGTCGAAGCGCGCTTTTACTCCCTCAAGAGGAATGGCTTCCGTCAGCACCATGGGAGGTTCGCTCGGAGTTGCCGCATTCGGCGTGCGCTTCCCGTGCTGCTCGTTTCATTGCCACGCGGCGCGCCCTGGCACTCCGCAAGCATTGCCATTACCGTCAGGATGAAAAGACCTTCGCGAACTTTCTTCATAGCCGGCTCACTACCGAAAAAATCGATTCGTACGAAATACAATGGGATAGTACCTGTGTAGAACTAGGCGGCACAACCTTTCACAGTTCCAGGGTGACCAACCACCAGGTCTCCCCGTGAGTGCGAAGCTCAACCACCACTCCCGACCTCGGACAATGAAGATCTCCCATTCAAGAGCATAAAGCGAAAGAGCATTTCACATTGTGAAGATTACGATCCAGAATTCGGTGCAAGTGCCACTGTAGCGAGGAACCGAGGAGGCTTGCGCGCATGCGTCGCCTGCTCGAATGAATAGGCGATTCTGATCAGTGCCGGCTCGCTCCATGCACGCCCGAAAAACGAAATACCCACGGGCAATCCGAACACAAAGCCCGCGGGAACCGTGATGTGGGGATAGCCGGCCACGGCAGGAAGCGCCGCACTGGTGCCCAGCCGATGATCCCCATCGACTAGATCGGTCAATCCTGCGGGGGGCCGTGTCGGTGCCACGAGAGCATCGAGCTTGTACCTCTCCACCGCGGCATCGATTCCGTCCCGTCGGGTCAGCCGATGATTCATTTCGAGTGCCGCTCGATAGGTCTTATCCGTTAGCGACCCCTTCGCCTCTGACTTCACCATGATGTCCTGCCCGAAATACGGCATTTCCTTTTCATGGTTGTGTTCGTTGAACTCGATGATTTCCTTCAGTGAGCGCACAGGAACATTCGGTGCAAAACCCGCAAAATACTTATTGAGATCGGCCTTGAACTCATGGAGAAGCACCTCCATTTCCGAATCATCAAATTTCCCCAATGATTCGATCTCTACCGGATCCACCAGAATGGCTCCCTCGCGCTTCATGGCATCGAGTGCCACCTCCATGACGGCGTCAGTCGCTTCGGTGCCACCGAACAATTTTCTGACGACACCGATCCGAGCGCCCCGTAATCCGGCGGGATCGAGGAAACGTGAGTAATCGGGCGCGGACTTGCCCTGCGAAGCCTGGGTTGCAGGATCCTCGGCATCAACTCCTGCGAGGGCGCCGAGCAAAATAGCCGCATCTGAAACGGTACGGCAAATAGGGCCGGCCGTGTCCTGGCTGTGCGAAATTGGAACGATTCCCGTGCGGCTGATGAGACCCACGGTCGGCTTGATGCCTACAAGCCCATTGGACGAAGACGGAGACACGATGGAGCCGTTCGTTTCCGTGCCCAGCGCTCCTGCACAGAGGCTCGCGGCAGCGGCAACTGCCGACCCCGAACTTGAGCCGCTCGGATTTCGGTCGAGAGCATATGGATTGCGTGTCTGTCCTCCTCGTCCGCTCCAACCGCTTGAAGAATGAGAGGAACGAAAATTGGCCCACTCGCTGAGGTTCGTCTTGCCGAGGATTACGGCGCCGCCTTCGCGCAGGCGCCGAGCCACGCCAGAATCCTTGTTGGGCGTGAAACCAGAAAGCGCAAGCGATCCGGCGGTTGTCATCATTTGGTCCGCAGTGCCGATATTGTCCTTGATCAGGACGGGAATTCCATGAAGCGGCCCACGCGATTTTTCTGACTTTCGTTCGGCATCCAACTCATCCGCAATCGAAAGCGCGTCGGGATTCACCTGGATGATCGCATTGATCGATGGCCCCTGCTTGTCGATCTCGGCGATGCGGCCAAGGTATTGCTCCGTCAGGGAGCGCGCGGTAAATCTTCCTGCAAGCAGGCCTCTCTGAAGCTCCGAGATCGTCATTTCTTCCAGCTCGAAGGGCCTTATGCCAGCCGCTGAAGCTTGTCCAGATTGGGGTGCCAAACTGTCCTGTACTGCACAATGAGCGAGGGCAGGAAGTGCAAGCGATACGGTTCCAATGCGCACTCCTGATTTGAGAAAGTCTCTACGGCTTTTTTCAACCGCGCAGAAATCCTTTCTTTTCTTCGGTCGCAAAGCGTCTGATTCCTCGCTTTCGATAAATTAGAGGCTCGTGCTCGCCACGTCTCACACGTAGCTGAGCTGGTATAGGCAGCTCACCCTGCATACGACTTGGACATTTCTGGCACAGAGTCCAAGCGGCGTCAACTGTTGCTTGTTATTGCGATCGGCAATCTACCCCGAGCCAAATGGCGCTGTTCATTTGTGAGAATCGCAAAAAAAGTATGGCAAAACGCTCGCACCGCCTTAAAATTAAAATATGGCTAAAGGATGGGAAAGCAAGTCTGTAGCGGACCAAATCGAGGCTTCTGTAGGAACCGATCAAAAAAGCAATAAGCAGCAGTTGACGCTAGAACAAGTAGAAGCGCACCGCCGCATGGAGGTGCTGCTCTTGTCGCGGGCTCGGGTCGAACGAGCACTGCAGGGTAGCCAAAATCCTCGTTATCGCGACCAACTCATGCGCGCCTTGGCCGATCTCGATGCGCAGATATCCGCAATGAAACATGTTGGGGCCTAACCGGTATACAGCCCGCTGAGGAGTACTAATCGCTTGGCGCTGCAGGATCGGCCTCGGCGATGAAGAGGATGCCAACGCCATTCTCTCCATTCTCGCGGCCGGGCTTGCAATGAATCACGGTAGCGCGCAGTGACAAGAGGCTCGATCGATTTTGCTCTCCGGCAGCTTCAATCACCAGCCGCAATTCGGATTGCAGCTTCGGCTGATTATGCAGCGCGAGATAAGCGCCCTGCAAACTCAAATCCCGAACCACCGCTTTCTCCTCGAATGCGGTGCCGTCCTCGGCCTGGCCGCTGACAGTGGCGGCAAAGCGCAAGCGACGGCGGGGCGCCAGGCGCGATTCACGCTGTGCGACGTCCACGCCGCGCTCGCTCAATGTGACGCACATGCCTTCCGCCGCGGCCCAAGTCGCCGGAAATTCCAGCCTTGCGGCAGACAGAAATCCGTCTACCGTGCTGTCCGAAGAATCGGGATTGTGGTGGAAGAGAATAAGGTTCCCCACCCGCGCCTCGCGCGCGATCTTTACTCCTTCGAGCCAGCTCGAATGGCCCCAGCCCTTGCGCGTCGACGCAATCTGCTCCGGTGAATATTGCGCGTCATAAATCAGAACATCCGCTCCTTGGACGAATTGCCGGATGCTTTTGTCGAATTCCGGCACTCCCGGTTCGTTGTCCGTGGCGTATACGATCGAGCCCATGGCCGTATCCAGGCGGTAACCTAGACATCCTTGAGGATGATTGAGCCATGCCGTGGTAATGCGTGTTCCATCGATCTCCCACCGCTCTCCGCCGGTGACCTCGCGAAAGGAGCGCGCGGCCGTCATCATGGTGATATCCACGGGGAAGTACGGACTGGCGAGCTGAGCTTCCAGCACTTGGCGAAGGCTGTCGGGACCGAGGAATTTCGACTGAAACCCATAAAAGTGGAAGCGGTTCTGCGGCTCGAACAACGGCTGGAAAAACGGAACGCCCTGAATGTGGTCCCAGTGATAGTGCGTTACCAGGACGTGCGCTTCGATGCCGAATTCACTGTGGGAATTTGCCAGCCGTTTTCCCAGCATGCGGAGGCCCGTGCCGCAGTCGAGAATAAATCGGGTGCCGCGTGGCATCGTTAGTTCCGCGCACGGCGTGTTTCCTCCATAGCGCCAGGTGTCGCGCTCCAGCGTCGGCGTCGAGCCTCGCACTCCCCAAAAGACCAGCTTGGTGGTATTTTGCGTCATCGCGGGTAATCGTGACGCGCGCGCTTCAGCTCCCGTTAGGTTGCCCGGAATGGGAGCAAGCTCATGTTAGGCGGACCTCGCAAACGAAGTCAATTGCGTTTCCGAACGCCGTTTACTTCGCCACGCCACGACTCGGCACTGTGCGTGTGCCATCTCTGCGAGTAAAATCCGAACGATGCACTCTCGCGCGCATGGTGGGCACGGTCATGGGCACGGATCCCACATCCACGCTCATGGCGAAGGCACGGGCTCGGCTGTAATGGGTGCAGCCGTCGTGGCTACACTCGCCCTCGTCTTTGTGGAATTGGCGGCCGGATATGCGGGGCATTCCATCGCGCTCGTGAGCGATGCCGTCCACAATCTGACCGACGTCCCTGCGCTAGTAATCTCCTGGCTCGCGGTACGCTGGGCTCTGCGTCCCCCGACCGCGCAAAAAACCTACGGATATCATCGCGCCGGAATTTTAGCGGCATTTGTGAACGCGATCATGCTCGCTCTCGCGGCGCTCGCGCTGATCTACGAATCGATTGGCCGGCTCCGCCAGCCCGTGGAAGTTCACACGAGCCTCATGATGTGGGTCTCGGTGCTTGCGCTGGTCATTAATGGGGGCATTACACTCTCCATTCACCGCGGCCGCCGTGATTTGAATATTCGCGCGGTCTGGATTCACAATCTCGGCGACGCACTTTCGAACGTTGCAATTTTTGTAGGTGCGCTGGTTATCCGCTCAACCGGCGCAGATTGGGTGGACCCCGCCCTCGGCATTGCCATCGGCGCGATGGTCCTGTGGTCGGGCACGGGAATTCTGAGCGAGAGCGGCCATATCCTTCTGGAAGGTCTGCCTCGGAATATTCGATTAGAAGACGTCGCCGCGGCGGTGCTGCGCGTGGAGGGAGTTCAAGAGGTCCATGACGTTCACATCTGGACTCTTGGCGCCGATTTACAGGCGCTCTCGTGCCATGTTCGTATCCCCGATATGCACATGGAAGAGAGCGAAAGGATTCTTGCCAACATCAGGCAGATCCTGGCTCAGGATTTTCAGATCACGCATACAACCATCCAGTTTGAGCGTGCAGGACTCCCCGTCGAAGCTGGCTTCTACATGCCTGAGCCTGTGCGCGGCTCGATCAAATAGCTGCCCACCCGTGAAACAGCTAGCCTCGCCTGGCAGCACTGCGATCTGCCTCGTGGATGCGGACATGGCTTCTGTCGGGCGTGCCGGCGAGTAGTTCGGCAATGTTTTTTTTCAGTACGGGATGCTGCAAATCCGGCGCGATTTCGGCGAGTGGCACGAGCACGAACCTCCGCTCCGTCATGCGCGGATGAGGGATTTCAAGTTGAGGCGCCCTCACAATGATCGAGCCAAAAAACAGAATATCGATGTCGATCAATCGTGGTCCACGCAGGATGAGCCGGCGCCGGCCGAGCGAGCGTTCGATTTCAAGCAGCGCGTGCATCAGTTGCTGCGGCATCAAAGCGGTTTCCGCCTCAGCCGCGCAGTTCAAGAACCAGCCCTGCTCCCGAACATCGACAGGTTCGGTTTCATAGATCGAGGATTGGCGCACCGTCCGCACACCGTGCGGCCCCAGCGCCCCCATGGCGCGCGCAATGTTCTCTGTGCGATCCCCCAGATTGGACCCGAGCGACAGGTAAACCGTCTCCATGGATACAACCTAACCCAGTGCAAGCGAGAAGAAGAAGCGATTTCTAACCTGTGAGATTTTCACAGGCGGCTTTTTCCACTTTCCAGTTTGGTCTTACAGGCTGTTCGTGGCTAGCTGAACAACCCGGTCTGTCGACGGGGTTCGGCAATGCCAAGGTGTTTGTAGGCCAGTGCCGTGGCGATGCGACCGCGTGGCGTGCGGTCGAGCAAGCCGAGTTGCATCAGATAAGGCTCGTAGATTTCTTCGATCGCATCTTCCTCCTCGCTCAGCGAGGCGGCAATCGTGCTCAGCCCGACCGGCCCTCCGGAATACTTCTGCACAATGGTCAGAAGCAGATTGCGATCGACATCGTCAAGGCCATGTTCGTCAACTCCCAGCATCGCGAGCGCATCGCGCGCCACACCGAGCGTAATATGGCCCTTCGCACGGACTTCCGCGTAATCCCGGACGCGGCGCAGCAGTCGATTCGCCACGCGCGGTGTGCCGCGACTTCGGCGGGCGATCTCGCTGGCACCGGCCTCGTCCGCTGTGATACCCATAATTTGTGCGGAGCGCTGCACGATCCGCAATAGATCCTCAGGCGAGTAAAATTCCAGGCGATGCACGATGCCAAAACGAGAACGCAGCGGGGCCATGATGAGGCCGGCGCGGGTCGTCGCGCCAATCAACGTAAATTGATTCAGTTGATACGGATGCACGCGCGCGCCAGGCCCTTGCCCGATGATCAGGTCGACGCGAAAATCTTCCATTGCGGGATAAAGGATCTCTTCGAGCGCGGGCTGCAGTCGATGTATCTCGTCGAGAAAGAAAAAGTCGCGCGGGTCGAGCGAGGTGAGAACCGCCGTCAAGTCGCCTTTTTTTTCCAGCAGCGGGCCAGAACTGATTTTGATTGAGGAGCGCATTTCGTTTGCAAGAATTTGCGCCAGCGTGGTCTTGCCGAGGCCCGGCGGGCCATAGAGCAAAACGTGGTCGAGCGCTTCGCCGCGGGCACGCGCCGCTTCCACGGCGATTTGTAGGTTTTCCTTAACGCGTTCCTGTCCGATGTAATCGCCGAAGCTGGCCGGTCGGACGCTTGCCTCGATGCGCGCGTCCTCGTCGAACGCCTTTCCCGAAACAATTCGGTTTCGCCCGTCGGTCATTTCCTCTTTATCTATGCCGCGCAAGAGCGATCACTTGTGGCCCGCGCGCGCGCCTTTCTGCATCGCCGAGCCGCCGAGGGTCCGGAGCGACCCGCGCAGCAGGCCCTCGAAATCGCCGCTGTCTGAACCACGCGCCTTCTCGATCGCTTTCTCGACCGAGCGCGCGTCGTACCCCAGATTGATCAGCGCCGATGCAACATCCGATTCAAGCTGAGATTGCGTCGCGGGCTTTCCGGACTCCGCGACATCCACAACCTCGAGCTTGTCGCGCAGTTCAACCACGATTCTCTCCGCGGTCTTCCGCCCCACGCCAGGGATTCGCACCAGCTGAGCGATGTCGCTCTTGCGGATGGCGGGTATCAGATCTTCGAGGCTCATGCCTGAAAGAATTTTCAGCGCAAGCGAAGGCCCGACTCCCGACGCGGAAAGGAGAAGCTCGAAGCAATGCTTTTCTCGCGCGGTCAGAAACCCGTAGAGCACAAACTGGTCTTCACGCACATGCGTGTGAATCAAAAGGGAAGCTTCGCTATGCAACGCTTCCAGCCCGGCAAACGTCGAGAGTGGGATCTGCACTTGATAACCGACACCACCCACTTCCAGCAGGATTTGGTTGGGGCGCTTATCGACCAGCATGCCGCGGAGCGAACCAATCATGTCGAGCGATTATTGATTAGCGGGACGGGAGTGTCAACGAAGCGCTCGGCGGCGACATTAAAGTTGCGCAGCCGTGGCCGCGCTTTTCCTTTCGGAAAATTCAGCGGCGCGACCGGTCCTTCTGGATGGCTTCATCGAGAAGGACGTCCAGTTCGCGCCGCGTCAACGTTACACGCTCGGTGCCGCCCGCGTCGGCGGTCACCGGGCCTTCCGGTCCCACGGTCGCGGCGGTTTGCAGGCCATAGCGGGCCCTCGCGGCAAGCAATTTTTCGACGTCGCCATCCGAGAGCAGAACTTGCTTCCCGAGAAGTTCCGTTACGAGCGACACGCGAGCGAAATGCTCGGTTGTCTCCATGCGATAAAAAGCGGTCAGAAGGTCCGGGCCATACGTGACAACACCGTGATTTGCCATCAGGATCGCGTCATGTCCATGAATGAGAGGTTCAATGGCTAAGGCCAACTCGGGCGTGCCTGGCGTGCCATAGCGCGCCACGGGAATCCACCCCAGCGCAATCACGAGTTCGCAAAGGAGAGCCTTGTTGAGCGGGATGCCGGCGGCGGCGTATCCTGTCGCGACCGGGGGATGCGCATGGCAAACTGCATTGACATCCGGCCGCAGCCGGTAGATCAGAAGGTGCATCGCCAGTTCGGACGACGGATTCCGACGACTGCTCAGCTTGCGGCCTTGTAAGTCCGTGATGACGATGTCTTCCGGCGACATCGTCCCCTTGTTCACACCCGTTGCGGACGTGAGGATGCGCTGTGAATCGAGCCGGACAGAAATGTTTCCGTCTGTTGCGACCACGTAGCCGCGCTCGCGAATCCACCGGCCGGCGGTACAGATATCGCGACGGTGCTCTTCCTCGGTTTTCAGCGCTCCGGGAGATATTGAATCCGCGTACACTGGCGCCTTCATATCTCATTTCAGCGGGCAGTGTCAACTCATGCGTAGAAGCCGCGCAACTTCAACGCCCGAGCGACGCGGTCAATTGCAAGAATGTAAGCCGCAATGCGGTTGTTCACGCTGTGGGTCTCGGCGTAGTGCACCACGTGATCGAAACTCTGCTCCATCACGTCCTTCAGGCGTTCATTCACTTCACTTTCGCGCCAGAAAAACCCCTGGCGGTCTTGCACCCACTCGAAGTAGCTGACGGTGACTCCGCCCGCGTTGGCCAGTATGTCCGGAATGATGAAGATTCCCTTTTTTTCGATGATGGGATCCGCGTGGGATGTCGTCGGGCCGTTTGCTCCTTCGCAAAGGATACGGCAGTCGAGCCGTTGCGCATTTTGGGCCGTAATCTGGTTTTCCGTTGCGGCCGGAACGAGTATATCGCAGGGACGAAAGAGAATTTCTTGCGCGCTTACCTTCTCGCCTCCACTGGGGAACTGCTGCAACGGCATTTTCTGCCGATAAACCCAATCGTACAGTTCGGGAACATCAAAACCATTCTCGTTATGGAGTCCGCCGTGAATATCCGCGACGCCGATGATTTTATAGCCAGCTTCGTGTAATAAACGCGATGCTTGCGAGCCGACATTGCCGAAACCTTGGATGATAACGCGGCAACTCTCGCGCTTTACCTTGAGTTTCTCGACGGCCTTATTACAACAAATCGTCAGCCCGCGCCCCGTGGCTTCCTTGCGTCCTTGCGATCCGCCCAAATCGAGTGGCTTGCCTGTAACCACGGCCGTCGTGGCTTTCCGGACGTGCATCGAGTAGGTATCCATTACCCAGGCCATGATTTGCTCGTTCGTGCCAATGTCGGGCGCGGGGATATCTCGCTCGGGGCCGAGCCAGTCGCTCAGTTCAGCGGTATAACGCCGGGTGACGCGTTCCAGCTCCGTGTTCGACAGATTGGAAGGATCGCAAATGACGCCGCCCTTCGCTCCACCGAATGGAATATTTACCACGGCGCACTTCCAGGTCATCCAAGCTGCCAGTGCCCTCACTTCATCAATCGTGACGTCTGGTGCGAACCGAATTCCCCCTTTGCCTGGACCGCGCACTGCCGAATGCAACACGCGATACCCGATGAATACTTCCACGTGGCCGCTGTCGAGCGCGATGGGAACGTAAACGGTGATTTCCTTACTGGGATATTTCAGGTAGCGATAAATACCCTCTTCTAGTGCCAGCTTTTGAGCCGCGATTTCAAATCGCGCTTCAGCGGATTCGTAAACGTTCAACTCGTTTTGGGGACCAGCCGGCATTCCCACCTCCACATGACGCTATCCATGCGTTTTCCTTTACGGCAAAGCGGCATGGAAGGCTATGCGGGCAGACATTCAAGAACCCGTAGCCCTTCCGTGAGTATACGAACACTCACGGAGCCGGGCAATAAGCGCTGCGCATTCGAATCAAAGGATCTCTGCGGTAGCTCGGTTGATTCCAGTGGGTACTTCAAGGCTTCGTTTCGCGGCGTTGACGGTGCTTGACAAACTTCTCGAGCAAGAGCCGGGTGAGCAGTGATTGATCGTGCCGGACAACGTTTTCTTCCTGCAACAGATCTCCCGTCACGCAACGCAGGCCCAGCAGGTCCAGTTCATCCAGCGATGGCTCGACCGGCTCGGCGCCTTCCGCGCGGTATCGGCGGAGCAGGCGCGGCATCACCGGCTTGCTGTTGACCACGACGCAATCGAAGAGGCCCGGACGCGTTTGAGCGTAGATGGCGCGGACATGATCGGCCACCGAATAATGCTGCGTTTCACCCGGTTGCGTCATCAGGTTCGCGATATAGACGCGGGTAGCGTGGGAACGGGAGATCGCATCGACGATCTCTTCCACCAACAAATTCGGAATAATGCTCGTGTATAAAGAGCCGGGCCCGACCAGTATGAGATCCGCTTCGCGAAGCGCCTTGAGCACCTGGGGGACGGGGCGGACCCTGCGCGGCACCAAGCGAACTCGCGCGATGCGGGCGGTCGAGCGAGAAATATTCGTCTCGCCGGCAACCGTCGTGCCATTCTCGAGATCCGCTTCGAGTGTGACGTTTTGAGCCGTTGACGGAAAGATTCGGCCACGGATTGCGAGCACCTGCGCGGACACTTGAATCGCTTTCGAAAAGTCTCCGGTAATGTTCGTCAGAGCCGTCAGAAAAAGATTTCCGAAGCTGTGTCCCGCGAGTCCTCGTCCCACGGGAAAGCGATACTGGAAAAGCTTGCCGAGCAGGTGCTCGTCCTGCGAGAGCGCCACCATGCAGTTGCGGATGTCTCCGGGAGGAAGCACGCTGTATTCCCTGCGCAAGCGTCCCGAACTGCCACCGTCGTCTGTCACTGTAACCACCGCTGTCAAATCGGCGATCAGGCGGTGTGGCCCACTTTTCTTAGCGGTTGCGATATGCTCCTTCAGACCTCGGAGAACGGTCGAAAGGCCGGTACCGCCTCCCAACGCGACAATTCGAACAGACCGGGAGCGACGCTGCGACAGGCTTTTCACAAGAGCCGAAGGAAATCAGATGGCTGAACCGTCTCGCTCGGGATAGAGCAACTCCGTAAAGCGAGGATCTTCCTGCAAAAACGCAAAATCTTCGTCGTTGCGAGCGTGATACCGATTTTCCGGCCGCAACTGAATCGCGGTCTTCAAATTCTCCATGGCGGAGTCCGCCTCACCGGTAAGGCAATCGAGCG
>Ga0307374_10009315_pt1 | contig 14481 bp, 10 predicted proteins | sample OX3MG_FD_202532 | JGI IMG/M metagenome (GOLD analysis project Ga0307374, IMG submission 202532) | Soil microbial communities from Risofladan, Vaasa, Finland - OX-3 | ecosystem: Environmental > Terrestrial > Soil > Coastal area > Acid sulfate soil | place: Finland: Risofladan, Vaasa | collected... | reverse complement strand
GCGGCGCGGGCGGCTGCTCGGTGGCGGCCAGCGGGCCAGGGAGGACGGGCGCGGGGGTGGCGGCCTGCGGGTCCGCGGTGCCGGCCTGGGCGGCGCGGATGTGGCGGGCCACGGCCTGGAGCACGTTCTGGGTGGTGAGCCAGCCCTGGAGGTACTGGCCGTCGTCGGAGATCACCGGGAGCCCGTCGCGGCCGTGCTGCTCGAGCTGGCGCAGGGCCTGGGTGAGGGACTCGGTGGCGAACAGCACATGCGGCTAGATCCAGCTGCGCACCGACCGCCGCCTAGACCTCACCGGCATCCCGGCGGTCGCGACCTGACCACCCGGCCCGCGCACGCCCGGCGGGCTGACCCGGCTTCTGCCAGAATGCGGTAATGGCGGGCGGGATGGACATTGAGCGATTGCGCGACCTGGTCGAGGGGGCTGCCGGGTGCCTGGTGGGCCTCTGCACGCACGACGATCTTGGCGAGACGTGTGCAGGCCTTGGCCTGCTGGATCCTCCCCGGCAGGCTGAACCTGGCTCCGAGCAGGGCTTCACCAAGCGCGAGCGCGTCAAGTGGAGCCTGGCCCGCCTGGCGGACGAGGACGTTCCGGTGGTTGCCGGGCGGATGCTGGGCGGGTGGCTGCCGGCTGCTCTGGACGCCGCGACCCGGAATACGATCGAGGATATCTTGTGGGCAGGCCAGGGTGCCCTTGAGATCCCCAGGAGGACCCGGCGCGACATTGCCCGCGCCCTCGACCTTGACGACGTCACGGTCAAGCCCGACCGGTTCATGTCCCTCCTGGGCCGACTGTGGGTGCTGGGCGGTGATGATCTGCTTGCCTTCTGGACCGAGAGCGCGTCCAGCCTGCGCAAGCAAATCGACCAGCACGTGCTCCGCAACCCTGGGGACTGGTCGGCCGAGGACCTGTTCGACAAGCTGGGCGCGATCGACTCGGCAGGCGACGCCCGGTTCGCCAGGTTCCTCGAGGGCCTGGCCTCCGCTGCGGTCGTCCCCGACGAGGACGCGCAGCGGCGCGTCGTCGCCGCCATAAACTCGCACCTGCGCGCCGCCGGGGCCGAGTTGCGGGAGACCGGGGAAGACGGCGGCTACCCGGTGTTCGCCGTCACCTCGACCCTCGCGGCACGCGGCCAGCCGAAGAACCTCATCTTCGCCTCGCCGTCCAAGCCCGACATCCGGATCATCGACGCCATCAACAACGACATCGAGATCGTCTCCAACGCCGACGAGGTCCTGGTCTTCGACCGGCCCACGCACGAGGGCGTCCTGTGGCGCGACCTCCAGGCCTGGTGGAAGGACACGCAGGACCTCCCTGGCGATGAGGAGGCCAAGAGCACGCTCTACGACAGGCTCCTCGGCAGCCTGCCCGAGAATTCGCCCCCGCAGCGGAACCTGTTCAAGGCCTACCACCACATCCACGCTGGCGCGGTACCCCGGCTCCCGGCGCTCCTGCCCGAGGTCTGGCTGCACTGGGACCCCAAGACAATCCGTGAGCGCGGCCCGCAGGCCATGCTCAGCTTCCGTATGGACTTCCTGCTCCTGCTGCCCCACGGCCACCGAGTCGTCCTGGAGGTCGACGGCGCCACCCACTACAGCACCGACGGCCGCCCGGACCCCGCCGTGTACGCCAAGGGCGCCCGCGCCGACCGCGAGCTCAAGCTCGCCAGGTACGAGGTATTCCGGTTCGGCGCCACAGAGCTCAAGAACCCCAGGAACGCCGAGCCCATGCTTCGGCGGTTCTTCACGGACCTGTTCCGGCAGTTCGGCGTGACGCCCCGCGAGGCATGACGTCGCGATGAGGCAGCCTCGCGCGGACGGACAAAGAACTAACTTTTGTCTGGCCGGTAAAGACCCGGGCCGCCGATCTCCTCATCATGGCAAGGGTAGCGCTCTCGGGCGCATCGGCGATCCCCTCACGAGCATCCACACAGGCGCGCCATCTCACCGCGATATCGCACCGTGAGATGGACAACCGGCCCTCAGGCGCTACCGAATGCGTCCTGCCCAACGTTCCACTCGGGGAGCTTCTTGAATGACCTGCATTCATTTATCACGCGCGTGAGCGCCGTGTATGCGTCCCGCGCTTCGCGCTCCGCCTGCAGTCGCCGCCCGGGCTGAGTGAGAAAGAGATGGACCTGGTTCCGGCCCTGCCTGAGGAGCTCCGCATGCTCTTTCCCCGCTCTCGTACGGCAGCAGTAGTTCGTGATCACGGTGTCGCGTCGGCGTAGGCGCTCCAGCGCTGGTGGGCCTGGCGGGCCAGGTACTGGTGGTGGCGTCGCCAGGCGGACCAGCGGTGACGGTGGGCCGGGTCACGGCGGGGCTGCGGGATCACTATCCCTTGCAGCAATCGCAGCAGTTCGGGGATGGTGAGGGGGATTAGCTCAAGGCCGGGGACCGGGTCGGCGGCGGTTGTGACAGCCAGGTAGATATAGGCGAGCAGGCAGATCGCGCTCCGGCGGTGCCAGGATCTCCAGCGGATGACCTGGCCGGCGTCCAGGCCGGCGACCTGCCTGGCGAGCTGGTGGTCTTCTTCGATCCGCCAGCGGATCTGCGCGACGGCGATCAGGCGCCAGAGCGGGACCGGCGCGGGGGTCCAGCACCGGTAGAACGACACGGTCCGGGTGTAGCGGTGGCGGCGGATCAGCAGCACGCTGTGCCCGTCGTCCTGCCCGTCGGGGGTGTCATCGGCGGTGATCTGCAGCATGGCCCAGTCGGAGTGGCGGACGCCCTCGGTGCCCGAGCCGGTACGCAGCCGCTGCCAGCCACGATCAGGGATGAGCTTCACCGCGCCGGCCGCCGTCATGGTCAGGCCGGAGCCGAGGGCGAGGGTGGTACTGGCGCGGACCGCGAGCACGTACGCCGCGAACGCGGCGCGGATTCCGCGCTGATGCGCCCGTTCCCGCAGCTGACCGGCCAGCTGCGGTTTCGTCGCGAATGCCGTTTCTTCCGGGATCCCGGCCAGCTCCCGGTGCTCCTCATCGGCCGCGCGCGCCTCCGGCAGGTACAGGGCCCGGTCAATCAGGGCGTGTCCCCGGCCCGAGGCATAGGTCAGCGTGACCGCCACCTGGCACAGCGCGATACCCCCAGCGTGCCGCTGTACTGGCGGGCAGCCCCGGCCGCGTCCGCCGAGGACTTCGCATCGGCGGTCTCATCGACGATCAGGACCGATTCCCCGTCGTCCAGTCGCCCGGCTGCCCAGGACGCCGCCAGCCTGAGCATCTCCTGGTCGTCCCAGACGGCCCGCGACAGCAGGTGCTGCAGCCTATGCGGACCGGCGTGCCCGAGCGCCTCCGCGATCGTCCAGCAGTTATGGTCCTCCAGCTCCATCAGCAGCCCGCCGGCCATCTCGGCGGCGTTCTGGCGGGTCTCCCGGCGCGGGAAGCAGCCCGCGACCTGTCCGGGCAGTTCTCTCAGTAGCTCGCCGCCATCATCGGCTACCGTGACAGCTGCGGCTGTCGCATCCTGGTCTTGTGTCACGACTCGTCATGATCGCGACAGCCGCACCCGATCTCCAGCACTGGCACATGCGCGCCGGCCTGCGCAATCAGCTACAAGATCACGAACTACGGCTGCCGTAACAGAGCCTGAGTCGCGTCAGGCAGCTCAGCGTGGGTACAGGTAACAGCCAGGATTCGGGTCGCTGCAACCCTCTGCTTGGCCTCATCGCGCAACGAACGCCTCGCCATACTCTTGAACACTCCTTCAATCGATCACGCAGAAGGCTGGTCTAGGCAAATAGTACAGAATACAGGGGTAGGCTCCATTCAGGAATGGATTTATTTGGTCGAGACGGCATGTACACGCCGTGTCGTGTCATAGGTCTTGAGCATGACCACCACCTACTGTCTCGATCGTGGTGAATGCTCGTCGAGCACGCTCAGGGTGCGATGTAGCGGCGACAAGATGCCGCCTTTGCGGCGTGCTGGTCCAGGTGTCGGCAAGTGGGGCGTCCGCCAGCCGCCGAGCGGCAAGGCCGTCTGGGTGGAGCTGGCCATCGACCAGGTATAGGGACCTGCGCTGCTCGGCTTGGTCGGCAGCGGCTGTTCGACCAGCCACTGTGGCGGCCATAGTTTCAGAACCAGGACCGGGGCGACGCTGCCGTCGCCGCCGAGCGATGGCGTGCCCTTCTACGCCATAGTCTCGGCTGACCCGGATGACAGCGGTGCTGTCGGCCGGGGCCTCGGATCTGCGCCAAACTCCGCTGCTGCATCACAAGGCAGGTAACCCGCCAAAGCGATTCGCATCCTTCGGGTCCCGCGCGGATCGTCAGATGAGAACGCTCGCGTCAGCGAGGTCCGCTCGTGGCGCGTCTTATATCTACTGCCCTGGCCCAAGGTAACCCAGGTTCATCAAGAGTTGTTTGATATCGGAGGTCGGCGCGCCGTCTTGCTGGCAGATAGTAGTAATACCAGTGAGCCAGTAACTGGTATTGCCTGGATTAAGCGCAAGCTGAGAATCGATAGATTGAACGTATGCCGACCTTGAGCTATTGTTAGCACTCAGATACTGACCGCAGGTAGAAATACCTGAACTGGAAGTGCATGCGGCAAGGCCAGCCATAACGACCAGGGCCATTGTAGCTATGGTATCAATTCTCCATGAAGGGTGCCATTCACCGGTCATTGCCACCTCCGGCCGCAGGGAGCTCGTAGATGATTCCTCACCTTTATAAGGCTTTGATGCTAGCCGGAGTATCTAGAACTTGCAACCGTTTCGTCCCCCCCTCTCCTGAACGGGCGCGCGTTCGAGCGACGTTGGTGTACAGTCCCACAACGCCATGGCGGAAGACTCGATGCTAAGTCTTCTAGTGCCAATCACTTTCTGACCTGGCCGGTTCTGATGACTGGCCGAAAGGCGGGCTCCGGTAGCGGGCGGCCGAAGATTGGCGGAGTCCCTCCGATGCGGTGACGTAGGCAGCCACGCAGACTGGTGCGGGGCACTATCTAATCCAGCGGGCTTGAGACGCCGGGCCGGCCGACGAGGTCAAGGGCGGTTTGGCTCCATCCACAGTTAGCGCGAGCAACTGACAACATGCACTATCGTACTGGCGGCTTCACGGCAATCACCTCTATTGTCATGGTCTGGTGCCTACGGATGACTGAGAGTTGAACGAGTTGGCCCGGGTGCAGCCTTTGGATCAGGAGAACTGTTCCGACCGCTGATCCGCCGTCGGCTTGCCCCGATACGGCTGTAATGATGTCGCCTGCGCGGAGTCCTGCCGTAGCGGCGGGGCCGCCCGGGGTCACGGAGACAACTAGGACGCCGTTGGTCGGCTCGCTGTGCACGCTCACGCCGATGTAGGCGGGATTCTTGAACACGATGGGCTGGCCGAGGACGGCGTGGATGTTCAGGCTATGGGCGGCACGGATAATCGTGATGGAGATGCGAGATCCAGGCTGGCGGGAGTTGATGGCGTCCTGGGCGGCGCTGAGTGAGCTGATTGGGCTGCCATCTATGGTGGTTATGAGATCGCCGGTTCTAAGCCCGGCTCGTGCGGCAGGGCTTGCAGGTAGGACCGCGGCGATCTCTGCTCCGCGGCCCGATGTCGCGCTGAAGACGACCCCCAGCGCGCTCCGACCCGGGGTTACTGCTTGTCTGGGTAGGGCGATGCGCTGAGTGAGGGGCAGGATCAGGATTAGAGCGCCTACGGCCAAGGGGGTTCGCCAGTTCAGCCTGCGGCTGACGGATCGGAGTGCCTTTTCGTCTAGGCTGGCACCGGCGATCTGCAAGTCGTGGGACGTGACTTCGGGCGGCGGGTCCTCGAGGCCGAGGATCACGTTGGGTTCCGGCAAAGTAGTGCGAAAGATGCGGTCACCCAGGTGCCGGCGCCAGTCGCGGGAGGCATCGCTTCGATGGCTGGAAAGCCACTGGCAGGCGGCCGAGTCAGCATCGCACAGCCCGGCCAGGACGATGTGCCTAGGCAGCAAGGTCTCGTCTCCCAGATAGTCTGCGGCCATCTGGCCTAGCCGCAATGCCTTGCCCAATGCTGTCGTAGTTATCACCTTGCCGCCGTTCGTTGTGACTGCGACGGTCCCTGCATCGGTTTCGTCACTCTTGCCAGGGAGGTCTGGGTGGCCTAGCTCGCATGCGACCATGAAGCCGGTCCAGTCTGCACTTTCAGTATCGATCGCGGCGGAAAGATACTCGAGGGTCCCAGCTGGCTTGCCCTTGGCGAGAAAGTGGCTGTAGGTGAGAGTCCTAGCGGCCAGGTCACTGAGCGGAGGGTCAGGGGTAAAGGTGCCAGCGGGACCGGCAGGCGTCTCAGGCGCAAGTCCTGCCGCGTTCCAGTGCAGCGGAATCTGGCCGCTAGCAAGCAGCTGCTTCGCTGAGGCTGTGGTCCAAACTACGAGGCCGGCGATCTGAGCGGGATAGATGTCTGCTGTCAGTGCGTCGGCTTCGGCCTGTTGAGCGTCGCGCAGTGCCCGCGCAACGTCAGCATCGCGGGGCAGGCTCTCGATTACCTCTCCGAGGATTCGAGCGGTTTCGGCATCTGGCACGGGGGCAATGCCGCCGAGGACGGTATCGGCTCCGCGGAGCAGGCACGCGACGGGAAACCCGTATGGCTCACTGCCCGCCTGGGTACGCACGCCGCCAATCCAGCATGCGCCGAGGATGACGGTCTGAGGCCAGGAAAGCAGCAGCGCGGACTCAGTGAACAGGGTTGATCCTCCGCGAAGCCGGACGCCGCCCGCGTGTCCGTGCACAGATATGGCCACGACATCGGGAGGCTCTTCGCTCGTCAGGACATCTTCGAGTTCAGTCTGGCTGGCCGTGTGAATGACCCTCATGTGCCGCGCGGCGACTTGCCAGCGTCCAGCCTCGTAGGCGACTTCGGGCAGGCTGACGTCGTCGTCCAGGTGCACGACCGCGGTTCGGTTATGGTCGGTGCGCGGATGCGCGGGCTCGCCTGGTGGCCTGAGGACGCTCAGCGCTGGAGTCATCGCCACCGTCGCGTAATACAGGAGAGGCTTGCCGTTCCTGACCGGCAGCGCGCCCAGTGGAAGGCCGGCGATCGGGCCGTCCGGCACTACCAGCAGGTTGATTGGCGCCCGTTCGCCGACACATAGCACATCCCACCACGATGCCGGGAGAAGAGCCTCAGCGAGTTCCGCCCAGGGTTGCTGGTCGAGTGGGCTTGCCAGAAGCAGCCCGGTCGCGATCGGGTCGCCGACGTTGAGGGCATCCAGTGCCCCGACCGCAGTAGTCCACGCCGCGTCTTCGCTGACGGCCGCTGGTAGGTCAAGTTGTGCGGCATGTACTCGTATTCCGTGCTGTGGCGACACGAGCACGGCATGAATGGCCCAGCCCGCAGGCTCACGCCAGCAGTGATAGAGCAGGGCATGCCGATCTCCGAGCAGTGCAAGCGCGGCCTGGAGGTCTGTGGGCTTGGCGATGAAAGCGGCCTCGCGCAGCTCGCTCAGGCTCGCCCTTATCTCATTACGACGAGCTTCGGCGCTATCATCGCCATGTCTTGGCACACCAACCTCAGCGGTCGCTCTCTCAAGGTTTCCAAGTTCAGCGAATTTGGCAAGAAGAGCATGGCTGGGGACTACCGCGCCATTGCTAGCTAGCAGATCAGCGGTCATCGTCCGGTGCAGCGATTCCAGCAACCAGAAACCGAGTTCGCCAGCTTTCGCGCCGGCATATCTGATTCGCGGCAGCTCACGGAACACCAGACGGGACAGATCGCGCTGTGCTTCGATCCAGCTCGACCGGCTATCTTCCCCGAGCAGGGTACCGCGGTCATCCTCAAGTACCTGCAGGAGCGCTCGCATCAGATCCAGCGCGTGGCTTTCCCGGGCTGGATCGGTGTGGCCAGCGGAGAGCGCGTAGGCCAGCGACGCAATGAAGGAGCGGGCGGCGCGGACGCGTTCTGTGGAGTTCTTGAATGCGCTATATGTCTCATAGGCATCCAGTGATGCAGCGGACGCATCGGTCAGGCGCCCTTGCTCCTGGCGGATCCGGGCGATAACGTCGAGGGCCATGCCCTTTGCTGCCAGAGCGCGCTGGTAGCTGATCAAGTCGAAGTCGTCCGATGGGACTTGCGCCGAAATCCGGTCCGGCAGCCGGCAGAGCTGGTAAGCGGCTTTGATCGCACGCTCAGGATTGTGGCGGGCCATGACCTGCAGGGATGCGGCCACGCCCACTATGACCGTAGCCGCCTGCCCGGACCAGATCATGAAGATGCGTCGCCAAGTCGACCAGGCCTGCTTATCTGTCTGGTCGTAGCGGCCAGAGTCAGCGGCGACCTCAAGTATGCGGGCCTGTAGCTGGGAAGGCACTCTGCGCACCAAGCCGCGAGCCCTGAGCAGCAAGGCGAGTGCCTGGGCATTCTGGCCCACGGCGGCAAGGAACTCGGCTCGAGCGCAAAGAGCGGCAGGCTGCCGGCTTAGATGCTCGTCACTCATGATGTCACGGGTAAGCACCTCAGCCTGCGCGACCTCGGCGCGCGTCAGCGACAACTCGACGGCTCTCGCAAGGCAATAGGCTTCGGACCGGTGGTCATCACGGGCGCGGAACAATGCGATGCTGCCCGACATGCTAAGTTCATTGCCCCTGCTATCGGAGATCGTCGCACTATACATCACAGTCCGCGTGTCGATCGTGTCAACGGCACTGAGGGCACTCCGACCGGAAAGCGACATCAAGGCGCCGGCGGATGGCCGGAACCCGGCTCTGGTAGGTCTTCTGAACTTATGGACGTCATGACGTCTTCTTGCCTCGCGCAAGCGCCACGGCAAAACGAGGGCGGCTCCGAACGGGAGATAGCACGCCAGGAAGCCGCCCGCGCATTCACGTAGGGCCAAGATCGCGAGGACCACCGCAGCCAGATAAAGCACAGCCCTTCTAGCCAGCCAAGGAGCAGACACCTCTATCCCGGTCGGCCGGCCGATGCGAAGGCCAACAGCAAAGATCACGGCAGCGATCGCCGCTGGAGGTGCCGGTACCTCCCCGACCCGCACCCAGGTATGCAGTAGTCCAGTTGTTCCCGCGAGTTGCGACCCCGCAGGTCTCGCGTGATTGAGCGCAGCCTCCCAGGCCAAGGCGGCAACGAAGAACGCCGCAACTGGCAGCGCGTCCGCGAACCAGCTACGCACGGCAAGAACTAGGCGATATGTAATGGGATGCGTGAACATCTGGCTTCCGATCCTGGCTCTACGCAGGTCCCGAGATTTCCTGGGCAGTACAGGCATATGATCGCATCCAAGCCCACGCGAGGGGATGTCATGCAAGGGAATGATCCTGACGGCGATAGGCTGGGGATAGCCGGAGAAGCGGTTGTGCGCGTGTTCGAGCTGCGCGCCGGAACTGAATTCGTAGCTTTCTTTGGTGACCATGCGGCGGATCTGCCAGGCGACGGAGTCCGGCGAGAGCTGCGCGCAGCTGCTAATCGTTACGGTGACACAACGCGCAGCGTAACTGGGACGATCATCAACGACGGCCTCGCGGGCATCATCGGTGCGGGGGCATCAGCGCCGCTAGCTGCCTACCTTCCAGCGACCGTCAAATGGCTGCGGGGTCGATCACGAAAGCCCAGGCTGGACGACGCCACCGCAGTTATGGCCCTGGTCAGGGCAACCTGCGAGCAAATACTGGGGAGCGCGCCGAACAGCCTGAGCGACGCGGTCTTCGACAAGGATGCGGACGGGCAGTGGAACGTGACCTTCAGCTATCGCGACCTGCATATCAGCGCCATTGTGGAACCGACCGGTTCAGTGGTGACCTGGAAGCAGACAACGCCACCCAGCGAATCCTCCAGGCCGACGGGATGAGCTCGCGGCCGATCCTCGGCAATTTGTGGGCCGCGTGCGACACGGACGGACACGGAGCCAGTCCAGATCAGATCTTCCCAGGCGTTCTCGTGCCGCTTGAGCATGCCGTGAGCGTGGCACGTCATCGCAGCCACAAAGGGGTGCCGCAGGAAGTGGTTATCCGACCTAGATTTTTCACGGGGGTGGCGGGGTTGGCCCCTTGGCCGTGATCCTGGCTTTTTGATCATGGTTCCGTTCTGCGGGCAGGGTGAGGGTCCGGCTGTCGTGCCGGGGCGCCGGTTTCCATGGTCCGGGCGGGTCTTTTCCTGTTGTCGGGGTGGCGGTGGCGGGGTCAGGCCGGGGCGGGCAGGGCGCGGACGGCGTTCCAGGCGGCGATGATGCCGGGGGTCCAGGGCCAGTCCCGGCGGAGGCGGAGCCAGCGTTTCCGCTGGCCGCGGGTCAGGCGGCCGGGAACGTGGAGGAACCGGAACCTCAGCAGCCTGGGGGCGGCGTCGCGTAGCTCGCCGGGCGGCAGGGCGAGGTGGCGGAACGCGGCGAGGATGTTCGCTGCCAGGAGCACGATCTGGGTCCAGGTGACGTTGATCGCCCAGCGCCGCGGCGGCCACCGGTTCAGGCCGAGTGCTCTGGCCTGCTTTACGTTGTTCTCGACATGGACGTGGGAGCGGTGGCGGGCGTCCAGCCAGGCGAGCTGCCCCTGGCGGGTGTTCGTGGCGATCAGCTGGTACCGCCTGCCGGGCCTGATCTCCCGTTCAGCTGCCCGCTTGAGGCAGCGGGGGTGCAGGGGTTCTTCGCGGACCAGTATCCGCAGGCCGGGGATCTTCTCCGTCCATGCGCCCAGATCGAGCAGGCCGGTCAGCTCCGCGACCCGCGTGTCCTCCAGGATCTCCCCGGCCTGGTCAATCCCGGGAGTCCATGCCTTTCCGGGGATGCGGGCGATGGCGCCCGTCTCCGCATCGGTGCAGGACCAGCCGACGGAGAACTCCCAGTGCCGGCCCCGCTTGCCGCCGTTCGCGGCGATGTGATCGAGCAGCTCATGGGAGAACCCGGCGCCGTCGAGGCGGAACAGCATGTTATGGCGGAACGGTCCCGGCAGCCGGGAGACCGCCAGGTCCAGCAGGGCTATGTTGTCCGCCGCGCAGTTCGAGGTCGAGTTGCCGGGCCGCGGGTCGATGGCGAGCATGTCGCCGGTGTCGTCGCACGCCGCCAGGTTCGGGCAGAACCCGATGCCGCCCTTATATGCAGCCACGGCGTTCTCCTTCTTATCCGACCTGGCGAACACGATCGAGGCGTCCAGGTCGAGCACGGTGGTCCCGGTCAGTTCCCTTCCGGCGACCTTCAGCCACGGGAACCCCTCCGGCCGGCCGGACAGCAGCCCCCGCCAGCGGCGGCGGAACTCCGTCACCGCGGCACTCACCCTGGCCAGCTGCGGGTCACCGGCCTCGCTGAGGGTCCGCCACACCGTCGGGACCGACGGAACCGGCCCGATGACGGGGGCCAGGTGCGCCAGGGCCCGGAAGTCGCTGATCGCCTCGCCGCCGTCGATCAGCGTTAATGCCAGGTCCACCAGGACCTGGCCCCGGTCATAGACCGGCTCGAAGCCCCGCCGCCGCATCGCGGCGGACAACCCGCTGGTCAGGCCCAGCTCCTGCGAAGCCAGGCGCACCGGCAGGACTCCCGCGTGCCCGACCAGCCGCTCGTCATCCCCGGTAAGTTCCAGGCCAGTGGCCCACGAAGCAGCACGCGAAGTACTCTGCACGGAAGAGGTGCACCCGCCTCAGCTCGATCGCGATCCTAGACAAATCGCATTCTGGCTGGCCGGATGCACCTCGCTCTCGTTTAAGCCACTTCACGCCCGGCGTGTCGCCAATCCTGGTGAAAGACGGAGGCAGGGCTCCCGACATGCACGCTGCGGTACTCTGCTGCCGTACATGGCGTTCAGCATTCGAATTAGTCCCGTGAGCTGGAGCTCTAGTGCCTGCGACAGCCGGCCTCTTGCAGGCAGCGCAACAGGTCAGGCAGTCACACGCGAGAATCGCCAGTCAAGCCGCTGACCTGTGGAATCGCGCTCAGCCGTATCGAAGAGGCATGACGGGCATGCTATCGCCGAGCGCAAGCGGTGATCGCCGCCTGTTCGAATTTATGCTCTTGACCTGGAAAGTGGAGCTATGGGGATTCGAACCCCAGACCTCTTGCATGCCATGGAACCCACCTCCGTTCACGACAGTCCGCCACCGTTCGTCATAGACGCCGCTGACCAGGCGATTCGTTCACGACAGTCCGCCAGGGTTCACCAGGATTCGCTGCGGACGGTAACCAATACGGTAACCAGCCACCCTTGGATAATCCTTTCTTCGAACACGGTGACGGTATTCGCCGGAACAGCAGACCCACTCACTGACCGTCCGCGGCATCTCCGAACCGCGCGCGCCCGGACCTGCCCCGGATGCGCTGGCGCGCCGGCTCTGCACCCCGCAGATGCCATCGCGCTGGGAGCAGGTCAACCACGGGCGGCAAGCAGCCAGACTGCTCGTCACGGGCAGTGCACGCCAGCGCCAACAAGCTGCACGCCCGGCGTACGACCCGTGGATCTGACCGACCAGTCACTTAGCTGGAAACACCAGACCGCCGACAACCCGCATCCGCCAGGAGACACCCAGGGGCCGAACGACGTCCTGTTCGCGAGCATGGGGGTCAGCCGATGAACGGCGCCACGGCGCTCTGCGCATCGCCAGAACACAAAACCACCTCCACACCCGCCGGGACCCCGGCCGCCTGGCAGCCGCCGACAGGCGACATGCCGGCCGCTCATCTGGTCCCGCCGACGGCCAGCGGGAAGGCACCGGCCGACGGCAACGATTCACCAGAACGAGCCCGGACGGTGCGGTCCTGGCCGCTGCTGGTCCTGGCACTACCCGCCGCGGTCACCATCTGGTCCGGATGGGTGGGCATCGGCCAGATGACGGGCTTCGGACAAGTCCACCCGCTCCCCGGGATCTGGGGCTCCCTGCACCTGAACACCGCGGTCACCCTGCCCGTCGGCGTCGAGGCCTACGCCGCCTATGCCCTGCGGGCCTGGCTGACCGCCAGCACCACGGTCTCCAGGCGGACCCGCCGGTTCGCCCGCTGGTCCGTGATCGCCTCTCTCCTGCTGGGCATGGCCGGCCAGGTTGCCTACCATCTCCTGACCCAGGCTCATGTGAGCCGGGCACCGTGGCCGATCACCACCGCGGTGTCCTGCCTGCCGGTCCTGGTCCTGGGCATGGGCGCCGCCCTCGCCCACCTCCTCCACGCCGACTCGAACGCGCCCCCAGCGGTCACCGCTGGACGGTCGGACCACCTGTCCTCCTCGGACCACCCGGTCCGGTCCCTGGACACGACCCGCCTGGACCGCGTTGCGCACGCCGAGGCTGCCGCGCAGCGGCTCATCGCCGCCGGGCAGGGAGTCTCCCGGCGCACCCTGCGTGCCGCGGGCGTGCGCGGCTCCAACGCCGATCTCGGCGCCCTGGCACGGGCATTCGCGATCGCCACCAGCCAGGTCAGGACGTGATCACAAGCGGCCGGGCCTTCAAGATGGGAGTCCCGGATTCACCAGCCGGGCAGGCGCCGTCACCATCAGGCGGGCACCGTGCGCCGCTCTGCGCTGGCCACCGGACCGCGCTCAGGCACTCCCGGGATCGACGGCGTAGTCGTTCCACCACTTGAGGTCAGGGTCGGTCCGGGCTGGCTGAAAGCTAGCCCGGTCGCGGACACTGGCGATGATCGCGCCTATCTGCGCGTCGGTGAGCTGCGCGGCATTCGCATAAGCGTGCATTATGGCTACTGTGCGCACCGGCTCGGCGAGCTGGCGTTCCTGGCAGAGCCTGCGAGCTCGATGCTCTGTGAGCGCTGTCCTGGCGAGGGCAGGTCAGAAGCCTACATCTGACCCGGGGCCGGCGGGGTGGCAGCAGGCCGTCCATGACGGCCCGGCCGATGCGGCCGGTGAGGGCCGCGTCGCCGGTGACGACGCCTGCGGCCCGGATGAGAGTCTGCCTGGCGGTTTCCAGGGCGATGGTGAAGCTGGCCCGGTCAGGGTCGGTGCCGGGGACTGATTCGACGGCGGTGACCATGGCCCGGCGCAGTGCCTGGCAGAGGGCCAGCAGCGCCCATATCTCCTGCTGCAGGCCGGGCGGGTCTTGCGAGCGGAGCACCCGGCCGTTCAGGAGAGTGTGCCGCAGGGCCAGGTAGGCGACCTCGTGTTCGTCGGGTAGCCCCGGCACGTTGCCGTGCCGGGGCCCCCTCAGAACCGGCCGTGCCCGCTTTCCGGGCAGCTCGGCTCAGGCAAGCCCTGTGGCTTCGGGCCGGGCGGAAGTGCCGGGCGGCTGCCGCCGATGCGTCGGCGGCAGTGCGCGTGGATGAGATGGTGTGCGGCGTGCTCGCCTGGCGTGCCGAGGTCCATCACGGTGGTGACCGCATGCTTGCGGACCGCTTTGCGGATGATGGTGTGCCACTGCTCCCACTCGCGTTCGTCGTGCGGCTCGTGGCTGGCGTAAAGCAGGAGCCCTCGGCAGAGCGGGCACCGGCCGCGCTGGCGGCGCAGCAGGTAGAAGTCCCCGACTGTTGTGCACACCTGGGTTCGTGTGACCAGCAGGTGCCAATGCCTGCTCTGTAGTGATTTTACCTGCCCGGGGCTGGTGGCCGGCGGGGTGAGGTCGCGGGCACTGGTGAGCCG
>Ga0307374_10009312_pt1 | contig 14484 bp, 15 predicted proteins | sample OX3MG_FD_202532 | JGI IMG/M metagenome (GOLD analysis project Ga0307374, IMG submission 202532) | Soil microbial communities from Risofladan, Vaasa, Finland - OX-3 | ecosystem: Environmental > Terrestrial > Soil > Coastal area > Acid sulfate soil | place: Finland: Risofladan, Vaasa | collected... | reverse complement strand
CACCGAAGCCGCGGAACAAGGGGAACATCGACCCCGACAGCTTGGCCCCCCGCTCCATGTCCAACAGACCCAGCTCGGTGCCGATGTCCCAGTGCGGAACCCGCTGGTATTCGCCGTAGGACGGGTCCCTCTCGGGCCAGGTGCGGACCACCAGGTTGTCGTCGGGCCCGTCGCCGTCAGGAACCTCGGGAGCCGGGAGATTCGGAAGGAACAGCAGGGCCTCCCGAACGGAAGCCTGGGCGGATTCGGCGGCGGCGTGGCGCGACCGCTCCTCCTCACCGAGGGCCCGGCTCCGGGCGGTGAGCTCGTCGGCTGCTGGACCGTCACCCGATCGGCGAGCTTCGCCCACCTGCTTGGAGAGCGCCTTCACCTGGGCGCGCAGCTCGTCCCGCTCACCGATGGCGGCGCGGGCCGACGCGTCGAGCGCGACCAGTCGATCGATCTCTTCGGAGTCCACCCCGCGGCGTTCGAGAGCGGACTTCACCGCGTCGGGGTCGTCTCGGACCAGTCGGATATCGATCATGACGGGACAACGGTAGCGTGACCACCCGTGGGCGCCGCCGATGATCCGACTCGCTCGCCCGCTGTGGTCTGTGAGGACGTGGTGATCCGCTACGGGGACACCGTCGCCGTCGACAAGCTGTCGTTCACCGGTCATGCCGGGCAGGTGCTGGCCCTGCTCGGGCCGAACGGTGCCGGCAAGACCAGCACGGTCGAGTCGCTCGAAGGCTATCGCCGGGTCGACTCGGGCTCGGTCCGGGTCCTCGGGCTCGACCCCGACCACGACCACGCCGCCGTGGTCGGCCGCATCGGCGTGATGCTGCAGAAGGGCGGCGTCTACCCCATGCTCGGCCCCGCCCAGGTCCTCCGGCTGTTCTCGCGGTACTACGACGACCCAGAGGATCCCCACGAGCTCCTCGACCTGGTCGGACTCGGCGCAGTTCGGCGCACCCCGTGGAGGCGACTGTCCGGAGGCGAGCAGCAGCGCCTGTCGTTGGCGCTGGCCCTCGTGGGCAAGCCCCGGGTCCTCTTCCTCGACGAGCCCACCGCCGGTGTGGATCCGGAGGGGCGCATCGTGGTGCGCGACATCATCGCCGCCCAGCGTGACCGCGGCATCTGCGTGGTCCTCACCACCCACGAGCTGGCCGAGGCCGAGCGCCTGGCCGACCAGGTGGTCATCATCGATCACGGTCGCATGCTGGCCGAGGGCTCGCCGGCGGCGCTGGCCTCGAGTACCGCCGATGGATCCGTCCGGTTCTCCACCGAGTCCGGCATCGACACCGACGCGCTCTCCGATGCCATCGGCCCCGACGCCACCGTGGAAGAGGAGCGCCCCGGGTCCTACCGGCTCCGCCCGCCGGCCGGAGCTGCGACCCCGGCAACGGTGGCCATCCTCGCCGGATGGCTGGCCGACCGGGACCTGGCCTTGGACGATCTCCGCACCGGTCAGTCCCTGGAGGAGGCCTATCTGGCCATCACCGCGCTCCGGGAGGAGCACCACTCGGCGCACCACGCGGCGGAAGCTGATCCTCTCACCGGACGACCGCCGGGACACGACGGATGAGGCAGGACCGATGAGACCGCTGAAGGCCCAGCTGCGCGCCGAGCTCGCCATGCTCGCCACCAACGGCGAGACCGTCTTTCTGACCGTCGGGATTCCGGTGGTGTTCCTCCTGTTCTTCTCGGCGGTGCATGTCCTCCCGACCGGGACCAACCACCCGGTGGACTTCCTGGTTCCGGGGATCTTGGCGCTGGCCGTCATGTCGACCGCCATGACCGCCCTCGGGATCGGCACCGGGTTCGAGCGCGGCTACGGGGTGCTCAAGAGGTTGGGAGCCACCCCCCTCGGCCGGCCCCGACTGCTGGCCGCCAAGATCGTCGCCATCATCGGCGTCGAGTTGGTGCAGGCCGCGGTGCTGGTGTCCGTGGGATTCGCTCTGGGGTGGAACCCGGGTGGGCCGGGAGGAGCCGGCGCTCTGGTCGGTGCAGCCATCGGAGCCATGGTGCTCGGGACCGTCGCATTCGGCGGCATCGGGCTGGTGCTGGCCGGGACGCTCAAACCGCTGGTCAACCTGGCGGTGGTGAACGGCCTCTTCGTGGTGCTCCTGCTCCTCGGCGGCATGCTCATCCCGCTGGTCAAGCTGCCGGCCTGGCTGGCCGACGTGGCCAAGCTGCTGCCTGCATCAGCCCTGTCCGATGCCCTGCACGGCACCCTCGGGCTCGGCATCGCGGTCTCGGCCCGGGACTGGATCGTGTTGGTGGCCTGGGCGGTGGCCGCCCCGACGGTTGCCGGCCTCACCTTCCGCTGGGAGTGAGCCCACCGGAACGAAGGTGTGGTCCACCCGGACCCGACGCGCTCACCCCGGCGATCCGGCCAGGCGGTGCAGCCACTGGTCGAGTTGGGTCGGGGACACCGCCCCGATGACGTGGCCGACCACGTGGCCGGTGGCGTCGATGAAGAACGTGTTGGGCTGGGCGTTGAGCCCGTACACCGCCGACGTCACCTTGTAGTCGACGTCGGACCCGACCGGGTAGGAGATGCCAGTCTGCCGCAGGAACGGTATGGCCTGGGCGGGCTCCTCGCCCACGTCGACGCCGATGAACCGGACGGTCGAGCCCCTGGCCTGTTCAGCATGGGCGGTCCGGGCCAACAGGGGCGACTCCTTCTGGCAGGGAGGGCACCACGAGGCGAAGAAGTTGAGGACCACCGGATGGTGATGGTCCCGGCCCAGGGCGTCGAGGTTCACCGGCGAGCTGCCCGTCACCGAGGCCAGGGTGAAGGTCGGTGCCTGGTCTCCGGTAGCCACGACCGGTGCGGACGCGGGCCCCGGGCCCGAAGAGGTACCGAGGCCGATGAACAGGAAGGCGGCCAGTGCGAGGGCGATGACCGACCCGATGATCAACGACCGCAGCTTCCTCGGGCCGGATGGAGGTGGGGGCGGGGCCGATGACGGGGTCGGGGGGGGTTCGGTGCCGTCGCCGGAGGCTCCATCGGCGGCGCTGGCACCGTCGGTTGCGTGGGACGTCTCCGTCATCCGACCGGCGATCAGTGCTTGGTGAAGATGTCGACCGCCATCAGCACGAAGAGCAGGGTCAGATAGGTGATCGAGTAGCTGAACAGCTGCATCGCCGCCTGCGGAGTGGCCCGCCTGAGCAGACGCACGGCCATGGCCACGAACACCGCGCCCAGCACCGATGCCGACACCACGTAGATCGTGCCGAGCCTGGCCACGGACGCCAGGAGGAGCGACACCCCCACCAGCACCACGCTGTAGAAGAGGATCTCGCGGGCAGTCCGTTTGAACGTGGCCACCGCGGGCAGCATCGGGACGCTGGCCGCCTGGTAGTCGTCCTTGTACTTGACCGCCAGGGCCCAGAAGTGTGGCGGCGTCCACACGAAGATGATGGCGAACATCACCACCGGGGTCCACGACAGGCTGTCGGTGACGGCAGCCCAACCGACCAGCACCGGCACCGCACCCGCCGCTCCCCCGATCACGATGTTCTGGCTGCTGGTCCGCTTCAGCCAGAGCGTGTAGACGAACACGTAGAAGAGGGTGGCCGACACCGCCAGCACCGCCGAGAGCAGGTTGACCCAGGCCCACAACTCCACGAAGGCCACCATCTCAAGCGTGATGGCGAAGACCAGCGCATTGCGCGGGGCCATCGCCCCGGTCACCAGCGGTCGCTTGCTGGTCCGGTGCATCAGCTTGTCGATGTCCCGATCGATGAACATGTTGATGGCGTTGGCCCCGCCGGCGGCCAACGCGCCCCCCAGCAGCGTGGCGGCCATCAGCCACACAGGAGGAAGGCCCCGCTTCGCCACGATCATGGTGGGCAGGGTGGTGATCAGCAGCAGCTCGATGATGCGCGGCTTGGTGAGCGCGACATAGGCGCTGACCCGGGAGCCGAGCGAGAGGCGGCGGGGGAGGACCACCGCGGAAAGGGCCATTGGCCAGACATTAGCGGCAACCCCTTCGGGGCCACCAAAGGGCACATGGCCCACGCTTCCGGGGCGGCCGATCGGGCCGGTACCATACGGAAACGGTGTCTTCCCTGCGTATCGGCCCCCGCTCGTTCCTCCTCCTCTGTCGGATCACCCTGGCCACGGTGGTACTCAATGTGGTCACCGGAGCCGCGGTCCGGCTCTCCGACTCCGGTCTCGGCTGCCCCGACTGGCCCACCTGCTCCCACCATCACCTGACCCCGGCCCTTCGCCTGCACCCGGTGGTCGAGTTCGGCAATCGGGTCGTGGTGTTCGTGCTGGTGGTGACCTGCATGGCCACGGTCGTGGCCTCCTTCGTGCGGAGCCCGGGACGCCGCGACCTGCGGTGGCTCGCCGGGGGCCTGATCCTCGGCGTGATCGGCGAAGCCGTGCTCGGAGCCTTCGTCGTGTACTCCAAGCTCAACGCCTACGTGGTCCTGACCCACTTCATGGTGGGGATGGCGCTGTTGGCCGTGTCGGTGATCCTGACCCTCCGTGCTGGTCATCGGGGCGGCAAGGGTGTGCCGGCGGTGAAGCGGAATGCCCTCTGGTTGTCACGGCTCCTGACCGGCTGTGTGGTGGTCGTGCTCGCCGCCGGGGCGGCCACCACCGGAACCGGGCCCCATGCCGGGGGCAAGGGATCGAAACGGATCCCGCTCGGGCTGGCGGACATGACCCGGATCCATGCCGAGATCGTGCTGGCCACCGTGGCGTTGCTGCTGGCACTGCTCTGGGTGCTGTGGCGCACCAACGCACCCGCCGCGAGGCAGGACGCCGGTCGGCTTCTGCTGGTGGTCATGCTGGTACAGGGAGCGATCGGGTACACCCAGTACCTGACCCATCTTCCCGCCGTGCTGGTGGGCATCCACGTGTTCGGGGCCTCGATGGTGTGGGCCACGGTGCTCTGGTTCCACCATGGCCTGTCGGACCACCGCCCCGAGCCGAGCCCGGGTATGGGGTCCGGTCCCGGGCCGGGGCGGGCCACCGACCATGGATCCGATGGACGGCCGGCCGACGGGTCGCAGGGCCCACCGCTGGGGGCCGGAGCGCTCGCCGACACGGGAGCCGGTGCTGGTCGAACCCCTGTGCAGGAGCCGGCGTGAAAACGGTCGCTGCGCCCGTCGAGACGACTCCGGTCGAGACGACGCCAGTCGAGACGGTCGAGAGGGCCCCGGACGAGAGGGCGCGAATCGAGACGGTCGAGAGGGCCCCGGACGAGAGGGCGCGAATCGAGACGGCGCCCGTCGAGACGGCCCCGGATGAGGAGGGGTCGGCCGAATTCGACGAGGTGCCCGACACCGACAATCCGTGGCTGGTCATCGTCTGGAACGATCCGATCAATCTGATGTCGTTCGTGACCTTCGTCTTCCAGAAGCTCTTCGGCTACTCGAAGGAGAAGGCGACCAAGCTCATGCTCGACGTCCACCACAAGGGTCGGGCGGTGGTCTCGTCGGGCACCCGCGAACGCGCCGAGCTGGACGTCTACCGGCTCCACGAACACGGGCTATGGGCCACCATGGAACCTTCGAGGTGAGCTCACCCATCCGGCGTCGCCGCGACGGGCGGTACGCCATCAAGCTCGACCCCAGTGTGCGAGCGGTGCTGGTCACCATGTCGGAGCAGTTGGCCCCCATGATCGGCCCCGACGATCCCATGACCCGGCGCCTCTTCCCCCCCGCCTACGCCGGCGACGACCACCTGGGCTCGGAGACCGAATACCGGTCCCTGGTGGACAACGCGTTGATCAATCACCACCGCCAGGCCTTCTCGGTGCTGACCGAGACCGCCCAGGCCGACACCCTCAGCGAATCCGAGCTCAATGCCTGGCTTTCGGCCATCGGATCGCTCCGCCTGGTCCTCGGCACCCGTCTCGACGTGAGTGAGGAGATGGTGGCTCCCGAACCCGAGGATCCGACGGCGCCGGAGTACGCCCTCTACGAGCTGCTCGGCCAACTCCAGTTCCTGATGATCGAGGTTCTCGCCGGCGAACTACCTGAGGGCGGGCGGCCCGAGGGAACGCTGTGATCCCTCTGCTAATCTCCAAAAGCCCTGATCGGGTTGGAGCCCCCATCGTCTAGCGGCCTAGGACGCCGCCCTTTCAAGGCGGTAACACGGGTTCGAATCCCGTTGGGGGTGCCGTAATCCCCAGCGCCATTGCTGGTTGGGGACCTGTGGTGCAGTTTGGAGTGCACGCCGGCCTGTCAAGCCGGAGGTCGCGGGTTCAAATCCCGTCAGGTCCGCCACCTCGGTTCGCCGGGGCGAGGTCGGGTAGCTCAGTTGGTAGAGCGCGCGCCTGAAAAGCGTGAGGTCACCGGATCGACGCCGGTCCCGACCACCAGGAAGCCCAGATCAGAGCGCCGCACGTGCAGGTCGGGCCAACGCGGGCCCTTGGTTCCTGCCCACGACGTGCCCGGAACGTCGACCTCCTGAGGGCGACCTGGTCATCGGGTGAACGTGAGGTGGGTGACGCCGCTCGGCGTCGACACTGCCTCCACGGCGTACTGCTGCTCCAACGCCTCCAGGCCGTCCCAGAGCCGAACGCCGCGGCCGAGCAGGATCGGCACCAGCACGACGTGCAGGTGGTCGACGAGACCGGCGGCGATGAACGCGCGCATCATGGTGGGGCCACCGCCGATGCGGACGTCCTGACCGGCAGCTGCGTCCCGCGCCACCTCGAGTGCATCGGCTGGCGCGGCGTCGATGAAGTGGAACGTCGTACCACCCTCCATCTCCAGCGACGGGTGCGGGCGGCGGTTCAGGACGTACGTCGGCGTGTGGAACGGCGGATTGTCGCCCCACCACCCGCGCCACTCCGGGTCGTCCTGCCAGCCCGGAGGGCCGAACTTGCCCGCGCCCATGATCTCCGCACCGATCCCGGGTGTGTGCCGGTAGGCCATCGCGTCATCGATCCCCTCGGTGCCCTCCGACTCGCCGAGGAGCTCATGGCGGCCGAACCGGGTGGCGAACATCCACTCGTGGAGCCGATGCCCGGCGTGGCCGAACGGCGTGTCGAGGGCCTGCCCCTCGCCGGTGGCGAACCCGTCGAGCGAGATCGAGAAGTTGTGGATACGGACGCGCGACATGGCGGCTCCTTCGGGTGGTGGTGGTCGGTCAGATTGATTGACGTGTCCCGCGGCAAGATTTCATCGGCTGTGGGATTCAGGCGACGCCGAGATGGTCAGCGAGCTTCTGCATCGTCTGCAGACCGAGCTCGACAGCGCCGAAACCGATGGTTGCAATTCGCTGCTCGACGGTCGGATGGAGCTGCCGCAGCGTCAACACCGTCTTTCCATCGGCTTGCTCGTCGAGGACGATTGTCACTCGGAAGCGTGCCGGGTCATCGTCGGCATCGGACCCGTGATCCAGCACCAACCGCTCGGCGGGAACGACAGGCCCAGAACTCGGCCACCGATTTCTGATCACCCGTCGGCACAGGCACAATCGGCCGATCCCGCAACTCCGAACGGCGTGAATTTCACGCGCCCACACTTGACTACGGCTACATTGCGATATATCGTAACCGTATGAGAGCGGTCCCAATAGACCCTCGAGTATCGACCACGGGTCGGCCCGACGGCCGGCTCCAACAAGGATCAAAGGAGCACCACCACATGCACGGACATAGGAGATTCGATCAAACAGCAGAGGATGGGCCGCGGTTCGGGCCCGGGTTCCCCCACGGGGGTGACCTGTATGACCGCTTCGGCGACCTGGCCCGGGGACGGGGAGGCGGCCGCGGGCGGGGAAGGGGTCGGCCCGACGGGTTCGGGCACGGATTCGGTCGCCATGGCGAGTTCGGGCCCGGAATGTTCGGCCGGGGGCCCAAAGTGGGTCGGGGCGATGTCCGGGCGGCGATCCTCGCCCTCTTGGCCGAGGAACCGATGCACGGCTATCAGATCATCACCGAGCTCACCGACCGCAGCGGAGGGGTATGGCGACCCAGCCCCGGCTCGGTCTACCCGACCCTCCAGGCCTTGGAGGACCAGGGGCTGGTAACGGCAGCCAAGGCGGAGGGCAAACGGGTCTTCAGTCTCACCAACGATGGCCGGGCGGAAGCCGACGCGGCTGGGGACGGGCCGGCCCCCTGGGAGGACGCAGCACGCGGTGCAGATCGCTCGCTGGTCGATCTTCGGGGCCTGATGTTCGAGGTGGGCGCGGCCATCTTTCAGGTCGCTCGCGCCGGAAGCGACCAGCAGATCAAGGCGGTCGGCGAGATCCTCAGCGACACCCGGCGCCGCATCTACCTGGTGCTGGCCGATGGCAATGTCGTTGTCGAGGAGCCGTAGGCAGCCTCCGAGTCATGACCGCTGATACCGACCACCTCGAGAAGAAGCGACGTGCCGCCGCTCATCCGGATCGCCCGGGTGAGCGGTGTGCCGCGCCCTCCGGCACCTACCGGCCGATCGTCGACCATGCCCGGTGCGAAGGCAAGCGTGACTGCATCGACGTCTGCCCGAACGACGTCTTCGAGGTGCGTCGTATCGACGACACCGACTACCGCGAGCTCGGACGAATGTCCCGCCTCAAGGTCCGTGCCCACGGCATGATGTCCGCCTACACCCCCAATGCGGACGACTGTCGGGCCTGCGGTCTGTGCGTCGTGGCATGTCCGGAGCAGGCCATCGTCTTGACACCCCTGCCCTGACACCCCTGCCCTGAGCCACCGGCTCAGGGCCCCGGCAAGGCACCCCTGCCCTGACCCACGCGAGCGGCACCCGACCCGCCAAGACTCAGCCGCCTTCGTAGTCGAAACCCAGATCGGGAGCGGTCAGAAGAGCTCGGAACGGGATGCCCTCGGCGTCGCCCATGGCCTCGACGGTGCCGCCCCGGTCCACGATGGCGACCATCAGAACAGGTACCGCGCCCTCCTCCCGAACGACATGGGCGGCCTCCAGCAACGATGAGCCCCGGGTGACGGTGTCCTCGGTGATCACCACCCGATCCCCAGGGTCGAGCGCTCCCGCAATCCGGCCGCCCCCTCCGTGGTCCTTCGCCTCCTTGCGCACACTGAAGGCCCGGAGCATGCGACCGCGGGATGCCGCCACGCCGGCCGTGACGAATGCCACCGGGTCGGCCCCCATGGTGAGGCCACCAATGGCGTCCACATCCGAGGGGATCACCGACAGGACCCCGTCCGCCACGAGCAGCATGGCCTCGGGACGGCAGACCGTCTGCTTCGAATCGATGAACCAGCTGCTCTTCCGACCCGACTTGAGGGTGAAGTCGCCCCGCCTCACCGAGTGCTCCAGCAAGTGGCTGCGCAGGGCATCGAAGGCGGTGGGTGGAAGGGAGCCCCTCACGGAGTCCGTCACGCCGGCGGCACCGGCACGTCGGGAATCCGCCCGATGACTGTCTGCTCGGGCCAGAGCCGCGGTCCGGCGAAGGTCATCCCCCGACGGCCTTCCTCGACCCGCCCGACGACCGCGGCATCGACGCCGGACCCGACCAGGGCGGCCAGAACTTCGGCGGCACGATCCGGGTCGACCATCAGGACCATCCCCAGGCCGAGGTTGAACACCCGGGCCATCTCATCGTCGTCGACATGGCCGAGCCGGCGGATCTCGCCGAAGATCGCCGGCACCGACCAGGTCCCCCGATCGACCACCGCATGCAGGCCGTCGTCGGGAAGGGCGCGGGGCACGTTGCCCCCGAATCCTCCGCCGGTGATATGGGCCACCGCATGGACCCCCGAATCGCCGGGGCCGGACGTAGTGGCGATGGCGGAGCGCACGGCCGGGGTGTAGATCACCGACGGTCGGAGCAACTCGTCGGCCAGGGTGACGGCCGCCCCCGGCCATGCCGGACCGTCGAGGGAGAGCCCGGCCCGCTCCAGCAGCACATGGCGGGCCAGGGTGTAGCCGTTGCAGCGGAGACCCGGCGAGACCAGGCCGACCAGCACATCGCCGTCGCGAACCCGGGAGGGCCCGAGGGTCGCCGAGCGCTCGACCACACCGACGGCGAAACCAACCAGGTCGAACTCCCCCGGCTTCATCACCCCCGGGTGCTCAGCCATCTCGCCGCCGAGCAGCGCCGCTCCGACCTGCCGGCATCCGTCGGCCACCCCGGCCACCAGGTCGGCCATCTGGGGAGGGTCCACTGCGCCCGACGAGATGTAGTCGAGGAAGAACAGCGGCTCCGCGCCCTGGCACACCAGGTCGTCCACGCACATGGCCACCAGGTCGATGCCGATGGTGTCGAACCGGCCGGTGGCGTGGGCCACCAGGGCCTTGGTGCCCACCCCGTCCGTGCCGGCCACCAGCACCGGCTGGCGATACCGGTCGGTGTCCAGCGCGAACAGGCCCCCGAAGTCGCCCAGCCCTCCCAACACCTCGGAGCGGAGCGTGGACGCCACCAGAGGCTTGATCAGATCGACCGCCCGCTCGCCGGCCTCGATGTCGACGCCGGCGGCGGCGTAGGTCGCGGGCGTCGCTACCGGGGAGGAAGGGTCGGGTGGGTCGTGGGTCGGATCCGGAGAGGATCCGGTCACGCCTGCGTACCGCTGGTCACGCTGCGAAGGGAGTCCCGATCCGAGAATTCGACGGGCACCGGCACGGGCACCGGGTAGTTGCCGGTCAGGCAGGCGTCGCAGAAGCCGGCGCCGGGGGCGTCGATGGCCTGCACCAGATGGTCCAGCGAGAGGTACTCCAGCGAGTCGACGTCGAGGAACTCGACGATCTCGTCCAGGGTCTTGATGGATGCCAGCAGTTCGGTGCGGTCCGGGGTGTCGATGCCGTAGTAGCAGGGCCATTGGAACGGCGGTGACGAGATCCGGAGGTGGACCTCGATGGCGCCGGACTCGCGCAGCATCTTCACCATGGCCCGGGTGGTGGTGCCCCGGACGATGGAGTCGTCGACCACGATCACCCGCTTGCCGGTGATGTTCTCCCGCAGCGGATTGAGCTTCCGTCGCACCCCGTTGGCCCGCTCGACCTGGGTGGGCGCGATGAAGGTGCGGCCGATGTAGCGGTTCTTCACCAGCCCCTGCCCGTAGGGGATTCCCGACGCCACCGCGTACCCCTCGGCGGCGGGAACGCCCGAGTCGGGCACCCCCATGACGAGATCAGCGGGAACCGGGGCCTGGGTGGCCAGCAGCTGGCCCATCCGGCGCCGGGCGCCGTGGACCTCGTTGCCGTAGAGCCTGGTGTCGGGTCGGGCGAAGTAGACGAATTCGAAGATGCAGAGCTTCGGATCGAGACGCTCGACCGGAAAGGGCTGCTCGGAGCGGACCTCCTTGCCGTCGATCACCACCATCTCGCCGGGCTCGAGCTCGCGGATGAACGTCGCCCCGATCACGTCCAGCGCCGGCGACTCCGAGGCCAGCACCCAGCCCATCTCGAACTCGTCGGTGGCTTCGAGGCGGCCCAGACACAGTGGGCGGAATCCGTTGGGGTCGCGCACGCCGATCAGCCGGTCGGCGTCGAGGAGGACGAAGGAGAAGGCTCCTTCCACGTCCGGAAGCACCTGCACCAGCGCATGCTCGAGGTCGTCGCTGACCTCGGCCCGGGTGCGCTCGGGAAGGTCGGGCGGGAAGGCCCGGGCCAACAGCTCGGCCACCAGGTCGCTGTCCGACGACACGAGGCCGGGAAGCATGCCGGCGGCCTGGCCCAACTCGGCGGTGTTGGTGAGGTTCCCGTTGTGTCCCAGCACGAACCCGGCCCGGCCCACACCTCGGAAGACCGGTTGGGCGTGCATCCAGTCGCTGGATCCGGCGGTCGAGTAGCGGGTGTGCCCGACGGCCATGTGGCCCCGCAGCCCGGACAGCTTCCGCTCGTCGAAGACCGTGGTGACCAGACCCATGTCCTTCATCACCGTGATGACATTGCCGTCGCTGACCGCCATGCCCGCCGACTCCTGCCCACGATGCTGCAGGGCGTAGAGCCCGTCGAAGGTCAGATGTGCGACAGGTCGCCCCGGGGCGTAGACCCCGAAGACACCGCACGCTTCCTTGGCCTCCATCATCGGTTGGTCACCGTACACACCGGGGGTCGTCGGGCTCGTCTCTTCGCCACGATTAGGCCACACAATCGCCTCACCGTGCCAACCCAGCCTAGTGGGACCTGGTGACGGTCCTCCGATCGTCCGGGCTCACCCGAAACCCGGGAGGCCGATGGACCGCCCCGATAGCCTCGCCGTCGATGATCGACCTGCACACCCATTCGACGGTCTCCGACGGCAGCGACGCTCCGGAGCGGATACCGGAGCTCGGCGCCGAGGTCGGATGCAGCGCGGTGGCCCTCACCGACCATGACTCGCTGGCCGGCATCGGCCGGGCCCGGCGACGGGCGGTCGAGCTCGGCATCACCCTGGTGACCGGTTGCGAGGTCTCGTGCCGACCGGTGGGATCCGGGGGCGTCCACGTGCTGGTGTACTTCGTCGAAGATGATGGCAGTGAGCTCTGTGGAGAGTTGATCCGGCTCCGGGGGGACCGGCGGCGGCGCAATCTCGCCCTTGCCGAACGGCTGGTGTCACTCGGCATCCCCATCACCTACGAGCAGGTGGTGGAGGTGGCCGGGGGTGAGGAGGGTGTGGGCCGGCCCCACTTCGCCATGGCCATGGTGGCGGCCGGGGCCGCCGAGTCGATCGACGACGCCTTCGATCGCTACCTGACCAACAATGGTCCGGGCTTCGTGAGGAAGGCGCGGCTTTCGGCGGCCGAGGTGGCCCGACTGGCCCGGGCGTCGGGAGGGGTCGCCGTCCTCGCCCACCCCTACAGCACGGGACTCGACGGCGCCGGACTTGCCGCCGTGGTGGGCGAGCTGGCCGAGGCCGGCTTCTCCGGGATCGAGGCCCGCTACGGCCGCTACTCCCCCCGCCAACGCCAAGCCCTCGGGAATCTGGCCCGCCGCTTCGATCTGGTGGCGACCGGGGGGTCCGACTACCACGGCACGATGAAACCGGACCTGGCCGTGGGCACCGGTCGGGGCGATCTGAAGGTGCCGGACAACGTGCTCGGTCTGCTCGAGGCGCGCCGCCCCGAGCGCTGAGGACCCGGTGGTTAGCGGCGATGGTCCAACGGTGAGCCGGCGAGTCAGCCAGTCCGTCAGCTGGTTGCCGGCGCCAATTCGTCCAGCAGCGCCGGCAGACGTCCCCGCCACACGGCGGTGGCCTCGCTCACACCCAGGTCGACCAGACCCTCCACCACCATCCGTTGGCCACCGGTTCGCCCCAGTACCCGGAACCCGACCCCGGCATCAGCGACCCGGGCGATCAGCTGGGCCCGGCGGGTCGTGCACACGAGCACCCGCGACGGGGACTCGGTGAACAGCTCGTGGTGGTCGGCGATACCGGCCACACCGAATCCGACGCCGGAGCGCACCGCCAGTTCGGCCAGGGCCACCCCCAGTCCTCCGCCCGACACATCGTGGATGCCGGACACCAGCGGGTCCCCGCCGGACACTCCCTCTCCGACCAGCGCGGTGACGCACTCCACCAGTCGCACGTGACCGGCCAGGTCGAGACTCGGCAGCGTCCCGTTGCGGTGGCCGCGCCGCTCGACGGCCCAACGCGAGCCGGCCAGTGACGGCGGATTCCGGCGCCCGGCCGAGGATCGGATGCCGGCGTCGAGCAGGACCAGCTCCGCTCCCTCGACCAGCGTGACGCCGGGAGGCCGGACCGCCAGACGGTCGATGAGGCCCAGCACCCCGATCACCGGGGTGGGATTGATGTCGACACCGAAGCTCTCGTTGTAGAGACTCACGTTGCCCCCGATGACCGGGAGCCCGAGGCCCAGACATGCCTCGCGCATGCCGTCGATGGCCTCGGACAGCTGCCACATGACCTCGGGGTGTTCGGGGTTGCCGAAATTGAGGCAGTTGACGACGGCCATCGGCCTGGCGCCGGAACAGGCCACGTTGAGCGCTCCTTCGGCCACGGTGGCGGCGGTGCCGGCCCTCGGATCGATGGCACACCAGGTCGGGTTGGAGTCGGTGGTGAGGGCCAGACCCCGCTCGGAGGGAGGCAGTCCGGGTGCGGCCAGCCGGAGGACTGCGGCGTCACCCCCCGGACCGTCCACGGTGTTGAGGAAGAGCTGGTGGTCGTACTGCCGATAGACCCACGAGGGATCGGAAAGCATGGCCAGGACGTCGGTGCCGCAGTCGACGGGCGCGGGAAGTGTTCCGGGATCGTCGGCCAGGCGTGCCTCGAGGTCGGTGGGGCGGGCCATCGGCCGGTGATAGAGCGGGGCGTCCTCGCTGAGGGCCCGGGCCGGAACATCTCCCAGCACCTCACCGTCGAACCCCTCGAGGATGCGGAGCCGGCCGGGCTCACCCGTCGGGGGATCGGTGACCCGTCCGACCACCGCGGCGCGTACCTCCCACCGCCGGCACACCTCCTCCACCCGGGCCAGGTCCGACGGGGTCACGATGGCGAGCATCCGCTCCTGGCTCTCGGAGGTCATCACCTCATAGGCCGCCATGCCGGGCTCGCGCCGGGGCACCGCGGACACGTCGACGTCCATGCCGACACCGCCGCGTGCCGCCGTCTCGCTGGTGGCGCAGACC
>Ga0307374_10009310_pt1 | contig 14489 bp, 15 predicted proteins | sample OX3MG_FD_202532 | JGI IMG/M metagenome (GOLD analysis project Ga0307374, IMG submission 202532) | Soil microbial communities from Risofladan, Vaasa, Finland - OX-3 | ecosystem: Environmental > Terrestrial > Soil > Coastal area > Acid sulfate soil | place: Finland: Risofladan, Vaasa | collected... | reverse complement strand
CCCCTCAAGGGCTGGAAGCCAGCCCAGACCTACTCGGTCCAGCTGAAGAACGTCTCCAGCTCCGACCACTCGCTCTCGCTCAGCAACTGGCAGGCCAAGTTCAAGACCCAGCCTCACGCCGGCATCGCCGGCTTCCTGGTGGACGGCAAGCCGCTCGCGATCACGGCGGGCTCCACGCCGACCATCGCGCCCCTCGCCGCGGTGACCATCACCTTCACCGGCCCGATGCAACCCGCGACGGCCACCCCGACGGTCAACGGGCTGGCCCTGCCGGCGGCGCAGTTCGCCTGGGCGGCCGACCACAAGTCGGTGCTGATCAACCGCACCTACCTGCCGTACCAGACCTACCAGATCGGCGTGGCCGGCACCGCGCTCGCCGCCAATGGCGACGTCGCCACCGACACCGCACCCCTCACCACCGCGGCCGCCGGGATCGAGCCTGCCAACTCCAGCAGCGGCATCCCAGCGACCGGCTTCAAGACCCAACCGGCCCTGATGGTAGTCGTCGACAACGCGGGCCTGGCCCGGCCGCAGTCGGGACTGCAGGCGGCCGACATGGTCTTCGAGTACATCAGCGAGTACAACATCAGCCGCTTCACGCTGACCTACTTCAACAATCCAGCCTCCACCATCGGCCCGGTTCGGAGCTGCCGGATGATCAACCCCTACCTCGGGATGGCGTTCAAGGCCCTCACCCTCTGTAGCGGCGCCTCCGACGGCACCCTGGGCTGGCTCTGGGGCAAGCACGGAGCTCCCGGGATCCCGGTCATCATCAACGACTACGACACCGGCAACCACTTCTTCCGGGTCAACACCAACGTGGCCCCCCACAACCTCTACACCGACGCCAGCCGGATGACCAGGGCGCGCTCCGAATCAGCGGGGATGGGCGGCGGCAACTACGTGGTAGACCCCCAGCATCCCGACGCCGACATCCCCGGCGCCGCCCCCGCTGCCGCGCCCTCGATTCCCCTGCAGGGAGTTACCTACTCCTACGACGGGGGCTGCTCCTGCTACAGACCTTTCGACCACGGCACCCCCCGAACCGACGCCGCCGCGGGCGGCGGCCAGATCGGCGTCAAGAACGTCATCGTCATGCACGTGCCCTTCGGCAACGCCGGCTGGGTCGAGGACGTGAACGGCGGCGCGCAGTCGATCCGGTACCAGATGAACGGCCAAGGCCCGGCGGAGATCTGGTCCGACGGAAAGCAGGTCGAGGCCACCTGGCACATGGGCGCGGCCGGCCAGGACTTCTACCAGAACACCACCCAACCGCTCTACTTCACCGACCCGTCGGGGAACCTGATCCGCCTCAACACCGGCCTCACCTGGATCCACGTCGTGGGCAACGGCCAGACCCAGTAAGCACGCCCCGTCACGTCAGGCAACAGGTAAGACCCCAAACGCCCGCACCACTGCGCGGCCCACGCTCCCAGGGGGGCTGGCCAATTGGGCGAGGTCCATTTTCCGCCGGTCGCCAAAGCAACCCGGTTTAAGGAAAGGTCAGTCGACCAGCAGGTCGGTCCGTTTCCCCCAGCGATCGAGGAAGCGATAGAAGTTCTTCTTGGAGAGCTTCTCTCGCCGTTCCTCGCTCTCCGCCTCCCAGAGCCGGTGCTGGTGTCGGCGGAGCGGAAGTCCGGCCACGACCATCGCCCGCTTGCCGGTCGACCGGATTCGAAAGCTGAACTCGAAATCGGCGATCCGATAGAAGCGGAACTTCTCGTCGAAGCCGCCGACGGCGAGGGCGTCGTCTCGCCGAAAGGCCATGCAGTAGCCCTCCACCGCGTCCACCTCCGGTCCGGGATGGTCGTGGAAGTGCTTGACCGTCCCGACCCCACGGACGCCATACGCGGCCGCGATGCCGACCTCCGGCTTCGCCAACGTCTCCAGCAGCGGCCCGGCGAGGTCGCCGGTCGCCTCGGTACCGGGATCGAAGAGGATCACGTATTCGCCCGCCGCCACCCTGAGCCCGGCATTGACGGCCGCGCCGAAACCTTCCGGCTCGAGTTTCAGCACCCTTACCCGCTCGCTCTCCACCCGCTCGGTCCAGGCCAGCAGCAGGGGATCGCCCGAGTTGACGACAAGCAGCACCTCAAGATCGTGGGTCACGTGGTGGCGGAGGATCGAGTCGAGCCAGCGCTGAGCGTCGTCGGGCCAGCCGTGGAGAACGGTGAGTATCGTCAACCGCCGCGGCGCCGGAGGCAGTGCGCGTTCGCTTAACGTGCTTCCGACGGGGGTGTCGGCCACCTCCCAGCCGCCCTCGAAGAGACGGTCGCGGATGTTGTCGGCGACCGCGAAGTCGCGCTCCTCGCGAAGGCGCGAGCGCTTGACGCTGAGCCGCTCGGCCTCGCTGCGTTCCGTGGCTAATGTCTCCCCGAGCCTGGCCGACCCGACGTCGGGTTCCGGCTACCCGCCCTTCTTGGCCTTCACGGCCTCGGTGAGCTTGGGAAGGATCTTGAGCGCGTCGCCGACGATGCCCAAATCGGCCATCTTCAGGATCGGCGCCTCAGCGTCCTTGTTGATCGCGATGATCACCTTGGAGGCCTTCATCCCGACCGTGTGCTGCATCGCCCCCGAGATCCCGGCGGCAATGTACACGTTGGGTCGAACTGCCTTGCCGGTCTGGCCGACCTGCATTGAGTACGGCACCCACCCTGCGTCCACCACGGCCCGGCTGGCGCCGACGGCGCCCCCGAGGGCGTCTGCCAACTCCTCCAGGAGGGGGAAGTTCTCCGGTCCCTGCATCCCGCGGCCGCCGCTGACCACGATGGCCGCGTCCTCCAGCTTGACCTTGTCGCCCTTCTCGGCGACCCGCTCCAACCGGTGAGCCCGCTTAGAGTCCGCGCCGACGGTCGCCTTGACCTGCTCGACCTCTGCGCTACCGCCCACCTCCGCGGCCTCGAACGACTTCGGGCGGATAAGGACTATCGCCGGCTTCTGGTTGACCTTCATCTTCGCGATCTTGGAACCGCCGAAGTAGGACACCCTGGCCGTGAAGCCGCCGCCACCCGCCTCGACGTCGACCGCACTCGAAACCTGGCCGATCCCAAGGCGAGCGGAAAGGCGCCCTGCCACCTCGCGCGAGTCCAGCGAGAACCCGAATAACAGCAGGTCGGGGCTGTTGGCCTTGACTAGCGCCTCCATGGTGTCGGTGGCCGGCTGGGCGACGTACTCATCGAAGACGGAGTCGTCGCAGACGTAGACCTTCTTGGCGCCGTGCTTGCCGAGGATGGTCGCAGCCGCCTCGGCTCCCTTACCGAGGGCGACCGCCTCGACCTCCCCGCCCAGGGCGCGGGCCTTTGCCAGCAACTCCAGCGAGATCGGGGCCAGCTTGCCTTCGGAGAGTTCTGCGTATATCCAGATCTTTGCCATCGCTAGACCGCCTTCACCTTGACCAGCAGCGCCAGGATCTTATCGACGGCGGTGCCGTCGTCCTCGAAGACCTCGCCCGCCTGCCGCTGCTCGGCGTCGACCACCTCGAGAATCTCCTCCGCGGCGGTTCCCCGGCTGACCCCGAGGTCGCCGAGACCGAGCTTTTTGACCTCCTTGCTGCGGGCCGCCATGATCCCCTTGAGGGAGGCGTAGCGCGGCTCGCCCACGGCGGCCGTCACCGTCAGCAGGGCGGGGGTGGCCGCTTCGACGACGTCATAGCCGACCTCGGTCTGGCGCTGAATCTTGACCTTGCCACCACCGGCCTCGACACTCTTCGCGAAGGTCAGCTGGGGGACACCGAGCAGCTCGGCGAGCATCGGCGGCACCATGCCGGTCGAGCCGTCCGTCGACTCCGTGCCGCAGATGACCAGGTCGGCGGACTCGCCCTTGATGGCGGCGGCCAGCACCTGGGCGGTGGTGAGCGCATCGGCTCCGGCGAGGGCGTCGTCACTGATATGGATGGCGCGGTCGGCACCCATGCTGAGGCCCTTTCGGATGGCATCCGCGGCCTTGGCGGGGCCCATCGATACAAGCACCACCTCGCCCTCGCCGGCCGCCTCCTTGATCCGCAGCGCCGCCTCCACCCCGTACTCGTCGCCGGGGTCGAGCACGACCTCGCCGTCACGCACGAGGCGGTTGTCGGTACCTAGCCTTTGGACCCCGTTCGGATCCGGTATCTGCTTCACGGTGACGACGATCTTCAAACGCGTATCTCCGCTACCGGGTTGGGTAATCCATTCAGATTATGGCGCAGGGCGTCAAATCTCCGAAAGGAAAACTTGATAGTCCTCTGGGGTATTTATGTTCCAGAATAGGCTTCGATCCGACTCTTCGAGCCAGACGACGCGGAGTTGGGCGAGTGCATCGGCCGCCTTCAGGTGCCGCAGGTCAAGCTCCCGCCTAACGACCTCGAGCGCCGACCTGCGGTAGCAGGCGCAGGCTGGCTCTGGTCGCCCGTCCAGGCGCGGGACGGCCGCGTCAAACCCCTCGCTGAGCGAGATCAGGCTTCGGGCAAGGTCCGCGTCGACGCGCGGCATGTCGCAGGCCACGGCGAACACCGCGTCGTAGGATGCCGCGGCCAGGCCACCCTCGATCCCGGCCAGGGGGCCCATGAAGGGTCCGTGCCGGTCGGCCGCGAAGCGCGCCCCGGCCGGCACGAGGGCGGCGTCCGCGGCGGCCACCAGCACCTCAGCGAAGAGTGGCCCGAGCCGATCCACCTGCCAGGCCACCAAGGTGGTCCTCCCAACCGGTAGGAGCGCCTTTGGCCGGCCCATCCGGCGGCCCGCGCCACCCGCCAGGACCAGAAGGGTCGCCTCCAACACGCCCTCTATGATCACAGCCGTGAGGGCCATCGACTTCCACGTCCACCTGCCAACGCCCGAGTGGCTCGATGTGAGCCTCGAAGGATACGTCGAGGCAGCCGAGCGCTATTTCCACTCCAAAGTGGCTCGGAACTCCCTCGAGGGCCTGGCCCGGGAGTACTCGGAGATGGACCTGAAGGCGGTGCTGCTGGCGTGGGATGCCGAGACCGCGACCCACCGCCCGCGGCTCTCCAACGAGTTCGTGGCACAGGCGGTGAAGGACTACCCGGAGGTCTTCATCGGCTTCGCCTCCGTCGACCCTCACAAGGGAGAGCGGGCAGTGGCCGAGCTCGAGAAGGCCGCGGAGCTAGGGCTGGTCGGCGGCAAGTTCCACCCCTCGATCCAGGCCTTCGACCCCTCAGACGAGCGCTTCTGGCCGGTGTTCGCCAAGTGCGAGGAGCTGGGCTTTCCGTGCATCTTCCACACGGGCACCAGCGGCATCGGAGGCGGCACGCCGGGAGGACAAGGGATCCGGATCGACCTCTGCCGGCCGATCCTCCTCGACCCCCTGGCGGCTGCCTTCCCGAAGCTGACCATCATCGCCGCCCACATGGGCTGGCCCTGGCACGTCGAGCTGCTCGCGATGGCGATGCATAAGACCAACGTCTGGATCGACACCTCCGGCTGGGCGCCGAGGTACATACCGCCCGAAGTGGTCCGCGAGATCCGGTCCCGCCTCCAGGACCAGTTCCTCTTCGGGTCGGACTACCCGTTCATCCAGCCCCAACGCTGCCTCGACGAGCTGGCCGCGCTGGAGCTGCCTCAGGCGATCATGGACAAGCTCCTCTTCGGCAACGGCAGCCGGCTGCTGGGGCTCGCGTAGCCGGCCGTAACCTGCGCCGTCGCGGTGGCGCGCAGCACAGTTGCGCCGGCTCCGAGGATTTCGCCGAAGCCCGCGTTGACGCGCTCGTGGGCGGTGACCGTCACCGTCGTCGAACCGACCGCTATCGAGTCGACCACCGCCCCTGGGTCCATGGCGAGCAGCGAATCCCTCGCAATCGATCCTGCCACGGCCGGGTCGAGGACAAGGCCGCCACCGGCCCGAAGGATCGCGACATCGACCCCCGCGGTTGCGTCCTCGGCAGCCCGGCCGACCGCCGCCTGCAGTAGGCCTGCCCGGGTGGCGAGCAGGGTCGCCTGGACCGCATAGGCCATCAAAGGCAGCAGCACCACCGGTAACAGCAGGGCGACCGAGACCAGGGTCTGACCGCGGATCCGCGTCATGGCGTAAGCGCCCGAGACCGCCAGTCCTCGACGCGGGCGCTCGCCGTCGACTGCAGCCGGAGGGTCCCTCGCAGTGCCGGCGACCCGCTGAAGCCCAGGCTGACGGTGGCCCGGCCGGTCGCGGTCACAATCGCGCCGCGCTGGAAACCGCCGAGCCTGAGCGCCAGCCCCGGTGAATCGAGTCCGTCGCCGGTGGTGACCGCACTGAAGGCGCTGTTTGCGGCGGTTGTGGCCGAGCTCGAACTCGGGGCTCGCGCGGCGGCGGCCGCGGCGGCCGCCGTTGCCGCGTCGAGGCCCGAACGCGTGATCGCCACACGGACGAACTGCGCTGCTCCGAAGGCAAGGATGAGCATCACCGGCAGGCTCACGGCGAGCTCGACCAGAGCCTGCCCGGGCGACCTCATTGGAACCTCTCGCGGGGCAGGGCGACGTCAGCGCCGACCGGCAGGCCGCCGGCGCCCGGAAGAAGCGGCACCAGCGCCGGCACCGAGCCGCCGATCCGCACGTCGATGGTCGCGGAATAGAGGCGGACGCAGACCCAGAGCCGAGGATGCCCGGGCAGACCCGGGCACCAGGCCGACGCCGACACGCCGACCAGGGACGGCCGGAGGGTGGACAGGGCTGCTGCCTCCGCGATCGTCGGGCCTCCCCCAACCCCGCTGCCGGCCCGCGCCCCCGCCAGAGCCGACTCCCGGACGGCGTAGGCCTCCGAGCCCCATACGGCGAGCTGGACTGCGCCGACGACGAGGAGCAGGGTCACCGGCCAGGCGATGGCGAACTCGAGGAGGGCGCTCCCTCTCTGGCCCCGCATCTCAGGCGAAGCTCCGCACCAGCACCGCGACCGCCGGGAAGAGCAGGATCGCCATGAAGGGCAGCAGGACTCCCACCGCCGCGGGTATCAGGACGCGGTTGAGCGCCCCCCGACTCAACTCGATCACACGCCGTCGGCGGGCACGGCGGAGGTCGGCGGCCAGAGCCCTGACTCCATGTCCGATGCCCGAGCCGTAATCCCGGCTCAAGCCGAGGATCATCGCCATCGATCGGAGGGGAGGCAGTTGGAAGCGGTCGGCAAGCTGGTCGAGACGCCCGTCGAAAGAAGCTGACCCGGCGACCCGAGAGCCGATCAGCTGCGCGCGCATGGCCGCCCCGAGCTCGGATCGGGATCGGCCGAGGACGGATTCCAACGCCAGCATCGGCGGGGCCCCACCGCTCAGCTCGAGGCTGACCAGCTCCAGGATCGGCCCCAGCTCGCCGAGGAGCCGCTGCCGGCGGGCCTCGACGGCGGCGTTCAGGCGGTGCAGCAGCAGCGCCGGCACGGCGACCGCGACCAGGCAGCCCGATAGCCCACCGGCGACTGGGTCGATGAGCAAGCCGACCGCGATCGCTATGGCGGCCCCCGTCACCAGAGCGGCGAGGAGGCCGAGTCCCGCGACCGCCTCCGGCGATTCTTTGAGTCCGGCACGCTCCAACCGGACGGCGAGGCCTGCTCGGAGCCTCGCGAGCCCCGCTGCGCCCGTGAGCGCGGCCTGGAGTGCCCCACGGGTTCGCCCCACCGTCGGGCCCCGTCGTCGCAGCCAGTCCTTGACGCCGGGCGCTCGGGCTGGAGCTAGCAGCGCGTAGGCCGAGGTGGCGCCGCAACCACCGGCGCACGCCGCAATCGCTATCCCGAAAAGGTCAGCCATCGACCAGCTCGACCCTCGGCTCCTCGGGCAGCCGCAGCAAGCGCCGGATCAGCAGTTGGGCGACGGCCATCGTCCCGAGCATCGAGGCCAGGAAGAGCTGGCCGAACAGGGTCCTGTAGACGTCGAGGTAGGACGAGCGAAGAAGGCACATCACCGCCAGGAAGGCGAGGGGAAGGCAGAGGATCAGTGTCGAAGCGGAGCGCGCCTGGACCTGCAGCGCGACCGCCTCCCGCTCAACCTCGTAGGCGGCGGTCACCGAGTCCTCCAGCTCCCCGAAGAGCGGTCCCAACTCGCCGCCTCCCGGACGTTGAACCAGCACCGCCGCCGACAGAAGGTCGAACACGGGCTCAGCGACCCGGCGCCGCGCCTCCGCCCAGGCCTGCGGGCGACCCCCGGCGCCGACGATGCCGGAGAACTCGCGGCGCAGACGATCGGGGCCCCTCTCGGCGAGCACCTCGAGAGATGCGGTGACCCCGACAGCGCCCGTTTCCAGCAGCTGGCGGAGGGTCCTGACGGCGGAGACCACAGCGTCCTGCCGCTCCCGCTTCAGCGCGGCAGCCCGGAGTCCCAGCCAGCCGACCAGGAACCCCACCGCGAGGCCGCCGGCGGCGAGTCCCAGGACCGGCATCCCTGTTACCAGGTAGGCGGCCGCCCCGGCGAGCAGGCCGGTCGCGCCCTCGACGACCACCATGCCGGTGCGGCCGCTCTGGAAGCCGGAGGCGCGGGCGCGCCCCGCCTCGGCCGTGGCGAGCCGGTCAGCCGCGCGCAGCAGCCAGGCCTCGGCAGAGCGGGGCCTGCCCGGTCCCCCGGCCAGCACCAGCGCGGCGACCGCGACCGAGAGTCCGGCTGCAAATGCGGCCTCCACGGTGTTCATCGGCGCCAGTCCAGCAGCGCAGAACAGTCGTAGCCCGCCGCCCCGAGCTTCGCCGCCACCCGCTCGGGCAGCGTATGCAGCTCGGCCAGGTCGGCAACCTCCGGCTGTCCCTGCGGCCCTTCGGTCACGACGCCGATGGAGCGGAGCCGGCGGCGCCGCAGACCGGCCTCGGTGCTGACCCCGAGCTGGAGTACGAGATCGACGGTGCGAGCGATCTCGGCGCTGATCGCCTCCGGTCGCGGCGCTGCCGCGTTGCGGAGGGCGAGGCGGGCGAGCCGCGGAAGCGTGTCGCGTGGCGTCTCCGAGTGGATGGTGCAGATCGAGCCCGGATGGCCCGTGTTCATGGCATCGAGGAGATCGAGCGCCTCCGCGCCGCGGACCTCGCCGATCACTATCCGGTCGGGGCTCATCCTCAGCGCCTCGTGGACCAGGAGAGGAATCCCGATCGCCCCGCGGCCCTCGACGTTGGCCGGTCGGCCCTCGAGGGATACGCAGTCGGGCAGCTCCCGCCAGAGGTGCAGCTCGGCCTGATCCTCGATCGTGACCAGTCGCTCGGTCGGAGGGATCAGCCGGCAGAGCGTGCGCACGAAGGTCGTCTTGCCGGTCCCGGTGCCCCCCGCGACGAGCACGTTGAGCCGCGATCGGACGACCGCCTCCAGGAAGGGGATCGATCCCGCCGATAGAAAGCCCGCCTGGGCCAGGTCAGCCAGCTCCCGGAAGCGCGAGGGGACATGGCGTCGGATGGTCACCGCGAGGGGTCGCGCCGGCGGTGACAGCGCCGCGTGGAGCCGGCTTCCGTCGGGGAGGGTGAGCGTGACCATGGGGCTGGAGCGATCAAGCCGGGCGCTCCCCGCACCGTCGGTGTACCAGTGGACGAGCTCGACCAGTGCCTCCTCGGACGGGAAGGGCGGGGGCACTTCCTCCCGACGCCCATCGCGGAGGACGTAGGCCGTGCCGGTGCCGTTGACCCGGATCTCCTCGACCGAAGGATCGGCGAGAAATTCAGCCAGCGGCCCCAGCGGAGTCACCGCACCGTAGACGCGCCTCCACATCGCGACCGATGCGTCCCGGTCGGCGCCCAGTCCGGCCAGCCGGTGCTCCTCCGCCACCACCCTGCCGACCATGGCGTAGACCCAGTCCTGGTCCTCGAGGCCGACCCTCGCCGACCCTCGCTCACCAAGGCGCTGGGCGAGTTGGAGCTCCACTGAGCCTAGTACCCGGGCCTCGACGTCGACGACGGCCTCGGCCGCGGCGTCTAGGGCCACCGATCGCCACCCCCTCCGCTCACATCGGGATGAACGCAGCGGGCGAGCTCGGCGAAGTGCCGGCGGAATTCGCGCACCCGTTGGGGCCCCTGACAGCGGCGGGCTGCGGCGCGCGCGCCGCCCGGACTCTCCGGCAGGCGGGTAAGGAGCGGCAGCTGGTGCCTCTCAGCCAGCACGAGGCCCGCGTCCGAAAGCCGGTCGGCCCCGAGCCGGTTGAGCACGATGCCGGCGCTGACGCGGGGCAACTGGTCGCCGCCCAGCAGGCGGTCGGCACGCTCGAAGCCGCTCCGGTCCGGCGCCACCACCCAGAGCAGCCAGTCAGAACAGGCGACCAGCTCACGCTGGAGACGCCCCGGGCGGTGTCCGAGGTCGATGACCACCGCCATGTAGCGCTGACGCGCCAGGTCGGCCAGCTGTCGGCCGTCGACCTCGACCGCGTCTCCGCTCAGGTCGAGGCAGTGCAGCCGGGGCGCGGCGGACTGAACCGCGCCCGCCACGGCCGCCTCGCTGACCGGGCCGAGCCCGGCGATCGGCGCCGCCACCTCCGGCCGGGCGAGGTCGAGCGAGCATGCGAGCGAGCCGGATTCACCATCCGCGTCGATGAGGAGCGTCTCCAAACCCGCCTCGGCAAGCCGTCCGGCGAGCCCGAGGGCGACAAAGCTGCAGCCGGGGCTGCCCTTGGCCGAGGCCACCGTGATGACGCGCGAGCGGGTCACCCGGCGGCGGCGGCCAGCGCCGCCTCCCCCGACCCGATCGGCGCGACCTCCACCGGCGGCGCCGGCGCGCCGGTCACCACCGCGGCCAGTCGCATCGTCCCGGCGGCGTAGACGAAGGCGAGCTCCTGCCTGCCGCGGACCTGGAGGACCAAACCGTCGGGACTGAGCGCCGCCACCGAGACCGCCCAGGCGAACGGCTGGGCCACCACCTGGTCGCCGTTACCAGTCAGGGCGAAGAGGTCGACGCGATCCCCCGGCCGTACGGGGGGAAGATCCTTGATGGGCACCGCCACCAGCGCGTCGGCACCGTTCGCCGGCTGCGGCTCGACGTCCGACCGCTGCAGGAGCTGGCCCGAGCTCAGCTGGTGGCGCGCGCGGCTGCCGAGCAGGAGCCCGCGGTCACCGCCGCCGAAGAGAAGGGCGGCCTGGCCCGGGTCGACGCCGGCGTGCACCTCGGTCAGCACATCGGCGGTGATCGGCGCCCCGGCGGGCAGGTCCTGGCTGACGGCGTAAAAGGTCCGGGCACCGCCAACAGTCCCGGCGTAGAGGAGGAGCCCGGCCGCGACGCCGCAGCCGAGCGCCAGGCAGAGGGTCGCAGCGATGATCCTGCGAAGCATTTCGGGGCGAAGCCTAAGACCGCCGGGAAGCGGCGCCAACAGGACCGGTAAAGAATGCGTCAGGCGCGCACCATATGATCGGGTGTAAATAAATACTTTACGTTTGCACCCGCCCGCGTTAGCTTCGGCAGAGCCGAAAAGATGAGTGCCACTCGCCACGATCCCGACGAGGGTGACCGCCGCCAGCTGTTGCACGAGTCCGACCACCTGTTGGACGAGGTGGAAGAGCTCCGCCTTCAGGACCGGCTCCGCGTCCCCGAACACCTGGGGGCCGCGATCGAGCGGCTCCAGGTGAGGGCCGGTCGGGGTGACGCGTCGGTCGCCCCGGCCACGCTCCGCAGCGCCCACGAACTCGTGCTCAGCGTGCAGTACCGGTTGATGAGCGGCAATCCCCGCAACCGCGCCATCGGCACCCACCTTGGCCGCGGTGCCGGCCAGGCGACGGTCCGGGCAATCGCCGCCGGAGGCAGCTGGAAGCACCTCGTCCTGCCCCCGATCACGGCGGCGCCGACCACCGAATGGCGCGCGCTGGTCGAGGCAACCCTGGACCGCGCTCTCGACCGCTGGGCCTTCACCCAGCACCACGCCGCGCGCGCCGCCCGCGATCGCAGCGGCGCCCGCCAGGCCCTCGCCCGTGCCCGGGTGGCCTGGGCCAACTACTGGGAGCTCCACGAGGAGGCGGCCCGGCTGCTCGGGACGCCCGGCTAAAGACGGTCAGGGACTTAGAATCGGGCGGAGATGCAGCCGGTCGTCATCGGGGACGTCGTCTGGGAGCCGACTCCCGAGGTGATCCGGAATGCGCGGCTGACGCGCTTCATGGAGCGCTATGGGATCGCCGGGATGGACGAACTCCAGCGGCGTTCGGTCGAGGAACCGGACTGGTTCTGGGACGCCGTCATCCACGACCTCGGCATCTCCTTCTACCGGCATTACGACCAGGTCCTCGATGAATCCGAGGGGCCGGAGTGGCCGCGCTGGTTCAAGGGCGGCAAGATCAACATCGTCCAGACCTGCCTCGACCACTGGGTCGCCGGACCGAAGGCCCAGCCGGACAAGGTCGCGCTGATCTGGGAGGGCGAGCCGGGTGAGGTCCGCCGATTGACCTACCGCGAGCTCGACCAGCAGGTCGGCAAGCTCGGCCACGCGCTCAAGAGGCTCGGGGTGCAGCCCGGCGAGGGGGTAGGGGTCTTCCTGCCGATGTGCCCAGAGGTCGCGATCGCCCTGCTGGCCATTGCCAAGATCGGCGCGGTCATAGTTCCCCTCTTCAGCGGCTTCGGCCCCGCGGCGGTCGCCTCGCGGCTCAACGACGCCGATGCCCGCGTCCTGCTCTGCGCCGACGGCTTTTACCGGCGCGGCAAGGTGGTCGAGATGAAGGAGGTCGCCGACCGGGCGCTCGACGAGTGCCCGAAGATCGAGCACCTCGTCGTGCTCCGCCGGGTGGTCCGCGAGATCCCCTGGACCCACGGCCGCGACCACGTCTGGGAGCAGCTGGTCGAGGACGAGCCCGCCGAGCTGCCGACCCATCGCTGCGACCCCGACCACCCGATCATGGTCATCTATACCTCGGGAACGACGGGCAGGCCGAAGGGCGCGATCCACTGCCACGCAGGGTTCCCCGTCAAGGGGGCTCAGGACATGTCCTGGGGCTTCGACGTCGGCCGCGACGACACCATCTTCTGGATCACCGATATCGGCTGGATGATGGGTCCCTGGCTGATCTTCGGGAGCCTCAGCCAGGGCGCCACGATGGTGCTCTACGAAGGCACCCCCGACACGCCCGGCCCGGATCGGATGTGGCGCATGATCGCCGACCACAAGGTCACCGTCTTCGGCTGCGCCCCGACCCTCATCCGTTCGCTGATGGCCGCCGGCGACGAGCACCCGGCCAAGCACGACCTCTCGAGCCTGCGGATCCTCGGGAGCACGGGCGAGGCCTGGAATCCCGAGCCGTGGATGTGGTTCTTCGAGCAGGTCGGCAAGCGGAAGCTGCCGGTCATCAACTACACCGGTGGCACCGAGATAGCGGGCGGGATCCTCCAATCCAACGTGCTGGCCCCTCAGCGTCCCTGCTCGTTTAGTGGGCCGATCCCCGGTATGGCGGCCGATGTGGTGGACGACCAGGGAGTCAGTGTCCGGGGCGAGGTCGGCGAGCTCGTCGTCCGCCGGCCGTGGGTGGGCATGACCAACGGGTTCTGGAAGGACCGCGAACGCTACGTCTCGACCTACTGGAGCCGCTTCGAGGGCGTCTGGCTGCACGGCGACTGGGCTTACGTCGACCCCCGCGACGGGCTCTGGTACGTGCTCGGGCGCTCGGACGACACGCTCAAGATCGCCGGCAAGAGGCTCGGGCCGGCCGAGGTGGAGTCGGTGGTGGTTGGACACCGCCAGGTGGCGGAGGCGGCGGCGGTGGGGGTTCCTGACGACATCAAGGGCGAGGCGCTGGTTGTCTTCGTGGTGTTGCGGCCAGGCGTCGAGACCGCTCCCCAACTGGAGGCTGAACTCAAGGACATGGTCGCCCGCGACATGGGCAAGCCACTGCGCCCAAAGGCCATCCACTTCGTCCCCGACCTGCCGAGAACCCGTAACGCCAAGATCCTTCGCCGGGTGGTAAAGGCGGTCTACCTGGGCCTGCCGCCGGGTGACCTCACCGCGCTCGAGAACCCGCAGTCCCTGGAAGCCATCGAGGCCGCCCGAGCCTGACCCGCGGCATAGCGCTTCGGATCGCCCTTCTCTGGCTGGCGGGCAACTCGGTCCGCTTGACGCTGCTGGCGGTACCGCCGCTCTTGCCGTCCATCCACCGGAGCCTCCCGCTCAACGAGAGCGAGATCGGCGCGGTCTCCTCGCTGCCGATCCTGCTGCTGGCGACCGCCACCATCCTGGGCTCGCTCCTGATCGCGCGCCTTGGCGCTCGGAGGGCGATCATCATCGGCCTCTTCCTGATCGCCGCCGGCGGAGCGCTCCGCGGCCTCGGACCGAGTGTCGCCGTCCTCTTCGCGATGACCTTCGTGATGGGTGTCGGCATCGCCTTCTCCCAGCCGGCGCTGCCCTCGCTGGTCGCGCTCTGGGCGCCCCGCAGGATCGGGATCGCCACCGCCGCCTTCTCCAACGGCTTCCTAATCGGCGAGATCCTCCCCGCCGCGCTGACAGTGCCCTGGGTGCTGAGCCTCGTCGGCGGCCGCTGGGAGGCGGCACTCTCCTTCTGGTCGATCCCGGTCGCCCTGACGGCGCTGGCGATCTGGCTCGGCACGCCGCACCAAGCACGCCTCGAGGACACGCCGAGGCCTCTGTGGCTGCCCAATTGGCGCGATCCCACCACGC
>Ga0307374_10009307_pt1 | contig 14493 bp, 10 predicted proteins | sample OX3MG_FD_202532 | JGI IMG/M metagenome (GOLD analysis project Ga0307374, IMG submission 202532) | Soil microbial communities from Risofladan, Vaasa, Finland - OX-3 | ecosystem: Environmental > Terrestrial > Soil > Coastal area > Acid sulfate soil | place: Finland: Risofladan, Vaasa | collected... | reverse complement strand
CAGGAATTCCCTGTAAAACCGGAGGTTCTGGCTGAACTCATCTCTCTGTCAGATGCAGGAAAAATCCATATTTCCCTGGCCATAAGCCGTGTTTTGCCTGAATTAGTCCGAACTCCAAAGAAGTCACCGTTGGAAATCATTGCTTCTCTTAACCTGCTTCAGGAAAATGATGAGGAGCAGCTCCGGAAAATCATTGATCAGGTACTGGGGGCCATGCCAGAAAAAGTAAAGGAGTACCGCAACGGCAGAAAAGCCCTGTTGGGGTTATTTGCGGGGGAGGTAAAAAAGTTATCCGGGGGAAGGGCGGATCCGATTCTCACCCTTCAGCTACTTAACCTTCAGCTCAGTAAGGTGGAAAAGGGAACGAATCCTGAATAGGGTATTTTGGATCCGGGAAAAGAAAGATAACCGGTAAGCAAAAAAATTAGGGGCTGTTAGACAACAGCCCCCCTGATTAAGTAAAAATTAACCATATCCTATGAAAAACCAGGACTAAAATAGCCTGTGTATCCTTACCAAATCCGGAAATTTGGTCAACCATTCAAAATTTGCCGTGAATGCCCGTATCCGGGGGTTATCCGCGGTCTTTACGGGAGGAAAATCAGGTGATTTCCTGGTAGAGTACTGACCATTATGCCCATTCTTTTAGATATTGACCAGGGTGCACTAACTTTGGGTATAAGGGAAGAAGTCCTGATGCTTCCTTCGGATAGGCCACTTAATTTTCCCTCCGGTAATTATGAAAAAACTGTTCTATGCTATTGGTCTGACTGCAGCCATTTTTGCGATGGGATGTGAAACACATCATTCTGGTAAATTCAGGATTGATGTGGCCCTGGATAATACCCCCTTACAGAATGTATTCCTGGAAGAAGTACAGACACAGGGAAGCGAAACCATCGATACTGCCAGTATCAGGGATGCGTCCGGTAAGTTCTCCTTCACGGGTTATATCACCGGGGAAGGACTTTACCGCATCCGTTTCAGCAGGGGTAAGCTGTTGTACCTGGCCCTGAAAGAAGGGCATGTGGAGATATCAGGAGACTACAATCATTTGGACCAGATCAGGATCAACGGTTCCCCTTCATCAGTAAGGCTGAATGAATTTATGCAGGGTATGTATCGGATGAACACCTCGATCCTGGCCATGGCATCCGCCTATGACAGCCTGAAAAACTCCGTGCACCTGCCTGACAGCATCCTGGAACTTAAAAAAGCCGCCCTGGATGATAGCTCTTCCAGCCAGATCGGCTTCTTAGACCTTTTCGCCAGGCAGACGAAAAGCCCGGTTTGTGCCGTATTTGCCCTGAGCATGTTGCAGGATCAGGCAGATCTGCTGAATGCCAAAGGAATATTTGATAGCCTGAAGGCAAGATTTCCTTATTCTCCCCTGGCTGATTCCGCCTCGGAAGCCTATGATCTCATGATGAACAACAGCGGAGCTACGGTTTCCGTAAAGGATGGAGAAATTGCCCCGAACATTCAGTTGCCTGATCCTACCGGGAAAATAGTTTCACTGCAATCCCTGAGGGGAAAATATGTACTGGTCGATTTCTGGGCTTCCTGGTGTGCCCCCTGCAGGCAGGAAAACCCGAATGTAGTGAAGGCCTACCGGAGATTCGAAAACAGGAACTTCACCATTCTGGGAGTATCGCTGGATTCCCGGAAAACTTCCTGGACCAATGCCATTCTGCAAGATGGCCTGGACTGGTACCAGGTGAGTGACCTGAAAGGATGGGACAGCGCCCCGGCCGCAACTTATGGGGTAGAAGCCATCCCTGCCAATTTCCTGGTGGACCCCGCCGGCAGGATCATTGCCATCAACCTGCGGGGTCCGGACTTAACAAATACCCTGCAACTGATATTAAAGTGATCTCCGGAACAGGTATTTCCCATCCCATTTAAGAAAGTCCAGCAAGCTACCATTTCATCATTCCCCTGAGATAGGCTGTTAATTCTCCGGCGATGATCTGGTGTTGCGCCAGATCGGGATGTCCGCCGCAACCGCTGTTGAAGGAACGGGAGAAAAAATATTTATGCACATTCTGGTCTCCGGCAGCATGGAGATAATTAACCACCCCAGTCAAATAATTTTTTAATACGGCCGTCAGTTGCTGATTGGCCATCGGGGAATTGAGACAAACTATCCGGGCAGCCGGATAATCATTTCTCAGCATGCGGATGAAACGTACATAAGCACTGCAAAATGCCACGGAATCCTGCACTCCGTCATTCTGGCCCAGGCAAATGGTGATGATATCCGGCCGGTATCTGGCGGGATCCCAGGCAATGGAGTCATCCCTGAGGTCCAGCTTGTCATACACTTCCGGCATGGTGATTGCCATATTGCAGCAGCTGTGTATTAGCCCGATTCCCGAAACTGCGGTTAGCTGCCAGCGGGCATGCAAGGCCCTCGCGGTCAGGGGGCCATAGGCCAGATAAGCATTGTGCTCATCATACCATTGTCCTTTCCCGCAGGGTATATTGGACAAATCGCTTCCGAAACCGCAGGTGATGGAATTTCCAATGAATTCTATTTTCCGCGAAGGTGCTGCCGGGGCTGGTAGAATAGCCGCGCATTTTATTCCCAGGAATTCAAGATACCCATTCCCGGACTCTGTATCCTTACAAATAGTCAGGGTATGGACCGTGTTTTTCAGCCCTTTGGCCACTTCAATGATATTGGTCATATCGGTGGTCTGTATCCGAAAAGGTTTTTGGTTATCAATGACAATTTCAAGGTAATTATGGACATTCCCGTAAAGCACTTCGTCATTGATGAATATCTTACATGAACTACCCCTGAACCTCGCTACGATATAGACCCCCGGTGACCAGAACCTGGGTCGGCGGGGGTTGGAAAAATCAATCCGCCCTGTATAGACAAAATCCGGATTATCCGCTGAAAAAAAATGCAGATTATCCCTGGAGGGATGAACGGAAGAATGGGCTGAAAAAGGGGTAGACAGGATCAATACCCAAAAAATCAGCATTAAGAAATTTCTCATTTTTATTATTTTATGTGATAGTGAATTTCAATAGCTATGGAATGTGTATATATTTTCCCTGATCAAAGGCTAAATACTTCATTCAGTTCCTTATTGCTTAGGTTGCCAATCCAGCTTTCTCCTGCACTCACACTAAGGTTAGCCAGTTTTTTCTTGCTCTGGATCATCGCATCAATCTTTTCCTCGAATGTACCCTGGGTGATGAACCGGTGCACCATGACATTGTTCTTCTGTCCGATCCGGTATGCCCGGTCCGTAGCCTGCGCTTCCACAGCCGGATTCCACCACAGGTCATAATGGATCACATTACGGGCAGCCGTCAGGTTCAGTCCAGTACCACCTGCTTTTAGAGAAAGGATAAAAAAGAGGTGCTTGGGGCTTTCCTGAAACATGGTCACCTGAGCATCCCTTTTATTCCTGCTCAGCCCCCCGTGCAGGTATAATGGATCCTGTCCGAATTTATTCCTGATGAAAATAAGCAGGAGCTCGGCCATTTCTGTATACTGGGTGAAAATAATCGATTTTTCCCGGTTATCATGAAGGGTTTCGAGGATATCCAGGAACATCTGGGTCTTGCCGGAGAGTTCCGGATCGAACCGTTCATCTTTCAGGAATTGTGTAGGATGATTGCAGATTTGTTTAAGTGAAGTGATCATTTTCAGAATCAGGCCAAGTCTCTGGGCCCGCATATCCTTGTTACTGCTCATTAAGGTGATAGCCTCCATGCATTGTCTAAGCGTAGTCTCATATAGCGCCGCTTGTTGCTTCGATAAAGCGCAATATTGGTTCTGCTCCAATTTGTCGGGCAGATCGGAAATGATGCTTTTATCCGATTTCAGCCGGCGCATCAGGAAAGGACCTGTGATCTTCTTGAATTTTTCCAAGGCATGTTCACTATGGCTTTCCTGAATGGGTCGGCCAAATTCAGTCATAAAGGAATCGCTGGTGCCCAATAATCCCCTGTTCGCAAAATCCATGATGCTCCAGTATTCCATCAGGCGATTTTCCACCGGAGTTCCGCTCATGGCAATGAAATTCCTGGCCGGGATGCTTTTAATGGCCTGGGTTTGCTTTGTATGGATATTTTTGATATTCTGGGCTTCATCTGCTATGACAAATAACCATTTGCGGCTTTTAAAAATATCCATTTCCCTGCGAAGCACCCCATAGCTGGTCAGGAGCACATCAAAATGGTGCAGGGGCATGGATCTTCCCATCCCGTGATAAACAGCCACTTCAAGTCCCGGTGTAAACCGGGCCAGTTCCCTGTTCCAGTTGGTCAGCAGGCTGGTTGGGGCAACTACAAGTGCCTTTGATTTGTCCAACGCCCCTTCTTCCTTGAATTTTTGCAGGGCAGCAATGACCTGGATGGTTTTGCCGAGTCCCATGTCATCAGCTATCAGGCTGCCGAAACCAATCCGGGTATTACGGTACATCCAGGAATATCCCCTATGCTGATAGGGCCTCATCTGTGCATTCAGTCCTTTGGGCAGCTCTATGATTTTGTTGCTTGTCAGCTCCTTGATCAGGGCCCTGACTTCATCTGATAAACCAATGGCCGCACCCATATATTCTTCAACCAGGGCAGTTTTCAGTAAATCCAGTCCGGAGAGCTTAAGCGGCTTTTGAAAAGACTTGCGGAGGTTCTCCAACTCCTCAGGCTGAAGATAAATATAGTTGTTTTTGAACTTCACCAGGCCATCAGCATGGCGAAGCATCTGTTCAAATTCAGCTGAACTAAAGAGATGTTCACCAATGGCTACCCGAAGATCAAAGTCCAGTAAGTCCTCCAAACGGGCAAATCCATTACTACTTTTATTTTTCTGAGAGATGAACATGCTTAGTTTCGGTTTCAGTACTTTCTGCAACGATTTGGGCAGGATGGTTTTAATGTCCAATAGTTTGAGTGCAGGCAGTGCTTCAAATAAAAAGGGCACAAATTCCTGATTGTCCATACTTACCGGGTCAATGGCTTCAGAAAGAATATACTTTTCCAGGCCCGTGATCAGCCGGGATAGCAGGGAAAGATCCTGAAGGATGTCAAAGCGATGCTTTTCATAAGTCTTACCCTTCAACACTTCCGATAAGGGGACTGGAACTTCCCGGGTATCTTTACGGTTTTCAATGGCTATGCTGATCTCAAAGTTTCCATCATCCCCTTCATCCACCTTCAGCACCGGAAGAAATTGCCTATGGGTCATTTGCAGCCTGCTCAGCCAGGAAGAAATCCCGGCAGGGACTGCCTTTTCGCCCGGGCTGTCAAAAGCGCCCGACTTCCCTGCAAAGAACATATTGTGGACTGCATCCTGTTTATCCGGTGCGGACCATTGGCCAATGAAATAATCCAACAGCATCGCTACAAGGGATACAGCTGTGAGGTAACAGGTTTTCACGGTTTTACCCCGTTCATATTGAAGCATTCCCGGTGGAATGCGGTTACTCAAGCCCTGGACCAAATGGCGGACCTGTATGTCGCATAAAGCCGGCACCCAACGGATAAAACATTTTTTCTTCCGGTTCATAAAGATCTGGGGGATGGCAGCTCCCTTATTCATCAGGTGGAGAGACAAAAAGAGCAGTTCATGTAGAGCCTGGACAGAAACTGTATAATCGGGAAGCACCGAAACAGATATCTGAAGCAGGCCGGTGATCAGCTCATCTACCGTTACTTTCCTTTTGCCACAGGTGATCAGCGGCTTGAAATCCTCATGATAAACAACCCTGATTTCGTCTTCAAAACCTACCTGCCAGGTTGCTTTTTCCGCAATGGCTTTCCCCGACAGCAATTGAGCCGCTAGTCTGGAAACTCGCTTCATTATCTTGGTATAGGATTCCCGGAAATTGCCCTGGATATAAAATGCTGGTTCATCGGTAAGAATACTGATCAACGGATCAAGGATATCCGGGATGGCTGAATAATCCACTGCTTTCCCCAGTTCGTTGCCGATCTGACCGGGGATTTCCACTGGTTCAGGCTTTAGGATTCCAAGAATTGTTCCGATATCCGGAAGTTTTGCCTTAGCCTGCTTCTCAATGACTATATGGTGCTTTTTCAGGGCATCCACCAAATTGATCCGGTGAAGCTCGAATACCAGGAACGGGTTATTGTCAATTTCTGTACTTAGTTTGTAAATTACTGCAGCCAGATGTTTGCAGGGTACCGCCCAATCAGGGCAGGAACAGGTCATCTTCAGATCGCTCCAGGAAGCAGGAAATACCTGGATATGTAACCGGCTGGCAATTTGCATGACTTCGGGATCCAGTTCCCGGTTAAGCAGTTTGGCTATCAGCACCGGATTCCTGCTTATCTCATCCACAAGCTTATCCCCTGTTTTTGGCTCATAGGGCGGAATAATGATGGTAATACTGTAAGGCAATTTTCTGGAACCCCTTACCTTGGCCTGGATGCAGTTTTCCTTTATTTTCAGGGTCAGGACCGAACCATTGTTTGCATAGGTTTTCCCCCGGGGAAGGCGATTACTGTAATCAATGTCTGAAAGTGCATTCAGCCATTTTTCCCCCCACCAGGTTTGTCCGTATTTTGCCATAACTGAAATTTAATGTATATAAAACTGATAGGAATTATTAGAGAAAAATGATATTGGAAAATCCGTCATAAATATACCCGGAAAGTTGATCTGCAAATAGAAAAATTTATACCCCTTGGTTTCATTTCCGATTTACTTTGAATATGTACAGGTTATTGCCAAGTAACAGGTTACATTTACTATGATGTTTAAAGCTTTTGGTAAAAATCCATCTGGTGAAGAACTTGCCAGGGTGGAAAATTCATCCAATTACCGGGAAGGTATTTTCCATAACCCGGGTAATGCCCCTGTGATGGACGAAAATCTTTCTTTTTTCAAAATCCTCTGGAAATTTCTGAATAAATCAAAAAATACCGTTCCCCCTGGTCCGCTGCCTGCTATAAAAACGGATTTGAAAACCCTGGACCCCGGTAAACCGGTAATCATCTGGTTTGGCCATTCCTCTTACCTGATCCATATCAAAAACAGGAATATCCTGGTGGATCCTGTATTCAGCGGGAATGCTTCACCCTTTCCTTTCTTTGCCCGCAACTTTACAGGAACCAATATATATTCTCCTGATGATTTTCCTGCAGTGGATGTGCTGCTTTTGACCCATGACCATTATGATCACCTTGATTATCACACCATCCTGAAGATTCAGCACCGATCCGATATCATTTGTACTTCACTTGGCGTCGCTTCACATCTGCAATATTGGGGTATTGACAAAAACAAGATCGTTGAGTTTGATTGGTGGGAAGAAAAACAGGTAACGGATGAAATTTTCCTGGCTGCTGCACCCGCAAAGCATTTTTCAGGAAGAGGATTTTCCCGGTTTAAAACCCTTTGGTCTTCATTCGTATTAAAAATAGGGGGGTTTACTATATATATCGGGGCAGACAGCGGATATGACAGCCATTTCCTGACTATTGGGAACAAGTATGGACCTTTTGACCTGGCCATCCTGGAATCTGGGCAATATTATGAAGCCTGGAAGAATATCCATATGCTGCCTGAAGAAGCAGTCCAGGCCAGTATTGATCTGCAGGCCAGGGTCATGATGCCAGTCCATTGGGGTAAATTCTCCCTATCCCTGCATCCCTGGGATGAACCGATCAGGCGTGTGGTCCGCAAAGGAGCTGAATTGAATGTACAAATAACCACTCCGCTGATCGGGGAGCCGGTTATTCTGAATGAATCTTACCCGGACAAAAAATGGTGGTTATCTGTTTGATATGTCTCATTTAACCCTGGTTTTCAATTCTATTGGGCCCCTAATACCAGGGCGGTAAACAGGAATTATCCAGACTATCCGGATTTGGAATACCCCTGCGAAATCTACCAATGCCTTTTGACCACCCATTACTTTTTTAACTGATCTCGGGACTTTCCGAAGTCCTATTAGTCGAATGTACTTCCGCTTAAAGTTAATTTTGCCAACTTGTTATAGGTAAACCGTTCAATCCAGGAACATTTGAATGCTGGGAATTAGGAAAAAGATTCTATTGTCCCGCCCGGTTTACACTATCCTTCCCCCCATACCGTGCTGAAGTTCCTCCATGCTTTAATCATAGGATAATTTAAGTGCCTTTTTTACGTACACCAGTTCTATTAAACTCACGCAGAACATACAGTTAACGCATTATAAGAAAATGTTTTTGTCATCCAGATCATCCTAATTGAAAGTCTGATTGTTATTAATTGTCCTTTATTTTTTAACCAGCTTACCCCTGGGTCATTAATGATGACTTATTTCTCCCCATAAAAAATGATTGCCGCATAGCCGAGGGCCAGCGGGCCAGCGGGGCATTTAGCGTGAAGCAGTTCAAAAAGGTCCCTTTTGATCAACGATTTTGTCGCTTCCCCGGCTTTTGCCAAGGCGAACACCACAGGAGCAGCCACTTCCAACATATTTTGCCAGTAGAGTTCGGCCGTCCCATAATTCACCATGCCACCCATTTCTTTTTCCGCGCAATTTTTGAAACCGGCCTGCACAAATAGTCCGCTCATCAGGCCTGGATGGCTGCAACGGAACATACCCGGTGCACCTGGCGGCGGTGCAGGTAGTTCTATATATTTACCCAGCACATTCATGATGGCTCCGATCCAGGGATTCTTATCAGGAGTTCCCCAAACTGAAGCAGCCATCCGACCTCCCTTTTTTAATACGCGGAACATTTCCCGGGCTGCCAGATCCATATCCGGGAAGAACATGAAGCCCATCCGGCAACTGACCGCGTCGAAACTTTCGTCTTCAAAGGGAAGTTCACAAACGTCAGCCACCTTTGTCAGGTAATTTTTAACGCCTCTTGCAGCAGCATGCTCCGAAGCAATGGCCAGCATATTTTCGGAGAGGTCCGTACCCCACACTTTCCCCCTCTTTGCAAGGGAAGCGATCTTCAGGCCTGGCTCTCCCGTTCCGGTAGCTATATCCAAAACAATATCATCTTCTTTGACCTGCAGATATTCGATTATTGCTTCCCCCATGGGTTGCAAAAAGCGCATGTTGAATTCATCCCATTTTTCCCAACCTGGGGAAAAATTATTCCATATCGTTTTCTGATGTTCGCGGATCAGTTCAAGATGAGGTTGCATGGCAAAAAGGATAAGTAGTTATGGAATTCTCCCTCAAAGAGCAGCGGTGTCTCCCTGATTCAATTTTATTTATTCGCCGCAAGCGGTGTGGAATTGCACCCAAAGAGAATAAAGAAAAATATGGCAGGAATGAAGACTTTAATAAACACATACATTCCATTTTCCGGATTAGTTTGGTTGGTTTGATATTGTCTTTTTGAATTCCCTTAAAATTAGTAAATATTCAGAGGAAATACCTCCCCGGCCTGGATACTTCAACTGGCAAAATGGGTTTACCAATATAACCTGGGTCCCTCATTAATTATACAGCCGTTGCCCGAAGTTAATGGCAATCTTGAGCATATACCCATCAATAGTAATCTGCTTGCCTGAATAAATGCTGGTCAATCCCTTTTGATAGGAAAAATCGAAATTGATCTCATGGACCCAGAAAGTGATTCCCCCGATAATGCCAATATAGCTGTTCATCAGCCGGGGGTCTTTGATCGGCTCACCGGAATAATTGAAGGATTTAAATAAATATCCATATTTCGGACCCAGATAAAGCAAAGTGCCCTTGGAGACCTTTTGCCCTCCCGGAGAATAAAATCCCGGCGTGCTTCGTGCCGTGACGGTTACAGAATTATCTGAATGCTGAACTCCGGTGTAAGTCGTAGTGCCGGGTAAGTAGGTGGGCAGGGCCCTCCCCTGATGATATCCAATGCAATATTCCAGCAGGACAGGAATATTGGCATAATTAAGCCCTGCGGATTCACTGCTTCCATTGCTGCTGTTTCCGGCCCTGAAAAAATCCCAGCCTATCCCGGTCTTTATACCGAATCCCGGCTTTATCGCACCCCAGGTAGCATCGGCCCTTTTACTGAGATGTAAAAATTCGGCATAAAACCCCACATTAACCGCATATTGCCGCTTCAGGTCGGAGTTAACCAATGGATTATCTGCTTTAAGCAGGGTGGACATACCGGCAAGTCCGGTATAAAAATCGCCTCCTGCTTCAATTCCAAAATTAGTTGCCCAGGGTTTTTGCTGGGCATTGGAAATAAGGACGAAGGACAGGAAAATCAGTAAGGATATGGTTTTTTTAATCATGGCTGGGATTTTTGGGATTAAAATTACAATATACGTTCTTCATTTCTAAATAAAGTTTTATAGATTTTCAATAAACATATTTTTATTAATTGATAAATGTATTTTGTCTTGAAGGAATTTATGGGAATAGTGACTGTATGGGGGATTACCGGGGATTTAGCTGGTCGCTAAATCTTCAAATTGGCATGGTCAATCAGGGGGATTAAACAAGGCTTCATCACAAATTATCCTATTCTTTCATAGTGCTTCCAGGCAATACCAATAACGCTAAATCCAAAGGATATCAATCCGTTGTCTTTCCCGGGTCGTCATTCAGCCCGCTCAGCCCGAGCTTATCCAGGTCAATATCCTCCGGCTCATCCATGACGGTCCAGAGCGGTTCTTCCAGGGCTTTCCGGAAAAGGTGTCTTTCCATCCAAAGGAGCAGGGCGGGCAGGAGGGTCAGGTTGCTGATCATCGCAATGACAAGGGTCAGCGAGGTAAGCCAACCCAGGGCTTTTGTTCCCTCAAAGCCGGAGAAGCTGAAGATCATGAAACCGGCAAAAAGGATCAGTCCGGTATATAAAATACTCAGCCCCGTGTCATGGATCGTTTGCTTTACCGTCGCTGAAATATTGTATTGCTGGCGGGGAAGCTCCTGCTTGAAGTTGACCAGAAAACGGATGGTGACATCAATGGTAATTCCGAGCGCCACACTGAACACAAGGACTGTGGAAGGCTTCAGGTGAACTCCTGTCCATCCCATTACTCCTGCCGTGATGGCCAGGGGAATAAGATTGGGGATTAAGGCTATTATCAGCATTTTCCAGGACCGGAACAAATACAGCATGCAGCAGATGATCAGCAGGATAGCCAGCAGAATGCTGTTTTTCAGGCCATTGATGATGAACCGGCTTCCCTCCAGGAAAATGATGCTGGTACCCGTGAACGTAATATGATATGTTGACCGGTTAAATAGCCGATCCGCCTTGTGTTTTAGGGAGGAAAGCAAAACCGGCAATTCCTTTGATCCAACATCTTTCATATTCACGCTGACCCGGGCAATACGCCTGGAGCTGTCCATAAAGGAAGACAGGAGCTTGGACAGGTTGGATTGTTTCCCTTCGCCCCCTGCTTTTTCCTCGATATAAGGGGCCAGGAATGGCAGGTCATATTCATTGGGAATATGGTATTCCCCACTGTCTCCGCCATAATATGCCTGCATGGCAAATTTTACCCCTTCAGCAATGGAAAGCGGTTTGCCGAACTGGGGTTCGGAAGCGATTATGGACGAAAGAGTGTCCAGCTTACGCAGGGTCTTCAGATTAAATATCCCATATTTCTTTTTGGTATCCACCAGGATCTCCAGTGGCATCACGCCCCCGAAATTCTTTTCAAAGAATTTCAGGTCCCCGTATATTTTATCGGAATGGGGGATATCGTCAACAATAAAAGCCACATTATTCAGCCGGGCGATACCTGCCACCGCTCCCGCGATTAACAGGATGGTACAGATATAGATCCAGCCCCGGTGCCTGAATACCAGTTTCTCAATGCCTTTCAGAATACCCAGCATTATCCGGCTTTCCAGATAATTGGTATGTTTCAATTTCGGGGCCGGCATATAGCTTAAAATGGCTGGCAGGAAAATAAAAGAGATCACGAAGATCATCATAATGTTCAATCCCGCTACTTCACCGAATTCCTTTAATATGGCACTTTGGGTGAAGTAAAACACCCCGAAGCCGATGGCAGCGGTGATATTGGTGAATAGGGTCACGATGCCCATCCGATCTATCATCCTCACCAGGGATTTGATCTTATTTCCATGGCGGGCAAATTCGCTGTGGTACTTATTCAGAAAATATACACAGTTTGGAATTCCAATCACTACGATGAGCGGAGGTATGAGTCCTGTGAGCAGGGTAATTTTATACCCCAACAGCACAATAGTGGCCATGGACCAGATCACTCCCATCCCCACCACAGCCATGGAAATAAGCACAGTACCCAGGGACCGGAAAAAGAAATAAAGGATGGCCGCAGTTAGGATCAGTGAAAACAGTAAAAAAAGCTTCAGTTCCCTGGCGATCTTGTCTGACATGATTGTCCTGATCAAGGGCAGTCCGCTCAAATAGACCTGCACCCCCTGACTGCGTTTGAATATATCCGTCTGGGAGATGATCTGGTCGATCACCTGTGTTCTTGCCGCAGAATTAAGGATATTCTTGTTAATCCGGACCGCCATCAGAAAAGCGCCGGAATCAGGATTATACAGGATACCCTGATAGAAAGGGAGGGAAAGAAAAACGTGTTTTTCGCTGTCCGATATCAATGGACCGTGGAAAATCCGGACCGCTTCCAGCCTGTGGGTAGCCTTGTTCTTTACCAGGTCAATGGATGTAGGCACACTGAGTACATCCTGTACTGCAGGGATCTTACTTATCGCCGCAGTCATTTGATAGTACGCAGCGAAAAATCCCTTATCAAAAAAATGATCAGTCTTTACCCCGATCACCAGCAGGTTCCCATCTTCCCCGAATTGCTTCCTGAATACCTGGTAAACTTTGAATTGGGGGTCATTGACCGGAATAGCTTTGACAAAGTCGTAAGACAATTTCACCTGACGGGCATAATACCCCATCCAGGCAGTCAGCCCCAACAAACCGATGATCAGCGCAAGCCGGAATTTCAGTACAATTCCTGCAAGCCGCTGCCAGATCATAAGGAGAATATATTGAAGGGAATAAAGGTAGTAAATGTAAACTTCTGACCCACACAGATCAATGGCTTCTGCAACCAGTATGCCAAGCAGGGCCAGTTAAGCCCAGGAAAACGGGTTTTTTGGATTTTTCCGTCTGTTCGGGATAAGCCAGGTAAAATTTGTCCCCTGAATCCCCGGGGCATATTATCTGCTCCTTGAACCGGGGAAATTGTCCCAAATTTGCAGGTAGCCTAAGCATTCCTGCAGCAATGATCCATCAGACCAGGGGCATCGTATTGAGGTCCGTCAAATACGGGGAGACCAGTATCATCACCACCATCTTCACTGAATTATTCGGAATACAATCCTATATGGTGAAAGGGGCCCGGGCTTCAGCCCGGGGCAGGGCTCCCCGGGGTAACCTGCTGCAGGTAGCCAATATGCTGGACATGATGGTCTATTACCGGGAGAATGCCAGTCTTCAGTACATTTCTGAATTCCGCCTGGATTATGTTTATCAGCCCCTGTCAACCAATCTCATCAGAAATGCGGTATCCCTGTATATTGCGGAGTTGCTGCTAAAATCCCTCAAACAACCGCAGGGCCATCCGGATCTGTATTTTCTCACCAGCCAGACCCTGAAGTTCCTGGATCGGGAAAATGAGACCGCTGCCAATATCCCCCTTTATTTTACCCTGAACCTGGCCTCCCTGCTGGGCTTCCGGTTCAATGGTTCGTGCTGCCCACAGACCCCTTACCTGGACCTCAGGGAAGGGTCATATATGGCAAAGCCCCCTGACCATCCCCATTTCCTGGATGCGGACCTGAGTGCCCGGATCTTCCAGCTTCAGCTGGCTTCCGGTCCCGAACAGGCTACTGCCATTTCTCTGGACCGGGAGACCAGGATCAGGTTGCTAAATGCCTGCTTAAGTTTTCTGGAATGGCACCTGCCCGAATTCACCCCAATGAAATCACCCCGGGTGCTGCATGATCTGCTGGACTGAATTAACTATCCTTGCTATAACCGATATAAACTCGACCCTGATGGGTCAACTATACCGTTTTCCTGAGATTATCACTTTAGGACTCCCTTCCCTGTTCCCCATAGCGGATCATGATGCTAAAAGTCAAAATATAGTAAAAATGTCGAGCGTTTAACAGAAGATTTGAGTAGATAGGTCAATTTATTTGCAATACGCCAGGACTTATTAGCGTCAATTAAAAGCCTCATCCTGCCAAAATTTTAACAAAGTCTTACCTATTGGCAGCAAATGCTAAAGATGCCCATATATCTTCCTCTTTTAAGGATCGATAATCTGCAATAATTTCCTTATTGTTCATACCAGATGCTAACCAGGAAAGAATATCTCACACGGAAATTGTGTCTCTTTAATACAAGGTTTTCCAAAACGTATTTTGAAATCTATGGAAATATATTGTGAAATATCGGCCATAAAGCAAGTTTAAACATTTTAACAGGATTTAACAGAACAAGAAAGCATCATTGATTCTAATCCAATTAAAGACTTCTATTTTAAGGTAAGTGTTGGTGGCTTTATGCAAACAGGGAGCTATTGAAGACTTCTGA
>Ga0307374_10009306_pt1 | contig 14494 bp, 11 predicted proteins | sample OX3MG_FD_202532 | JGI IMG/M metagenome (GOLD analysis project Ga0307374, IMG submission 202532) | Soil microbial communities from Risofladan, Vaasa, Finland - OX-3 | ecosystem: Environmental > Terrestrial > Soil > Coastal area > Acid sulfate soil | place: Finland: Risofladan, Vaasa | collected... | reverse complement strand
GTCTTTTCTTAATTTCATAACCTCCAAGTGGCCCCTTTACTGTGAGAATTATTTGGTGGTGTTTTAATTGTTGCAGTATTTTCGCAGTAAAGGCTGCTGGGGAATCAATATGTTTTGCAATTTCCGTCAAGCCAACCCGATTCCCTTTTTGCGATTCTTTCGTAATAAAAAGCGTTGCTTTAATTCCGTATGTACATGCTTTTGAAAACATAAAATTTGAATTACAACGTAAAGATAAGATATTTTAATAATAGAGGATAAATATATCCTCTATTATTTTATGATTTTAATCATGTCCTCGAAGCAGTGTTGTCGAATAATTAAGATTTCTTGCCGTCTTCAAAGACTCTTCTTTCAGTTTATAAAATCATTAGCTTTCTAATCCTTTGAAAATCATCTAAAAAGTTCAATAAATCTGACCCTCCGGTTACTTTGGCCCCTTTTGATTGGCCAATATCCCATTTACAATTCATTTGGAACTTTTAGCATTTTATATTTTACATCAGGTAAAATGGAATCAATTTATTTAAATACAGTAGATTTAATTTGAATTGTAATTACAAAAATAAGCCAGGAAGAAGAAACAATACTATTTTTCCGGGGAGGGAGTTAACTGAAATTCCTTGTTCAGAAGGTTTAATTGCTTTTCAGCTTCGTTAAGGCCTTGTTTGATTTTTTCTTTTGAGAATACAAAACTTTCAGGGCTTATTTGAGCCATAAGAAAATGGTAATATGCTATTCCACTCATTAAATTATCATAAATATTAAACAAGGATTTTTTATGTTTATTATCAACTGGATTTTCCTGCTCTGCCATCAATTGTTCTTTAAAATGTTGGATATTTAAAAATAATTCATTGATAAACAGGTGCTGCCTTCCTGGATTCCTGATAATATTTGTCCTTCCGTAAATATGATCCGTCATTTCCTTCAAGGATACAATGCGTGAAAAATGAGAGATATTTGGACCTGGACAAATTGTGACTGCATTCAGTTTCTTCACTAGGGAGAATTTATATTTCCTAGAAGCTGCATTACTAAGCCCAATACACAAACATTCTTTGTCCAATACTTCTTTTCGTCTTTTCTGATACTCAGCTTCCGGCAAATCCATTGATTGTAATTGCCCAATTTTAAGCTTTTGATATCTACGTGATGCAGTACAAATAGGTTTTTTAGTAAATTCCGTATTTGATTCCAGATATTTTTCAGTACAAGGGCTTCCAGGCATTCCCTTTTCAATCCTGTTCATTTTTTCCTTATCGGAACTGGTGCCTTTTAAAAAATAAAAACCTATACCTAATGGGGAGTTCTTACTGAGAATGACATCGTCTTTTGTGGCATGACACAAAAGTTCCAGTGTATCATTATCAACTGTGGTTGCTTCAGGGACAAGCAGGAATGGTGTACCCCAGCCAGTACTCTGAATTCCATAATACTCATGCAAAAAATTATCTTCTTCATGGGTACCAATGCCCCCTTGTACTGAAAGCTGTATGGGATGAGGCTGATTAAAAACGATTCTGTCATTATTAATTGTTGCTTTACTATAAATATCATATAGGGTGCCAACTAGTTCATCTCTCTTTTTTTTAAATTCCTCCAATATAGGACCAATTAGGGAACCATCTGAACCAAACGCATGTCCACCACAATTTAATCCTGACTCTATTCTAAATTCGCTCACCCATATACCTTTCTTTGCAAGGTATTTACCTTGTATTAGCGCAGAACGGAAATCACTTACTTTAATTATGACTTTTTTTTCAAACTTCCCTAACCCATTTGCATCGAATTGCCGGCACTTGCCCAAGTAATTGAATAATCTCGGATTTAATCCTGCCGAAAAAATGACCGAAGAATTCGAAAGATTGCTATTTGCATATCCTCGAAGGGCAGATACTGCATCGGAGGAATCTTCTTTCACAACTCCCTGCTCATTAAATTGATCCTTGTCTACTTTAGTCATAATATTCACATCAATACTTCCTGGCTTAATCTTTGACCTGAGGAATATTTTTAGCTGCTCTGTTTCATTACTGTCATCTGATAATGTCATCCGAAGATATAATTGTTTAAGTTTATTATCATCCGGTAACATCTCAAAATATTTCACAATTTCAGATCCGGTTTCAAAAGCTGATTGTTTAAGCTTCTCAAAGCTTTCCTTTACCATTCTATTAACCAGGTTAAGATAATCAGTAATCCGCTTTGCCCGGTAATCTTCCACCGCTGGAGATATGGGTTGATATTGTTCATTGATCTGAGGGTAATAATGACTCCGCATCATTTCAATCAATCTATCTTCAATAATTGATATTACAGAATTAATACCATAACAAGCTACTTTGACGGGCGAATCAATGGTATAGGCGAGTCCCATTACCGGGATATGAAATTTGTGAAGGAGTTGTTCATTCATAAAAATAATTATGAGCCTCCCATATTATTTATTACAATCTGGGAATTTTGACTGATGACTTTGTAAAATGAGCGAAGATCCCATTTCTACTCTACTGAATTTATGACGTCAATCATATTTACAGGTGATTTTGGTCATCTTAAATTGATAACCTTAGCACTTCTACTGCCTCGGAAACCAATCCAGACGATATTCACCACAGCATCTTTCCAATACCGGGTCAATGAGTGCCAAATCATTAATATTAAATATGTTCATTGATTAATATCATATTCATTGATGAGCCTTGTCATAAAACTGGACATTAATTGCACATACTTTTATTCGTTTATTAAAAAATAAAGAGGCTAGGTTTTACAAAATATATTAGGAAAAACAATTTATTGCAGATAATCAATTTTAGAATAAGGTATTAAATATAAACATATATTAAAAGATAAAGGCTGGGGCAGAATACTTTTATAAGTGGTTGTACGGCAGCTCGAAATGTGTGTCTCATCCATTACGGTATCCATATCCAACTTGAAAGACCACGGGGAAGAATAAATTTAAATTTTCACCATTTCTGTAGACTATAACAAACCAATATTTAATTTATTTCTCACATCCCAAAAGTGAGAAACTGAAACTGGACATTTTTATGAAATAAACAGTTGAGAATGCTTGAAATTGAAATCAAGATCAAGTATAGAAATATATCCGATGCATTCAAGGCAAATAAAAGAGAAACTGTTGAATATAAATGTTCAGTCGAATTTTTCAAAAGAATGGAAAAGTAAAACCCCAATTAAAAAACATATTAATTCCTGTAGTCTATTGCTTTAAGGAATTTAAATACGGATTAATAACAAACAAACATTAAGTTTTTATTGAAATTATGAGCTAAAAGAAATAAATCCTGATAAATACAATGAATGTCCAATATATTAAAGAAGGTGTATTCAATTGGTACCTATCCGACAATATTGCAAGTATGAAAAGCAGCCCCGGATTAATAATAATTGAATTGAGAACGGTGCCAAAGAAAACATAAAGAACTTTAATTTGAAGAACCAGATATGATACAGAAAAAATGAGAAAATAATTTTCATAATCAGGATGAAAAAAAAGTAAATACTTTTTCAGTTCAGTGTAGAAAAGCTTAAAAACCTAAACTCAATTCATGATGAATTCCATTCAATTAAGTTTAGATAGCAATATTGATTTATTGCATCAAAAGATTGCTGAATTTACCAAACCTGATGAACTCAAACAAGCTGGTTTATATCCCTATTTCCGAATCATTGAATCGGAGCAAAACACTGAAGTGATTATAAACGGGAAAAAAGTGCTAATGTTTGGATCCAATAGCTATCTCGGCCTAACAAATCATCATGCAATAAAAAGAGCATCCATAAAAGCCATTAGAAAATATGGAACTGGATGTTCTGGTTCCCGATTTTTGAATGGTACACTGGATATTCACCTTGAATTAGAAGAGAAACTTGCCAGGTTCGTAGGAATGGATGACGCGCTTGTGTTCAGTACTGGATTTCAAGTTAATCTCGGTGTGATCCCCGCACTTTTAAGTCGTCATGGTTACCTCATTCTTGATGAATTGGATCATGCTTCCATTATAGAAGGGGCAAGACTTAGTCTTGCCAAAATATTTAAGTACCAGCATAATAATATGGAATCGCTGGAAAAAGTCTTGCAGAATTGCCAACCAGATAAAATAAAATTGATAGTGATTGACGGGATCTTCAGTATGGCTGGCGATATAGCTAATCTTCCTGAAATCAATAATCTGGCAAAAAAATATGGGGCTTCTATTATGGTGGATGACGCCCACTCCATTGGAGTAATTGGAGAAGGTGGCCGCGGAACTTCTTCTTATTTTAATCTTACTGATGATACGCATCTTATTATGGGCACTTTCAGTAAATCATTGGCGTCTACCGGTGGTTTCATTGCATCGGACCAAATGACCATCAACTATCTGAAGCATCAGGCAAGAACTTTAATATTCAGCGCCAGTCTGTCTGCTGCAGCTACTGCCGGGGTATTAGCTACTCTGGAGATTATAGAAAATGAACCGGAAAGGATAGATCAATTATGGGCAAATACTCATTTTACTTTAACTGAATTAAACCTTTTGGGCTTTGATACAGGAACATCCTGCACCCCCATTATTCCGATATATATACGCGATGATCTCAATACATTTAAATTATCAAATATGCTATTGGATGAAGGTATTTTTGTAAACCCCATTACTTCACCAGCGGTATCCAAAGAAGGAACACTTATCCGGCTTAGCTTAATGGCCACTCATACCAGAGAGCAAATTGAAAAAATGCTAGATAAATTATATTCAGTTTCTAAAAAGTTAAGTATCATTTAATTCAAATATCCTTATGGGGATAATCATTAAAGAAGTCAAAGGGAAAAGGGATTTAAATAAATTTATAAATTTTCCCTATATATTATATAAAGGGTGCCATTATTATGTACCCCCTTTAAAATTCGATGAGCAAGCCACTTTAAACATAGAAAAAAATCCTGCCTTTGATTATTGTGAAGCCAGGTATTGGTTGGCTTACAAGAATGGGAAGTTAGTTGGTCGCATTGCTGGTATTTTAAACAATGCCTATGTTGAAAAGTGGAAAAATAAATATATGCGGTTTGGTTGGATAGATTTTGTAGAAGACTTGGAGATTGCTACAGCTTTAATTACGCAAGTGGAAAACTGGGCATTGGAAAGGAAAATGGCAGCGGTTCACGGCCCCTTGGGTTTTACTGATTTGGATCATGAAGGAATGCTAGTCGAGGGATTTGATCAGTTGGGTACATTGGCTACATTATATAATTATCCATATTATCCGCCATTCCTGGAAAAACTGGGATATAAGAAAGATATTGACTGGGTTGAGTATAAAGTAAAAGTGCCGAAAGTAGTACCGGAAAAACTTGAAAATATAGCATTCATTATACAAAGGAGGTTAAAATTGGATGTCGTTCATGCTAAAAGCCGGAAAGACATCCTGCCTTATGCAGTAGAGATATTCCAGTTAATTAATGATGCTTATGCAGACCTATATGGAGTGGTACCAATTACTCCAAAACAGATGCAGTATTACATCAAACAATACTTTTCATTCATGCGAACGGATTTCGTTTCATTAATAACGGATGCCTCTGGTAGATTGGCCGCATTTGGAATAACTATGCCGTCTCTTTCAAAAGCTTTACAAAAGTCAAATGGAAAATTATTACCGTTTGGCTTTATTAGTCTTTTAAAAGCTATCAGGAAGAATGACAGCGCAGATCTACTCATGGTTGCAATCCGGAAGGATTTACAGGGGAAGGGGGTTAATGCTATTTTGATGTATGAAACTGTAAGTTCCTATATTAAAAACAACATTAAATTCGCTGAAACCAATCCTGAATTGGAGGACAATCAAAAAATTCGGGCCATTTGGGATCATTTTGATGCCACCCAGCATAAAAGACGCAGATGTTTTATTAAGAATTTGTAAAGGATTCCAGAGCTACACTTAATAATGAAAAATAAAATACTTATTACAGGAGTAAGTGGTTTTATCGGGAGTTTTTTGGCGGAGGAAGCCCTGGTCCAGGGTTATGATGTTTATGGGGGAATTAGAAGTACGAGCAGTAAAATTTATTTGCAGGAAGAAAATATTCATCTTTTAGAATTGGATCTTTCTTCGAAGGAAAAAATGAAATACCAGCTAACTAAATTTCTGCAAAATCATACCAGTTTCGATTATGTGGTACATAATGCCGGCACTACATACGCCAAAAAAAAATCTGATTATTTTACTGTGAATTGTAAATATATGGGAAACCTTGTCTATGCCTTGTCAGAAACAGGTGTCCAATTGAAAAAATTCATATTAATAAGCTCCCTTTCCGCATTTGGGCCTGGGAATGACCTTACTTACGCTCCTATTCAACTTTCAGATATACCACACCCTGTCTCTACTTATGGTCAAAGTAAGTTGTGCGCAGAACGGTTTCTAAAATCCATTATCAACTTCCCCTATCTCATTATTAATCCAACTGCAGTATATGGTCCTCGCGATCGGGATTTTCTTCAGTTTGTAAGGATGATCAAAAGAGGATGGGAGCCATATATTGGAAGGAATAAGCAGATGGTTTCATTTGTTTATGTTAAGGACTTGGTGCGTGCAGTTATTCGTTTGCTTGCCTCATCGGAAATGAACCGTTCTTATATCGTATCCGATGGTATGGATTATAATAAGGAACAACTTGGCGAGACGATCCGTACTATTTTGAAAAAAAAGGCCTTTAAAGTGAAATTACCTGCAAATCCAGTTCGCATCATTGCAGGGGCTTTGGAATGGCCATACAGGTTGATGGGAAGACAACCCTTTTTAAATTTGGAAAAGGTAAACGAAATAAGCAGCGCAAATTGGCTATGCAACAGTCGTGAATTATGGGAAGACCTTGCTGCATCTCCTCAGTATTATTTGGCAAAAGCGATGGAAGAAACAATTTTATGGTATGAAAAAAGTGGCTGGCTTTAAATAAAAATACCATCAATAAAATGGACCACTTTATTGATATGATTGGCTGGGCGATAAAGCGTGAATTTGCCCCCCATTATGTTCTGGTAGATAGCAGGTTTATAATGGATGGGGCTAACAAACCCATATTTTCCATACAAACAATAATAACTGCCCCCATCCTTGTATTGATGTTGATGAAAGCAATCGCAAGGTGGTACATAAAGGAAAGAACTATGATATAGATATATTGCCAGGATTATAAAGGTAAAAGTAAAAAATTATAACAAACTGCAATCAAAATATATAAGCGTAAAGGGGGTATTCAAGGAATCCCGCTGAGTATTTTTTGTCAAAATGAAAGGACAGCATTCTTAGAAGGTATTGATCTCGGCGGACGAAGGGCTGACTTTATGAATGCCATGAAATATTATCAGATCAGATGGACTATTAAGGTTTTCATTCATGACGCAAAGCAGCATCTGATGGTGGACAAACGCCATTCAAATGATTTTAATGTCCAAGGGGCCACCATATCATTAGCTTTCATGCATTATATGGTATTGGCACCTGGAAAGAGATTTGAAGTTTATGAAACGATAAGTATGATGTTTAACGCATGCAAAGATTTCTTATCCAAAAAAACTTTATTGGAGAGAATATGGGCCCTTCTTACTGGGATAAATAATGAAGTATTGACAGTCTTTAGGGTTCAGTGGGATACATTTATCCAATTGGTGATTGCAATTCCCGAGATAAAAAAATTTAGTGGAAAGGTGCTGCACCATTTTTTCATCAGACAAAATGCGTCCGCGGTCCAAATGGTTCATTTCTAACTGCGAAACATCCGTTATTAATGAGTTGATTAATGATTTATATGAGGCTAATTATTAGGAACAACTGTTATAACCGGTGCATCAAATTTAATTTAATGTATAATAAAACATAAAGTACAAAACCATCCTTTATTTAAATTAAGGATTAAATTTTCCTTTTTTTAATTTAAAGATAATAAAGTCTTGTGTCTTAAAATCATAATAAAAAACGGTTACTTTATGGAGTCGAATAAAGAAAAATGGCATAGTCAGTTAAGCATTTGGGTAATTGGTATTTTGTTTTTCGAACTTATTTCCGGATTAGTAATATATCTGGTCTCTTTCAGTTTAACCACCCAGGCTCTTGTGGTAATACATACAGCCGTGGGACTGGTTGTAGTGATACCCTATATCATTTATCAAATTCGGCATTGGTTCTCCGCCCGAAATAAAAAACTGACTCAATATAAACTGACAGGTTATCTCTCGATGGTCACTGCAGTTGGAGCGATTATAAGCGGACTACTATTATGTTACGAAGCCATATTCTTAACTCGGATAAATAATATCTGGGATAAGATTCATATTGCTTCAACATTTGCCTTTATGTTATCAGTGGTACCCCATATTGGATTGATAATTATCCGCGATTTTAAAGCTATTAAAGAGAAAAATGAAAATTTACTCATAAAAGCAGAAAAAACATTTGGTACCCGGATTCTATTTATCTGTGGTTCACTAATTGCCATCACGGCTCTTTTTATTTATACTTATAGTCCGATTCATTATCATAATAAATTTCCAGCAGATTATCAATTTATATATGGGAAGAATAAGCCATTTCAGCCCAGCCTTGCCACCACAATTAATGGAGAAGCTATCGATGCCCGGCTATTGGGTAATTCTAAATCCTGTATGAGCAGTGGTTGTCATACCAATATAGGTATAGAATGGGAGTCCGATGCCCATCGCTATGCTGCCATGGATCCTGCTTTTCGCGTAGTGCAGCACGCAATGGCCGTTGAAAAAGGTCCTGCATCAACACGATATTGCGGAGGTTGCCACGATCCGATTTCCCTATTATCCGGATCGAAGAATCTTGATGACAAAAAACTCACAAATCCAATAGGACTGGACGAAGGAATATCCTGTGTAAGTTGCCACTCTATTACAAAAGTTGATGTTAGAGGGAATGCTCAGTATCAGATTACCAAGCCAGTCCCTTATATGTTTGAAATGGAAAAGGGAAAAGCAGCCAAATTTTTAAGTGATTTTTTAATACGTTCTTATCCCAGCTACCATATTTCGACATTTAACAGAACACTTTTAAGGACTCCGGAGTTCTGTGGTTCATGTCATAAACAATTTATTGATAAACAAGTCAATGGAGTAGGATGGGTGCAGTTGCAGAATCAATATGACAATTGGAGAACAAGTCACTGGAATCATCCCGGGCAGCCATTGAAGACTATTGAGTGCCGCGAATGTCATATGCCGCTGGTTTCTACCTTTGATCCGGCTAATGGAGATTTGTTGGATTATAACAGAACGCCTAATGATCATAAGCATCGGAGCCATAGATTCCTTGGCGGAAATCAGTTTATGCCGACCTTATTAAAACTTCCAGGTGGTAAGAAACAAGTACAATTGGTGATAAAATGGTTAAAGGGAGACATACAGATTCCGGAAATTAAAAATAAATGGCATAATGGCCCGGCTATTCCTATACAATTGGAAACACCTAAACATATTAACGCTGGACAAGGAGTTGGAATAGGTGTGACCGTCACAAACAATAAACCTGGACATAATTTTCCAACCGGTCCTTTAGATTTGATAGAGGCATGGATTAGATTAACCGTAAAGGACAAACATGGTCATTTAGTTTTTTCTTCCGGCGTTCTGGATAAGCATCACTTCATTCCACCGGGATCCTATATCTATCGTGTCGAGCCAGTTGATCAGTACGGGAGTATAATAGACAGACATAATTTGTGGGAACTTGTCGGTGTAAAATTCAGCCGTGCACTTTATCCAGGATTCAGTGATCTGGTAAAATATAATTTCATTTATAAACCTTGGTTACAAGGTCATCCTCATACTAAAGATACCCTGTTTGTTAATGCTGAATTGTGCTACCGAAAATTCAATCAGTTTGTGTTTAATCGTTTTTTTAATCAGGGCAAAACAGATAACACTGCCCCGGTTACTGTTTTATCCAGTGATGATAAGATAATAATTGTGAAAAGGTCATATTCCAACCATCTGTAACTCTTATGTCCATTTCCGGCAGAAAACAATCGGTCTATTTAACAAGTCTGATAGCAACTATATTTTTAGGGGGAATAGTTCTTTTTTTTTTCAGGAACGGGAAGCGAAAATTTTATGTTCCTGGAGAACTTGTAAAAGGTGTTACGGCAGTACTATTGAGGCCCGTCCCGAAGAATCATCCTGATGTTGTCTTTACGGACGTTACGAAGATTGCTGGTATCCATTTCAAACACTTTTCTGGTCAGCGGACCACACAATTGCCTGAGGATATGGGATCGGGTGCGGCATGGATTGATTATGATCAGGATGGCTATGAAGATTTATTTGTGGTGAATGAAGCTGGTCCTTTGACAATGACTCCTAGCCAGGTTAACAAATCTCCGGCTCATTGTGAACTATATCATAATAATGGGAACGGAACATTTACAGATGTCACTAAAAAGGCTGGTATAAATTTTAAAGGATGGGGAATGGGAGTTGCTGTCGGGGATATGGATAATGATGGTTATCCAGATATTTTTATTACCGCGTATGGTAAGAATGTATTTTATCATAATAATGGAAACGGTACTTTTACAGATGAAACTAAAAAAGCCGGACTTGGGGGAAAGGAAGGCTTTTGGACAGGTGCCAGTTGGGGTGATTATGACAGAGACGGCTATTTGGATTTGTATGTTTGTGGTTATGTGAAGTACGGTAAATCGAATAAGCATTCTGTATATTCAAGAGAAAATAATGAAGAGCCCCCTGATATTAATCCTTTGTCTTTTCCTCCCCAACGTAACTTATTATATCACAATAACAGAAATGGAACTTTCACAGAAGTAGCCATTCCTGCAGGAGTATCTGATCCTTCAGGAAAGAGCCTATCCGCCTCCTGGTGTGATTTTAATAATGATGGTTGGCCTGATTTGTATGTAGCTAATGATGTCGGTTCTAATTGCCTGTATCTCAATAAGGGCAATGGAACCTTTGTTAATGTGAGTAACCTTGCCCACGTATCTGATTACCGTAGTTCCATGGGCCTTGCCGTCGGAGATTGGGACAATGAAGGAGAAATGGATTTGTTTGTAACACATTGGCTTGCCGAAGAAAACGGTTTCTATATTAATAAACTTAATACGATGGGTAAAATGGCAGGTGGCAGGATGCCACTTCAATTTGAAGATGAGGCAGATAAGTATGGTCTTGGGCAAATTTCATTAGATGATGTGGGATGGGGGACTTCATTTTTTGATTATGACAATGATACCCGCCTTGATCTATTTGTGGTTAACGGTAGCACTAACCAAAAAGCAGATAACTCTAAACAGTTGGTTCCAATGAAAAACTTCCTTTTTTGGAATGAAGGACCCAAAAAAGGATTTGCCGATGTAACATCAGTAAGTGGTGAAGCTCTTTCCTTTAAAAATGTAGGCAGAGGAGCCGCTTTTGGTGATTATGATAATGACGGGGATGTTGACATATTTATAGTAAATAATGGTGGTGAGGGGGAACTTTTGAGAAATGACGGGGGGAATAAAAATAACTGGTTAGAAGTAAAACTTGTGGGTACGAAGAGTAACCGGTCGGCAATTGGAGCTAAAATAAAAATAATAAGTGGTAACGTATCTCAAATTCAGGAAGTAAATGATCAGAGTTCATACTTATCCCAAAATAGTCTGATTCAACATTTTGGTTTAGCCAAATTTAAGAGAGTAGATACGCTTAATATTCAATGGCCGAGCGGATTTAATCAACAATTCCATAATATTCCGGTAAATGAACGCATTGAAATAACAGAAGGAGAAGAAAAAATTAAAAACATGGATAAGCTTCACAGCAGATGAGACCTTATGATACGTAAAGAATTTATTTTTATAACAATAATCCTGCTCATTGCATTTATAGGCATATCAATAGTTAAATATTTTGGTCACCCAGGTCGTAATAGCTCATTAGCTGTAGTAGTAAAAACTGATTCTATACAAACATTCTGGACTTATTACAATCGGGCCACCAAATACCGATTGCAGGGTAAAGCAGACTCATCAATTATTTCCTATCAGGAAGCCCTCAGATTAAACCCAGATCATGAAGATGCACTGTATTACATTGGGAATATGTATATGAAGGTGGGTAATTTTGATAAAGCGCATGAAACTTGGGATAAATTAAATGAACTTAATCCGAAAAGTGAACGGGCAAATTATCAGTTAGGTAATCTGTATTTTTGTTGGGAGAATGCAAATTACTTTCATCCGGAGAAATCGAAGTGGTTTTTCAAACGAGCTAACATCTTAAACAAAGAAGCATTAAATCCAAATATACGTCTGGGTGAAATTGCATTGTTTCAGAATAAAACAAATGATGCATTTGGTATCTTCAATAAACTATCAATGATGGATCCAAAAAACGTTGAGATTAATTTTATTATTGGTTATCTCAATTGGAAGTCTGGGAAGAAGCAGGACGCTATCCTGGATTTAGAGCGTACTTTTGAAAAGGGGAGAATGACTATTTTTGCTAAAAATGCAGCAATCAATAAAGCCCAGAAGTGCGATCTCTTTATGTATTGGTTAGCCAGAAATCTATCTGAATTTCAGAAATATAATATCAGCATGGTAATGCCTAAAGTGTACAAAAAATTTAATCAATTTCTAGTAATTAAACGTAAGCAGTTGAATCAAGAATGATTTGTTTTTCCTTCTATTCTACCCTGGATTGTCAAAGGGTTCCATAAAATATTTCCCTCCTTTTCCCACTAATGCTTAGATATCTTAAAATAGCATTAACCTGGGTTAGCAAAAATTTTATACCTAAAAAGGTATCAGTTCTGGGTCCCGTTCCCCAAAGGATCCAGTCAATATTTGTTAAAGGGGTAAGCTCGGCCTGAGATAGCTGTAAAACCATGTTCCGGCCAATGCGCTAATCAGCGTGACCAGGACCACAGTAGATCCGGTACCGATCAGGGCAAAAATAGGACCCGGACAGGCGCCGGTCAGGGCCCATCCCAGGCCAAAGATAAAACCTCCGATGGGGATCCCCCAGTTGAATTTATTCCCCTTCAGGATAATGGCTTCCCCAGTGATGGTCTTCAGATGCATTTTGCGGATCAGCAGCACGGAAAGGATGCCGGTGGGTATGGCTGTAAGAAAAATGCCGAACATCTGAAAACCCTGGAAGCGGAACATTTCCTGAATGCGGTACCAGGAAATAGCCTCACTCTTGGTCAGCACTATGCCGAAGCCAATTCCCATCAGGAGATATTTCCAGTTTTTCATAAATTGCTGGTTTGGAAACCCTGTGGTCTTGCCACGGGAAGGAGAACCACTTCCATTTTCTTTGTATTTTTGTAATAGGAGTTCTTTGACTTGCTACATGGTTGCCGTACGAAATCTTCTGCGGACGTAAAAGTATAAGATTTACGATAAAGAAACGGTTTAACAAGCACTCTTAATTTGGCGCAGCCGTAAATCAACGCATAAGAGCCGGATGGTCGATGCATTGGGGGTATTGAATCCAGGTTTAAATGCTGTGTTATCATGCTCGAGTAACGCCCTACATTCTTGATGCAAGGTAATTTACTTTATAGTTTTAAAACCCAGGGCAGGATCAGGTAAGTACAGCAGATCCCTCCCGCAAAAAAAAAGATCACCGCCACCAGGGAAGGCCATTGTAGGAAGGAAAGTCCCCTGATGCCATGACCGGAGGTGCATCCCCCGGCATACCGGGTGCCGAAGCCCACCAGGAAGCCTCCCACTACCATCAGAATAAGGCCACGCAGGGTAAGCAGTTGTTTCCAGCTGAAAAGCGCCGATGGCAACATCCCTTTTTGTAGGGGGACATTCAGCCTGCCGAGGTCCCTGATGGTACGGGCTGAAATGGCTACCGGATCCGGGTTTGCCAGCAAATGGCCAGCCAGGAATCCTCCGATCAGTATACCAAGGACAAAGAGCAGGTTCCAGCGGTTGGATTTCCAGTCATAAGTAAGGCTATCCAGCCCTGCAGGCATACAAGCCGCACAGATATCCTTCAATGAGGAAGATATGCCCAGTGGCTTGTTTCCGGCAATCAGCAGCGCCGGCACAGTAAGCCCGATCAGGGGACCGGCCACATACCAGGGCCACGGACGATGTAGCAGAGAAATAATCGTTTCCATAGAATGGATTGTTTTTTGAACAGTCGACCAGCGCAATTATTTTTTCGGGTTATCCCCGGATTTTTCGACAACCCTGGATTTATCCACGATCCGGTGAACTACCTGGTCCAGCTCTTTAGCGGATAACCGGAGCATATTGATGATTTCCCCGTTCTTTTTGTCCCTTTCATCATCTTGGAACAAATCGATCAGTCCCAGGATATTGGCTACCGGCTTACGGATTCCATGGGAACTGATCCAAGCTATCTCCCGAAGCTGATCATTCTGGTCCAGGATCTGCTGACGGGCAATCTTGCTACCGGTGATGTCGCGGAAG
>Ga0307374_10009305_pt1 | contig 14494 bp, 18 predicted proteins | sample OX3MG_FD_202532 | JGI IMG/M metagenome (GOLD analysis project Ga0307374, IMG submission 202532) | Soil microbial communities from Risofladan, Vaasa, Finland - OX-3 | ecosystem: Environmental > Terrestrial > Soil > Coastal area > Acid sulfate soil | place: Finland: Risofladan, Vaasa | collected... | reverse complement strand
AACGCGACGATCGTTGAGGTCTCCCGCTATTACGGGCTGACGATTGCGACGTGCGAGCCGGCGGACCCCCAATCGAAGGGCGGTAGCGAGGCCACAGTCAAAATCGCGAAAGCGGATCTGGTCCCGACCGATCACAACCTCCGCGACGAGTATCCGGACTGGCAGGCGCTGGAGCTGGCGTGCCAGGAGTTCATGGCCGATGTCAACACGCGCCCGCACCGCGCCACGCGGCAGCCGCCGGTGTTCCTGCTCGAGCAGGAGCATGAGCACATGCACCGGCTGCCGCGTCAGCCGCACACGTTGTGTTTCGGGCAGACCCGCAAGGTCGACCGCCAGGCAACGGTGAGTGTGGGTGAGGCGATCTACTCGGTGCCGCACACCCTGATCGGCGAGCGCGTGTGGGTCCGTGCCGACGCTGAGCAGCTCGTGGTTGTGCACATCGATCCGGACCAGGGGCCGCGGGAGGTCGCCCGCCACCAGTTGACCACGCCCGGCCGCCCCAGTATCCAGGACGCGCACTACCCGCCGCGGCCGGCGGGCGCGCTCGAGCGTCGTCCGCGTGCTCGCTCAGAGCAGGAGCGGGAGTTCCTTGCGATCGGCGATGGTGCGGAGCGGTGGTTGAAACGCGCCGCTGCGGAGGGAACCTCACGGATCCGTCGCAAGATGGCCGAAGCGGTCGACCTCGCCAAGCTGCACGGCAACGGACCGGTCAACGACGCGTTGGAGCGGTGCGCGAGCTACGGCCGGTTCGCCGACGGTGACCTCGCGTCGATCCTCACCCACCAGCAGCAGGCTGGGGAGCTGATCCCGTTCCCCGCCCGCACGGAGAATCACTCACTGCAACGCTCAACCCGCAGCTGGGAGGTGCTGGGGCGATGAGCGACTACCGCGACAGCATCCACTGCCGGATCGACCCCGAGCAGATCTGGCGGCCCGACGGTCAGCGGCCGGTGCAGGAGATCAGCGTGATCATGACCGACGATCACCGCTTCGACGACCGTCGGGATCGCTGCTGGCTACCGCCCGCTGTCTGCACCCTGACCCCCGACGAGGCGCGCGAGTTCGCGTTCGAGCTGCTCACATTCGCCGAAGAGGCAGAACAGATCGGAGCCAGGCTGTGACCGTCAAACCACCAGCACCCCCGCCGCTCCCAGACGAGCTCGACCGGCTCCTTCGCCGACTACGCCTGCCCTATGTCCGGCGCGCGGCGCCGGAGGTGATCGCGACCGCGAACAGCCAGCGCTGGGAACACGCCGAAGTCCTCAAAGTCCTGCTCGCCGAGGAAGCCGCCGGGCGTGACCAGGCGACGATCCGGACCAGACGCCGAGCGTCGAACCTGCCGGCCGGCAAAACGTTCGACGCATGGGAACCCGGGCGGTCCGTGATCCCCGCCCCCACACAGCAGGCCTTACGGACACTGGAATGGATCGACCGTCACGAGGTGCTGTGTGTCTGTGGTCCAAGCGGGACCGGCAAGAGTCATCTGATCGAGGCACTCGGACACCAGGCGATCGACAAGGGCCGCACCGTTGCGTGGCACACCCCCGAAACACTCGCGCAACTCCTGCGACGCCACCGCGTCGATGACAGCATCAACAAGGCGATCGGGAAACTGATCCGCGTCGATCTGGTCGTGATCGACGACGTCGGGCTACTTCCGATCTCAGCCGACGCGGCCGAGGCGCTGTTCCGCGTAGTCGACGCCGCCTACGAGAAACGATCGATCGCGATCTCGTCGAACATCCACCCGTCCGGCTTTGACGAGCTGATGCCCAAAAGCCTCGCAACAGCAACCGTCGAGCGGCTACTGCATCACGCCCACGTCTTGATCACTGACGGGCAAGACAGCTACCGGCTCGCTCAAGCGACCGCCGGCAAAGGGGTGATGCCCCTGACCTGACCTGACCCGCAAACCCACCCGGTGGGGAGATTCGATGGCCACCAGTGGGGACTTCCGATGGCCACCAGCGGGGAGAAATGATGGCCACCAGTGGGGAATTTCGTGGCCGTCAGTGGGGAGAAACCGATGGCCATTGACACGCGCATCGCGCGGACAGTGCGACGACGGTAGTCCGCCGAGTCGGCATGCCAGGATTCAGCGTGCCGATGTAACGCTGCGCTATCTGCGGCAAAGAAGAGGGCATGCATACCGAGGAAGACGCGAGGGTGATTGCCGATTCGCTGAGCGATCCGACATGCTTCGAGGTCTTGCTCGAGCGGCACTTCGTGCGGATGCTCGACTATCTGACACGGCGGGTAGGGAGCCAGGTTGCAGCCGATCTGGTCGCGGACACTTTCGAGCGGGCGTTTCGCAATCGCTCACGCTTCGCGAACGCTGACGGCTCGACGCTGCCATGGCTGTATGGGATCGCCGGGAACCTGGTGCGCATGCACCGGCGCACGGAGGCGCGCAGGCTGCGAGCACTGGCGCGCGAGGCAAGATCGCAGCGGTCCGCCGCGTCTGACCCGTCAGCGGCGGACGGTGCGCTGGACCCGGTGTTGCTGGAGGCGCTTGCGGGGCTGACACAGCCTCTGCGTGAGGTTCTGCTGTTGCACGCTTGGGGCGAGCTCTCAAACGAGGAAATCTCCGTGGCGCTAGGGCTCTCGCCCGAGGCTGTGCGCACCCGTTTGCACAGGGCGCGCAGCCGCGTTGCAGCGCAGATCGGGCTCGCCATCCCCGCTGTCGAGGCTCCCATGGCCGGCGTCGAACCACAAACCCCTGAACGGAAGGAGGCGATGTGATGACCGAACTCGACGAGATGATCCGATCGTTGTCGACGGGGGACGAGGTCGACGACCTGAGACGCGAGCAGTTGCGTCGCGCGACGCGTGCAAGGCTCTACCGCGCGATCCGCGAGGAGAGTCACGCACGACGGTCGAACGCGAGCTGGTGGCGCAAGCGGCGCCGGCTGGTGCTGCCGTCGGGGATCGCGGTAGGTATCGCGGCCGCGCTCGCCGCCGCTCTGTTCCTGCTGCCGAGCAGCGGCGGTGGTTCCGGTTCCGGGGTGAACGTGCCAGGGATCGGCAATGTGCATGTGCCGGGTCTCGGAACGGGACAGGCACAGGCCAAGGCGGTGCTCGCACATATCGCGCACATCGCGGCGACCACGCCGGCCAACTCGGTGCCGAGCGCCAATCAGTTTCTCTACACAGAGTGGATCGACGGCTACACCGGCAACGAGGTGCACGACGGACACAACTACCGTCTCACGAACGGCATGACCGAGCAGGACTGGGAGGCACCGAACGGCTCCGGTCGCCAGCTCACGAGCGCCGGGTTCTTCCACCTGCTGACACCCGCCGACAACGCTCAATGGATCGCCGCCGGGAGCGCAAACGACTCAGGCGCGGCGCCTGGCGGCGGCATCATGGACAGCTCCTATCCAAAGGGCGACCCCCCCAACAACTGCGGCATGCTGCCGACCGGACCGGCGGGCCTCTCGACCGACCCGAAGCTGCTCCTGCGCCAGATCGTCGCTAAGTACGAGAAGGGCAACTACAGCACCGAGGGGACGCTCGATAAGGCGCTGTGCATCCTGGAGACATCGGCGTACCCGCCGCTGCGCGCCGCGACCTACAGGATGATCGGCGAGCTGCCGGGCATCCAGTCGCTTGGCACGATGACCGACACGCTCGGCCGAAGTGGCACAGCTGTCGCGGCGCCGCCCGACCCGACCGGCGAGCAGTACGTCGTGATCCTCGATCCGACCACCGGCATGCCGCTCGAGCAGGAGGACATCCAGGCCAACAACGACCATAACCACCGGCTCTACTTCACGCCCGCGCCGACGACCGAGCAGCAGAGGCAGGAGGACGCCACGCTCGAGGCGCAGCAGACGCTGGCAGTCGGCACCGTGGTTGACTACCGCGTGTTCGTCAAGAGCGGCGTCGTCGACTCCGATACTGCCCTTCCGGGCGGCGGCAGCGTCCCATCGAAACCCGGCATCACCCACCAGTACACGATCACCTGCGCGAATGTCGGGTCGACTACGGTCGGCATGACCTGCACGATGCCGGGAGCGCCGGCACACTCCAGCCAGGCGGCGTGACCTGCACGACCGGCACGCTCCCTGTCCCGGGCGTCGCTGGCACAACGCAAGTGGTGTGCCCGGCTGACACCACGACCACCGAGACCACGACCACCTCCACGACGACCGATGCCTCTACAGGAACAGCCACCGCTGGCACCGGCGTCGCGACCACCGGCTGATCTGCGAGCCCCCGCGCCGCCCGACTACGAGCGGAGTGGGGCAGCAGGACGGGTGATCAGAGCAGACGGTCGCTCTCATCGAGGACCCGCAAGATCGGAGCCGACCATGCGGTGCGCCCTGACACTTAGTGCAAGGCGGTAGCTCTGACCCGCGTTTGTGTCCGGACGCGTCTTCACGACGCGCGATTGACTCCCCCGGATTGCGCGGAAAGTTCGCATCAGCGGACGACTGCATTCCATTCCGGGACACGTGCCTGCGGACGACCGCCGTGCGACGACTCAGCAGCCAGCGTCCGCGGACGCCGGGCGATCGCTTCGCCCGGAAAGCACCCGCCCGGATCGGGCACGACCTCACGATTGCCACGGCGACGGAGCGCTGTTGAGAGACCTCCCTGTGGCGAATACGAGGTCGGACTCGGTTGAGGCGGAGTGTCTTGTTTTCGTCTCACGACGAGTATGGGCGAGTCAGTGTTGTGATCGCCGGCTAGACCATCTCCTGGTTGGTCGACAGCAGGTTGGCATCGGCCGTCTCAAGCTCGACCGGCCAATCCGCAGGCGCCTCCGTGGTAAGAAAGCCTGGCAGTGCCTCCCATTCCCGCTAGGTGGTTGGCGAAGGCGTCGGCCCAACCAGGGCCGAGGCGAAGTCGCGGTCGAACTCGCCGGCCTACAGCGTCAGTTGCGGAGTTCGCGTAGAGCTTGCCTGCGTTCGGCTGTCGTGCCGGAGGACTTGCGCGACCAGTAGCGCCTCCAGTAGGCCCGGTCCCACGGCGGGACTTTGGCGTGTGGATGCTCGGCTACCAGATTTGGCATGTGTACGGCGGCGGGCGCAAGAGTCTCGTAGGCGCCGAAGACGGTCGTCCTGCGATCTCTCTCGACGACTCTCTTCTTGTTCCCGAAGAAGTTCGCTGTGGCGATGTACGCAAGCGGCCTCGCGGCACGCCGAGTTACGTACAGGATCGTGCTGTTGTCTGCGCCCGGGGGCTCGTCTTTCGTCGTGATGCTGATCGCGGGAGAGCCTCGGAAAGTCGCGTTCCGGTCAACGGTCACGCTCGGGTTGCGGATGATTTCCGCGAGTCGTCGCGAGAACAGAATGGGGCTATCCACGCTTGCGCCAGCCGAGCGGTTTCCACGACCCGGGGAACCACTGAGAAGCGTGACCGCAACATCTAGCGGAGGCAGTGCCTGTTCCGTTACCGGGCCGTGGGCGGTGTTTCCGCGAGAGATTCCGACAGAGATCTGGTTCGAGTCTGGTTGGTACACAGTGATCGTGTTCCCCGCATTTGTTTCCTGCAGGATGCGCGTCCAGATCCAGTAGGAATACGGAGGTCGCTCTTCAGACCATCGCTGGAGCTTGCTCGACCCGCCCAGCCTGTGGCCGTTCACCACACTGGTGACAGTCGACTCTACGTAGAGAATGCCCCCGGGTCTAGTTACCTGATCGGCGGCTGCTCCGTCATGGCCGCCTGCCGAGTTCCGGCCACCGCCGCCGCCCACAAGCAGAAAACCCAGACCTATGCCAATCAGGACGAAGAGCAATAGCGACGCACCACCCCAACGTCGGTAGCGCCGACGCTGAGCCTCACGGGCCTCCTCGATCAGTGCATCCGGCTCAGCGGGAGACGACTTCGGCATGTTTTCAAGCAATGTCACCGCGCACCTCTCTCACCGACTTCTCGCATCAACCGTTCAAGTTCCTCAAGTCCGTAACCGCTGCGGCGAGCAAGCTCGACAAGCTCGCGTGTCTTGCTGATCAGCGCACTCCGATCCGGCGCGGCACCCGTGACTGTGACCCCGCGTCCACGGCGAAACTCGACCAGGCCCTCATCACGCAACGTCCGCAATGCCCGGAACACAGTGTTGGCGTTTACGTCCAGCACCGTCGCAAGGTCACGTGCCGGGGGCAGTCGCTCTCCTGGTTTGGCCTCGCGTTCGGCTATCGCACGTCTGATCGCGGCGGCCACCTGCTCATGCAGCGGTGTCGCGCTCGACGGATCAATCGCCAACGTGCCAGTAGTGCTACCCATAGCGGCACTATATCGCTTACCGTCCGACACCGCAAGTCACGACCTGTTTGGGCGACATCCGGCTGCTGCGTAAGCCGAGTAGGCGATCACGTCCTTGGACCCGCATCCGTCACCGCAGAGATGTCTCGAGCCCTGCGTCGAGAGCCCTCCTTCGCGTAGATACGAGAGCCGGCGGCTCACTTGATGACGGGCGGCGGGTGCTTTTCGCGGGCTGGACTGTGGGGGAGCGAGGCCCGGAAGCCGGTTTGGACGCTGATTGAGTGCCCGGCGGCGCTCTTGTATGTAAAGGATCTTGGCTGGTCGGTGAAATGGGCGAAGACGATGTTGTGCTTGACGGGTGCAGTCGTCACCTGACCTGATGCGAGACGCATCGTGATCGTGTGGTTTCCGTCAGGCACGAGTCCAGTGATTGAATAAGTGCCGCCACTTTTGGCTCCGATGGGGTTGCCTGAGTAGGCCGTCATGAAGACACCACGGCCCATCCCCGCCAAGTGTGGGGCGCAAGTCCCGCCACCACCGGTGAGGGACCGGCCCTGGCCGCTGGGTGCCTTTTGGGCGATCTCGACGCACACGCCGCCGGTGCCGGGTATGGCGATCACGGTTCCGAGGCGGCCAAACGACACAGTCCGCAGCTGCCGAATGGCTGCGCCCATCGCTCCGGTCCAAAGAACGGGCCTGAGGTACCGAATTGTCGTGGCGGAGGCGGCCGGCGTGCTTCGGAACAGACTGAAGTCGCGCTTCAGAACTGATGCGATTCCGGGGACGAGCTTGATTCGGTTACTTTCCAACCCGGGGCACCGTTCGTTCAGCTGACAAAGGTCGAACAGTCCGTGGAGCTGTGCGCGGCTGTATCCCGCCGTGGTCGTGCCGGTCCCGGTCCGCACGCGGATTGAGACCGGGTAAGCGTTGTGTGTCTCGACGCCTGGCCACCACGCCAGATACCAGTTGTTCTTGACCGTGGCCACTACCCGTTGGCCGTCGGCGAGCACGAGCGTCACCCCCCTGACTCCGGTGCCGACCGCACCACTGGCGGCCGTCAGCGAGTCAGGGCCCGTGATGACCGCGAAGCTCTGCTTCTGAAGCGATCGCCCGAGGTGGGTCACCTTTTGCGGATCGTCTCGTTCGAGAGCCTTGTCTCCGAAGAGCCGCAGCTGACGCTTCTGGATGGCCTTGAGCTGTTTCAGCGCGACACCATGCGCTGTGCGAGCAGATATGACCGGCAGCGTGGCCTTGCCCACCCCGGGGTTGGCGAAGGCACTGGGCGGATCTTGAGTCGTCCGGTTCAAGAAGACGCTCGTGCCGTGGCTGACGCACTCCCAAGGGGATGCGTTGCGCGTATAGACGATGGCCACGTACGGGCCACGGGCTTCGGTGGCCAACAAGCTGTCTACCGGCACCGCTCCGCAGACCGCGCGGGCCTGTCGCACAGCCGCAGCGGTTGGCGCTGTCGGTTGCGACGTCCAGCCGGCAAACGCCGTGCTTGTCCCCGAGGACAGGAACAGCACCGCGGCAGCAACGCCCGCGGCGACAGTGCTGATCGCCGCACCGAGCGCAGGGATCACAGCCATGCGGTGTTGTCTCGGGCGATAGTCGGTTGCGCACACACGAGCCACAACGCTCGGCGCGACGCTGTCGAGCTTCTTCGCGAATGCTGTGTGAAGCTGCTGCTCCAGGGTGTCGCTCATGACTCATTCACCTCAGTTGGTGTCGCTTCGAGTTCGACGACGCTCCGCAACCGGTCTGCCCGCGGGACGCGTTGCTCTTCACCGGTGCCGACGCTGCATCCCAGGATCTCCGCTACCTGCGCTTCAGAGAGATCAAGGAAGTACCGCAGACCGAGCACTGTGCGTTGCTGACGCGGAAGCTGCCCGAGCGCGGCGCTCAACTCGAGCCGAACACCCGCCGTGTCGAAAGCCGCTTCGGCCGTGGCGTCACGAATCCGGGCGACCTGTTCCAGGTCTGTGTGGATCTCGCGCCGGCGGCGCAGCGTAGTGGCGCGGCTGTCGAGAGCCAGGTTCACGAGAACCCGCCGCGTGTAAGCAAGCGGCATATCCATGACCCTCACGCGAGGCCACCGCTTAGCAACGACGAACAGGCATTCCTGAACGAGGTCCTCGGCATCTGACTCATCCCACGTGATCAGATACGCCCAGCGCACCAGATCATGCGCGTGCGCGCGGACAAACTCATCAAAAGATGCCTCGACGGAACGCATCAAGCGCATACAACCCCATCCACCCCACAAAAGGTTGCATTACGCGAACAGCTTTAGCGAGCGGGCGCGCATCCGGCCGCCGATCGCGCCACACCCGCGTTGCGCGGATACGGTGCCGCCGGCAATGCTGCTGATGCCCGCTCCGGTCCTAGTCGACGCGAAGAAGTGCCTCGCCCAAAGCCAACCGGTCACCCGGGCGAAGCTGGCATCGGCTGACGCGGTGGCCATTGAGGTAGCTCCCGTTCGTAGACGAGAGATCGTGAAGAACCCAGATACCGTCGCGCGGGATGAGGCGAGCATGACGCCTTGAAACGGAGATGTCGGTGAGAACGACATCACAGCCCGTGCCGCGACCGATGGACAGCTCGTGCGAGTCGCCGCTCCAATCCAGAGCGAGCAGCGTCTCCTGGGGTTCTAGTTCAGATCGCGCGATCAGGCTAGAGAAGACAGTGGTCTTGAGCCGAGACGCGCGTTCATGCAGTCCTATATGACCCTCGCGGAGATGGAGATCGCCGACGAGCAGTTCAGGATCAACGAGCGTGCCATGAAACACCTCGTCAAGACGGAATACGAGCGTGGTGTGGCTGATCAGTCCGCCCGCGTACGCAGCGTTCAATCGCTGTGCCAGACGCTCGCGTGAACTGCCAGGAAACGCCACCACGAAAGTCTCCCACTGGAACGCACCAGCGTCTACCGGCGGACACCCGGCAATGATCGACGACCGTTGGTTGCAGGTACTCGCGAGCCGATTCGCCGTTTGTCCGCTGGTCGCGGAGATGCGGGCTTTGCTCGATCAGGCAGGTGTGATCCCGGTGATCGATAGATCACCGTGAAGCTTCTTGAAGTACGTGTTGTCCTTCACCGGGATTCGCAGTGTGGATCCGGTGCTCAGGTGCAGGATCACCGCTTTGACTGCGTTTGGCGCAAAGCCCACGGCCTCCGCGCCGCCGGGATAGGCTCCCATGCTGCCAGGTCCGAGGCCTTCGAGCACGGCTCCGCAGCTACCGCCACCACCGCCCTTTTCACGCTCGAAACCACACAGTCCAGACACGCCAGGGACGAGCCATATCTGGATCCCTGGAGCAGGCTCGACCTCGGCTACGTCGCTGGTATCGAGGCCAGCACGTCTCGCAGGGCTGGGTCCACGACGTGGGACTCCGGCGAGACCAAAAAAAACCCTGACACCCGTGTCCGCTGGGAGCATCGCAGCCGACACACGGTGGGTCGTGAGGATGCTGTAGCGCTTGAGGAGAACGTTCGGGACCTTGTGGGAGTCGTAGAGGTTAGCGGCTGCCTTCGGCCCCAGGACGCCCGCGTTGAATCCATGCCCGGAACCGCCGCCGCCGCCCGCGAACCCAACGATCAGCCCAGCGGCAATGGCGGCCGCGATGATCAGAGCCGCGCCGATCCTGCGGTGCCTGAGCTGCCGTGCGCGGGCATCCTCAATAGCCCCCGCCTCAGTCTGTGTGGCCGGGGTTGGGGCAGGTGGGCTTTCAACAGCAGCCATAATCAGCTAGCGTAAATAGCACATTGCTGAATGTCAACATCGATCCGACTGACCCTGCCCGGCTCCACGATCAGGTGGCCCGAGAAATCCGCCGCTGCATCGCTGACGGTGAGGCGAAGCCCGGGGAGCGCCTGCCTCCAGCCCATCACCTAGCGGCCGTAATGGGCGTCAACACCAACACGGTCCTGCGCGCCCTTCGCACCCTAAGGGACGAGGGACTGCTCGAGATGCGCCCGCGAAGAGGAACGCGCGTGGTCGGAACCCCGCCAGAAAGCGAGCTTCGCCGCAACGTGGCAGAGCTAGTACAGCTCGCACGCCGACAGGGCTACACGCGAGCTGACCTAGTGCAAATGGTCTCAGACGCGCCTTGAAGGCCCGGGGTGAGAGGTCGCACCAGACGACGCTTCGCCGCTCAGTGGAGCCGCGTTCCGGCCGGCACTCGCTTTCATACGCCGGCGCACATCACGATCTCCGCTCCAGTCCACTCGCCTTGCGCGGCCAGCAGGGCTGCCGCGCCTCGATGAGCCTCCGGGGCCGGGCTGAGCGCTAAGTGCTATTGGCCGCGCTTGCGGACTTCGACCGGCGGGTTCTGGCCCTTCTCGATGTAGCCGATGAGCGCCTTGTTGGGGCTGTACGGCGGCGGAGCCGGCCGACTGGTCGCCGGCTGGGCGGGCTGAGTGCTGGGCTTGGGCTTGTTGTCAGACATGATGAGAGGTGCCTCCCGTAGCAATCAGTGTACCGGTGACGATCAGCGCCGCCGCGATTGCCAAGAGCGCCACCGCAAACTTGATGCGCTGGCCCTTCCGCTTCACGAGGGTTGCCGCTTCAACAACCATGTCGATCTGGACATCGAGCAGCGTAAGCCGCGTCTCGGCTTCCGGAGCGGTCAGGAACTCACGCAACTGCAGAACCTCCACCACCGGATACTTGCGAGGGAGGAACGCGAAGGCGGCCGACAGGGCTGCGAGCACGGCCGCCCCGAGCCCGATCTGGAACGCCAGATCGGCGGAGACGAACGCCTGCGTGGTTGCGCCAAGGCCGACCAGCACGCCCGCGAAGCCGAGCACCACGCCAGCTTTCGTGTCAAGACTCTCGGCATGCGCGTTCATTGTCTCGCGCTCCCGTGCGACCTGAGCGGCGACCAGCTCAAGTGACGGGAGCGGCGGCGGCTCTGGGTCGTTGTTCGCTTGGGCTGTGGCGTCTGCCTCCACTCGCGTCGAGCCTAGGTCGCAACGCGGACGGACTGATGCCCCGTGGAGCGCAATCTCGGCACCCGCTTTTGTGTCGGGAAGCGCCCAAGAGCGCACGCGCTGGCGGTTGCGCTTTGCGCGGCGTCCGGGACGGCGCCAACCTGGTACCGCGGGGGCGTCATGGCAGGCACCCCTCAGGGACAGTCCTCCGCGGTTTGGTCGTCAGCTCATAGTCGAGGCGGGCGGAGGTCGGAAGCGCAGCTGGCTCCTGATCGACTCATTGATACGGCCCTAGACACTTTTCAACATGCCTTGCGCGTCAGATCTGTTAGGTCTATGCTGACTAGCACCATGCGCCTGGGTGGGATAGACAAGAGCGATCCGCTCCCGCTGCACGAGCAGGTTGCCGCAGAGGTCCGGCGTGCGATCGCGGAGGGCGAGGCCGGCCCAGGCGACAGGCTGCCGCTGGCCCGGGATCTTGCGGCAGTGCTGGGCGTGAATCGCAACACCGTTCTACGTGCCCTCCATGTTCTCCGCGACGAGGGGCTGCTCGAGTTCCGCCGCGGTCATGGGATCAGGGTCGCGGGTACCAGCGAGAAGAGTGATCTGCTCGCGCAGGTGCACGAGCTGGTCGCCGCCGCGCGCCGCAGCGGCTATCGCAAGAGCGAGCTGATCGCGATGATCGAGGCGGTCAAAGGATGACCACCCAGCTGCCCCCGCGTGAGCGCCCCGACACAGCCGGGGGCCGTGAGCGTGAGGCCCCGGATGTGCTCTTTGAAGAGGCTCGCCGCCGCCGCCGACGACGCTGGATGGCCGCGAGCGCAATCGTTGCTGCTGCGATCATCGCCGGCGCTCTGATCCTCGGTGCGGGCGGTGGTGGAGGCGGCGGGGCAACCGGTACCGCGCACGGTCAGCCGTCGGGCTCGGTGCCCGGCGCCAGCTCGGCACAACCTTCGAGCAGGCTGTTTGCCGGCGCCCCTTCGACACAGCCAAATGCCGGAGTTGAGAACTGGAACTGTCCGCTAGCGCCCCACAACCGGTACCTGCCGCGATGGTCCGGGTGCGTCACCGCCCTGGTCACGGATCTGGCCGGAGACGGCCGCAAGGATCTGCTTCTGATCTTCTCACGCGTGGGCCACAAGCCCATCAGCGACCCGCAAGCGCCGCCAGGCCTGCGCACCGTGTACCAAGCGAAGCGGGCGATGCTCCGGATCGTCACCCCAACAGGCGCAATCGTCACAACCGCGATCAACGGGGTCCGCACCGCCGATCTCTTCTCCCTCGCTCACGTCAACAACGAGCCGGGCAAGGAGATCTTCCTCCAGGTCCAGCAGACCTCCAGCGGCGCGGTCTACACGGCGTACAGCTTCGACGGGAGCCGACTGATCTCTGCCGGCGCTGGATTCGGCGCCGGAGGCGACTCAGCAGACGGCAACGGATTCGCCTGCCTACCGGGCAACCCGCCACGCGTGATCGAGCGCAACTACCAACTCATCCACGGAATAAAGCTCGTCCACCAGATGATCTTCGGGCTCTGGAACGAAGAGATCACAAGCCTCGTGTGGCGCGGACCACGACTAGTGGTTGTCAGTCGCCAAAGCTTCAAACGCCGCCTGGTACCCAAGGAAAACGTGGGCGAAGGCTGCCTCAAAGGCGTCAGCTGAAACGCCCACGCGCACCCACAGCGCGAGAGACACGGACAGCTTTGCGCTTGGACGTGCCCTCGTGCTACAAGCAAGCCACGCAACCAGCGGCCGGGCGACACCTGCTCTTCGCACGCCACGAGCATCTCGCCGTCGCATGCGAGAGACCTGAGTTGCGCGCGGATTGCGGATGCGTGGCCAAGCACTTGTCACGACATGGTGCCGCGGACGAATGCTAATAGATCAAAACGCTACTGCGAATCTGTTGTGCCAGACGAGCGGGTCCCGGAGCCAACGAACCCCGCGCGTTTGGAAAACCCACTGCTCTCCTCACTCGGCCAGACGATGATCAGTTCGACCTCCGCTTTACGCGCTGACCCCTGGGCGCGCCGGATGATCTGGGCTCCTATGCCTGGGCCACGGAAGTTGAGCCGCGTTTAGACATTCGCGAGGTGGGCTGGCTGAGTCTGATCACGCGCAGGTCGCGGTTCCGTCTGCGCGGCAGACGCGAGGTGAGCGGTGATGACGAGCGAATGTTCACCACCGCTACCCCGAGCGATTGCAGACTCCTTAGTGCTACTGCACCGTGGCGCAGTCCGCGTAGACCTCCAGGCCCTGACTGGTGGCGGTGGCATTCGCGCCGACGTACCACTGGTCGTGCGCGACACTGCCCGTGTTCCCGCTCGACCCCGGGATTGACCACTCGACTGTTCCGCCGCCTGAGACGGCATCGAACTCGTAGCCGCCTGCGATCGCAGTCTGGCCCGCCGGACATGTCGCCCTTCCCCTGAACAAGCCTGCGCCGGTGCTGACGGTGACGGTCTCTACCACGTTATAGCCCGTCAGGCCTGTCGCGCCGGTGTCGCCCTTCGGTCCCTGTACGCCCTGCGGTCCCTGTGCGCCCTGCGCGCCCTGCGTGCCCTGCGTGCCCTGCGTGCCCTGTGCGCCCTGCGAGCCCTGTGAGCCCTGTGCGCCCGTTTTGCCCCTCGCGCCGTGCAACGCTCTCAGCACTTTGGGCGAGATCTCCTTGGTCGAGGTGATCAGGTAATGGCTGGCGGCTATCGCGCCGCCACTCATCGCGAACAGCAGGGCCAACGTAGCGACGATATTGGCGTACGTCAGTTTGCTTCGCATGTTGAATCTCCCTTCCCCTTAGCCGATGCGAGGCGAAAGTCTAATCCGGCAGGGCTAAGACCTGTGACAAAGATCCACGAATGGCGAAAACCCGGATTCTTGCGAACAACAAGAGCACACTTTGCCACGTGCCGTCGCGAATCCCAGCAACCCACTCGAACCGATCAGCCGCGCGCGCCTGAAGATCGGCGCCGCTGTCGTGCGTTTCAGCGGCGGCGATCGAATCACGCGCCACTTCGCCCCTAACGACCCGGGCGCACTCTCGTTCGTAGGGCCGCGCGATGACGGGCGGGTGCCTCCGTCCCTCGTGTTCTCAGCGCGCGCGTCGGGTGAGGGCCTGCCACGGTCCCGCAAACCACGCAGGTTCCAGTTTCGACGGGCACCCGGCTTTTAGCAGGTATTTCCTTGGATGGGCGGTGAGGGGCTCGAACCCCCGACATCCTGCGTGTAAAGCAGGCGCTCTACCAACTGAGCTAACCGCCCTCGCGCGGGCAACCGCCCGCTGACCAGCAGTCTGCCAGGCGCGGCTAGAGTCTCGAATCGAAGCATCCGAACCCGGAGGAGCGATGGG
>Ga0307374_10009303_pt1 | contig 14496 bp, 9 predicted proteins | sample OX3MG_FD_202532 | JGI IMG/M metagenome (GOLD analysis project Ga0307374, IMG submission 202532) | Soil microbial communities from Risofladan, Vaasa, Finland - OX-3 | ecosystem: Environmental > Terrestrial > Soil > Coastal area > Acid sulfate soil | place: Finland: Risofladan, Vaasa | collected... | reverse complement strand
CGCCTGAACCTATGGCTATCTTGGATTGCATGACATTGTACCCGGCTTTAGGGTTCGCTTCCTTGCCCAGCATGACATTGATCCGGGTGACCTGGTAAGGTTTGAACACATGTTTGAAGGCGAAAGGCACTGCGATATAAACAAAGGCAGTACAAAAGCCCCAGATAAACAGGATCAGCAGGAGACGAAGCCGGTTTTTCCGTATACTTTTCCAACTGAAAAAAATAATCAGGGCAGCCAGGACGGTAAATACGATAAACAGCACTTGCTTGTCTACCATCAGGGCGGAAATAACCAGCAATATCAGAGAAAAAGCTACCACGAGGAACTCCCCCGGCAACCCTTCCCTGAACATGGGAATGAAGAAACAAAAATAGACCAGGGCCAGTCCGGTTTCATTCTGAAATATGGTAATCAGGGCTGGCAGCAGGGCAATCGTAATGGCAAAGACCTGGGATTTCATTTTACGGAAATTCAGGTCAGCCCCTGAAAAGAATTTGGACAAGGCCAGCGCAGTGAACAGTTTGCATAGTTCTGCAGGCTGGAACTGGAACCCCGCAATTACCAGCCAGGAATGCGATCCCCGGATATTTTTCCCGACGACAAGCACCAGCAGCAACAACAGGATCCCGATGACATACAGGATATTGGCTGTTGCCGTAAACAGCTTGCTGTCCATCTGCAGGATGACAATTGCCACCAGGACGCATATCCCCAGCCATTTGACTTGCTGGGCATAGGTCCTGCTGAAATGGGTCAGGGTAAACAGGACATTATCACCGCTGTGATGTTCAACGGCAAATATGGTCAGCACACCAATGATGGCCAATATCGCATAGAGGTACACGAGAATCCAGTCAATGCCCTTCACCAGGGTGGTATTGCGGCTGTTCACTTGCGCTGATTGTCCGTGATGATCCTGCCTGGAACCAGGTCAGCTGTTTTTTTTACCCGATTCAGGCTGTCTGCCAGCAGTTGCCGGATGATGTAATGAGGAATGAGATTAGCTTTTTCAATTTTCTGCAACAGGGGTAAACGATCAGTGGCTATGCTATCATTCAGGTACTTTTCCATCATCAGGCTGGCAATCGGGGCTGCCCAGGTGGCCCCGAACCCGGAATTTTCCACCACCACGCTGATAGCGATCTTCGGATCTTCCATGGGAGCGAAGGCGGCGAACAGGGAATGATCCTGCAATTTGATGCGGACGCCATTGATGATTTTATAGTTTTCAGCCGTTCCTGTCTTGCCGCAAATATTGATGCCCGGTATCTGGGCATCCCGCCCGGTTCCCAGTTGCACCACCCCTTCCATACCCTTTATGACGGTCTGATAATCGAATTCATTCACCTTCGGGACTTCATAGCGGACTTTATACTTATGCAACATCCCTGACACCCCATCGATCTTCATGACCAGGTGAGGGATATAATAATATCCGTGGTTTGCAATGATGCACATCAGGTTGGCGATCTGCAGCGGAGTCTCCACGGTTTCACCCTGGCCGATACCCACCGAAACCACACTGCATGAATTCCAGCGGTCCTTCCCGAACACCTTGTTATAATGCGTCGTATCCGGAATATACCCGCTGGATTCCCCGGGCAGGTCAATACCCAGTTTGTGGCCCAGGCCGAACTGGCGCACCAGGTGATCCCAGCTGGCCAGACCAGCAACCACCTGGTGGTTCTGGTCAATGATCATGCGGAATACTTCCAGGAAATAGGAATTGCAGGAATAGGCGATCGCCTTGAGCAGGTTGGAAGCATGTCCCGGGGCATGTTCGGTGCACTTGATGATGCGACCGCATCCATAATAAGCACCCAGGCAGACTACCCCGAAACTGGGCGTGATCACCCCCTCATTCAATGCGATCAATGCATCTACCGGCTTAAAGGTAGAGCCTGGTGGATATTCCGCCTGGATGGCCCGGTTGAACAAAGGTTCCTCAGGATTGCGTATCAATTTGGCATAATTGGCGGAACGGTCTGCACCACGCAGCAGGCTGGGATTGAAATCGGGGCTGCTGACCAGGGCCAGTATACCCCCGGTTTTCGGATCAATCGCCACGATAGCACCGATCTTATTTTGCATCAGGTTCTCTCCCAGGGTTTGCAGGTCAATGTCCAGCGCCAGATGAAGATCCCTGCCGCTGACTGCGGCGGTATCATATGCACCGCCTGCATAGGGTCCCTGAGGCCGGTTCATCACATCCCTGACCAGATAGCGGACTCCCCGCTTGCCCATCAGCACTTTTTCATAGCTCCGTTCCAACCCGTTCTTACCAATGAAGTCGCCGGGCTGGTAGAAGTTATTACTTCTGCGAATGGTCCCTGAATCCACTTCCCCGATATATCCGAAAATACTTGCCCCTGCCGGATAAGGGTAATCGCGGACCGGTCTCTCCACGAGCTCGAATCCGGGAAACTGGTATATGTTTTCCTGGATCCGGCCATATTCCTCAGGAGTGAGCAGCGGAATGAATATTGATGGACGCACCCGGGAATTCCTGATGATTGCCCTGGCGATCAGCTTCAGGAAAACAGCCTTGTCCATACCGAGCAGGCGGCAGAAAAAGACTGTATCCATATTTTTGATAGCAGCAGGAGTGACCATGAGATCATACAGGTCGTTGTTATTAACCACTACCCTGCCATTCCTGTCATAGATGATCCCCCTGCTGGGATAAACTACTTTCCGTTCAATGGCCTGTTCATTGGCCAGGAGTTTATACTTTTTTTCCAGGTTCTGCAAAATGAATAACCGGAGCAGGATCACTCCGGATATCCCCAAAATAATCAGCAGGATCACATTTTTGCGGGACTGGTTGAAGACAGACATTTCAGGATATGGCAATTAAAAGGTAACTATATACTTATTGGGACAAGTACATTTTCCCGCTTCTTCGCCCGGCGTAACCGCCGCTGCTTCACGGGCACTTCGGATCTACCGGACCCTGATAATCCCATTTTCTTTATATTCCTTGCAGCATTGATGTCCCGGTCATGTAATGTTCCACACTGCGGACATTCCCACTCCCTTACCGAAAGATCAAGTTCATCCAACACATATCCACAATCTGAACAAGTCTTGGAACTCGGAACGAACCGATTTATCCGGATCAGGTTTTTGCCGTACCAATCAGATTTGTATTCCAGTTGCCGGATAAATTCTCCCCATCCGGCATCCGATATGGATTTGGACAGATGGTGGTTTTTAATCATGTTCTTGACTGCAAGGTCCTCTACAACCAATGTGGTAGCTTGGTTATCACATACTAATTGGGTAGAGAGTTTATGTAAAAAATCATTTCGTTGGTGGGTTATCCTTTCATGTTGTATGGCTACCCTATGGTTAGCTTTCTTCTTTTTCCCACTTCCTTTCTGGTGATGGAAAGCCCTTCTTTGAAGGATTTTAAGTCTGTCCATTTTCTGTCTAAGGAATTTGGGAGAAGGAATTTTAATCCCATCGGAAGTAATCACAAAATCCTTTAGTCCAAGATCGATCCCCAAGGTATTTCCCTCTTCTATCATTGGTTTCACAGGAAGTTTTAGTTCCCTATCCACTAAGATAGAAGCGAAGTATTTCCCCGTTGGGGTAATACTAATGGTTACTGTTTTTATCTTACCCTCAAACCTACGGGATAAGACTATGGGAATATCCACCATTTTCGGGATGGTTAAGGTAGATTTATCCCAATTAATTTCCCTCTTATTACAAGGACACTGAAAAGACTGATGTCCTCCCCGTTTTTTATAGTTGGGAAATCCCCCTCCCCTAAAGAAATGCTGATAAGCTTTGTCCATATTCAATATGGCAGCATTAAGCGATTGACTATCCGGTTCTGCTAACCAGGGAAATACCTGTTTGGTTTCTGATACTTGTTTCATCAGATCATATGCCCTTATGACCCGTTTCGTTTCCCATAGCCATCTCCGTAAATACAAGGAGGCATTATATACATATCGGACACACCCAAAGGTTTTGTTGATAAGAATCTTCTGGTCCTTAGTTGGATAAATTCGATATTTGTATGCTTTAAGCATGGACAAAATTACTGGATTGGTCCCAATAGTATATAGGTGACTAACCTTATTTTAATCTCCGCCTACCTGTTTTTTATATATTCCTCAATTTTTTTAACTGCATGATGATAAGAGGCTTTCAGCGCTCCCTGCGATGTTTCCAGGACCCGGCTCATTTCCTCATAGGGCATTTCATCATAGTACCGCAGATGAAATACTGCCCGCTGCTTTTCCGGCAAGGTAAGTATGGCCTGTTGCAGTTTCCATTCCAATTTGGTGCCATCGAAATGCTTATCTGCGGTCAGTTTGTTGCTCAGCTCCCCTTCCAGGTCTGAAAGGGAAACCGAGGATCTCCTTTTTGCCTGTTCCAGGAAGGTGAGGGATTCATTGGTGGCGATCCGGTAAAGCCAGGTATACAACTGGGAGTCTTCCCGGAAGCTGGCCAGGTTATTCCAGACCTTGATGAACATGTTCTGCAGCACGTCATTGGCATCTTCATGGCTCACTACCATCCTGCGGATATGCCAATACAACCTTTCCTGGTATTTTTTTATGATCAGGGTAAATCCCTTTTCCCGGGAAGCCGGGTCACGGTATATTTCCAGCAACTCCTTATCTTCCTGGGATACAGACATAATGGCCTTCCGCCCTCCGGGATATCCGCTTACAATATCGCAAGTTTTGCCAGGATATCCAAATGGGGGAAGTTGGGCCAAGATAGGGTGATTTGGAGAAATGCAGCGGAATTGATATCCTTCATTTCCTAAAAAAAGGAAATTCCAGATCAGACAGGACCTGGAATTTCCCCCCTAAATGAATTACCTATAATGATAAACCAGTACTTGGACGCTGCATGCAGGCAAAGGTTTAAAAATTAACCCGGCATTCCTGAAATTTTTCCTCAAGGGGTTAATGATTATATAAAATATTAATAATCAGTTATTTGAAAAAGGCAAGGAATAAATGCTTTCTATCGTAATCTGGTTTTCTTATCTTTGAAATGAGGCCTGCATATTATTTTAAAGTCAAGCTTAAACCAGTGCTGTATCAAATTATTTTTTCTTAATCCGCGATTTATCCCTTCATTTTTGCCCAAACCTGGTATCCCGGGAGTGAAAAAAGGATGGTCCGCTGTTCCGGTCCTGATCATGTGGGTAGTCTTTTTTCTGCCGACCCATCCTTCGGGAGCACAGGACCGGCTTACCGGCTGGCCATTTGATACCCGATCCGTAGTCATGGCCACCCATGGCATGGCCTGTACCAGCAATCCCCTGGCTACTATGGCCGCCATTGATATCCTGAGAAAGGGCGGCAATGCAGTGGATGCCGCAATCGCAGCCAATGCAGTCCTGGGAGTAACTGATCCGGAAATGAATGGGGTTGGGGGTGACCTGTTTGCCATAGTATACAATGCAAAAACCCGCCGATTATACGGGCTTAATGCATCAGGCCCTTCACCCCGTAATCTGACCCTGGCCGATTTCAAAGAAAAAGGGTTGAAATATATCCCTACTTCCGGACCCCTGCCGGTCTCGGTACCGGGTTGTGTGGATGGTTGGTTTACCCTGCATGGCAGGTTTGGCAAGCTCCCGATGTCCGTGATCCTGGCGCCGGCCATCGGGTATGCCCGGGATGGTCATCCGATGGAAGATGAACCGGCTTTTTACTGGAAAGAATTGCAAAAGCGTTTTGCTGCTTTCCCCAATGTGGCTAAAACCTACCTGCCGGGAGGGAAGGCACCCGGATGGGGCGAAATGTTCCGCAACCCATATCTCGCCCGCACCCTCCAGAGAATTGCCAATGGGGGCAGGGATTCATTTTATCGCGGGCAGATAGCCCATACCATAGCGGATTTCATCCAAAAGCAAGGAGGGTACCTGTCCTATAATGACCTGGCTACCTATCATAGCCAGTGGGTGCAGCCAGTATCTTCCACCTACCGGGGTTACCGGATCTGGGAACTTCCGCCTAACGGGCAGGGTATTGCGGTGCTGCAAATGCTGAATATCCTGGAAGGATATGATTTCAGCAAGATTCCATTTGGAAGTGCTGAGCATATCCACCTGTTTGTGGAAGCTAAAAAGCTGGTATATGAAGACCGGGCTAAATATTATGCAGACCCGGATTTCGCCAGGGTGCCGGTCAGTCAGCTGATTTCAAAAGCCTATGCAGCCCAGAGACGAAAGCTGATCAGCATGGATACGGCCATGGTAGACTATTCAGCTGGATCGGATTCCATGCTCAATAACGGGGAAACAGTTTACCTGACAGTAGCCGATGACTCAGGTAATATGGTTTCGCTCATCCAGAGCAATTTCTATGCCTGGGGATCCGGGATGGTCCCTGATGGACTGGGATTCATATTACAGAACAGGGGGAATTTATTTACCCTTCACAAGGGACAGAACAATACCTATGCTCCCCATAAACGACCTTTTAACACCATCATCCCTGCCTTTGTGACCAAGGATAAATTACCCTATATGAGCTTCGGGGTCATGGGTGGGAGTTTCCAGCCCATGGGACAGGTGGAGGTCCTGATGAATATGATCGATTTCCACATGAATATACAGGAGGCCGGGGATGCTCCGCGCATTGATCATCATGGGTCTTCGCAGCCCACCGGCTTCCCCAGACAGGGGGGAGGGGAGATATTACTGGAATCCGGATTTCCGTTCTCCAGCATCAGAAAACTGATGCAGATGGGCTATCAGGTAGGCTTTGAACCTCCGGGAAATTACGGAGGTTACCAGGCGATCAGGTACGATCCGGTCAATAAGGTATATTACGGTGCCTCCGATCCGCGTAAGGACGGAATGGCCGCCGGATACTGACCCGGATTTAATCATTACACATGGATAATCCCAAGGACCTTTTACTGGCCATTTTGATCGATGCAGACAACATCCCCAGCAGCTATATCAATGGCATTATGGAAGAAGTGGCCAAATACGGTACACCTACATTCAAACGAATTTATGGGGACTGGACCCGGCCTAACCTGACGGGGTGGAAACCCGTGCTGCTGGAACATGCATTCACCCCCATTCAGCAATACAGCTATACATCGGGAAAAAATGCCACTGATTCCGCCATGATCATTGATGCCATGGATATCTTATATACCGGAAGGGTGAACGGGTTTTGCCTGGTCTCCAGTGACAGCGATTTCACCCGGCTGGCTGTCCGGCTCCGCGAAGCTGGAATGAAGGTGTTCGGTCTGGGGGAGAAGAAAACCCCCAGCCCATTCCGGGCAGCCTGTGAAAAGTTCATATATATTGAGATCCTGATTGGGGAGGAACGGGAACCCAGATCCCTGAAGGGACCAAAAACCAGGGGAAGGCCTGAAACCATTGACACCGCGGATAAGAAACTGGTCAATCTCCTGTCCGCCAGCATCAGTGACCTGGCTGATGAAAATGGATGGGCATTCCTTGGTGAACTCGGAAACCTGCTGATCAAAAAGCAACCTGATTTCGATCCCCGCAACTATGGATTTAAGAAGTTGCTCCTGCTCATCAGAAGTTTGAGCCAGTATGAGGTGGATGAACGGGATACGGGAATCAGGAACTCCAAAAATGTATATGTACGGATCAAGTGAACGGATACCTGAGCTAAAGTTTTTCTCCTATTGTTAATATGTGCTTCCGATGGCCGAAAGAAAGATTGGCATGGTCCTTTTTGACGGATTCACCGCTCAGGATTTCATCGGACCGTACGAGGTTTTTTCGCGTGTTCCCGGCTGGAAAATAGCCATCATCGCTAAAATGAAGGGCTTGATCGAAGCCGAAGGAGGGTTAAAAATAGCGGCAACTGATTCAATATCCGAAGATCCGGAAATGGACATTCTTTTCCTGCCCGGAGGCAGTGGGATCAATGACCTGCTCAAGGATTCCTCTTTTTTGGAATTCATCCGGGGGAAAGGAATCCGGGCTGAATATGTGACTTCGGTATGCACCGGATCCCTGGTCCTGGCAGCGGCGGGCTTGCTGGATGGGTTCAGGGCGACCTCTCACTGGCGCTCGCTTCCATTACTTAAATTGTTCGGCGTGGACGTTTCTGCGGACCGGGTGGTAGCTGATCGCAACCGGGTTACGGGAGGCGGGGTGACGGCCGGTATTGATTTTGCCCTTTACCTGGTGTGTTTGCTGGAAGGAGAAATCCTGGCTCGCCAGATTGAACTCGGGCTGGAATATAATCCGGCTCCGCCTTTGAGATGCGGACATCCTGATATTGCTGACCGGCAAACCATTGAACGGGAGATCAGCAGGACTTCAGGAATATATAAAGAGCGGGAGCGGATCATCCGCGGACTTATCTCCCGGGGAAAATGAGGATGCCTTTTCAGTTCCGGGGATCAGGGCATTTGCAGGAAAGGGGATTGGGAATCACCGGACAGATCCTGAAAGTCAAGGGACTGCAGGATTCATCAAGCGGCCGGTTCTGTCGATTGGCAATGTCTTTTAATCACCGGGAATGGTTACCGCATCCAGGACCATCCAACTCAAAAACCTGCTCAGGGGAGCAAATATTCCGTTAATTTTGAATTTTAAACCATCCGGCACATGGATATCCAGGCAGGCCCGCTGCTCAGTCAGATCAATGACCCGGCTGACCTGAGAACCCTCAGCAGGGAACAGCTGAATCAGCTTTGCGATGAACTGCGTCAGTATATCATTGATGTAGTCAGTGTGCATGGGGGACATTTTGCGGCCAGTCTCGGAGTGGTTGAACTGACGGTGGCCCTTCATTATGTCTTCCAGACCCCGAAGGACAAGCTGGTCTGGGATGTGGGTCACCAGGCTTACGGCCATAAGATCCTGACCGGACGCAGGGGCTTGTTTCATGGTATCCGTAAATACGGAGGCTTGAGTGGCTTCCCGAAAAGAAGCGAAAGTGAATATGATACTTTCGGAGTGGGTCATTCCTCGACTTCCATTTCTGCCGCCCTGGGCATGGCGCTGGCTTCCGCAACCAGGGGAGATACCCAGACCCATCACATCGCCGTGATCGGCGACGGAGCCATGACCGCCGGAATCGCCTTCGAGGCGCTTAATCATGCCGGAGTTTCCAATGCCAATCTGCTCATCATCCTGAACGACAACGGCATGTCCATTGATCCCAATGTGGGAGCCCTGAAGGAATACCTGACGGATATATCCACCTCCTATACCTATAATAAACTGAGGGATGATCTTTGGAATCTGCTGGGAAAACTGCCCCATAGCAGATTTTCCAGGGAAATGGTTTCCAAGCTGGAAGCCAGTATGAAGGGCATGGTGACCAGATCAAGCAACCTCTTTGAGGCCCTGAACCTGCGGTACTTCGGAACCATTGACGGACATAATGTACAGAAGCTGGTCGATACCCTTCAGGATCTCAGGCATATTCAGGGGCCTAAACTCCTCCATATCCTGACCACCAAAGGAAAGGGGTACGCCCTTGCAGAAAAGGACCAGACCAAATGGCACGCTCCGGGATTATTTGACAAGCTGACTGGCGAGATCCGTAAAAAACAGGTCGAAGGACCCCAGCCCCCCAAATACCAGGATGTGTTCGGGTATACTATCCTGGAACTCGCGGAAAAAAATGACCGGATCATGGGCATTACGCCCGCTATGCCATCGGGATCTTCCCTGAAATTCATGATGGACCGGATGCCGGGCCGAGCCCTGGATGTGGGCATTTGCGAACAGCATGCCGTTACCCTTAGCGCAGGACTGGCCACACAGGGACTTATCGTGTACTGTAATATTTACTCCACATTTATTCAGCGGGCTTATGATCAGGTAATCCATGATGTGGCTATCCAGGACCTGCCGGTGATTTTCTGCCTGGACAGGGGCGGCCTGGTCGGTGAGGATGGACCCACCCATCACGGAGCCTATGATATCGCCTTCATGCGTTGCCTCCCCAATATGATCGTCAGCGCTCCCATGAATGAAGAGGAGCTGCGGAACCTGATGTATACTGCCCAGCTGCCCTCCAGCAAACATCCTTTTGTCATCCGGTACCCAAGGGGGGAAGGCGTGCTGACAGACTGGCGCCGGCCATTCCAGAAGATCCGGATTGGTACCGGAAGAAAAATTGCCGCAGGGAGGGAGCTGGCCATACTTTCCTACGGACATCCCGGGAACACGGTGACAGAAGCCAGGCGCCGGCTAATCACGGACGGGATTTCACCCGCGCATTTCGATATGCGGTTTGTCAAGCCCCTGGATGAAAAACTGCTCCATGAAATTTTCAGGTCATTTGACCGCATCATCACCGTGGAGGACGGCTGCATTACCGGAGGCTTCGGGTCTGCCATCCTGGAATTTATGGCCATGCACGGGTATAATGCCCGGGTCCGGATACTGGGTATCCCGGACCGGGTGATTGAGCATGGCAAACCGGCAGAACTCCAGAAAGAATGCGGATTTGATGCAGAGGGGATCATCAGCACCGTCATGGAAATGCTGAAAGATCAGATTACGGTCAAGGATGCACAGTAATATAAAATCTTCCCGTCAATCCGGAATCCGCTCATGCATATGCTTTTCATCCCTTCCATTCCGGTTTTCATCTTTGCCGCCCTGATCCTGAATCTCAGTCCTGGACCGGACATGATTTATGTGGCTACCCGGAGCGCTTCCCAGGGATTGCGGGGAGGTGTTATCTCCGCAGCCGGTATTTTTTCCGGATGCCTGGTACATATTACCCTGGCTATTTTCGGACTTTCCATCATTCTGCAAAAGTCAGCGATGGCATTCAGGATGATCAAATATGGTGGCGCAGCCTACCTGATCTATCTGGGGGTGGCCTCCATAATCCGGAATAAAGAAATCCCAGGGTTTACCGGAGTAGGGAAAAACATAAAGATTTCCCGGCTTTACTTTCAAAGTGTGATGACCAATGTACTCAATCCGAAAGTGGCTGTGTTCTTCCTCGCATTCCTTCCCCAGTTCGTACATCCCGAGGGAGGTAATATCAGGATGCAGATCCTGGGGCTGGGATTATATTTCGATATTCAGGGCACCCTGATCCTTTTGCTGTTGGCTGTCCTCACCAGCCGCCTGGGCAATAAACTGCTTCGGAACCCAAGGGCCCTTAGACCTGTCCGCAGAATCAGCGGAAGTATCCTGATTGCCCTGGGTATTCGACTGGCTTTGCTGAACAATAAATAACATTATCGTTAATTTTACCAGATGCCCGGTTACCTGGATCTCGTTATCCGCCGGATTATCCGGGAAACTCACCGGGCTTCCACCTTAATCCTGGAGCCGTCCGGTCAACAGGAAGTGAATTACCGGTCGGGGCAGTTCCTCACCTTGCTATTTTCATTACACGGAACCGAAATCCGGAGATCTTTTTCGCTTAGTTCCTCCCCGCTATGGGATGAGCCCCTGTCCATTACCATCGGCCGTAAAATTAACGGGGAAATTTCCAGGTATATCCTGGATCGGCTTCGGCAGGGAGACCGGCTCAGGTCCCTTCAGCCTGCCGGTCTTTTCACCCTGGACAGCTTTGGTAACCAGCCGCGGGATATTTTCCTGTTTGGTGCAGGCAGCGGGATAGTGCCCCTGTATTCTCATTTGAAAACCCTGCTCAGGACCGAACCCCAAAGCCGGATCATCCTGATCTACAGCAATAGCCATCAACGCTCAGTGATCTTTTTGAATCAGCTCCGGGAACTGGAAAAAGGATTTGGGACCCGTTTCCGCTGTTTGCATATTCTCAGCCAACCTCCAAAAGATATGGAGGTTATCGGGGGACACCTGAATAACGGCCTGGTGGAACAACTGGTCACCGGGAACATGCATTTCGAAACCCAAAGGGCTGTTTTCCTGGTATGCGGACCAAGCGCATATATGCGCATGGTACAACTAACCCTCCGGTACATGGGATTTGCGAGGGACCGCATCCGGAAGGAAAACTTCGTGGTAGAGCCCCTCCCACTGCCCCCGGCAACCAGGGCGCTGCCCGCTACGGTCAGGATCATTTCCGGACATGAGGTGGGTATGCTTACCGTTCCTCCGCATACCACTATTCTCCAGGCTGCCCTGGACCAGGGCATCCCGATTCCCTATAGTTGCCGGGGTGGAGTATGTTCCACCTGCATATGCAGGCTGCTTCATGGCAGGATCCTGATGACGGTCAATGAAGTCCTGACCGATAAGGACCGGGAGCAAGGATGGATCCTCACATGCACCGGATATCCGCTGGATAATGAGGTTGTGCTGGAATTGGCGGATGAGCAGTATTTTCCCGGGTAATGAAGTAAAAAATCTAATGGGAGGGTATCCGGAGTTTCCTGCCCCTGGTACCTTTTCAATTTGAGGACCGGGCCCACATGTGGGAGCTGGTGCCACCCTCCACCCGGAACTAATCGAAAAGATCACTCCTTTGCGGGGATTGAGGTTGCAAAGAGGGATTTTCTGCCCGTGATAAAAAGGACCTGCCCGGTTGTTCCGGCTATGACCAGGGTGGAGGGGCGCTCCGGGGTATGAATCAAACCGATCAGTTTTCCCGCGGGGCTATAAATCCAAACTTCTCCGTCGGCGATATAAACCCGGCCCTGCCGGTCGGGAACCGAACTGAACTCCCCGTTTTCGGCAAAATACTTCAGGTGGGTAACATAACCCCGGGAATCGACCGACAGCGCTACCGTTCTCTTGTTATATTCATCAGAGATGTAGAGTGGTTTTCCTGGAACCCCCCCGGCCAGCGCAGCCGCTCTTGCCAGGTCATACACCACCGGAATGATGGTCCTTCCGTCCGGGGCTACAAAACATTCTTTGGGTCTGGCAACGGTAATGGCATTGAAATCATGGAAATCCCTCCAGCGGTTTGCAGGATACAGGACTTTATAGATGGGATTGATGCTGCCCATGGGCACCGTGTCCAGCAGACGGATGGTCTCATCCGGGTTGTGCGGGTCAATGGAATATACCCAGGTGGCGAATCCCGAATTGCCCCAGCCGCTGAATGATGTGCCGGCTGCATCTGGAGGATTTGTAAATATCTCAGCCTTACCGTGCCGGAGATACCCTGGTTTGGGGGTGTATTTAAATACCACCAGAAGATGATCCTGCTTATCGCAGGCCAGGGAAAGAGGCTCCCAGGGGTAATCAGCCAGCAGGCTCATGGACCTTTTCTCAGGGGACCATTTGTAGATGCGCTTTTTTCGGGAATCGCAGAAATAGATATTTCCTTTACTGTCTTTGCAGATCCCTTCCGCAAATTCAAACCCGGTAGCCAGCAATTGTACTTTTCCCGGTGAACTGTCCGGTATCGGCGTTTGGGTGGGATTGGGACCAATATACAGGCGTGTGAATTCCCAGGGCCGCACCTCCTTTCCGGAGTTGATATCATAAAAAGGATTGTCCGTGGTATACTTGATCTGGCTATAATTATGGACATTCAGGAACTCAATATCCGTTGATCCCCAGTTCCGGATGGAATAGGGGTAGGGCCTGTTGATCCGGATCACCCTGAACATATACAGGTTGGCAAATTCCATATGGCTGCATTGCTCCAGTTCCATCGGCTGGCATTCAGAACTCTCCCTGCTTTCTTCCTCAAGCTGAAGCGCGTCCACTGTCCAGTTAGACACATGATTGAACCGGATCTCATTGCGGACATGATGTTCTACAGACAGGCCGTAGATATGGCCCACCGTTGAAGTATTGGAAATATATACTCCCGAAGTGGCAAACGTGTTCGCAGTCCAGATATTCTTAAACACCCCTCCACCGCCATCGGTGATCCACAGGCTCCAGTACTGGGTATCCCACAGACGTCTTTCTTCATTCCCGTAAATGGACCTGTTACCCTTTTTATGGCCCCGCTGTGGTTTGTACATGTTGCCATGACCTCCGATGAATTTCACATCATTGAGGTAGGATCCCCTGCCTGCCATCCATTTGCAGGCCACCGCCCTGGGATTACTTGCCCCGGTGGATAACCCGATCCCGCTTAGGATATTCTTCCCTCCCCTGGGAGCAACCAGCATGGGCCTGGGGCCTCCGAAACCTCCAAATGCCTCAGCGTTTTCCGCAAGCCGGAACTGGGTGGCGATGGGGCTAAGGCCGATCAGCGCCGTATTGGGCTTCAGGCGAATCGGTTTACTGATCCGGTACCAGCCCTGCGGAACATAGATCGCCGGGTACTTTTCCACGGCAGCCTGAATCGCCCTGGTATCGTCTGTGTGTCCATCTCCACGGGCTCCGAGGGATTTCAGGTTCACCCAGGTTTCCATGGGTGGAAGTTGCGGAATATCTGAATTGAAGGGTGGAGGGAAAGATTTTATAGGCTGAACATCAAACCTGGTCCGGTATTCAGGATCCGCCTCCAGGCTGTCCATCTGAGTGCCGTCGATCAGCTCCTTTACCCGGTACATGGGTCCTGGGCCCCGCAGGATCCGTCCGCTGATCCGGTAACTGGCCAGTTCGGGTGTATTGCGGCAATACACATTTCTGATGCTGATCTG
>Ga0307374_10009301_pt1 | contig 14496 bp, 12 predicted proteins | sample OX3MG_FD_202532 | JGI IMG/M metagenome (GOLD analysis project Ga0307374, IMG submission 202532) | Soil microbial communities from Risofladan, Vaasa, Finland - OX-3 | ecosystem: Environmental > Terrestrial > Soil > Coastal area > Acid sulfate soil | place: Finland: Risofladan, Vaasa | collected... | reverse complement strand
AGGGCCATCACCACGAACATCATCAGGAGGGAATTCGTAAAGGGAAAGTCGTAGTGCGTGCCCGGGATCGGGATGTTCCAGAGTGCCTTCGGCGCCACCTCGATCTGGACGTCCATCAGCGCTCCTCGTCGTCCTGCTCCGACAGCCGGCCGATTCCATCATCTTTGCTGGCCCGGGTCAACCCCTTGCGCCGGGGCTGGTCCAGGGTCGCAAGCTGCCAGAAGAGGTAGCCCGCGGTAACCAGGCCGAGCACCACGCCCACCAGCGTGAAGAGTGGCCGTGTCCCCAACCACCGGTCGAGTAACAGGCCACCGACGATACAGAGAATCAGGCTCACGACAACCGAGCACCCGAGCCCGGATGCCATGCCGATCGCCCGCAGGTCGCGTTGAGACCCGAGATCGCCGAGAGGGTCTTTCATTCACCCTCCGCGCACTTTGCGCATCCTATCACAATCTCGGGCGAAGGGGCAATCTCGTCAGTCCCGCGCGACCTCGGCGACCACAACCTCCTCGAGTGGCAGCGGCCGCTGATCGCCCTCGTGCAGGACTTTGACTGCCGCCGCCACGAATCCGTCGAACAGCGGGTGCGGACGGGTCGGCCGGGATTTGAACTCGGGGTGAAACTGGACGCCGACGAACCACGGGTGGTCGCGCAGCTCCATGATCTCCACCAGCCGCCCGTCCGGCGATAGACCGCTCACCACCAGCCCCGCAGCCTCCATCCGCTCCAGGTAGGTGTTGTTGATCTCCCAGCGGTGCCGGTGCCGCTCCTCGATGAACGGTTGGCGGTAGGCCTCGCCCGCCCGCGTGCCCGGGACCAGCCGGCACGGGTAGGCTCCCAGCCGCATCGTCCCGCCGAGATCGACGCCCTTCTGGTCGGGCATCAGGTCGATCACCGGGTGCGGCGTCTCCGGGTCGTTCTCGGTGGTGTTGGCGCCGCCGAGCCCCAGCACGTTCCGCGCAAATTCGATCACGGCCATGTGCAGCCCGTAACAGAGGCCGAGGTACGGAATCTGGTGCTCCCGGGCGTACTGCACCGCCACCAGCTTTCCCTCGACCCCGCGCGCCCCGAAGCCGCCCGGGACGACGATCCCCGATGCGTGCCGCAGCTGGCGGACGATGTCCGCTTCCGTCTCCAGCTCCGAGTTGATCCAGTTCACGTCGACGTTGACGCCGTGCGCCAGGCCGGCGTGCCGCAGCGACTCGACGACGCTCATGTAGGCATCGTGTAGCTCGACGTACTTGCCGACCAGCGCGATCTCCAGCCGCCGGCGCGGCTGCTGGATCCGATCCACCAGCTCCTGCCACGCGCGGAGATCCGGCTGTCGATCGGTCCAGCCGAAATGCTCGGCGATGTAGCGCCCGAGCCCCGCCTCCTCCAACACCAGCGGCACCCCGTAGATGGTGTCCGCCGTCGGCAGCGGGATGACCGCGTCCTCGTCGACGTCGCCGAACAGGGAGATCTTGGCGCGCACGTCGGACGAGACCGGGAAGTCGGAGCGGCAGACCAGCACGTCCGGCTGGATCCCGATGGCGCGGAGCTCCTTGACGCTATGCTGCGTTGGCTTGGTCTTCAGCTCACCGGTGCTCGAGATGTGGGGCAGCAGCGTGACGTGGATGTAGAGGACGTTGCGGCGGCCCTCCTCTTTGCGCATCTGGCGGATGGCTTCCAGGAACGGCTGCCCCTCGATGTCCCCGACCGTGCCACCCACCTCGGCCACCACCACGTCCACCGGGCGCTGATCGGCCACCAGGTGGATGCGCTCCTTGATCTCGTTGGTGATGTGAGGGATGACCTGGACGGTGCCGCCGAGAAAGTCGCCGCGCCGCTCCTTGGAGATCACCGCCGAATAGATCTGGCCGGTGGTGACGTTTGAGCCGCGACTCAGGTTCTCGTCGGTGAAGCGCTCGTAGTGTCCGAGATCGAGGTCGGTCTCGGCGCCGTCGTCGGTGACGAACACCTCACCGTGCTGGTAGGGGGACATCGTGCCGGGGTCGACGTTGAGGTACGGGTCCAGCTTCATGATCGAGACCGCGAGTCCCCGCGCCTTCAGCAGGCGGCCGATCGAAGCGGTGGTGATGCCCTTTCCAACCGACGAGACGACCCCCCCAGTGACAAAGACGTACTTCGGCATCCCTCGCCCTCCTCCGTCGCCCTCATCGCGACGGCCGGCTATCAGCTACCCCCAACCGGCTCCCGTCCGTGAACTGCCTCGACGGTCCTTGCCGTGCTCACGGCCGCAGCACGACAACCCGCATGGTCTCGCCGAGATCGGACTTGCGGATCGTCACCCGATCGAGCGGGGTGAACTCCGTGACGCCTACCTCCTTGAGGAAGCGCTCCAGCGGGTCACGCTCGAGGTCTCCGCGCTCGGTTCGGTACTGCATGGGTATGACCACGGTGGGCTCGAGCTGTCCGATGACTTCGGCGGCCTGCGTCGCGCCAATAGTGGGGCCGCCGCCGATGGGAACCAGCAGCACGTCGACCGAGTTCATCGCGGCCGCCTGCTCCTCGGACAGCACGTGGCCGAGGTCGCCGAGATGGCACACCACCAGATCGTCCACTTCGATCACGTACGCGGTGTTCTTACCCGCCCTGGCGCCGCCCTCCGCGTCGTGATCGGTCCGGACGCCACGGATGAAGACCTCATGGATCTCGTACTCACCCGGCCCGCTTATAAGGCGGTAGCCGGGCTGCACCAGATCCAGCGCCCGGTGGCCCGGGTGGTCGTGGCTGACGGTCACGATCTCCGCCTGCTGGGGACCGATCGCGTAGCCGGACTCCGGTCCGGCCGGGTCGGTCAGGATCGCGACCTCACGGCCACGAATTCGGAAACACGCATGGCCCAGCCATTTGATCTCAGCCATTCCCCGACTATCCGTAGTCCCGTATTTAAATGTTCGGTGGGCTGCTGTTTCGAGGAGAACTCCGCGGCCTAGAAGAGTATACCAGCGGTTGGTCGCCTCGACCAGAGCCACAGCGGCCAATCCGTCTATTCCCGTGTGGGCGAGTGCCTGCACCGATCACCACGCCTTATCCACAACAATCCCGCGCTCTAGTAGCAGCGCGGCCTATGTCGTTTCAGGGTACAATGCGGCGACCCGGGAGTCGGCGCCGCCCGCCCAGGGGACGCGGGGGGGCGGACGAGGCGCCGGGACTCGCCGTGGCGCCGGTCGGACGAGGGAAGGTGGGGACGACGTGAGTGCGCGTGGACTGGGGGCGGCGCTGCTCGCCCTCGCGTTGATGCTGGGTGCCGGCACACTGCCGGCCACCGCCGCTGGTACGTCGCCGTCCGCGACGGACGCCGACCGGGCGCGGAGCGCCTACGCAGGCATGCAGAACCACTTCTATCTGCCGCAGGCGGCGCTCTACCGGGGGAACTACCCACCGCAGCCGAACGATCGGACCTACTCCTACCACTGGCCGTTCTCGCAGGCGATGGCCGCGACCCTCGACGTCGCGGCCCTCTCCGGCACGGACCAGAGCGCGGTCTCCGCGCGCCTGACCGGCCTGGCCGCCTACTGGAACGGGGGCGCAGGCCTGCCCGCCTACGACTCCTACGTCGTCGCCGACGGCGGCGGTGACCGGTTCTACGACGACAACGCCTGGAGCGGGCTCGACCTGCTGCGCGTCTACCAGGCGACGGGGAGCGCCGATGCGCTCAACCGCGCCGAGCAGGTCTTCACCTACGCCCGGAGCGGATGGGCGACCACCCAGGTCTGCAGCGGGTCCGCCGGCACCGGCGGCATCTTCTGGCGCCAGCAGCCCGCGAACCCGCCGCTCCTCGATCGCAACACGGTCAGCACCGCGCCGAACGCCGAGCTCGGCCTCGCGCTCTACCTGGCCACGAAGAATACCGACCCGAACGCCGCGACCACCTACCTCAAGCCCTCCAGCCAGATGTACGACTGGGTCAACAGCCACCTGAGGGACCCGGCCGATGGGCTGTACTGGGACCACGTCTACGTGGCAACCGACGGCAGCTGCGCGGTCGAGCAGACGAAATGGAGCTACAACCAGGGCACGATGATCGGCGCTGGGCTCCTCCTATACGAGGCGACCGGCCAACTCGCGTACCTGACTTACGCCGAGCAGACCGCCGCCGCCGCGCTGACCCGTTACGGATTCGATCCGGTCACCAGCAGCTTCGCTGGCACTGGCGCCATCTTCGGCCAGGGCTCGCCCTTCAACGCGATCTTCTTTCGCAATCTGCTACTGCTCGCCCTGGTCGACACCGCCAACGGGAGCTATCGCCGCGCCATGCAGGCCTACGCCGACGCCGTGTGGGACAACACCGCCGTCCGGCAGACCGAACAGACCGGAACGCTCTTCTATTTCCCGGGGGATGGCAACCCGACGTCGGGCCCACCGCTCAGCTACGTCGATCTCACCCGGCAGGCCGCGATGGTCGAGATCTACGCCGGGCTCGCCTACGCCGCCACGACGCTTCCGAGTGCCCCGCGTGCGGACCCCGGTACCACCAGCCCGGACTGGCTCTATTTCCCGCAGACCCAGCACTTCCTGTCGTTTGGCTTCAAGGAGTTCTGGCTCGCCAGCGGCGGCCTGCCGGTCTTCGGCTACCCCCTGACCGAGGAGTTCACTGAACTGAACCCCGACACGGGCGCGACCTACACGGTCCAGTACCTCGAGCGCCAGCGCTTCGAGTACCACCCAGACCTCGCGGGTACGCCCTACGCGGTGGAGCTCGGCCGCCTCGGTGCCGAGGACGCGCGGGCCAGAGGGCTCCTCACGACGGCCGCCTTTCAGCCATTGCCGCCCGGCACGCCGCCCACTCGAGACTGCGAGTTCGTCGCGGTAACCGGTCACCGGCTTTGTGCCGGATTCCGGATCTACTGGCACGACCAGGGATTGGACCTCGGCGATCCCGGCATCAGTACCCGCGAGTCGCTGGCGCTGTTCGGCTACCCGATCAGCGAGGAGTTCGTCGACCCGGCCACCGGCGTGACGACGCAGTACTTCGAGCGCGCCGTCTTCGAGTACCACCCGAACAATCCCGACCCCTACACGGTCGAGCTGCGTCGGCTCGGCGCGGACGTGCTGACGGCGAGGGGGTGGTAGCGGCGTGAACCGTTATGGCCGGCTCTGTCCGACGTCACCGGCTACCGGAGGCGGCGGCCTCACAGGCTGAGCCCCTCGAAGCCGGCGACCGCCCGACGGATCCAGTCCGGGATCGGCTTCGCCCGACCGGTGTCGCGATCGAAGTTGACCGCCACCAGCCGGCCGCGACACAGCGGCGCGCCGCTGCCGGCCAGCACCGCCTGCAGCACGTAGGTGAGGCTCGCGGTTCCCACGCGCTCGGCCCGCACCCCGAGCTCGACGACGTCGTCCAGCCGGGCCGACCCGGCGTAGTCGACCTCGACGTGGGCGAAGACCGCGTCGAACTCGCGCGTGCGTTCGGTCTCGGCCACGAAGATCCCCAGCGAGCGATAGTACTCGTGCAGGGCCGTCTCGAAGAATTCCAGGTAGACGGCGAAGTAGACGATATCCTGCCGGTCCACGTCCCGGTAGCGGACCTGCAGCGGATACCAGAAGCGGAACTCCTGGCGCAGGTCGGTCATTGTCCCCACTCCCGGCCCGAGGTGGACACGGTCACCTCAGGACTCCTCCGGCGGGAGGTCCTCGGCGTCCCCCAACACGGCGTCGAGCACCGGCCGGACGACGTCCCAGCCGTAGCCGCGGCGCTGTAGGAAGCTGGCCAACCGGCGCCGCTGGGTCTCCTCGTCCAGCCCTCGCAGCGCCGTGGCCCGCTTACGCGCCAGCGCCATCGCCGCCGGCACCTCGTCGCCGCCGGCCTCTTCGACGGCCTGCCGGGCCACCTCCGACTGGACGCCCTTCGCGCGGAGCTCCGACTCCAGCAGGCGTCGCCCGCGCGGCTGGTGCTCTTCTCGATTCTCTACCCAGAAGCGCGCGAACGCCGCGTCGTCCAGGTAGCGCCAGCCCTCGAGCTTTCCGAGCGCTGCCGCGATCGCCTCGTCGGAGAACCCGCGTCGGCGCAGCCGGCTGCGTACCTCCTGCCGCGAGCGCGGCCGATAGGCCAGGAACTGGAGTCCTGCCTGGGTCGCTCGCTCAGCCTCTTCGGCGCCGAGGACCTGCTCGACCTCGCGCGTCGACACCTCCCGACCGACCTGCAGCCCGTGCGCGGCGGCGACCTCCTTGCCGACGCCGAAGGCGAACTGCCCGTCGAGGAACACGTTGACCCGCTCCGGATCGTGCGCCTGATCGATGATCTCGGTGATTCGACCGGAACGGATGTTCGCGTCGTCCATGCGTCCAGTATGCCAAACACCGGCCCGCCGGTTGCGTGCGGACCGACGATGGTAGGATTCGTACGGACACGAAAGAGCGGGGTCCCTCGTTGGTCAGGACATCGAGCGTCGGCGCGTACCGCCAGCGCGGCACAATCAAACGGAAGCGCTCGCGGACCTCGCGGAGGACGCTGCTGCGGGTCGCCGTCCTCGTGGTCGTGGTCGTTCTGGTGATCGCCGCCCTGGCCGTCGGGTCCCTGTGGGTGGCAATCGTGACCCAGGCGCGACACGACGAGACCGCGCCGGCCGACGCGATCGTGGTCCTGGGTGCCGCCCAGTGGAACGGCAGTCCGTCCCCGATCTTCAAGGCGCGCCTCGACCACGCCCTCGACCTCTACCACGCCCACGACGCCTTACTGATCGTCCTGACCGGAGGCGTCGGAGACGGCGACCAGTACGCCGAGGCCGACGTCGGATTCAATTACCTCTACGAGCAGGGAGTGCCGGCGGCCGCGCTGCTCTCGGTTCCGCAGGGTCAGACCACGCTGGCGAGCCTCATCCCGACGCGGGCCGCCCTGGCTTCCCGCGGAATCTCGCGCATCCTCGTGGTCAGCGACCCGTTCCACATGTTCCGGGTCAAGCGGATGGCGGAAGACCTTGGCCTGACCCCGTTCGCCTCCCCGACGCAGACCAGCCCGATCCGACCGGGTTCCGCGCTCGAGTACCAGTATATGATCCGCGAACTGGCGGCCTACCTGGCCTACGTCTTCCTCAAGCAGTAGCCCCGGCATCACCAGCGAGCCGGCCACATCGCAGGATACGGCTCCGCTCCGCCCACGTTCCTCCTGTTCAGTCAGTGCAATCCATCCCCGCTCACCCGGTGTATTGGCAGGTGACGATCCGATCGGAGTCTGTCACCGACGGGCGGCTACCGCCCTCGACGGGCCGCCAGACGCGGCTCTAGCCCTGATGGAGTGAGCGATGTATCCCCGATACACCGGTCAGTCGCCGGCACCCACCGGCCCCGCCGGCACGTTGGAGATGCCACCCGCACCCAACCGTGACTGTCTGCCGCACCGGCCAGGCGTGGGCTCCCTGCGCCTGCACCGGCGTGCCCTCCTGCTGCGGGCCGGGGCGGCCGTGGCATCGGCAGGAGTGCTCGGAGCGCTCCTCTCCGCATGCGGCGGAGCGGCGGGCGGCCAGGCGGCATCCGGCGCGCCGGCCGCGCCGCCACCGACCGCGGACCCGACGATGAGCGCCATGGCCATGACCCCACCGGCTGCCGATGCCACGCCGGAGGCGACGGATCAGGTAACCATAGACAACTTCTCGTTCCGGCCGCGGACCGTCGTGGTTCCGGCCGGGGCGACGGTGACCTGGACCAACCACGACGACGTACCGCACACGGTCACGAGCAACATGCCCGGGCTGTTCGGGTCACCGGCGCTCGACACCAACGAGCACTACACGCATCGGTTCGACACCTCTGGCAGCTACGCCTACCACTGCGCGATCCACCCGATCATGACCGGGACGGTGATCGTCCAGTGACCAAGGAGAGTTCCATGGCAACCCCCGTCGTCCAGCAACTTCCCGAAGATGACCGCGTCGCGGGGAGGTATCGGCCGGTCGACGCCGACGGCATCGACCGCCGTCACTTCCTCAAGTGCATGGCCTGGGTCGGCACCGGCGTCCTCTGGACGGTGTCCGGCGGGATCCTCAGCTCCTGTACGCTCGCCGCCGCCGCCGCCGCGGGCGACTTCAGCTTCGCCCAGATCAGCGACAGCCACATCGGGTTCGACAAGGCGCCCAACACCGACGTCACCGGCACGCTGCGAGAGGCCATTGGCAGAGTTAACGCCCTTCCAACCCGACCCGCCTTCGTGCTGCACACCGGCGACCTCAGCCACCTGTCGAAGCCGGACGAGTTCGACACCGTCGAGCAGAGCCTGCGGTCGGCGAACACCGGCGAGGTGTTCTACGTCCCGGGCGAGCACGACGTCTTCAGCGACAACGGCAAGCAGTTCCTGACGCGGTACGGCAAGGGCACCGTCGGCGGGGGCTGGCGCAGCTTCGACTACCACGGCGTCCACTTCGTCGGGCTCATCAACGTGCTCAACCTGGGGTCGAACGGCCTGGGCGCGCTCGGCGCGGAGCAGATCGACTGGCTGCGCCAGGATGTCGCCCACCTGTCGTCCAGCACACCGGTCGTCGTCTACGCCCACATCCCTCTCTGGTCGATCTACCCCGCGTGGGGCTGGGGCACCGACGACGCGGAGCAGGCACTCGGCTACCTGCGCCGCTTTGGCTCGGTGACCGTTCTCAACGGCCATATCCACCAGGTGATGCAGAAAGTCGAGGGCAACATCACCTTCCACACGGCCAGCGGTACCGCCTTCCCCCAGCCCGCGCCCGGCACCGCGCCGTCACCCGGTCCGCTGGTCGTCCCAGCGGACCGGCTGCGCGGTACGCTCGGCATCACCGCGGTGAGCTACGTGGAGCACCGCGGCACGCTCGCGATCGTGGACTCGACGCTCGCGTAGGGCGCCCTGGCTCGCGGGAAGGGCAACCTGATGGCCCTTCCCGCGCGTAGCCCGTGAGACGGGAAGCAGGTACGGCCGACGGAGGTTGAGAGAGGCATGATCCAGCAGCGCGCCGGGATCGTTGGGCCCAGCGACGAGGAACTGATGGGCCGCGTGGCTGGCGGCGACCAGGTTGCTCTCCAGGACCTCCACGCGCGCTACGCGCCGCTCGTGTACGGACTGGCCGCGCGCACGCTCGACCCGGCCGCGGCGGAGGAGATCGTCCAGGACGTCTTCCTGGCTATCTGGCGCGGCGCCGCCACCTTCGATCCGTCACGCGGGACGTTCCGCGCGTGGGCGCTGCGCATCGCCCATCTGCGGGTGCTCAACGAGCTGCGGCGTCGGCGGCGGCGCCCCACCACGACGCCCGACCCGGACGGGCGGCACGTCGGCACGCTGCCGGACGTCTCGGCGCCGCCGGACGAGGCGGCCTGGCTGGACTACCGACGCTTGGTCGTCCGGGAGGCCGTGCAGGCGCTGCCTCCGCTGCAGCGACAGGCTTTGAGCCTCGCCTTCTTCGACGATCTGACCCACGAGCAGGTAGCTGAGTTCCTGAACCTGCCGCTGGGCACGGCCAAGACCCGCATTCGGGCCGGCGTCCGGAAACTCCGGCTCCAACTCGCCCCGCTCGTCCTGACGGCGCTCCTCGCCGCGCTCCTCGGCGGACTCGTCTACCTCGGCGTCCGCTTCGAGCGGCAGCGGGCCGCGCTCGACCTCCAGCAGCAGGCGCTGCGCGTGGCGACCTCCAGCGAGGCGCCGCCCCTGCGCCTCTCGGCCGTCTCCGGAGTGCCCCCAACGACCCACGCCACCTACCGCGGCCGCACCGGAGTCGATCTGGGGGTCATGAACTTCTCGGACTTCGCTCCGCCGCCCTCCGGCCACGTCTACCAGGCCTGGATTCGGCACGGCACCGTCTGGACATCGCTCGGGACCGTCCGGCCGGACGCGAGCGGTGAGGCCATGCTCATCGCGCGCGGTGCGGTCTACGCCACTCCGCCGGATGCACTCGAGGTCACGCGCGAGCCGGCACCCGGCAGCGCCGTGCCAACCGGACCGGTGGTAGTGCTCTGGTCCGGCCCATAGGCGGTCGAACCTTACGGCCAGAAGCAGAACGGGGCGCGATCTCTCGCGCCCCGTCTCTCTATCGCCATCTGCACTGGTTGGCCTCCGCCCGCCCGGGTACCGGCCGGCACAACCACTCACGGTGTCCTGGAGGGGCAGGTTTCAAACCTGCGCGGATGTACCGTGTCCGGACCTGTTTCGCCGCCTTCGCTGGGCGCAGTTACCGGCGCGTCCGCGCCTCGCCCGCCAGGCGCTCGAAGAAGTGCGCCGTCACCCCGAGGCCCTCCTCGAAGTGCGCCGGGTCCTGCCCCACGCCGATCCGCAGGCGCCCCTCGTAGCCGAAGGCCGACCCGGGCGCCAGCATCACGCTGGCCTCGGCGGCCAGCCGGTCGGCAACCTCGAGCGACGGCAGGTCTAGCTGGTAGTGGAGCAGGCCGAGCAGGCCGCCGCGCGGCGGTACCCAGTCGAACAGCCCCTCGCTCTGGTGGATCCACTGCTCCAGATACGCGAGATTGCCCCTCGAGATCGCCCGCGTTCGCTCCAGGATCCGCTCACGCTGCCGAATCGCGATCGTCGCCAGCAAGTCGTTGAGCTTACCCGGGCTGAGCGAGACGTAGTCGCGCAGTCCCCAGCAGGCGTTGACGACCTGCTCCGGTGCCGCCATCCAGCCGATGCGCAGCCCCGGTAGGCCGAACGGCTTGGACAGCGTGCCGACGCTGATGCCGCGCGCGCCGAGGTCCCGCAACGGACCGGCCAGTGGCTCCCGCCCGGGCAGTTCCAGCCAGCGGTAGGCCTCGTCGGCGAGGACCCAGGCTCCGGCGCGCTCCGCGATTCCGTACACGCGCCGTAGCTCGTCGGCGGACAGCGTCGACCCAGTCGGGTTGTGCGGCGTATTGATCACGATCATTCGTGTGCGATCGGTTACCAGCCGCTCGAGCTCGTCGACGTCGTAGCGAAAGTCGTTCTCGGGCGTCAGCCGCCAGAGGGAAACGTCGCAGCCGATCGCGCGTGGGACACTGAAGAGCTGCTGGTAGGCAGGATGCACCGCGACCACGTGGTCGCCCGGATCGAGCAGCGCGTTGAAGAGAAGGAAGTTGGCCTCGATGGCGCCCGTGGTGACCAGGATCTCATCCGGGCTGGTTTCGCGGTACAGCGCCGCGAGTAGCCCACGAAGCTCAGCGGTCCCGCGCGCCTCGCTGTAACCCAGCCGGGTATCGAGCGCGCGGTCAAGCACCGACGGATCGTCCGCCATGGCCAGTAGCTCGCGCACACGCAGCGGCTGGATCCCGCTCTCGGCCAGGTCGTACTGGACGACCGTCTCCCAGCGCGTCATCCAGCGCTCGAGCGCGAACGGCTCGATCTTCATCGTCCCTCCCCCCTCCCGACGCGCGGATCCGACTGCGGCCGGTCCGAGCGCTGGCCCGACCGGCACTGCCATGGCCACATCGTCGTGAATTCACCGCATCTCGGCGCTCAGAGCACGCAGAGCACTCAGAGCACGCGCGCCGACGCCACCATTGGCGACAGCTTGAGCAGCGCGAACGCCAACGACGCGGCCAGCCCGAAGTAGATCGCCGTCACCATCAACCGCTGCGGCAGCGGCACCCGATAGTACGGGGCGTTGACCCGCGAGCGCTTCCAGGCCCCCCAGAGCTCCATGCTACCGAAGAGCACGATCACGAACAGGATCGGCTCTGGACGCAGGACCACCAGCGCGACAAGGCCGACCAGGCCCAGTGCCCAGATCCAGCGCGAGATGGCCGCCACGGCGCGGCCGCCGTCCAGCGGCGGCACCGGCAGCAGGTTGAACAGGTTCAGCAGCACGCCCAGGTAGGTCAGCGCCAGCCAGAGCGGCTGGTGGTCGACCTGGTAAACGCCCCAGGCAGCGATTGCCCCAAGCGTACCCAGCACCGGGCCGCCGAGTCCGACGTAGGCCTCCATCAGCGCGTCTTTGGGCAGCTGCTTCATCCCGATGAAAGCTCCCAGGAACGGGATGAAGATCGGTGCCGTAGCCTTCACGCCGTAGCGGCGCAGGATGATCACGTGCCCCATCTCGTGGACGAAGATGAGCGCCACGATACCGACCCCAAACTGCCAGCCAAAGATCCAGGCGTAGGCGCCGATGCTGATCACCGCCGTCACGATCGGTGCCACCAGCGGCAGCGCGAACAGCAGCTTGAGCGGGATCAGGACGTATTTCAGCTTGGCCAGCAGCCCGCCGACCGCCACGAGCGGCGCGAGCAGGCGACGCCAGCCGCTCGGCTGACGGCGCGACGGCATACGCTCGGGTATGCCCGACTCGGGGTTGACCCGAAAATCCGCGTCGACGACGTTGTTGGGTTCGTACACGGTAGTCTGTCCTCGTGAACTCCGCGGGCGGGGCGGAGTCGGTGGCGTCCGTCACCGGACACATTGAGTCGCAATGGCTCAAGGATACACCCGGCGCGGCGTCGCGACGAGGGATGCGGGCGCCCTGTCGAGGGGAGGCCGGCGCGCGGACGTTTCAGCGCGCCGGCCGATGCCGTTTACCCGACGACGATGTTGACCAGACGATCCGGCACGTAGACGACCCGCCGCACCGTCCGGCCGTCCAGGAGCTCCTGGACCCGTTGGCTTGATCGGGCCAGCTCCACCGCCCGCTCCTCGGTGATCCCGGCCTGAACCTCCAGCCGGTCGCGGACTTTCCCGTTGACCTGCACGACCAGCACCACCGACTCCGGCGCGGCCAGCTGCGGGTCGTATTGCGGCCAGGGCTGCTGGTGCACGCTGTAGGCACCGCCCAGGCGCTCCCACAGCTCCTCCGCCAGGTAGGGAGTGCTCGGTGCCAGCATCAACGGCAGCGACCGCACGGCCTCCGACCACGCCGCCGTCCGCGTCACTGCCGTTTCGCGCAGCGTGGTCAGTGCGTTCACGAACTCCATCAGCCGCGCGATCATGGTGTTGAACTGGAACGCGGCGATGTCCTCCGTGACCGACCGGATCGTCCGGTGCGTCAGTCTGCGTAGCCGACGGGCGTCATCGGTCTCCACCTCGTCTGCCGCGGTGCCGGCCGTCTCGGTGACCACCGTCCAGACACGACGGACGAAGCGCTCCAGCCCGGCGATCCCGCGCGAGTTCCACGGCCCGCCCTGGTCCCACGGCGCGATGAACATCAGGTACAGTCGCACCACGTCGGCGCCCAGCTGCGCAACCAGATCGTCCGGGTCGACCACGTTGCCGCGGCTCTTCGACATCTTCTCGTTGTCTTCGCCCAGGATGATCCCCTGGTTGAACAGCCGCGTGAAGGGCTCGTCGAAGGACAGCAGCCCCAGGTCGCGCAGCGCCTTGGTGAAGTACCGCGCGTACATCAAGTGCATCGTGGCGTGCTCGATGCCGCCGGTGTACTGGTCGACGGGCGCCCAGTAGGCGACTTTCTCCGGGTCGAACGGCCCCGCGTCGAAGTGCGGGCTCGGGTAGCGGTAGTAGTACCAGGACGAGTCGACGAAGGTGTCCATCGTGTCGGTCTCACGTCGCGCCGGTCCGCCGCACCTCGGGCAGGTCGTGTTGACGAAGCGCTCGTCCGTCTTCAGCGGCGAGACACCCGTCGGCGCGAACTCGGAGTCCTCCGGCAGCACGACCGGCAGCTGGTCCTCCGGCACCGCCACGACGCCGCAGTGGTCGCAGTAGACGATCGGGATCGGCGTGCCCCAGTAGCGCTGGCGCGAGATCAGCCAGTCCCGCAGACGGTACGTCACCTCGCCGCTACCGGTGCCCTGCTCCTCCAGCCAGGCAATGACCAGACGCACCGCCTCGCCGCCCTCGGTCGGCGTGCCGTCAAACCTCCCCGAGTTCACCATGACGCCGTCGCCGGCGTAGGCCTCGGTCATCGTCGCCGGGACCAGCGTCTCGCCCGCCGGCTGGATCACGACCCTGATCTCCAGGCCGAACTTCCGCGCGAACTCGAAGTCGCGCTGGTCGTGCGCCGGCACGGCCATGATCGCGCCCGTGCCGTAGCCCATCAGCACGTAGTCGGCGATCCAGATCGGGACGCGCTCATCGTTGACCGGGTTCGTCGCGTAGGCGCCGATGAAGACGCCCGTCTTCTCCTTGTCGGTCGCGGTCCGCTCGATCTCGCTCTGGCGTCGGGCGTCCTTGATGTACGCCTCGACTGCGGCGCGCCGGTCCTCCGTCGTCAGCCGCTCGACCAGCGGGTGCTCGGGCGCCAGCACCATGAAGGTCGCGCCCCACAGCGTGTCCGGCCGGGTGGTGAAGATCGGGATGTCCTCACCGATATCGGTGCGGAAGCTGGCTCGCGCCCCTTCGGAGCGGCCGATCCAGTTGCGCTGCATCGTCTTGACCCGCTCGGGCCACTCCATGCCGTCGAAGTTCAGCAGCTCGTCGGCGTAGCGCGTGGCCCGGAAGAACCATTGCTCCAGGTCGCGCCGGTACACCTCGGTGTCGCAGCGCTCGCAGCGCCCGGCGATCACCTGCTCGTTGGCCAGCACCGTCTGGCAGTTGGGGCACCACCATACCGGCGCGGTCGCCCGGTAGACCAGTCCGGCCCTGTAGAACTGCAGGAAGAACCACTGGTTCCACTTGTAGTA
>Ga0307374_10009300_pt1 | contig 14496 bp, 11 predicted proteins | sample OX3MG_FD_202532 | JGI IMG/M metagenome (GOLD analysis project Ga0307374, IMG submission 202532) | Soil microbial communities from Risofladan, Vaasa, Finland - OX-3 | ecosystem: Environmental > Terrestrial > Soil > Coastal area > Acid sulfate soil | place: Finland: Risofladan, Vaasa | collected... | reverse complement strand
GGCTTCGGTGCCCTTGCCACCCGCCACATCGATGTCGCACTGCGCGCCGACCTGCAGCGGAGCCTGATCCGTTCGCACGCCGCGGGCCTGGGCGATCCGGTTGAGCCCGAGGTGGTGCGGGGCATGATGTTCCTGCGCCTGAAGACTCTCTGCTCCGGCCACACCGGTGTCCGCCCAGTGGTGGCGCAGACACTGGCCGCGCTGCTGAACGCGGGAATCGTCCCCGTGGTCCGCGAGTACGGCTCGCTGGGATGCAGTGGCGATCTGGCTCCGCTGGCCCACTGCGCGCTGGTCCTGATGGGGGAGGGTGAGGCGCTCGGGTCCGACGGTCTGCCGCGGCCCGCCCGGCCGATGCTGGACGCCGCGGGCATCACCCCGGTCACCCTCGGGCCGAAGGAGGGCCTCGCGCTGGTCAACGGCACCGACGGCATGCTCGCCACCCTCATCCTCGCCTGCGCCGACTTCGCCAGCCTGTGCCGCGTCGCCGACATCACCGCGGCACTGAGCGTCGAGGCCCTGCTCGGCACCGATCAGGTGTTCCTGCCCGAACTGCAGCAGCCGCTGCGGCCGCACCCCGGCCAGGCCGCGAGCGCGGACAACATCCTCCGGTTGCTGGCAGGCTCCGCGATCGTCGCTTCGCATCGCGAGGGAGACCAGCGAGTCCAGGACGCCTATTCCCTCCGGTGTGCACCCCAGGTCGCAGGCGCGGCGCGCGACACGCTGGATCATGCGTGCCTGGTTGCGGAGCGGGAACTCGCGGCCGCCATCGACAATCCGGTGGTGCTCGGCGATGGGCGGGTCATGTCGAACGGCAACTTCCACGGCGCCCCCATCGCCTACGTCCTCGACTTCCTCGCCATCGCCGCGGCCGACCTTGGCTCGATGTCCGAACGCCGTACCGACCGTATGCTGGACCCGGCCCGCTCTCACGGGCTGCCCCCGTTCCTCGCCGACGATCCAGGCGTGGACTCAGGGCTCATGATCGCCCAGTACACCCAGGCGGCGCTGGTATCGGAGAACAAGCGGCTGGCGGTCCCCGCCAGCGTCGATTCGATTCCGAGCTCGGCGATGCAGGAGGACCACGTGTCCATGGGCTGGGGCGCGGGGCGCAAACTGCGGGCCGTGCTCGCCAACCTCGCCCGCATCCTCGCCGTTGAACTGGTCACGGCCACCCGCGCGGTCGAGTTGCGGTCCCCGCTCCGGCCAGCACCAGGCACGGCCGCAGTAGTGCGCGCGCTCCGCGAGTCGGTACCAGGATGCGGGCCGGACAGGTTCCTCGCCCCCGAACTCGCCACGGCCGCCGACCTCATCCGCCGCGGCGACATCGCCGCGGCCGCCGCCGCTGTCATCGGGCCGCTCCGGTGAGCAAGCAGGCCCGGGCTCCATCGGATCTCGGCGGCGCCTCCGCTGAGATCCGCTCGCTAGTGCTCACCGGGAACCACGCGGGCGCCCGGGCACTGACCGCACGGCTGGTCGGGGAAACCTTCGGCCTGCCGGTCACCTCGGTCATCTTCACGCTCGACGAATACAGCCTCAATTCCGTCAGCGGCCGGGCCATGCTCGCCGACGGCACTGCCCGGTTCTTCAAGTTCCACACCGAGGACGGTGAGGCAGGCCACGTCAGCGAGTACTACCGAGGTGAACTGCTGGCCACCGCCGGCCTGCCTGTTGAGCTGCCGATAGCGGTATCGACCGTGCCAGGCCGGCAGATAGCCCTGTACGAGCTGCGCACCGAGCCGCGGCTGGCCGACATCTGCGTGGAACTCGAACGGGCGGCCGGCGCTGACGCGCGGCTGCCGGGTCAGCTTCTTGCCGCCCGCCGTGCTCTCGACACCATCACCGGCCAGGTGATGGTCGCGACATTGCGGTCACCCACTCCCTCGTCCGCTGGCGCGGCAATTCACCAGCTCTTCTACCATCGCCTGGCGGACCCGGCCGGTGCCTTCCCCGGCGGAAGGTACCTCACCTGGTATGCCGGGCACCCAGACTGGGCCGGCCTGTCCAGGAGACGCTGGCGGGTGAACGGGGTCGAATACCGCTCCACCCTCGCCGAACTCGCCGCCCAGGCCGCCGCGCTGCTGAGGCCCCGGCAGCTGTCCACGCTCGATGTCGTGACCGCTCACGGCGACGATCACCAGGGCAACATCTGGGTGATGGACGCTGGCCCGGGAGCGAGCCAGCTGCGCCTGTTCGACCTGGCCTTCGCGGGCACCGACATCCCCGCCCTGCTCGCACCGGTCAAGGCGACCTTTCACAACTCGCTCGCCCACCCGTTCTGGCTCTACCACCCCGCCGACGTCGCCCGTTCGCAGATCCAGGTGACTGTCAGCGACGCGGAGGTGTCGGTCGAAGACGGCGACGCCCTGTCCCCGCTGCGCGAGGACATCCTGGACAGCATCGCCGGCCTGGTCTGGCAGCCGCTGCTGGCAGCGCTGGCTGCCCGCGGACGGCTGCCGGTCAACTGGCGCGCGATCGTGCGCGCGGCCCTGTTCGCATGCCCGATGCTCGTCACCAGCCTGATCGCGCCGGAGCGCCCCGGGCCGGCGCGGTTCCTGGGGCTGTCCCGTGCGGTGATGGCGGGAAGTGAGCCCTCGTCGGGCCGTGATGTGGTCACCGAATTCCTCGACCGGATCGCCCCATGACACCACGGGAAATCCTCGGCCTGGTCCGGCTCCGGGTACCTGAACGGGACCGGACCCGCCGTGTCCTTGCCCGCGCGCATGACATCGGGGCGCTGCGGGGCGCGGCCCGCCAGCGGCTCCCGCGCGCCGTGTTCGACTACGTGGAGGGCGGGGCCGACGAGGAGATCACCCTGGCCGAGAACCGGGCCGCATTCACCCGCTGGCGGTTCACGCCGCAAGTGCTGGCCGACGTGTCCTATCCCGGCCTCCAGACGCGGGTGCTCGGCACCGGTCTGCCCGCCCCGGTTGGCCTGGCCCCGACCGGGTACACCAGGATGATCCACCCCGATGGCGAAATCGCCGTTGCGCGCGCCGCGCGCACGCGCCAGGTCCCTTACGTGCTCTCCACCGTCGGCACCACCTCGATCGAGGACCTTGCCGCGACCGGGCACACCCAGCGCTGGTTCCAGCTGTACGTGCTGCGGGACCGTGATCTCACCTGGCGGATGGTGGACCGCGCTGCCGAAGCCGGTTACCAGGTGCTGGAGGTATCCGTCGATACCGCCGTGGCCGGCCACCGGGTCCGTGACGTGCGCAACGGCCTGACCATCCCGCCCCAGCTCTCGGCCAGCACAGTGCTTGATATCGCAGCGCACCCCGGCTACTGGCGGGCGATGATCACCAGCCCCGCGCTCCGCTTCGCCAACCTGGCCGCGGGCGGCTCCGGATCCACGATCGCCGACATCACCGCCGTGTTCGACCCATCGGTCTCCTGGGCGGATCTCGCCGCCATCAGAGCCCGCTGGCCAGGCGCGCTGCTGGTGAAGGGGCCGGTCGGGGCCGAAGACGCCCGGCGCGCCGTCGACATCGGCGCGGACGGGATACATCTGTCCAACCATGGCGGCCGCCAGCTCGACCGCTGCCTGCCCACCGTCGAACTGGTCCGCCCCGTGCGCGAGGCGCTCGGCGACCGGCCCGCGATCATCGTGGACTCGGGGGTCCGTCACGGTTCAGATGCCGCGGTCGCTCTGGCGCTGGGGGCCGATCTGGTCATGGTCGGCCGTCCCTACCTCTACGGGCTCGCCGCCGCGGGCCAGGCGGGGGTCGAACGGGTCATTGACATTCTCATCACCCAGCTCCGCCGCACGATGCAGCTGCTCGGCGTCTCCACCGTGGCCGAACTGCGCGAGCGTGGCAGCAGGCTGATGACCGACGCTACCGATCCGCCGCGGCGCCAGTGACCGGGGAATCGGGCCTGCCGTGACCGAACACTATTTCTGCGGGCTGACTCTCCCCGGGTTCGCCAACGCCCACTCGCATGCGGCAACTGGGCGGTCGCCGACCTGCTCGTGGCGGCCGCGGTCGGCGGGCACGCCGCCCTGGGCGAATCCGCCGACGACCGTATCGCGGCTGGTGCCAGGGCGGATCTGGTGACCATCTCACTCGGATCGCACCGGCTGGCCGACGCGAGCGACGACTGCCTGCTTGAAGCTGCGGTCTACGCCGCCGGCGCCTCGGATGTGAGCCATGTCGTGGCCGGCGGGCGGCTGGTGGTGGCCGACGTGTGCGCCTTCTCGTTGGTGACGTCAGTGGCGCTCTGCGCGCCGCCATCGCGGCGGTGCTCCAATGATGGCTGGTAGCCCGGCTGGCCTAGCGGGCCCGGCGGGGTGCCCGGGAGACCCGGCTGGCCCGGCGGGCACCGGGACCGAGCAACCGGAGGGAAGCATGATCAGCTCTAGCGAGGTCCAGGACCGGGCGCCCGGAAGCAAGCCGCGCCGGATACTCATCTCGGGTGGCACCAGCGGCATCGGGGAGGCATGCGCCGCGCACCTGGCTAACAAGGAAGACAGAGTCTGGGTGCTGGGCTCACGGCCGGACAAGGTAGCGGCCGTGCTCGCCCGGTGCGGGGGGCTCGCCGGAGCGGCCGTCTGCGATGTGGCGGATGAAGCCCGCGTGGAAGCCGCTGTTGCCGAGGCCGCCCAGGGGCTCGGCGGGCTCGACGGCGTCTTCGTCAACGCCGGGATCGACGGCCAGGGTGTCCTGGCGCGTGATCTGGACGCGGCGCATTTCCGCCGCGTCCTGGACGTCAACGTGCTGGGGGCGTTCACCGTGGCCCGGGCCGCCCTGCGCGTGCTCTCCCGGCCCGGGACCATTGTCTTCAACGCCTCGGTAAACGCGCTCCGGCCGGAGACCGGGTTCACCGATTACAACGCCAGCAAAGCAGCCGTGGCGAGCATGGCAAAAACGATGGCCCTGGAGCTGAGCGCCGAGGGCATAGCCGTCATGGCGCTGTGCCCGGGATACTTCCCGACCCCGATGACCTCCCCCTATCTCGCTGACGAGAAAGTACGGGAAGAGTTGCTCACCCGCATCCCGGCGCGCCGGTTCGGCGCACTGCCCGAGGTCGCCGCGGTCGTCGACTTCCTGCTCAGCCCGGCGGCGGCGTACATGACCGGCAGCATCGTCTCGCTCGACGGGGGCGCCAGCATCTGATCTGTCTCGCATCCCCGAACCGCCGCCGGGGGTGTGACTACCGTCAGCTCTGTGATTTGCTGATCAGCGCGGCTGCGCAACGGCGCCTGCGGGTGGGCGTCCGCACCCTGACTATCCGAGCCGGTTGAGTCCAGGGTCTGGGCCAGGGGTGCCCCGACACGCTCACGGACGTCCGTGTTCTGGCGAGGGGCTGTCGCATCATGTCGTTGCCATGCCCTCATGAGCGAGCTACCCGCTGGTGATACTCACGATGTAATCCGCCATGGCAGCGAAGTCGTTGCGGTCGTCGTACCTATCGGGGAGTACCAGCAGCTGCGCCAGGCGCTAGAGGAGCAGCGGGTCAACGAGGACTTCGATGCTGCCCGCGCCGACTACCTGGCCCGCCAGGAAGCCGGGACGATACGTTATGTCTCCCACGAACAAGCACGTCGCCGCCTGGGTTTGCCTGCCCGGTGAGCTACCAGGTCAACTGGGAGATCAGGGCGGTAGACCTGACAGCGGGATTCCTCAGCGACGATCCTGTCGGTGTCGCCGCATTATGGGAAAGTGTCAGCCGGCTCGCCGATGAGCCCCGGCCACCGGCTTCGTTTCCTTACGGGTCGCCAGACCTGCGGCGACTCCGTCCGTATCCCAACAACAGCCGCGCAAGCCGCCGGTCGACGTGGGCGACTTGGTCGGGCCGGACCAGACCATGCAGGACACTGTGACTGGGCCTTACAAGCGAGGGGTCACTGGTTCGAACCCAGTTGCGCCCACCAGGTAGAGGATGTTCCCCGCTTCAGGTCAGATTATTGGCCGGTGACGGACGTTACCCAGTCGCGGAGTATCCGCTTGAGGTCATCGCTGATCGGTGTCGATTCGATGCGTTCGTGCAGCGTCTCGGGCCGCACCAGGCCGGCATGAAGCAATTCTGCTGCGAACTCCTGATCCTTTTCGCGGTGGGCGACGAGCTTGCTGACCACCGGGTCGTGTGGTTCCAGGCATAGCGCCTGTCCGGGCCGGGTGCCGGGACTGCGGAACGTGACGAGCCGCTCGCGCCACCCTGCGGGCAGCACCGCCGTGGTCATGCCGACTCCCTGCGCGTAGTAGCCGAAGGTCTCGTGAAACTGCGACAATTCGCCAAGCGCGCCGTCCACGAGATCGGACTTCTACCTCGATGGAGCGCACAGCGGCTTCTGGCAGGGCATCTTCCGGGAAGGATCCCAAGATTGCCTGGCTCCCGATCACCAGCGTCACTTGCTCGGCGGTCACAGTGCAGGCGGCCCGCAGCACGTGTTCCAGCTGCTCGCGGCGCATCCGCTAGGCCGCTTGCGCCGCATCGCGGAACGCTGCCAGCGCTTTGAGCCGTTCCTTCTCGGTCAGCACACCGGCGAACGGCGTGTTCTGCCGCAGTTCAGCCGCCTGCGGTGACGTTGACCCCAGGACTTCGAATAGCCGGTCCAGGGGGCCATCCAGCAGCGCCTCCCATGTGTCGAAGTCCGCACGCACCCGCCCGCGCGGATGCGCTGCGCGCATCCTGTCCAGATTGCGCCGCGCCCTGTTGCGCACTCGCGCAGGGTCTAGCGCGAGTTTGCCTGCTACGGCCCGGTGCAGCCACAGGCTGCGTTGCTGGTCGCGGGTCAAGCCCGCTCCACCTCTGGCGAGCGCCATCACATCTGAGCGCCACACACGGCGATGGGTGCCAGTCAGCTGGAACCGGAGTCGGCCGCTCGCGCACAGGTCAACGACGTGCTGGCGTGACGAGCCCAGCAGCTCGGCTGCCTGCCCGGTAGATATCAGCTCACTGCCCGTGCGCTCGGTCCCTGCACTGGTCATGTGATCAAGATAGAATCTAAACACAAGAAACGCAACGATTGATACATGCTCGGCTGCACACTCGGCTGCACTGAGAGTGACACAGACGACGGTAATCACTGAGATCGACACGACGTCCGGCAGGAAAGTACAGCAGCGGCGGCGGCGTGAGATGCGGGAGGAACATCTTCACCGAGGTAGCGGGCGAGGCCGAACCGGTCGGCTCAGGGGCTGGTGTAGCGGGCGAGCAGGGGGACGAGGACTTGCGCGTTGGGGCTGCCCAAGCCGGTGACCGGGTCCCAGCCGGGTGCCGCCCGGTAGCCGGTTATCTGCTTGGGCGGGAAGCTCACCGTGTTGGTCCCGGTGGTGATGTCGTGGAAAGCCTGGTGGTACAGGGCAGTGCGGGCGATGCGGTAGAGGGCGGGGTTGACGAAGCCCAGGGAGCGGCCGGCGTACTGGTCGGCCAGGGCGATCAGTCCGGCCCAGATCGGGGCGCTGGTGCTGGTGCCGCCGCTGTTGCGGATCATGTAGGTGCCACCGTCGCCGCTGATGACCACCGCCATGCCCTGGTGGGCTGAGGCATCCGCGGCCACATCGGGCACGCCGCGCCAGGGGCCGATGCTGGGGATGCCGTCCTGGTAGGCGGGCCGGGTGAAGATGCGGCTGAAGCCGCCACCCGAGCCCTGGAACTGTGTTCCCGGGGTGCCGTAGGGCAGGCCCCACGCGGTCTCGCCGATGTAGGCACCCGTCGTGTGGCTGGCTGTGAGGCTGGTGCCGCCGGCGGCGAGCACGAGCGGGTCCGAGGCCGGCAGGCTGACCTCCTTGACCGGGGGGAAGCTGCCGCCGGTCAGGCCCTCGATCACGTGGCACGGCTCGCCAGCCGCTCCGATGTCGCCGGAGGCGGCGATCACCGTGACGTGATGGGCGGCGGCAGCTTGCAGCGCCGAGTTCAGCTGGCCGGCCTCCCCGCCGAAGGGCGGATTGGGTGCCGCCGGCCCGGAGGCGGGGTGGGCGGCCGGGCTGCACCCGGCGGCCGCGACCAGCATTCCGGACACGGCCATACCCGCGGCTGTGATCCCAAGCCTAGGGTGTCGCGCGATACCCGGCCGTGCGGGCGTGCTGAACTTGATCATGTCTTCTCCAGTACTCACTTGGGGGGCGGGACCGGCGGTTCGAGTCACAGGCACCGAGGACCGTGACGGCCGCGACCCGGCGGTGAACACGCCAGCAGTGCAGAGCGCCCCGCCGAGGTTGCGGAGCTTTACCAGCGTGCCGCCCGGCAGGTACCCGCCTGTGGCTCCGGCGGCCAGCGCGCCGACCTGCAACCCAGCGTCGTCACCGCCCGCCATCGCGGCTACCAAGTCATTGTCGTCCATCGCTGCTCTATTGCCTTCTGGCGGCAACCGGTTCACCCAGCAGGCGCGGAGCTGGTCCCTGATACCGCACAACCCCAGCCCGCTGATGAATCAGAGGCTGGCATTCATCGGGAACCCTGCAGCGCCAATCGGCGCCAGAAACGGGGGAGTGGGCTGGTGCCGGGGCATGCGGGAAGGCGCCGTGATTGGTTTGGCCAGCGCGAGCGTGCCTGCCGGTCGGAGCTGAGTGGCCGGCGGTTCAGATCCTCTCGTCCCGGCCAGTCCTTTGCGGCATTTGGGCGACGTCGTCCGGCACATACGGATACTTCCGCTGGATCAAGGCGTTCAAGCGGTCCCGGTCCGGGGCGAGCAGGGCCTTGACGCCCTCCGCGCTCACATCCGCGACGATGACGTCGCCAACCTCGTCGTGGACGTCGCTGTAGAGGCCATGCGTCCTCATCTTCTGGGCCTGGTAACGATTGTCATCGGTCGGGCTGACGTAGTGGACCGACCAGATCTTGTAGCGGTGGACCAGGAACAGGTGGTTCAGCGTCATCAGGCGCTTCTGCCGCAGGGCGGTGTCGAAGGTGTTCTGATCCCGGATGGAGAGGATGTTGCGCCCCCGGCGATCCACGATCACGTCGAAGACGATGGTGGCGACCTTTTCCCCGCTTGGTTTGGACAGGGTGAGCTCCAGCAACTCCGAGCCCGCCGTGTGCGGCCGCAGCCCGACCCGCAGCGGGCCCGAGATCTGGTGGTGCTTCGTCCACATCGCGAGCCATTCCTCGAGCAGCTTGGTCGGCACCTCGGTCTGGACCAGGTGCTGGTGCTGCGTCGAGCCCTTGCCCATCGCCTTGGTGGCCGCCGTGCCACCCGAAGAAGCCATGAGCGCCGCATCCAGCCGCGGCCCGCCCACGAGCGTCTGGGGTGTCCGGTAGGGCGATTCGACCAGGCGGAACTTTCGCTGCAGCCGGGCCAGGGAGAGCATGCCGTCCTGCTTGAGTGCGGCGGCGAACTCCTCCGCCGCCAGGCCGTCGATCTGATGTCCGCCGTAGGTAATGAAGTTGAAGACGAAACCCAGCTTGCCGAGCTCCTCCGGGAACCGCCGCATATCCTCCTCACTCATCCCGGTCGTGTCCCAGTTAAACGATGGTGACAGGTTGTACGCGAGCATCTTGGAAGGGAACTCGGTATGGACGGCCTCAGCGAAGCGCTTGGCGTCCGCCAGGTTCGCGGTCTTGGTCTCCATCCACAAGAGGTCGGCGAACGGGGCGACAGCCAGCGACCTGGCGACCGCGTACTCGATTCCGCTCTGTATCTGGTAGTAGCCATCGGCAGTCTTGGAGAGCTCGCAATCCCAGATGATGTCGATGCCCATCGATCTGGCCCTGGCCCGGGCGGCGTGGAACGACGTTCGGTTCGCGAAGGCCAGCCACTCGTCGGCGCTCATGTCGAAGCGCTCACCCTCGCTGGCGCGGAACTCGATCACGTCCGCGACCGCCTGGGGATAACTCTTCAGGTTAGCCTCGGACTGCCACGCCTCCAGGTACCGCGTCTCGACCCTCTCCAGCAGTGCCTCGACCGACGACGACCCGTCGGCCTGCTGGAACGCCTTCGCGCTCTCTTCGAGCACGCGCATCACGCCCGCCCGCGCGAGCCAGGCTCTGGCCTCGTCGTACTCCGCGGCGGAGATCTTGTACAGCAGATGACCGCGCGCGTCGTCGACGCCCAGCTCGCGGAGCTTTCTCATGATGGCGAGGTAGCCGACCTTGTAGGTCGGCAGCTCAACGTTGGTGGCGCCCAGGATGAACGGATGATCGCGCTCGTCCCCGCGCCCCTCCAGGAACGTGGCCGCTTCGGCGTCGGTTCGGGCCACGATGACACCGGGCACCTTCATGACGTCGAGCTGGAAGCGCGCGGCGCTCAGCCGCTTGATCTGCTCGTCCACGCCGACGAGCACCTTTCCCCCCTGGTGCCCGCACTTCTTGGCGCCGGGCCTCTGGTCCTCGATGTGGTAGCCCGGAACCCCGACCTCGACGAAGCGACGGACCAGATTCCGGACGTGCGCGTCGCCGCCGTGTCCCGTGTCGGCGTCGGCGATGATGAATGGCCGATAGTCGATCTCGGGGGAGGTGGCACGCTGCGCCTCGCTCAGGCGCGAGCGGGCGAAGCGCTGGTTCCGGTCCGCGGTGAGCAGGGCGCGCACGATTGGCGCGGCCTCGTCCGGCACCTGGGAGAGCGGGTAGCTGGCCAGGTCGGGTCCCGGGTCCTCCGTGACGGATCCCCTGGCCGATGTGGCCCAGCCGCCCAGGTAGATGCCCTCGATTCCCATCCGCTTCAGGGCCACCGCCTGACCGGGTGAGTAGGGGCCGAAGGTGGTGATCTGCTTGCGCTCTGCGAAGAGCTGCCGAAGCCGATCGTAGAACTGCTCGGCCGCCATTCTCGCCACGGTGTAGTCGGTCGCGATGGTGCCCCGTTGCTCGACCACCTGACGCGCAGAATACAAACGCGTGATGCCCTCGAATCGAGGACTGGCAAACCATCTTGCGGTCTCGCCGATCTCCGAATCGAACGAGCCCATGGCTGACTTCTCGGCGACTTCCGAATCGAATGACCTCATGACTGGCTCCTGCCCTGCTGCGGTACTTCTCGCCACGGCGCCACCGATACATGCCCACCGCTCCAGCAGCCTCCGGATGGGCCTAACAGGAAATCTGCCCCGCCAGTCATTATCCCACCAGGGCCGAAGGTCCCTCCAGGTGGAGCGTCGGACGCGCCGCCAGCTGGCGGGTGTAGGTCCTGCTCCCGGTTCCCGTCAGCTGCCGTGGGGGCAGGGATAGAACATCTTGCCGTCCAGGTTCACGTCGAACTTGACCGCGGCGAATCCGGCGCGTGGCGCGTAGACGATGTGGCAGAAGGTCGCGAATGCACGCTTGTGGCCGCAGTGCTGCCCAGGGTTGCAGACGAACTTGTCGGCTGCGTACTCGGCCTCACCTACCCATTTGCCGGTCGGCTGGTTCCGGGTGACGTCAGAGCTGAAAGCGTCCCAGCCGCAGGGCGTGCCGCGGGTCAGGCTTGTGCAGGTGATCCCGTACTGCCGGCTGCCGCGCAGCCAGGAAGCGAAACAGGCGTGGTTGATGTAGCACTCCTCGACCACGGCACCGTCGGCGTACCGCCTTCCCCACCAGCTCAGGTAGGGCGAGTTCTTCCATAGCGCGGTCATCCCGAAGCGGTGGATCTCGTTGAACGCGTAGGCGAGGAAGTTCTGAGCATCGCCTGGTGTGAGGCGGAACCCGGTGGTGGATGGTGGGTCGAAGCTGTCGATGTCGTCGAGCTCGACGGCGTCGAAGCCTTTTCTTGCGCACATGCTGATGCGTTCACGCAGCATCGGCTTGAGCGCATCTAGCTGACGGAAGTCCAGCCAGCGTTCCTCGGGATAGCCGTAGTAGACGTTGCCAAGCGCTGCGGCGGGGAAATACCTGCTGCCGCCCCGGCCAGGGCTTGCGTCCGGACGGTAGTCCTCCCAGGCCATGTCCAGGTAGCAGGCAGTTCTGGGGTGCCGGAGAGTCCGTGCCTGCCAGCTGGCATGGATTGTGCGGACCTCAGCCTGACTGGTCAGGAAGCCGTCGATGTCATAGATGTCAACGGCGTGCCTGCCGGTCCTCTGCAACGGGGTGACCCGCCCGATCTGCCAGTCCCAGCGCATGGGGTGATGGTCGGCGGCGAGGTGCTGCGGGTACCAGCACCGCCAGTGGTGTGAGGACTGGCAGGGCAGCGGCTTCGGCATCGGGACGACATGCCAGCCGAAGCGGATCGTCGAGGAGCCCACACGGTTCGACGTGCGGACAGCCACCAGGTGCGGTCCGGGCCGGAGCTTGCCGGTGTAGAGGGCGCGACTGCCGGGCAACGGCCGCCAGGAACCTTGGTCGATCCGGTACAGCTGGACTGGCCGGCCGTCAGCGCTGTTGTAGTGGGGAGCGTTGACCTGGAAATACTCCTCTGGCGAGGAGGTGTACCGTTCCGGGGTCCCGTTGACGAACTCTGTTCCTGGCCGCCCACGGGCCGGGTAAGCCTGCACCGCCGCCCGTGCCAGGTGGCTCACGGACCGCCGGATGACCCGGAACGAGAACGTGGCCGGGCTGGTTTCGACGACCTCTGCCGCAGTCTCTGTCAGCCTGAGCCGGGCGCCGGTGTCGCCGTGACCAACGATGTACCGGGCTGCGGCGAACGGGGTGACGGTCAAGTCCGCCGCGCGCATGCAGCCGTGGCCACCCGCTGAGCAGCGCTGCCAGTGGTAGGCAACCTCGAAGCTGAGCAGGGTCGTCCCCCTCGGGAGCCGGGGAGGGTGCCACGACAGCCCGCTCGCGGCCACCGTTGCGCCATCACGAAGCGGGCCGATGATCCGGAGCCTGCCTTGTGGAACTGGCGGTGGAATCCGCAGGGCCGCGATCGATGTGCCGCCGGTGACATGAGTACTGCCAGCGGTGGCCGGTGGGTCCACGCTCAACGAGGCCAGCGCAAGCACGCAAGTGGCGATCCCGGCGAGCCGGGCGGTCTGTCCCGGTGGGGTGATGGCCATGGATATTCAGCTCCATCACAGGACGGTCAGCGCGCGAAGGCAGGAGGGAGCAGCTCCCGGTGTGCCTCGAGAAGGTCGTCGCACATCGCGATGGTCTGCGAGGTGGTCAGCGTGGCAGCCGTGTTCGGGTCCAGCAAAGCTGCCTGGTAGACATGGTCGCGGGAGCTGTCGAGGGCCGCCCGGACGGTCAGCTCGACGACATTGAGGAATGTCCGGTTCAGCGCCACGAGCTGCGGCGGGAGAGCGCCGACGGCCGTGGGCCTGGCCCCGTCCGCCCCGACGCCGCAGGGGACCTCGACGCAGCATTCGTCGGGCAGGTTCGAGATCAGCCCGCCGTTGCGGATGTTCACATGCAGCTCGCGTTCGTGTCCGGTCTCGAGCGAGTGGATGAACAACGACGCCAGCTCACTGGTCGGATCGAGGTCCAGCGGAACGTCCCCGTCCAGCGCTCGCTGCAGCGACTCCAGCTCGCTGAGATTCTCCTCGGACCGGGCGAGGTAATCGCCTACGAAGATCCTGAAGCGCTCGATCTGCGAGTCATGTCGCATGAACCATGGCACATATTCGGCCGAATGCTCACTGGACTCGGTCGGGAAGTAGCCGAACCGGCGGAACAGCTCCACCCGGACCCGCCGCTGGAGCTCGGGAGACTCGTTGATGACCTCCGTCAGCCGGGGGTACAGGGAGCGGCCGTCCTGCTCAAAACGCAGCACGAACGCCTGATGATTGAAGCCCGCCGTCACGAAACGGACCCGGTCCGGGTCGGCGCCGACCAGCCCGGTGAGGAACCGCTGGGTGTCCCGTACCGAGTGGCACAGGCCGAAGACCCGGGTGAACGAGGTCCCCTCGTACACCGCCCAGGGCAGCATGGCCATCGGGTTGGCGTAGCTGAGAAGGAAGGCGTCCGGGCACTGGTCCAGCATGTCGCGGGCAAGGCCGACCACCACCGGGATCGTCCGGAGGCCACGGGAGATACCGCCGATTCCCAGCGTGTCCCCGATCGTCTGCCGTACCCCGTGCCGCGCGGGGATGTCGAAATCCAGCCTGGTGGCCGCATATCCCCCGACCTGGATCTCGTTGATGACGTAGCTGGCGTCCTTCAGCGCCTCGCGCCGGTCGCGGGTGGCCGTGACGAGTGCACCCGATCCGGTCTGCCCAGCGATCCGGCTGGCCAGCAGCTCCGCAAACGCCAGGCGTTCGGCGCTGATGTCATGCAGGGCAAGGTGCAGCTCGCCGCGGAACTCGGGGTAGCTGCACAGATCGGTCACCACGTTGCGGGTGAACTCGACGCTGCCAGCGCCGACAAAGGCAACCTTGATCACAGCTCGATAGTGTTTCATTTAGCCAGTTTTCGTGCAAGAGCATGCACAGCTGACAGGCAGGACGGGGAGACGGCAGCCCCTCCGCTGCATCGCTGGGGAAGCCCAGGGCGGTCAGCTCTGGGCTGGTTGATGACCATCTTCCAGCTTGGAAGCAGTCATAGACAGGATCCGGGGCGGGGTTGACACGCGCCAGGATGACTGCTCAATATTGTCGGGAAGTGCCCTGGTTCATGCAAGGTTGATCGCAACCATGCCTGCCGGTGTGGGCGTGCCCAAATCAAGATCACAAGGAGCGGAGCCCTCGGCGTCGGCGGGCCATGCAGGGGGCCGAT
>Ga0307374_10009298_pt1 | contig 14497 bp, 21 predicted proteins | sample OX3MG_FD_202532 | JGI IMG/M metagenome (GOLD analysis project Ga0307374, IMG submission 202532) | Soil microbial communities from Risofladan, Vaasa, Finland - OX-3 | ecosystem: Environmental > Terrestrial > Soil > Coastal area > Acid sulfate soil | place: Finland: Risofladan, Vaasa | collected... | reverse complement strand
ATTAGCAGATCATGTGACCTATACAGAAGCACCAAGTAGATTTGGTGTCTGTGTAAATGCTTGTTGTATTGAAGATGAAGTTGAGCATAAATGTGATACTTGGAATGTCCGATTACAAGATAACAGTCAGGGAAGCTAGGCATGAAACAAATGAAGATGCAACAAAGCATAGTGGATGATGATTTTTGGACTCCAATAGAACTCTATGAAAGACTTTGTAAATTATATGATATTCATCCTGTCTTGGATGTGGCAGCTAGTGAAATAAACAAGAAATGTGATCTATTCCTGGATAACGCATTGTTTCAAGAATGGAATGTTCCTACGGGGTTTGCAGTGTGGTGTAATCCACCACATAGTATGACTGAAGAATTTATCAGGCGTGCAGACAGTCAACATAAGAAATATGGAATTATAATAATGATGATCGTTCCAAGTAACACAGAATCAGCTAAAGTGTGGAGTGAATTGATAGAGAATGATTATGAAGATCTTGTAGAGAATCATAGGGTAGAAGGCAGGCCAAGATTCCTTCAACATGGCAATACAAAGACAAAGTTTAGTTCGAGAAATGCATATCGGGTTTTAATTTGGGGTAAAAAATGAAAAAACAACAAAAGATCCATACCTGCAAACAGGCCCTAAATCTGTCTGAAATCATGTCTGGATGTAATAGAAATCCCTCATGTCTGGCCTGTGACTGGCTTGTTCATGACTGGAAAAGATAAATCCTAGTTTTAGCATGATATTATCATTGTCAGAGCTATACTCTCAAGCGTTCAGGCAACAGCTCAATTTTTCATGTATCTAGGATAGACGAACTTACCGTTTATCCCCTTCATTTCCAGTCTAGTAGTAAAAGTGAAAAATAACTAATCTATTACATTAATAATAATAATAATAATGTATTTATGTATTGTATGTATGTATGTATGTAAGTGAGAGAGAGATAAAAACAGGAAGACCAAAAGATTACAAAAATAGAGTGATGTTTACTACTACAATGGAATCAGAGCTCTTACAGAGATTTAAAGATATTTCTTTACGCGATAGAAAAAATATGAATGAAATAATTCAGGAATTGATAGAAAAATACCTTCAAGTGCATGAAAGTGGAAATGATCAATACACGCTAGACCATCCCACAATGGCTTATCCGGCCTTTGGACAAGATTATGCCTTATTAGAAAAATACTTTATGAATTTTGTAAAAGATAATGAGTTTGATCCAATTAAATTTAAACTGCAGGAATGGATAGGATTATTCAAAAAAAGATTTGGAGCTAGTCCTCTATGAGTTCAGATAAAAAAGAAGAGGTAAAAGAAAAGGAAGAATTGATAGGTAAACCTGAATATATTGAACTAGCTAGAAAGAGAATAGGAATATGATCAAAACAAAGCTTGCAAGTCAGGATAAAAGTAAACATTGTTCTCATTCCAAATGCCCGAATAGATCAGTTATTACCGTAACTTTTGGAAATGAGAAAAGAAAATTATGCCAGATTCATTATGATGCACTAATGAGAAAAGATAGTTATTTCGAAGTTGTATTAAAAAAAGCAAGTCTGATCTAATCTTGGGGCATAAAGACCTAGACAAGCTTCACCGAATCAATAGATTTATTCTCCAAATAAACAAGGAAAAAAACTGGTATTTCTCGTTCAAGGTGGATGATGGTAATTATGAAACCCGACTAGACATAAACGAAAACGGAGATTATTTTCTTGGAAATGGCAAGCTTCCACTAATAGGCTATGAGATGTTTTGCCCTGATTTGCTTTGCTGGAATGATGGTATCATAATAGAATTTGAAGAGGAAGCTAAAAAGAATACGGGATTCATGAAAGCAAAAAAACACAAAGGCCATACTGAATATACCAATACTAGAGATACTAGACGAGATAATCATTATAGGAAATTCATTTTATTAAAGATCTGGGAGTCTGATATGAAGAGTGATTTATGGAAAAGAAAGATTCAATCGATGCTTAATTTGGCTTATTTATATCCTCTAAAGCCTTTGTAAAATAATTACAAAAGTTAATATATGCCGATATACTCTAACAAACCATGCAACAAACAACAGAACAGAAAATAAATCAAATGTGGAACGCAGTTTCTACAGAACAAAGAGTCGCACTCCTTAAAGTAATGGGGTATGACACAGTATGGTCAAAATGCAATAGCCTAGAAGAAATGGCTCAGCATGGCGGTGCAATGGTAGCAAAGGATATCATGAGACTATGGAACAAGAGGTTTTACAACTAATGGCTATCATAACCTACAACACAGAAACAAGCATAAGCTGTATCTTTTCCTCACTAGGAAATATCCAGGAAACAAAAACAAAGCTTGCCTTTATAATGGAAGGCGTACCATATACTATAATCTCGGAATCTGAGGAATAATGAAGTATATAGAAGTTTTAACTTCGGCATTACGGGATAAATTCGACAATGACACCAGAACAGGTGTTCATGTATCAGATCTAACAATGTGCCCAAGAAAGGCAGTTTGGAGAAAATTAAATCCTGAACCGTGTACAATGCGAGATCTCAACTTTTTTACAAGTGGGAGATCTATCCACGATACAATACAGACATTAGCTAACCACGATTCAAAGAAATTTGAGATAGAAAAATCTGTAGAATGGGAGGGAATATCAGGTCATATTGATCTCGTAGATACAGAAAATAACATCCCGATAGAGTGCAAGTCTGCAAGAATGAAAGAGATGAATGTAGTAAAGCCTCATTATGTAGAACAGTTAAAGGCATACATGGCTATACTAGGAAGCAAGACAGGAACTATACTAGTACAGCTCTTGATGCACTTTGACGACAAGCCATTTGTAGAGTTTGAAGTTACAATGGATGATTCCGAAATAGCAGAGACAAAGCAAAAACTGTTACTCAAAAAGGAACTTTACCTGGAAGCATTATCCAAGAAAGATCCCATGATAGCTAGTGGTATAGTAAATGACTCTAGCTTGAATTGGCTCTGCAAGTCTTGTAATCACTTTGCCGAATGTCTTAAAGCGGAGGAAAAAGACGTATGAACCACATCTGCAGAAAGTGTAGTAAAGTAAGAAACTGTGGATGCGGAGACTGTGGCGAGTCTGAATTAGAGACTTGTGCAGATTGTAATAATAAAGTAGTTTTGGCATTTGCAGAGCATTATAGAATTCCATTAACAGAATTAGGATTAAGCCCATTAGGATCTTATTTCATAAAAGAAAAACATCTTCAAAGATGGAAAGAATGGAGTAAAAACAATGAATCTTAGGCTCATCACCGTTTCTGTTTGTTGCACATACTTGGCGGTGATGGGATCGTATGCCTTGGTGTTTGGTGAAACTGGAGGCCAAGGCTCGATTTTTGTTTGGAAATATGATAAACCTAATCTCTGCTCAGATTGTGTATTGGTAGATCCTAACGAAAATTACCTAGGTCATTATCAAGTTCACATATTAAAATTAGGAGAAAAACCAACATTCTATAATTATAACTGTTGGGGATGTTCCATATCAGATTATCAACATATTCTTGATGAAACTGGATTATGGTATTATCCACAATATAGTAAATAGAAATGAATCTTTTGAGAGTAACACAAAAGGCAAAACTCTATGATATTTTTTTAAAACATCCTGAAATTGTTTTTTCTCCTAAAACTGCTGGATTGACTTGTAAAATTAATACACAGTCTGCAAGAAGATTATTCATAGTTTTGTTCAAAGAAAATAAAATAATGAGAGTTCAACGTGGATTTTATAAATTAAATCTTTGAGACTTTTTTCTTAGATTGTCTTTGTGTCTTGTCATTGGATTTTGTATTTGCTAGTTGATTTGCTACCATCATTAATAGTTGGGCTTTTTTTAATGCATTGTCTTTTATGGCATCTGCAAATGTCATGCCCTGATTTGTCAGTCTTTGGAACTCATTGACAATATCTTGCAAAGTCATTTCCTTTTTAGGTTGTTCTTGACTCATGTTATGATTTAGTATCAGTATAATAAAAACTAGACTTTAGCAGCTACATACCATTGACCACCACTGGAAAACAAAACTGCGGATCCATATTGTGCCAAAGTATATGCCCCCGAAGCTTGACCGTCTACAGTCTGACTAGATACAGTAGTTAGAAATACTGACTGTACACCCAAGTTTTTCACTATCAAGAATCTGGCTGTAAAATCATTAGCATTTGGAAGCTGGCAATTTCTAGTAAACGTATTATCTGACATTGTAATTATCAGATCAGATCCTTGTCCATTAGTTGCATCTACAGTATATGATGAATTTGTTCTAGAATTTACTACCATTGTTATACCTTGATAGAATACATTTGGCTTGAAAGCTCCAAAGTAAAATGTAGACTTGGGTTGATTCTGAAATAAATGTCCTCCGTTATTTCCATAAGATGCAAAAGTTCCCAAGTTATCCATTATCAAAGGTGGATTTCCACCTCCTTGATCCACCACCAAGGGAACAACTGAAATATTTTGCAAAGTCTTTCCTGAAAAAGTAAACATTTGTGTTATCGAACCAGAAGATAAAGAATATACTTCAATATCTCCTGCTTCATGAGGATGTGTTACATTTGAAGCAATACATGTAATTTCTCCGTATGTTATTTGATTATGTGTAGACTGACCATCATAACCATCAAATGCATATAATCCCAAAACTTGATTCAATACTGCAGGATTATTTAGAAGATTTGTTACCTTTATTTGACCTATTTGATTCACTTGAAATGTTCCAAATCCTCCCAATGTTGAACCTGTCATGTTGAAAAGATCCGTATTTCCATTTACATTAAAATTTAAAACCTTGCCATCTCCACTAGTAGAAAGATACAATCCATTTGCAGTCGTCTTAAAGTTTAGAGTATTAATGTATATTCCAGCAAAAGTGAAAGATGAACTTCCTATATCATAAGTATTGGTTGTACTAGTCTTTATGTTTCCTGAATTAAAAATATTATTAGCTTGCATGTTAAGACCTATTCCGGTAGCTATGTCACCACTAAGACTAATTACATTAAAAATAAATGGGCTTCCATGAATAGAATTATTCCATAACTGAAAAAATATACTTCCTGATAAATCAGAATCATTTACATTTGTTGCATATCCCCTAATTTGTGCATAAGATTGTTGTAATCCAAAACTATCAAGACCATCAAAAGAATATTCTCCTATTAAACGATTATTTACAGCAGGAGAAATATTGCTTACTACTTTTATACTAGCAAAAGAGTTAACGTCAGAAGGATATGTAAATATTTCAAACACTCCTCCGTTATGTGAAATTTCTGGACTAAGATCCATTAGTTTGATTGAATTGGCATAGAAATTGTATACTTTACCATCTCCACTAGTAGTTATTTTTTGAAATAATCCTGTAGAATTAAATTCTAAATCATTAATATTGTAAAGACCATAATTATTCATATTGAAATTTACTTGAGCAAAAAGAAAATCAGTATGAGGGATAGATGCAGTATTATGTATTATTTGTAAATAACCTAACCCATTAATTGTAAAAATATGACCTATGTTTGTATTAACGGAATCTTCAAAGTCTATGATATTATAATTTGAGTTTACAAAGTAAGCTGAATATTGAGTTAATGCACTTCCTTTTAATTCTAGTATTCCTATATCTGTAAGATTGAATCCTAACATATCCTTGTTTGTGTCTATTGTGATATTACTCCAAAGATTTGATCCTCCACTTCCAGTCAAAGAACTGCCTACAACTTCGTATCTTTCCTCTGTTCCGTCTTTAAATCCACTGATATACAAAACATATCTAGATCCGTTTGTTATTGGCAGAGTTGGAATATTGAACAGATTAGCAGGCCAATTTACCGCAGTAACTCCAGCTATTCCGATTGTAATATCGAGAGTAAATATGATAGCTTTGTTTAGTAGTAATCCGTCAAATGCAAACGTAGTTACTCCAGCTGCGTTTATGTTGAATTTTTGATAATGTAGATTTTGATTAGCTAAGTTTATGGTAACATTTCCTGATACATTTCCTATTTCTCCTATGGGATATAAAATAGGGAATTGTGTTCCTGATCCCACACTTATTCCACCCCCAGCAGTTGGCAAAGGTGGAGGAGGTATTGGAATCTGATACGTTTCTATTTTTTGTATTGTGCTAAACGCATCATTGATTTTTTTTAAAGATTTATTCTTGTTTATTGTTGCAAGTGTTTCAGGATGTCTAGCTGATATTTTAGGACACCTCCAAACGTTTTGTCAATATCTGGGTACGAATGAATCCTCTAACTTGCCCCCATTCCAAAGAATCGCTCATCAATACTAATTTTCTCGTATTAGGTGTTAAAGATTTATCTTCCTCATTTATTAGATATGGATCTTGCAAGTATACGGATTGTTCCAATAACAAATCGCAAGATCCATATCGTTCCACCGTATAAGATTCAAAGGGTAGATTAGATATTTGTGCTTCTGCTGTTGCTACTGATTGTAACTGTACTAGATTTCGTATGTTTGGAGCATCAATTATTTCAGGATTTATTACCCTATCAACTACTATTCCACTGGAAACAAAGGGTTGTTTAATTAATGCCAATGCATCTATTATCCCTCCAAATGAGATTGTAGTTAATCCAGCAATTGTTCGGCTAAATTTGTCTGCGTTCATTGGTGTAAATCTAAGAAATTCATCATAAGAAGCTGAATATTGCCATGTTATCAGTCTTACATGTTTTTGTTCAAATATACTTCTTATTTCCAGTTCAGCCGGAGAAATCAGATCTATAGTATTTTTTGTTATGGAATCCATGTTTATAGGAACTCTGCTAGGTCTGTCTACAGTAAATGCACTAAAGGGGATCTGAACTAACTGAGGAGTAGACAAGAATCTAATGGAATAATCTGCTCTCCAAACATTTCTAAGATCGTCATAAACTGTAATTGTAAACGTAATATTTCCTTGAAAGTTTTGCTCAGCTCCACCGTACAAAATATCAAAATAATGGATAAATTGAATTCCTGTCAATGGTCCTCCTAGATCAGATACTTCATCATGATTTAATCCAGTGAATCCAGAGTGTGAGTAGTTTGCGTTTTGTAAGTCCAAAACTCCAAACTCTGAAGCTGTACCGGCACTACCTCCATACAATTCACCCACACTTTCAGATATTCCATTTAGATCACATAATGGATATGGCATTGGTAGAGCATACCACCAACCATAATTGTAATAATCAATCAATAAAACTAGTTGTTTTTCTGCAGTTGTCAAAGTATAAGCTGAATTGATCTGTCCAGATATTGCTCCTTGAATCACAGAACTAGTAAAAGCATACAATTTATCTAAAAGAGTTTTTCCAGCTTGATATATAGATCCGGCCAGATTAAATTCATAAGTTATTTTTAATGCTGATTGTGAAACATAACTAGAATAATCTAATGATCCTACTAGTTTAGGATAAAACCCGTCTACAACTTCTATGTTTGTAGGTCTATGAAAAGCATCATTAGCACCCTGTAATGATGAAATATCTTGCCATTTTGACAAGCCAGAGTTTGGACCAAGATACTTGTAAGGATAAATATTTGTAGAGTGTTGAGCTCCGTAAACAAGCTGGTTTACATCAGTAATTTGTTTATTGTATTCATAAGTACGACCTTCAGTATACACACAGCATTGATCACCTATTTGTAATGTCTTTGAATCTGGATCATTGCTTGATACGGGCGTTCTAGTTACGATCCAGTTCACGCCATCATATTGAACAAACGCATCTGCAAAAAATCTACCATTAACATCTTTTCCTCCATTAGCCGCAAAAGCCCCAGCTGGAGTTCCTAATGTAGTATCTACTAGAATGGTAAATCCCTTGTAGAATGTATCATGTAAATCACCCATTAGATAATGAGATAGTCTAGAATCATCTACAATATTTTGAGGATCTATAGATCTACAAATTACCCAGTCTCTGAAAAATATGTATTCCCCAGTTACAGAATTTACCCTATCTCGTATAACCAAATTTCCGTCTGGAAATGCTGGAGAATCAAGACCATCTGTTAAAAATGGATGATCCGGCATTGAACATGAATTTTTAGTTACTATATCCTTTTGTTTTGTCCATATTGAATAATTGATAGATAAGGCATTCCAATATGTTCCGTTTGGTGGTGGTGTAGAAACGGGAACAAATAATATACTTTCATAGCCTATGTTGTTATAGCTTACAAAAGAACCGATAGGATATGTTTGTGCAGGATTGTAAGCAGAATAAGCGGCAGCTATTAGGCTATCGATTAATTGAATCGCGGTCTGTGGTTGCCAAAATAAACCATTTGGTGGTGGAGTAGCTAAGGGAACGTTTCCAATCGCAGAATAATAAGATCCTCCATATTGGACTTTAATTCCATTTGTATATGTTGCCGTACTGTCATAAGTTGGATAATTGTTTATGACTTCGATATAGGAAGAATATCTGTGCAAGTCAATAGGAAGTGTACTAGTATTTGGAGTACCTCTTACAAAGACTTGGGTTCCTTGTGGAGTATTATCTTGTGTTGTTATGGATATAATAGGATCACTAGTTGTAGATTCTATAGTAGGATAACTTTCTACAGTTCCTTGTACTGTACCTTGAACAAAGATGTTTATTGTAACTACATCAGTTTGTGTAGAATTATCTTGAAATGTAACAGAATAGAAATTACCATCACCACCAAAGTCTGCAGGTTGGTTTAATCTTCGTATCACTTCCATTATTGCATCATAGATAGTAACTCCGGCTGTAAAATCATAGGAATTAGCTAGAGTATCAGGAGCTAGATTTGTTAATTTAGATTCGTCAAAATTAAATGCTTCAATATCTGGTTGACTTGTTCCTTTGTTTGCGTTGTATATGGCAAGTAAGGCGTTTAATACAAACTTTGGGCTTTTGAATTCATAATATGCTGTAGTCTTGACATCCTGTAAAGCCCGTTCTCTTCCTTTCAATTCCAAAGGCAAAAGATATTTTGCTTGAGAATCAAGCTGTTTAAGATCTTGGTCTACAGATAAGATATAATATTTAATGTTTGCATTCAAGTCTTGCCATATTATTGTAAGCAAGTCAAACTTTGATATTATTGGTGTGGTGTTGGAATTTGAGTTTGTGATGAATTGTCCTAATTCAGCATTAAAAGTTACCGTTCCGGTTCTTATCTTTCCAGATCCCTCATCTGTAGTTTTTACAGAATTAACAAATTTGGAAATATCTATGACATGAGCTAAATCCTGACTGTAAATAACTTGAAAAGGAATGGGAGTCTGTGACAAATTTAGCCTCCATTAGCTACTATTGCAGCTATTAAATCAGGTATATTACCCCACCACTGTAATGTAACAGTAGCGTTTAATTGATTACCCCATTCTATTTGATCGTCACAAACTACATCTATTATTTTCCATCCTGATTGTTGAGTAGGCTGAAAATTAAACCATATATTATCATCACAGCGAAGCCCAAATCTTCCCCGATTGAATCCTCCGGTTAGATTTACGCTAGTAGGCGGTGAATTTTGGTAATCCATCTGCCATTTTAGTAAGGTTCCTACAAAATTGTTAGCTGCACCACCTTGATTAAAAATAAATTTTATTGCAACTGTAATACCTTGGTTTCCAGTATCAGGCTTGTTCGCTCCTTGACTTGTAGGCGTTGGAACATCAGTTTTTCTTCCCGATGAAGTTAAGGGATATTCTTGTACAGCTATTATTGATGTATCAGTTATGCCATAATCAGCTCCTATAGATTCTCCATCAGGTAGATTAGATTCAGTATCTCCTATATTGGTACAACGATATAACGCAAACGCCTTTAGTGTAGATGGATTTGTCATGATGTAACAACTCCAGCTCCACGGTCTGTTAATCCTATTCTAGCTATTCTGGTTTCATTCATTTTAATATATGAATTATAACTCCAAGCTGCATTATTTTGAGTGAATCCAGGCTTTTGAGAGAAAGTTAATTGATCTTCGCCTTGTTCTATTCTCTTTTGTTGTACTCTTGTTACTCCTACTTCTACTTGTTTTGTAACTAAATTTGTCAGATAATCTCTATTTAGTGGACCTCCTTTTACTGATAAAACATCAACTATTTTTTTAATTACGGTTGGAGCTGATACTGCCAAAGCTATAATTGCTATCAATGCCTGTCCTTCAGGGCCAGCTAGTGAAATAACCTGAGTCAATGCATTAAGAGCTGTAGCACTTGGATTTGATGCAAAACTAGATAGAGTCTGCAAGCCTTTAGAATCTAATTTGTTTAATGTTCTTACGACATCATCATTTATCAGAGCATTTCCGTTTTTATCCTTTGGAGCATTTTTTTCTTTTATCTGATCATCCATCTTTTTTTGTAGTTTTTGTTCTACGGTTATTGGTTGTTCTTCCTGAATCTCTTGATCTGATATGGGTTCATTTTGCTTGTTTTTGGCATCCTGTAGATTTGATAAAGTGGATTTAGCTTGCTCTGATAATTCCGCATTGATTCGTATAGTAAATGAAATTATTGCGTCTTCAGCCATGTTCAATAGACTCCAATTTTCTTACCTACATTCTCTTTAATCTCTGGGCTAATATGACTTTTCAATCTAGCCATACCAAACAAAATTCCTCTTTGCATGGCGTGAGTGGTAGGAACACCCCGAACCCATTTTGCGTATATGTGTTTTCCTGTTACCTTATCTACCCAATGCAAGACATTAGCATGTTTTGGACCATGAGCTCTAGTGCCATTATTGAACCATAAAGCTAGAGGTTTCTCTTTTGTACCCCATCGGTTTACAATCTCAAATGTATTACGGTCAACTCTGACAAAGCCTACTCCATCAACAAAGCCTTGGGGCATGTTCATAGCTTGGGCGATTGATTTTATTTCTGTTATTACATATTTAGAAACAAGTTCATCTCCATGTTCTTCTAGATATTCCTGAGTCTTGGGAACTAGGGATTTTACCTGCAATAATGCGGTATCAAGATGGTCAAGTTTTTGACGTTTTAGAGTCATTAGCTAGCAGAATAAGTGCTGTTTGCTATTCTCATTGTAACTCGTACAGTATATGTTCCTCTATCTGGGGCTAATTCTTCCATGTGTGGAAATATGGCTGAAAATGTAGCTGTGATATCAGAGCTTCCGTCTATTGATTGACCTACTAAAGTACAAGCTTGTAATGGCAATACTGATCTTGCTGACATTGTTGTTAATGTAGTAAGTAAATCATAGATGTCTTTTGAAACAATTGCATCCCAAGTTATTTCCCTAAGAGGATTAGAGGGAAAATCAGCTGCACCACCTCTGGCATTGATTCTGTTAATAGGATAGTCAGTTACCTTTGTTATGTTAAAAATTGTTATTGCTTCTGGTGTTCCTAGATACAAAAGAACATTTTGTGCATTAATAGCTTTTGCCGGATCACCGATTGTAGTCAATGATTATAATAATCTAATATTGGTTAAAAAAGTTATATTTGAGAGGTTTTGTTACGTTCCAACATCAAAATCAACTGAATTATACTGTTTGGGATTCATGAAATCAATAGAGATTAACTGTCTTGGATTCTTGAAATCAACTGAAATCTTCATACCTCGTATTCTTACGAATACATAGGACACTGAATCCGTGATTGCGGTATTTAGCTCATCTAGTGACCTTTGGAATCGTTTTGTAGTTGATAACGTATTAGTAACAGGTAGATTAGATTCAGATATGCTACGGGAAGCTATCAACTGTCTAGCTACATTATCCAATATGGAAAGTCCTGATTCTACCAGATTACGGGCAGCTACTAAAACTCTTGATACAGTATCAGATCCTATCGTAATTCCAGATTCAGGCATAGAACGTCTTGCAATCAGTTTTCGAGCTACTGTCCCTGTTATAGTTATAGTGGATTCAGATAATGATCGAGCCGCAATTAATTTTCGTTGTAGCAAGTCAGTTACTATCCTATTAGCTTCGTTTAGTGTCCTTGAAAATTTAGCCATTCTGGAAACATTATCTGTACCTATGGAAACAGTAGACTCTGACATGGAACGATGAGCTATTAGAGTAGGATCCACATTATCAGTAATTGATATTGGACTCTCAGAAATTGAACGACTTGTAAAAAGTTGTCTTGAGACTTTATCAGTTATTGGAATTCCAGGAGAACTGCTTGGCACCTCTAATGCTAATTTAGTAATGCCGTCTTCTAAAAGTAGATACGATCCATTTTCTAATAGTAAATCGCCTTGAAATACTTCAATCAATGTACGAGTAAATATGCCTATACGGCTTACAGTATCAGATCCTACCGATATACCGGATTCGGATAGTGTGATTGTATATTGTACAGGTTCTAATATTAGATGTGAAGTTCCATCCTCTAAAAGAAGGTAAGATCCGGTTTCTAGTAGTAAAGCTCCAGCTGACATTAGATTTAGTTACTTTTTCTTCTTAATACCACTTTCGGCTAGGATTTGTTTCATATCTGCCTCTCTTGTTTTCTTTCGAGTGTCAATTATTACAGAATCTATAAAGTTGTTGACCAGATTGGTAATGAATTGGTTAAAGGAAATCATCTCTCCTCCTTCTTTGGAACGTAGATAGTTATCAAGCTTGCATGCATTAATCAGGTCCAAATAAGTTCCTTCGCTACATACCAATACTGATTTTTGCCCCCTGTATTCTGCTGTTGTCAGTGGTATTTTTATTGCATCAATCTTTTCAGCTTTGAATTTCATTTCTCGACCATCGGGTAATAGTCTGGATCCATTATTGATGGAATTAAATGTAGATAGTGTGACATTGATCAAAAACTGATAGATTGACTCATCTATGTTTTTTGTTGTTTGTTGAAATAATTCTCGTTTTTCCTTCGTAAGAGCATAAAATATCTTATGAGACAATCATAGTATGATAGAAAACTTTTCTATATAGAGTTTTGGTTAATGTTGTAAGAAACCAAAATGCATCATATTCCAAGAACTTATCAGATAATGGATAAATTACAGAGTGTGGTAAGAATTAAAGTTTTTTTAAGATAAAATATTAGTGTTGTTATGTATCTGTGTTGTAGTCCATGCCGTAGGAGTTACTGTCTGTTGTTGCAATATCCACATGGCAACTCCTACAGCATCAGAATGACATTGTGCTATGACAGCCCTTAATGAGATAATATATGTAGAATTGTATTTTGTAGAAGCATCTGTTTCATTTAATTTTCTAATTGCAGCTATGGCTTGATTTAATGCTTTTTCAATTTCTGGGTGTATTTTTTCTTGATCAGGTGTTAGCACACTATGATTTTATTAATTAGTTATAATGGAACTATTTTGTAACTAGTTTAATTTTCAAGGAATGTTATTGGATAAATGCCATACTGAATTGCCGTTAAACCCATATTCATATTGATTACCACTCAAGAAATTGTTTGATACTATCAGATTAGAAGTCTGACCATTTGATACTATACCATACCATTCTCCTGTAATTCTACTGTCTGTTATGGTGTAATTTCCTTGATTTGTTTCTATTCCAGAAGTGACAGAATTACCCCTGTCTATTGTGATACAATCTATTATTGCATATGAACCTACTAAATCTAATTGTCCTCCTCCTCCATTAGTCTGTAGGTGGTTATGAGAAAAATACGGGCATCCTGAAATTCTTAAATCTCCGCTAGAAAATACTGCATTTAACCTGTTATTTTCAATATCGCCTCCATTGATTGTTATCCTGGTATTTGGTGGCTGCCAGATTCCCATCGTGCTTCCTATAGTTGATGAATTGACGCCAATTATTTTAGGATTGTTTACCTGAATATTCCCTGCAAGTTGCTCACCTATTGCATTATAATTTTTGACTTCAATGTTATCTAATTGACCATTACCTACTATCGCTATCTCATCTTGCATATTGTCAGTGTGAGGATAATTACCGTCAACTGTAAAGTCTTTCAGATAAGCAAAACCGTTATTCCCATTATATGCAGATTCAAAAACCATGGTATGTAGATTTGTTCCGTTAAACATTCTTTTGAAGATAGTCTGACCCTCTCCGCATCCTTGAAGCAAAGCTCCTGACCATGTGTGTATGGAACTGAATAAATTCCAAGTTCCACAAGTCACAAAAATAGATGCATGACTTGGATAAAATTTCAATGCCGCATTTGTTATTACTGTACCTGCATCCGTTCCAGAATAATCGATTGTTCCCGTCTGGCCGTTAACTGCATAAACTCCGGTTGAGTTTTGTGTGATGATATAGTCAAACTGTGAGGGTATTAGGCCCATTACTGGAATAACGCCAATTAGTAAAAGTGGAATTAAAAGTAAAAGTTTCATCATGCTGTTTGCTTTATGATTCCCTCAACATTGTATGTTACAGTCGTGAAAGTTCCAGTTGTTGCTATTGTTATGGCTGTGGATGCCTTGCATCTGATATGCATTGGTACTCCTTCATATGG
>Ga0307374_10009295_pt1 | contig 14503 bp, 5 predicted proteins | sample OX3MG_FD_202532 | JGI IMG/M metagenome (GOLD analysis project Ga0307374, IMG submission 202532) | Soil microbial communities from Risofladan, Vaasa, Finland - OX-3 | ecosystem: Environmental > Terrestrial > Soil > Coastal area > Acid sulfate soil | place: Finland: Risofladan, Vaasa | collected... | reverse complement strand
CGCGAGTTTGCTTACTCGACGCGGGAAAGAAGGCCGACTACGACCTGCGGTTGAGAATGCAAAATCGCGCGATCTCAGCCGCCACGCCTCCGCCGGTCGAAAATCCACCGCCCCTCGCGGCGCGGCTGGCGGCGGTCCCTACGTCTCCAAACATGCCGCCGCGAACGATCCCAATCGCCCAGGAACCGGTCGCCCAAATACCAGTGGCTCAGGTGCCAAGGCCGATCGCACCCCCACCAAATTCGCAACCGATTCCCGTCCGGCCACCAGAGCAGCGATTGCGATCGCGCCGAGCGCCACCCCGAGAAGCTCGCTCCAAGTTCTCCTTGCAGATGTTAGTGTATAGCGGCGCCGGCATCGTCGGTCTGACGGTGCTCCTGATGTTCCTGAGCTACGTGGCCGATCGCTCGATCACGGCCTGGCAAGACGAGAGCGAGTCGACGCGACTTCGGCGCATTGCCAACTACCTCGAGCAAAGCGCCATTGCGATTTACGGTGCGCAAGAAGCCGGCAAGATGGGGTTTGCACCTGAGATGACGTCGCTTTGGTTGCTTATCGAGCGGCAATACGAGGCGATATTCGGAAAAGACGCGATGCGCGAAGAATTGTCACCGAGAGAACGCTCGCTCGACGAGCTCGAGGAAGCGACGTCCGATGTGCTGAGGGCGATTTGGGGCCCCGGATGGCCGGAGTTAATTCGTGCCGAGCTCGCGGAGAAGCAGCAGTAGGGTCTTTACCTTTCGCGAACGTTGCGTTACGCGCTATACGCCCTGATTAACCGCTCACCTCAAGGAGTTCCTGCCATGTCGCGAGAAATGTTGCCTTTATCGCTCGAACACCAATGCCGCGCGATGTTCCTCGAAAACGAGCAATTGCGGGCGCGACAACGGAGGCTGATCGCGAGTCTGCTAGTGCTCGTCGCCGCCTTTGCCGCCGGCGCGCGCTCGCCGCCTGACCCAGCCGAAAAAGACGGCCTGGTCGCTCGCGTCAAATCGCTCGAGGAGTTCCGCACCAGCGTCCGCGAGGGAGCGCTGCTGGCGAAGGACGCGAAGGTTGACTTGCCAGCGCTGGCGCACGGCGGCAGCAAACGCGCTGTCGAAGGTAGCCTGGTGGCGGGCGTCCAGCAGCTTGAGGCCCTCGGCAAACGTCTGGACCAGTTGTCCAACGCGGTCGTAGCCGACCGAATCAATATCAAGTCGTTCGACATGGTGTTCGCGCTGAACTGTGAAGTCCCCGGTGCCGTCAAGGTCAAGTGCGACGCGGGCGAGACATTCAAGGCATTTGAGCACGTGCCCACCGAACGCTGGGGTGATGAGGTTTTGGCTGCCGTCCCGATTCCAGTGGACGCCATATACAATAGCGGTGCGTTTCGGTCGTTGGAGGCCGAAGCAACCAACGGCAACCAAGTGAAAGTCAAAGCGTCGGCAGAGGCGGGACGTCAGGGTTTGGTTCGAATTCGGTTCTTCGTCTTCTATCGCGGAGCGTGAGCGAGGAACATATTCCGCCGGAGCGGGGGGCGACGACTCGACGAAGGACCAGACGAACGCCATCCGAGTGCCGCTGAAGGGGCGCCGGGCACGCAATTGGACGCAGGTCCGCTTCGAACACGATGCCCCAGCGAGGCGGCTCATGCTCTTCATCGATGGAGAATTGGTCCGGCGCGACGCGTGCCGGGTCGCCGGTGGTAATCAAGGCGGTTCGAACGGGAAGGGGCTCACTCTTACGCCAATCCAATCGACCTCGTCCTCAACGCGTTGGGGGTGGAAATCGAACTATGAATCCTGGAGCGACGCTGGCGCACGCGCGGGCGGCCAAGTGCGAGGCCGCGCGGGTCTTTCGGAACCTGGTTGGCGAGGTGGCGGTGGGCATCGTCTCCCTTGGGCATGATCAGTACGGCTTCAAGGTTAACCTGGCCACGGAACCCGCCGAGGGAATCTCGCTGCCTGCCGAGGTCGACGGCGTTCCCGTGCGCGTTGAGGTTGTTGGGACAATCCAAAAGCGCTGAAAAAGATTGCTGCAGGCCGGGCACGAAAAGGAATCGCGTCAGTGGCATCAAACGCCAGGCCCGGCAGTCAGTGACGGGTATTCCGGCGGTCGCGAAGGGCCACCAACATCTATGCTCTGGAGCCGATGCTGTGCCCGCGGCAATCGCCGCGACGGAAGCGCCGCGGCGGGTCGGCGCAAGACGGACGGCGGCCTGCGGCAAAAACACCGGCTCGGGCCGCATATGTGATCGTATTTGTTCAGCCGCTCGAGGATGCCCTTGGCCGCGAAGGGATTGGGTGTTGCTTGCCGCAACGTGTGCGACTGTCCCCCCTTTCTCAGCGGTTTGCGAGCCGCACGTTCCGCAGGCGTCCCACAAATCGCATCGAGCCATAAGTTGGTTCCCTGCCGCCGAGGTACAAGGGCATCGGACGATCGGGCCAAGGAACGACTTCGCAAGCGTCATTGCGAATCAGTTTTCCGCCCAGGTACAAGGCCAGCGCCGGCCCCTTCGCGTCGTATTCGATACGCAGTTGGTTCCACCGGCCCAGGTCGGCGTCGCTGAGCTGGCAACCAATCTCGTGGCGTTCGCCGCTGCGCGAGTCGTCAACGGCCGCAATCAACTCGGCGCCTGCCAACTCGACGTGAATTGGATCGCACGCGCGTCGTTCGTCGCCCCAGAAAAAAAGAAAGGCATTAGCAAACTCTGTGGCCCAAAACTCGAGCGTCAGCGACCAGCTTGTCGCCGAGTCGAATGTCGGCCCGATGCTGAACACCTTCGGGCCTTTGGCGCAGTCGATCTCGTCGGCCCAGTCGAGGCCGAGACCGCCAATGGAATTCGGCTCGGGCCGGGCACCGCCGACAGCCCAGGTTCGCGCGGGGCGGAAGCCAATCGAAGGATTGCGCAGCGCCGGCATATCGTCGTAGCGAGCGGCACAGCGCAGATCGAAGCCCGACGTCCTGTAGGCGCCTCCACGCATTGCACGGCGGTCCGCTTCGCCGACTGCCTTGGTATCGAACCAATCGAGGATTCTTCCGCCACGCGCAGTGGGGTATGCCGTCGACGAGTTGTGGCACCATTCCAGCACATTTCCGAGCATATCGAAAAGGCCCCAATCATTGGGTTTCACGCTTCCAACGGGCCACGTTCGGCCCTCGCCGTTCGACCCGTACCGCGCGTAATGCGGCAGCAACGCCTGGCTGCCGCCACAATATGCGGCCGTGGTGGTCCCGGCGCGGCATGCGTATTCCCATTCGCTTTCGGTCGGCAAACGATACCCCGGCAGCCCGGCGCCATTCGGCCGCGCAGCCATACCGGCCGAGTAGTTCCCCTCGGCATTGGCAACGTAGCACCACTCTTCCGGAGGAATGCCTTGTTTCTCGCTCAGCCAATTGCAGTAGGCCGCCGATTCGTACCAGTCCATGCCCACTTGTGCCGAATCGTCCGTCTTGACGTATTCGCTGGTGTCGACGACGGCGGCAATCTCCGGGCGCTCCTGCTGGAAACGCCGCCAGTCCGCCAGCGTTACTTCATGAGCCGCGATGACGATGGCATGAGCGATCGTGCCGCGGAATTGGGTCTCGTTCGGGTTATGTCCCGGCTCGGTCTCCGGCGACCCCATCAGGAATTCACCCGGTTCCAGAATCACAAATGTCTGCCCCTGCGTGTTCACGTACCACTCCCGGGGATCGTCGACGGCGCGAGCCCGCAATTGTTCCTCGTTTTCGCGGAGTTTGTGGACGATTTCCGCGATCCGCCCGCTTTGCCCCCACTTCCGCAGCAGCCATTCGGCGGCGGCGTGGAGCCCGCGGTCCGGATTTTTTTCGTAGATTCCCAGCAGCCGTTCGATCAGCGGCCCTCGCTCGGCCGCCGCCAACTGGGCCTCGCTGAATTCGCCCAAAACGAGCACCAACGCCTGGCGAATCGCCGCGTCGGGCTCCTGGTCGAGCCGTTCGAGAATCGGGCGCGGGTCGCTCCCCAGCGGACCGAGCCAGTGGATGAAATAGCTCCTTGCGCGTGCGTCAGCATGGTTCCCGAACAGCGGCCACACGCGATCGGTTGCCCCAAGCTTGCACAACGCCATCGCCGCGTTGGCTTGCCTCTTGCCGAGCCGTTCTTTTTCGTCCTCCGAGGCGCTTTCCAGCGGCTTCTTGACCAACTCGGCTGCGCTCATCTCGATGGCGCGCCCCTGGTGCGCCGTAAGCCGCGCGTAGATTGTCGCGAACTGGAACGGCTCGGCGTCGGCCAGCAGGTCGAACAAAGTTTCCGGCGAGTCGGCCGCGTAATCGGCGACCGTCTCGGTGGCGTAGATCCGCGATTGCTCTCGTGCGGCCGCATCGCGATAGATTGCCCCCAGCGCCGCGATCAATTGCGTTCGGGCCGGGCGCAGGGCCGCGCGCCAGGCCACCAGCTCAGAGGTCTCGAGCGTCACCAGGCGGCCGGCGACGAATGGGGCGATGGGCCGCCACCGCTCGTCGTCGTGGGCGAAGGCCGCCAAAGCGCAAGCCGCTTGAAAGCGGTCTCTCGCCTCCCGCTTCGCATCGGCGGCGGCCTCCCAGAGCGGCTCAACGAGCCGCGCGGCGAGCATTCGAGCCTTGTAGGGCAACAGCGCATCCCTCGCGACCACGAATTCGGCCGGTGAAACGCGGAGCAATTGATTGCACAGGTAGGCCATTTTCGCCCCATCGACCGGCAACAGGGCCAGGCTGGTACGCAGCTTCTCGGCCGAATCGGTGGCCGCGCTTGCGTCACGCTCGGCCAGCAACGCGTCTGCCCAAACGCGGTAGCGCTCGAGCTCCTCCACGATTTGCGGCACCTGACCAATGTCGGCGCTTATCAACGAATCGACGTACCCCTCGGCGCGCAGCGCATTCTGCTTCTCCACGGCGACCAGTGTTCCCGCCACGAAGGTTGTTACCAGCGCGAGCGACAACGAGGCGACCGCGGGCCGGCGCTTGCACCAGAGCCACGCGCGGCCGGCCGGCGTGGCACGCCGCGCCACGATCGGCTTGCCTTCAAGCCAGCGCCCCAAGTCAGCCGCCAGGGCGCCCGCAGTTGAATAACGCGCGGCCGGCGCCTTCCTCAGGCACTTGAGACAAATCGTTTCCAGATCGCGTGGGATGGCCAAATTGAGCCGCCGCGGCGCCGCCGGCTCGGCCTCGACCACTTGGCGGATGGTTTCGATGGCCGAGGCCGTTTGAAAAGGGGGCCGGCCGGTGAGCAGCCAGTAGAGGGTGGCGCCAAGCGAGTAGATGTCGGAGGCAGCGCCGATCTCTCCGCTATTGCCGGTGGCCTGCTCGGGCGACATGTAGCTTGGCGTGCCGATGATCTGGCCGGCCTGGGTCAACCTCTCCGCGCTGACGTCACTCTGCAAAGCATGGCCTGCGTCGACGGCGATCTGTTTCGCGAGGCCAAAGTCGGCGATCCTGGGTCCGCGAGACCCGTCGAGCAGGATATTCTGGGGCTTGATGTCGCGGTGGACGATTCCCTTCTCATGGGCGAATTGTACGGCCTCGGCCACGCTCTTGAGCAGTTGCGCGGCCTCGCGCGGCGCGAGCGGGCCGGCGTTTTTGACGGTCTCGTCCAGGCTGCCGCCGGCCACGAGAGCCATCGAATAAAAGTGCTCGGCGCCGAATTGGCCGACCTCGTACACCGCAACAATGCCCGGATGGTCCAGCTTGGCCGCGGCCCGCGCCTCGGCCTGGAACCGGGCAATCCGTTCGCGACCGGCCAACTCGCCCGCTCGAATCACTTTCAGCGCGACCGTCCGGCCCAGGTTGACCTGGCGGGCCTTGAAGACCACGCCCATTCCGCCGCGGCCGATCTCTTCCAGGATCTCATAGTCGCCCAGCGCGCGCCGTTGCGACGCACGACCATCGGCCGGGGCGTTGGTGTCGTCGCGCGGCCCCTGGCCGTGCGTCGACTCGTCGGCGGTTTGCAAGGGGTCGCCCTCGAGCCAGGCCATCGCGTCCAGCGCGCGTATCCGCCGCTCGAGTTGGGAGGCCAATTCTGGGCAATCGCGACAGAGCTCGGCAGCGGTGATCTCTCGCCCCTGGTCGCGACCCTCTTCCCATTCGAGGAGCAGTTCGGCAAGGCGCTCGTCGGCGGGCATGGCAGTCAGGTCGTCGTGGTGCGAAGGGGGGCCTTACCGCTGCGGACACTCTGGGTGGACGACCTCAGGTTGGCGCTTCGCCGTCGAGCGCCTGGTGGAGTGCAACCTTGGCTTCTTGCCAGCGTCGTTTGACCGTTCGCGCCGAGACGCCGAGCACCTCGGCCGCCTCCTGCTGCGAAAGCCCGTCGTACCAGACTAGGTTAAACACCTCGCGCGCCTCCTCCGGCAGGGCTTCGACGGCCGCGTGGAACTCGCCCCAGCTTTCCAGCGATTGCGGCTCGAAGGCGCGCAGGCGATCAAGTGGAGCTTCGGCATCGTCGGCCGCGCGGCCCTGCGGGTCGCTGTAATGCTTGGCGCCGGGGCCGAGCGCCCCGAAGTGGTGGCGCGACAGGTCGAGCAGCTCGCGGCGGATCTGCAACGCGGCAAGGTTGAAAAAGTGCCGCGAGCTCTCGAGCTTGGCCTGGCTCAGCGCACGGTGCAGGCGCAGCAGGGCGCCTTGGAGCACGTCGTCGGTCTCTTCCCAGCGGCGCAGGCGCGGGTGATCGTTGAGCATCTTGCGCGTCAGGCGCCGCAGCCGCTCGCAGGTGCGTTCCAAAAGCGCGGCCGTTGCCGTCTCGTCGCCGGCCTGGGCCGCCGCGACCAGCAGAGTCGTCTTCGATGGTTGGCTCGATCGTGGCCCCATGCAGCCGGCACCAAGTCAATGGCACGCACACGCCGTTTGCCGTGGCGGCTGGAGAGATAGTACCATACGCGGGCGCGCTTTGCCAGCCAGAGACGGGCGCCACCCACCTTCTGTCCCCTTGGGCGGTCGATTCTCGCAAAGTGAGGGAGAAGCTCGCGATCCACATCCGCAGCGGTGAGGCCAAACCATGAGCATTCACGGTCCATCAAAACGCGCTCTTTGCCCAGCCGCGCCAACGTTTCGCGGCGGTCGCCGAAAGGCACCCCGGCTCACGCTGGAGTTCCTCGAGTCGCGTCGGCTGCTGTCCGGCGGTGCGCCGGCGGCCGAATACGGCCGGTTGCCGATGTCGTTCGAGCCCATCGTCAACACATCGGCCGACACGCACGCTGCCGATGCGTCGGCTTCGCCCGACGATGCCAACGGCAACGTTTCGCTCCGCTCGGCCGTGGAATACCTCAACGCCACGCAGCAGGCGGGCTACACGATCGAGTTCGACATGACGAAAGTCGCCAGTCCGATCGAGCTCTCGCTGGGCCCGATTGAAATCGCCGAGAGTATGACCGTCCAGGGGCCCGGCGCCAGCGCGCTGGCGATCGGCCAGATCACGACGGGCGTGGCGCGGCTGTTTCAGATTGACGCGGCCGATGCCAAGAACAATCCGGTCGCCGCGACGATCTCGGCTTTAACGCTCAACGCCGGCCTCGTCGGACCGTCGAACGCCGCGGCGATCGAGAACGTGGGAAAGCTCACCGCGGCCGGAACAAATTTCGACGCCACGCTCGGCTATGCTCCCTTGGTCGGCAGCCAGGTGACGCTGATCAGCGGCGGGGGCGCGCTGGCCGGGCCCGTCGAGGTCAACGGCGTGGCCATCAACCAGGGCGATGACGCGTTCTTGCACGACTACGGCGACCTCTACGCGTTTCAGGCCGACTACTCCGCCGCGGGGCTCGTACTGGCCTTCGATCCAAGCCCGACCATCCACGTGGCAAGCTACGGCTCGACGACGAGCAACACGGTTACCATTGGCCCCTCCACACCCCCGCCGCCCGGCGCCGTGGTGGCCGACTGGCGGTTTGAAGAGGGCGCCGCCGGGCAGCCCGCAACCGGCAGCAATACCGTGATCGATTCGTCCGCCAATGCGCTCAACGGCACGGCCATCAACGGCCCTGTCTACTCAGCGAACGTTCCCCTCAGTGGCCTGCCACAGACGGGACAGGCCGACAAGCTCTCGATGCAGTTCAACGGCGGCAACCAGCGCGTCTTCATCCCCGACAACCCCCTCTTTCAACTGACGCACAGCCTCACCATCGAGGCCTTCATCTACGTGACCGCCGCGCCCGTGCCGTCGACGCAAGACATTCTCTTCCGCGGCGACAACCGCGTGGGTTTCGATCCCTACCGGCTGGCGGTCGATAACTTCGGCAGCGGTCCCCAGGTGGCCTTCGCGATCGACGACGCCCAGAACAACCAGGCCGCGCTTCTCGCCCCGCTGCCCGGCTTCAACCAATGGGTCCACGTGGCCGGCACGCTGGACGACGGCACCGGCACAATGCGGCTTTACATCGACGGCGTCGAGCGCGCTTCGACCGCAACCTCGATCCGCCCCTTCGGCCCACTCAATGCCGCCGACGTTCCGGGCCTGGGCATCGGCAGCACCGAGTGGACCGACAACGAGTATTTCCACGGCCTGATCGATGAGGTCCGCCTTTCCAACGTCGCCTTGTCACCCGATCAACTGATCGGCGCCACGCCAGCCAATACCGTCGTCACCGTGAACGGCGCGCCGGTGCTCGATGAGCAGGCTGCCGAGCTGACGCAGATCAGTGTCGTGGCAGGCAGCACGAACGACACCTTCGACGTCGCGCCGTCGCCCTACGCTCAAATCAGCGTCGACACCGACAACCCAAACGGCGTGCAAGGCGACCTGCTGGTGTTCGACGCCCAATCGTTGTCCGTGGCCGCCACGCCCACCAGCTTCACCGCGCAGGCCATGCAGCCGGTCGATTTTCGCGGCTTCGACCATGTGAGCCTTACCGACGTCAACGGAATCACGTTTAGCACGGCGGGCGATTTCGCCAGCGACGTGACGGTTTATGGCGGCGGTCCCACGAACATCTACCAGCTCGGCAACGGCACACTGGTGGCCTTTCCCACGACAACCTGGCTCGACTATGTAGGTGGCTCGGCGGCGGACCAGCTCAGGATTCAAGAGGGCCCCAACGGCGGCTTGCCGCAGTTTGCGGGCAATGCGGCGGCACACCCCAACGCCGCGCTGGGCGCCAGCGGACTGGTTCCCCAAACCAACGGGATCAACTTCGACGCCGACGCCGGCGGCAATCTGGTCTTCGACTTCACCCAACCGCATGACGCCGCCTACTTCGACGATAATTTGAGCGCCGGCCAGCCGGGTCACAGCGGCGTGGTCAACGTGGCCGGCGCTTTCACCCTCTCGTTCACCGGCGTCACCAGCATGCTCTTGAACGGGGCTGGCGGCAACCTCACCGCCGACGACGCAGCCGACCCCGCCGCTACACGTCTGACCGCGGCCGACAGCGGCAGCTCAACCGACGGCGTCTCGCAAATCGTCGGCAACGGCGGTTTCCAGAATCTGCGCTTCGACGGCTACAACGGCTTGGCCCTGCGCGGCGACAATGCCAACGGCAACTCGCTCACGCTCGCCGACGTCGATACCACGCCGGTTGCCGGCAATGGCTTGAGCGGCGTCACTCTTCAGGGCGGCAGCGGCCCCGACACCTTCAACGTCGTCCCCTCTGCGGCCGCCGCAGTCACCGTGCATGGCGGGCTTCCCAACCCGCCCACCTCGCCCGGCGACACGCTCGTCGTGCCCTGGGGAGCGACGCTCTCCGATACGTTCGACCCGAACACGGGCGATTACGGCACCTGGACCGTGAGCGGTTATCAACGGGTTGCGTTCGACGGCATCGAAACGCTCCGCCCCGATCTGATCGTCAACACGTCGGCCGACACCGATGCCGCCAGCCGCTCGACGTCGCCGCTCGACCCCAATGGCAACATCTCGCTCCGTTCGGCCGTGGAATACGTCAACGCCGCGCAGCAGGCCGGCTATAGCATTGCCTTCGACATGACCAAAGTCGCGAACCCGATCGACCTCACGCTCGGCCAGATCGAAATCGCTGAGAGCATGACCATTGCGGGGCCCGGTGCCGGCCTGCTCTCCGTCGACCAGACCACCTCCGGCGGCGCGAGGTTGTTTCAGGTCGATGCCGCAGACCCGAACCATAACGGCATCGTCGCGACAATCTCGGGCCTCACGCTCAGCGGCGGGAGCGCCGGCGGCACCGCCGGCCCGGGCATCGTGCCGCAAGACGCGGGGGGCGCGATTGAAAACAGCGGCGGCCTGACCCTCGATGGCCTGCTGGTGGCGAACAGCAGCGCCACGTACGGCGGCGGTATCTACAGCGATTCGGCACTCAGCGTGACCAACAGCACGCTGTCGGGCAATACCGCCTGGGAAGGCGGCGGCATTTGCAACAACGGCGCATCGTCGAACGCGGGGACGGTGAGCGTTGGCGGCAGTCTCTTCTCGAACAATGCCGCCACGGCGTACGGCGGTGCCGTCTACACTCAGTTTGGCCCGGTGAGCGTGTCGGACAGCACGTTTTCAGGCAATTCGTCGCAAAACTACGGTGGAGCGCTTTATATCTCGCAGGCCACGGCCGCCGTGAGCAACAGCACGCTGTCGAGCAACTTCACATCGCCTCAGGGCGACGGTGGCGCCATCTACAACGACAACGGCGCGACCTTGGCCGTTACCGCCTGCACGCTCACGGCTAACTCGGGCTATTTCACGGGCGGCGGCATTTACAACAGCGGCACCCTGACCGTAACCGCGAGCACCCTCTCGGCCAATTCCGCGGGGCACGCCGGCGGCGGCGCGATCCGAAACCTCGGTAGCCTGGGACTGACCAATAGCACGCTGTCGGGCAACACTGCCGGCGGCGACGGCGGCGGCATTGACAACGGCGGAACTGTGACAGTGACCAGCAGCACACTATCGGGCAATTCCGCGGCCGGCGTCGGCGGCGGTATCGCCAGCTCAGGGACCGTCGTCAAGGCAAATATCGCCAACACGATCGTCGCCGGCAATACCGCCGCCAACGTTGCAAGCGATCCTGATGTCAGCGGCGACTACGGCAACACGGATCATAATCTAATTGGCCTGGTCGGCGACGCCACCGGTTTTACGGACAGCTCCGGGGCCGCGATCAACGCCAACATCCTCGGCACGGCGACGGCGATTGACCCGAAACTGGGGCCGCTGGCGAGCAATGGCGGTCCGACGCAAACGATGGCCCTGTTGCCCGGCAGCCCGGCGATCGATGCGGGCGGCAATTCCCCACCGGCGCCGTTCAGCGCGCCGGCCGCCGACCAGCGCGGCGTCGTGCGGATCACCGCGTCCGACCCGACGATCGACATCGGCGCCTTCGAGTTGCTCCAAGCCGCCGGCGGCGCGGTCGCGCTGAGCGCGACGGAGGGCGCGGCGCTGACCGGGACAACCGTGGCCACGTTCGCCGCCCCAGGGCCCGCCGCCGCGGCCGGCGACTTCAGCGCCACGATCGAATGGGGAGACGGTTCGACAACCGCCGGCTCCGTAAGTGGAACGGCCGCCACGGGTTTTACGGTTGTGGGAACGCACACCTACGCCGAGGAATCCGGCTCGTTGGCGCTCACGGTCGTGGTGCAAGGCGACGGCGAAACCGCCGAGATCCACGGCTCGGCGTACGTCGCCGACGCCGCGCTGAGCGCGACGGGCGGCTTCACCATGACCGCTGCGGAAGACGCCACTGTCAGCGGCGCCGTGGCCGCGTTCACTGACGCCGATGCGGGCGGCACGGCCGGCGACTACACGGCCACGATCGCCTGGGGCGACGGCACCACGAGCTCCGGCACGATCACCACCGTGGCCGGCGGGGGCTTCGCCGTGATAGGCGCCCACGCCTTCGCGGAAGAAGCGACGCCCTCAATCACCGTGACGATCAGCGACGCGGGGGGCAGTTCCGGGACCGTGACCAGCATGGCGAACATCGCCGACGCTCCGCTCGGGGGCACCGGCCTGACCGTCGCCGGCACCGAAGGCGTCACGTTGGGCGGCACGCTGGCCACGTTCACCGACGCCGATCCGGGCGGCACGGCCGGCGACTATACGGCCACGGTCGCCTGGGGCGACGGCGCCACGACCGCCGGCACAATCAGCGCGACGGCCGGCGGGGGCTTCGCCGTGATAGGCGCCCACGCCTTCGCGGAAGAAGCGACGACCTCAATCACGGTGACGATCAGCGACGCGGGCGGCAGCTCAGTATCCGTGACCAGTACGGCAAGCATTGGCGATGCTTCCCTCAGTGGCACAAGCCTCACGATCACGCCCACTGCGGGCGCCAAATTCAGCGGCACGGTGGCGACCTTCACCGACGCCGACCCGGCCGGAGCAATCGCCGATTATACGGCCACGATCGACTGGGGCGACGGCACCACGGCCGCCGGTACGATTACCACGGCCGCCGGCGGGGGCTTCGCAGTCAGCGGCGCCCACGCCTACGCGGACCAAGGCGCGAATTCGATCATCGTCGCCATCCACGACGCAGGCGGCAGCGTGACCAGCGTGACCAGCGTGGCAAATGTCGTCGCCGGTTCGGCAATCCTCATCGTCAACACATCGGCCGACACGCACGCCGCCGACGCGTCGAGCTCCCCGGACGACGCCAACGGCAACGTCTCGCTCCGCTCGGCAATTGAATATCTCAACGCCACCCTGCGGCCCAACCTCACGATCGGCTTCGACATGACCAAGGTTACAAGCCCGATCGAACTGACGTTCGGCGAGATCGAGATCGACGAGAGCATGTCGATCCAGGGGCCTGGCCCGAGCATGCTCACGATCGACCAGACCACCGGCGGCGGCGCGCGGCTGTTTCAGGTCGACAGCGCGAACACCGACGGCGCCGCGGTGGTCGCGGCGATGTCGGGTTTGACGCTTACGGGCGGCACCGCCAATGGCTCGTCGGAAGCCGCCCAAAGCGGCGGCGCCATCGAGAACAAGGGGAGCTTGACGCTCGACGCCATGCTTTTGACGGGCAATTCCGCGGCCTACGCGGGTGGCGCCATTAATAACGACGCGACCTTGGCCGTGACCAACTGCACGCTGTCGGGCAACTCCGCTAAGTACGAGGGCGGTGCGATCTTCAATTTCGCCGGTTTGAGCGTCACCAACAGCACGCTCGCCGGCAACTCCGCGTACCTTGGGGCCGGCATCTGCAGCGTCGGGGCCGTAACCACCTTGACGGTTACCGACAGCACCCTGTCGGGCAACGTCACCTCGTCCTATGGCAGCGGCGGCGCGATCTTCAACTCGTACGGCGCCACGACCGTGATCTCAAGCACTCTGGCCGGTAACTTCGGCGACAACTCGGGAGGGGGCATTTATAACGACGCCACGCTGACGGTGCTCGACAGCACGATCGCAGGCAACACGACGTCGTCCCACGGCGCCGGCGGAGGGATCTACAACACCAAGGCCGGCGCCGCGAGCGTCGTGAACACGATCGTTGCGGTCAACGCCAGCGCCTGGGATCCCGACGTGTACGGCGGCGGCTACACCACGACGGACCACGACCTGATCGGCATTGTGGGCGACGCCACGGGGTTCACGGCATCGGGCGCAACAATCCACGGGGACCAGGTGGGCACCACCGTCGCGATCGATCCAAGACTCGGCTCGCTCGGCAACAATGGCGGCCCGACCCAGACGATGGCGCTGTTGCCCGGCAGCCCCGCCATCGATACTGGCGACGATTCGCCACCGGCGCCCTTCACGCCGCCCGCGACCGACCAACGCGGCATCGTGCGGATCACCGCGTCTGACCCGACGATCGACATCGGCGCTTTCGAGCTGCTGGAACTCGCGGGCGGCGCCGCGACGCTGAGCGCCATCGAGGGTGCGGCGTTGAGCGCGATTGTCGGCACGTTCGCCGCCCCGGGGCCCAGCGCCGCGCCCGCCGACTTCAGCGCCACGATCCAGTGGGGAGACGGTTCGACAACCACCGGCTCGGTAAGTGGAACGGCCGCCGCCGGTTTCACCGTCACCGGCACGCATACCTACGGCGAGGAAACAAGCTCGCTGCCACTGACGGTGCTGGTGCAAGGTGACAGCGCCGCGGCCTTCATCCAGGGCGCCGCGCACATTGCCGACGCTCCGCTTAGTGCGATGCCGACGAACATCCTCGCCACGGAAGGCGCCGCGTTCAACGGGCCGGTGGCCACGTTTACCGACGCCGACCCGGCCGGCGCCGTGGGCGACTACACGGCCACGATCGCATGGGGCGACGGCGCCACGAGCACGGGCACGATCACCCAAATGGCCGGGGGCGGTTTCGCCGTCAGCGGCGCCCATGCCTACGCCGAGGAATCGACGGGGTCGATCAGCGTCACCATCCGCGATACGGGAGGCAGCGCCGCGACCGTGACCAGCACGGCCAACGTCGCCGATGCTACGCTCACAGGTAGCGGCGCGCCCATCGAGACCACCGAAGGGGCCACGTTCAACGGGCCGGTGGCCATGTTCACAGACGCCGATCCGGCCGGCGTCGTGGGCGACTACACGGCCACGATCGCATGGGGCGACGGCAGCACGAGTGCAGGCACGATCACCCAAGTGCCCGGCGGCGGTTTCGCCGTCAGCGGCGCCCAT
>Ga0307374_10009292_pt1 | contig 14506 bp, 9 predicted proteins | sample OX3MG_FD_202532 | JGI IMG/M metagenome (GOLD analysis project Ga0307374, IMG submission 202532) | Soil microbial communities from Risofladan, Vaasa, Finland - OX-3 | ecosystem: Environmental > Terrestrial > Soil > Coastal area > Acid sulfate soil | place: Finland: Risofladan, Vaasa | collected... | reverse complement strand
ACGGGACCAGCGCGCATTTGCTGAGCGCCCAAGCGTTGCATGGCCATGCTGACAAAGGCCGCCTGACTCTGTGCGCTCTGTTCCGCAGCCAGCCGCGCCGCCTCGGGCGCTTGCGCCCAGGAATCCACCGCCGCCTTATAGTTCTCTTGCAGCTTCTCGCCGCACCAGGCGACGCCCTGCGCCGCCAGCATGACGCCGCCAGCGACAAGCACCGCAGCGCCAGCAACCAACAACACGGGGGCGGCAATAATCGCCCCGCCGCCTTCTGTACTCATCGAGTTTGCTCCTGTGTTTGAACTCATGGGTGGTATCGCCACCACCGATGCCGTCGCATACGTGCTCATCAGTCGCCACGCTTTCTGGCTCTCGTTGGCTCTCGTTGGCTCTCGTTGGCCCTGCCAGCGAGAAGTGACAATGGTCGAACTATGACTAGCCAGCGCCCCCTCGGCGATTGACCTCCATCGTCAGAGCAACAATCGCCGCATCCAGCCGAGCGGCGTCGATGCGCCCATCGGGGCCGACGATCTTCGCAAAGATGTCACGGTTGGGCAGTCGCTTGGGGAGCGTCGAATAGAAGTTGCACGATCGAATGGCGAGCAGGCTCTGAAGATCATACATGGCGACGTTGTGGTTCATCTTGAAGTCCGCCAGCGCAGCAAAGAGGTGCTCTGGGGTGATCGGTGGCAGATCGGTGTCACTCAATGCGCCACGCTCCGCCGCTTGTTCGCACGCGATCTCCATCGCCCGCCGCACGACGATCTCGATCTCGGCGCCCGTCAAACCCATCGTCGCCGACCGATCGGCGACCTGGGTGAACTTGGCCAGGTCCTCATTCGTCGGATCTGCGCGCTCACCGATTTTGTGGCCACTTTGTTGCAGCGCGCCGCCGTAGGTGATGCTCAGGGTGTTGCCACTTTGCTTGCGAATGGTGTCGGGCATGGTGGCGAATATGCGGCGCGACTCTTCGCCATCGGGCGCGAGCAAAGGCACCACACGGTCGAAGCGCCGCAGCAGCGCGTCGTCCAGATAGTCCGACCGATTGGTCGCCGCGACCCACATGATGCGCCCGCGATTGGAAGCTTTGGACATCTCCTCGAGAATGCGCGCAAACATGCGGGCGCTGACGCCACTATCGCCATTCTGCCCGGAGTCGCGCCGCCCCATCGCCTGGTCGATCTCATCGATGAAGACAATCACCGGATGCAGGTCTTGCAGCAGGCTAATCACCATATCGAGGTTGCGCTCAGAGCTGCCAACCCAGCGGTCCTGGATGTTGCGCATTTTGACGAGATTGAAGCCCCCCTCCAGTGCCAATGCTTCAGCTATGATCGTTTTGCCCGTCCCTGGTGGCCCGGCCAGCAGGAGGCCGCTGGGAATCAGCGGCGAATGACGCCCCTGAATCATCAGCGATGTGCGCTTGCGCAGGTACTCTTTGAGTTCTTCCATCCCCCCAATCTCGTTGAATCCACGCTCCGGAGGGACGATCTCGAGTAACTGTGAGCTTTGCGATTCAATGGTCTCCGCCTTCTCGTTACGCACATCGAGCGGCGTCATGATCTCCGGATTGCCCTGCTGCCAACTCTGCATGATGACGCGGCGATTCAGGTTGTCTATGTCTACCAGACGCATGCCCTGGGTTGACCGCGCCAGCGTCCGTTGTAAGCTGGCTTCATCGGCGATTTGCCCCTTCATGAACTCCGGTGAGAGAGTAGCCAACCGATAGCGGGGGTCGGAGACGTGCGCCTTGTGCTGGATGAACGCAAGCCGCTCGTTCTCATTGGGCAGTGGCACACGAATACTGCGACAGCCGCTGCCTTCGGCGCCAATGCTTGCCGGAAGTTGCCCTTTGTTGGCCGTCAGCAGGATGATCACATTGTCGGTGTTGCGGATCACCGGATCGAGCGCCCAACTCTGCAAGACCTCGAGGGCCTGCAATTGTTCGGTTGTCCCCTGGCCTTCACCGACGTGAAAGGGGACCATCTTCTCGGCGTAATCCAGGATGACGGCAATCGGCGCCTGCGTTGGCGTCTGCTTCTGTTGCTGCTGCTGGGCCTGGGCCTCGGTCATGCCATTGGGGTAGTAGCTCTGACGCAGCAGATGTCCCAGAATCTTGAGGTGGTCGGGTGCGCTACGTGGTAGCTCGACCTCCTGCCCCTCGACGCGCTGGCTGGATTGCTGCTGCCCTGATTGCCCTTGCTGTCCCTTTGGCCCGCGTCGCAGCCCCAGCGACTCCACGGCGCCCTGTAAGAAGCGACCTGCGGATGTCGGCGCCTCTAATTCGGTGGCTAGTGGCTGGCCGATGCCAAGATGCTGACGATCTTCTGCCAGCAGCCCGCTCGCCAACGTATAGGTGTAGATCGCCTGGCAACTCAACAGTTCATAGAACATGTCATGCAGATATTCCCGGAAGACACGCGGTTGCGCCTGGACTCCAACCACATGGCCGAGGGGAAGTCGTTTCCCGTCAGCCTCCTCATCGCTGAGGTTGAGGACGAAGTCGTTGATGTTGAAATGCAGCACGAACTGGCGCGCGATGCGTCCGCGATAGAGCGTCTCGAACTCTTGCGCCCAGAGCGGTCGTCTGAACGGCGGCTTTTGCGGCGCTGGCGTCATCGCTTGCGCTGGCGGAGATGTGTAGGGGTACGGCGCCTGATTCATGGTAGAATACCTCCCGTCGGGTCGTCATCCGCACAATGCGATGGAGTTCACCCGCACTTCCAGCCCAAGTTTGGCGCACGTCGCCAAAAACGTGTCGATCCGTTCGCGCGATCCTTTGAAGTACAGGCTGCCATCGGGCAGCACTCGCACGACAAAACGATCGATCTCCTCCGGCTCGGCGACAAACGGTCCCTTCGGCAATGGTGGGATCAGCCGCAGCGCGGTGGACGCCTCTGGTTGGGCCAACGCCATCGGCGGCGCAGGGGTGGGCGCGGGCGCATCGGCTCCACGTCCCGACATTGTCGGAGCGTCCGCCACTGACACTGTTCTGGTGTGTTTGCTCATGGTGTGAGCTTCTTTCCGCGCATCTCGCGCATGATTGCATAACAGTTCCCGCTGCCGTCTCCCACTCCCCTTCTGCGTTCCCCTCTCCCCGTGGGGGAGGGGCCGGAGGTGAGGGCGCGCCAGCCACTACAGCATCCGCTGAGACGGGTTCTCGTATTCCGCTCCGGGCGCGCCGCCTGCCATGCCGGTGGTCAGCGCATCGAGGCGCGCCCGGAGCGCGTCGCATTCCTGGCGCAGCGTTTCATTTTGCTGCTTGAGCAGGCTGTTGTCGCGCTTTGCAGTGGTGGTGGCCGCTTGCAATTGCGAGTTGGCAGCCTGGAGTTGGGTGACCATCGCTTTGGCTGCGGTCACATCGTTCGCCACATGATCATGATCGCGCTGCTCACGCATCCGCTCGGTGGTGAGCGCATCAATCGTCGCCTGCATCGTCTGTTGCGTTTGTACCTGCGCAGCCTGGGCAGCGGCGAGCTGGGTCGTGGCCGTCGCGAGATCGGTCGTCAGGGTGGTGACTTGCCTATTCAACACTGTGATCGTCTGCTGGAGTTGCTGGACGGCCTGGTTCGGAGCGTTCGCCGCGCCCCCTGCGCTCTGCGCCTGCCTGAGCGCCGTTTGGAACGCATTGCGCTCACGCTGGAAGTTCGCCGCGTTATCAGCAAGCTGCTGTTTGAGGCCATCGATGATACGCTGTATATCCGGAGGAGTCGCCGCCCCGGCGCCTCCCGACCCGCCAGCGATCGTCCCCGGAATGTGAACCGTGAAGCCTTGTATATCACTTGTCACATTGTAGAGTGTGCCTGTGCGGGAGAGTACGGCGCGCAGGTTGTTGCGCGCCACCGGGCTATCCAGGTCGAGACCCTTGAATTGGGCGTTCGCCACTAATTGCCGCACCACCGCAGTCTCACCATTGTCGCCGTCCAGTTGCTTACCACTCCATACCTGGTCGCCATCGATATCCACAGGGGTGATGGGACCATCGTCCGGTTGGATGAACAGCCTGAACTGGCGGGTTGGCGTGCGACCTACCATACCTTGCCCCTTTCTCGCTGGCGCGCGGACAATCGCGCACGCTCATGGGGTCCCGACGTTTTGCGCGTCGGCGAATTCGACCCGCGTGACGCGCGTATCACTGGTGTTATAGCCACCAAACCGGAAGGTGACTAAGTGCCGTCCGTCAAACGTGCCCCCATTGGGCAACCAGTCAAATAAGTAAAATGGGCGGCGGATGTCGTTCAGCGCGACCCCACCGCGAAACGTCACCCCAAAGGCGAAACGCGCGCCCGGGAACGTCTGCCGGAGCGTCTTGATCGTGCCGCCCAATGGCCCAAGTTTCTCCGCCGCATTCGGGTTGATGGTCGCCTGCTTATCCTCGACTTTATAGCTTGCTTGATAGCGCAAGACGTAGCGACCGTTCGCGTCGGGGTCCGGATCGCTGAGCAGTATCTCCGCGCCGCTGATGAGCCGACGGCGCAGCATCTGTTCGATGTCCGCGCAGATCATCGCCACCAGATCGGCTTGATCTTTTCCGTAGTCGTCAGGAACATTGAGCGCGCCGAAGAGGTCAATCCCCGCGTCGGTGATCAGTTTGAGCAAGTCGTCTTGCAGATACATGGCGATTTGCTCAGTGTTCGTCAGCGTGCCGACGACCGTCCCCACCTTCGCCTGCGCCTGGACATACGTGAGTGATCCGACGCCAACGCCTCCATTGCCCCCTGGACTCGCCATCATGTCTGCTCCTTTCGATCACTGTTGGGCGCCTATGGCGCCATCGATCACGGCGTTGGCGGGTTTTGCCCACCTGCGTTGCCTGCGTTTTGTGGCGGCGTCGCTCGCACAGGGAAGAGCCAGACAAACGGTGGGATACTACGTAGCACGCCCCAGAAGCCGCGCGCGGCCCGCAGATCGTTCCCCAGCTGATCTTGCGGATCGGCAGGCGCCTGTGGCGGGCGATCCTGGTAGAACAACGCGGTCAGTCCCACCACCAGACCAATGCCGCCGAACGCGACCGCAGGAACGTCAAGGACCTGGCGTAACCATCCCGCCGCCAGCCCCACCGCGACCAGCGCCCCCACAATCGCCAGCGGCCAGCGAATCCGCTCAACCTCCGAGACATCGCGTAACCAGCTGGCCAGAGGTGATCGGGCGGATTGGCTGGCGCCTGCGATCCCCTGCGCTACGCCAAATATCAGCATGAAGACCCACAGGAGCACAAACGCGAGCCAGATCAGCGCCACCTGCAACACGCCGGGGAGTGTATCGAGCGTGCACAGCGCCCCAAACGCGCAGGGATGGCGATTGCCACCATACCAAACTTCCAGCCCGTACCCAAGCGCGATGAACGGCGTCAGGAGAAACGCCGCCAGGAACGGCCAGCGTGGGTACAAGAAGCCCACTTGGCGGAGAACCTGCTGATTGGGCAATCCTGGCGGCGCTGGAATGGGTGGCGCGGCTGGTGGCTGGTTGGGCGGCGCTGCGAGTCCCATGTGTTCACTTCCTTCTCTATCTGTCTCTATCTGTCTCTATCTGTCTCTATCTGTCTCTATCTGTGGCAGACACCCAGTTGATGGTTACTCTCGGCGTAGCTTGGCGACCAGCGCCCACTCTTCGGACTGGGTGAGCAGGCGCCTCGAGCCAGCAGCCTTCCCCAGACGATCGAGCGCACGCATGTTGGCGAGGTCGGCGCTGACGTAGGGGATGTCGTGACCCGGCGACCCATACATTGGCTCGGCGTGGGTGGTCGCCTCGTCCCACATGTCGCGCGCGTCCACGTTGTGCTGGGGGTCGAGCGCCGGGCCAATCTGCGCCACCTCACGCCCCAGATAGGCGAGAAATGCGTCGCGCCAGAACGCACGGATGGTCGCCAGAAACTTGTCCTCGCTCATAAAGAGCACGCCTGCCCCCAACTCGCGGAACCGCTGTCGCAGTCGCTCGTTGATTTCGGCGTTGGTGGCGTGCCAGCGTTCCCGTGGATGGGTGAGACGCTGGGTGCGGAAGACGGTATAGATCGGCTCCAATTCGCGCCCGATCAGCAAGGGGGGGCGACGCAGTTGTACACCGTTGGCGACAATGATGTCGTGAACACCCGCCGGGCTGTCGAAGAAGGACTGGCTCGTCTGGCGCGCCTGGGTGTTCGACTGGTTTCTGATCCGCTCCAACTGCTGGGCCCAATTCTCCAACCGTTCGCGCATCTGGCGAATCGCGTAGCGCAGGCGAGTCACCACAGCGGCGCGCAGTTGCGCCTCGCGTTGGGCGCGCTGCGCCTGAATGCGCAGCGCTAGAAACTCCACCTGGTCACGCCGCGCTTGTGCGACCTGACGGAGGTCGAATTTGCGATAGAGACCACCCCCGACACCCAAGAACACAGCAGCGGCGCCGATAGACAAAGCCGCGCCCAGTGGCGTGTTGGCCAATCCCACGGGCAACTCGATGTTGGTGAGCGCGGCGAGCGGCGCGCCGCTCGCCACGGCGGCGACAGCGAGGGTGGCGCGCGAGGGCAGGTGGGCCTGCAAGTACCGCACCCGGTTCGCCAGTTGGAGGCTAATCAGTTCCATGCGTTCCATCGGCGGCCCACCGGCTGGTTGCGGTTGGGCGGCGGGTGTGGCGGCGCCTGCGGGCGCCGCCGGGGCGTTGACCCCGCCCGCCAGGCCTGGGCTGGCGAGCGGCGTGGCGCCGTTGGCGCCGATCACCGTCTGCTGCACATTTGCCCAGCGTGGATCATTGGCCAACCGTGCGTATTCATCGATGCGGTAGCGATATTCATCACTGGTTTGCACACGCCAATAGCTGATCTGATCGCCAAGCTCCTGGATAGCGTCATCGAGCGCCTGCACATAGGCTTGCGCCTCAATCCAGGACTGTTGATCGCGCAGCAGCAACTCGTTAGTGACGAGACCGATCTCGCTCCTGATCTCCTCCTCGACGCGCCGCCAGGCGTCCTGCGCGGCGGTCGCCCACAGCGCATAGTGGTCGCGGGCGGTCTCGAACGCGATGTCCACCTGATCATGCCAGATGCGTTCACGGTCCACCCGTGGCGCGGTGCGCTGAAATCGGTGGACGCGCTCGTGGACGGTGTCAACATTGAGGGCCGTGTCTATTCTACGCTGGGCGAGTTCGAGCGCCCGTAGCGCGCGTCGAGTCTCGCCAGGGAGCTTGGACGGATCAGGCCAGGCAGGCATGCTATCCAGCGGGCTGCTAGCTGGTGGGCGCTGTGGGAAGCGCTGCAACCAGGGAATGATGGTCACCTGCATCAGCCGCTGGGCTGAGCGTGCGCGATCCTCCTGGATGCGCTGGTTCATCTTTGGATTCTGCGCGGCCTCGCTCGCCCAGTCATTCAGCAGATCGGCGATGTCGCGCGAGAAGCAATAGGCCTCCGCCTGGGCGCGGGGAAAGCGGACCATTGCCACGCCCAGGCTACCCACCGCCGATGGTCTACTGCCCACGCTGGACGCCGACGCGACGCTCATGTATGGCTGCGTCTCGGTGACGCCGGTGGCGACCAGCGCAAAGACTGCCTCCGCCATCAGGTATAACCGGCGCGGCTCGGTGTAGGTACCACCGCCTTGCTGGGCGAGCGCATAGCGCAACTCGAGTTGCATTTGCCGCACCGGTGTCGGGCCGGGGTTGGCGACGCCATTCGCCATCGTCTTATATTGGTCACTCCGCCCGAGGCGGGTGATCGGTGCGAACGCTACGACATCGGGGACCGCAGCGCCCCCGGCGCCTGCGGCGAGGATGTCATCCTCAGTAAGGCCGGGCTGGCCCTGCAAAACGCCTTGAGCAGGATCATACCGCTTGGGAACCTCTGGGTTGTTCAGAATATAGGTGATCAGCGTCTCGCCGTTCGCACTAACTCCCCGGCTGGCCAGGAAGTTCTCGAGCGTGCCTTGAACCGCAGGAGTCACGACCGTATGGAGAAAGACGTTCCTGGAGCTGCCAACGATGATGATCTGTGCGCGTTGGATTGGTACCGTATATTCGGCCAGTTCGATGTTCTCTTTGACCCGCGCGTCTTGTACGCGGGTCAGGGCTTGCTCCAATACCACAGCCAGCGGCTCATGTGTGATGTTGGCGTCCGCATCGGGCGGCGCCAGCAATGGCGCGATGTGCGCGGCGCTGGCGGTATCATCCAGGTGAATCGCGACGACGCCCTCGAGCAGGCGCGCGTCGAGGCCAGCCATCAGGTCGTCAAAGGTGTGATAGACTTGCTCGCCCTCGGCGCCAAGAAAGATGATGATCGCCGGGCGGAAGGTCGGTAGCGCCACATACGCGGGATTCATAGGGACCCCTTCATATTGGAAACGTTCGCTCACTGCTATTCGCTGCTATAAGCCTGGCCCATTCTGCCCATACGGACCTTGGCCACCCTGTGGTGGCGGGAAGCCGCCGCCTTGGGGTCCTGGTGGTGGCCCAAAGCCCCCCTGGGGTCCGCCCTGGGGTCCGCCCTGGGGTCCGCCCTGGGGTCCGCCCTGGTCAGGGGGCGGCGACCACCGGGGCTGGTCGCGGCGCTGAGGCTGTGTGCGGATGACACGCTGAACGATCGACGTCCCCTGCGAGTCCTGGCCATAGACCAACCGCTCCATCTCGCCCGAATTGTGGACGGGGATCTGGTTCGCGCCATAGGTCCCTTGTTGCGGGTCGCCATACCAGGCTTTTTGGTGATACAGGTATTCAGCCATTGCGCTGTTGGTCGGGTTATAGAAGTCGGGGATGGTGCGGATGCTGATCCCATGCTGCGCATAGTTGACTTGCAGGCGGTGCTGATCATGCTCGTAATAGACCTGCGCCTTCGGTGAGCGGTCCGTCAGCGCGCCAACCGCGTTGAGCGTGCGATCAAGAATCTCACGCTGACGTTCGGAGTCGCGCCAGTTCATGCCCATATAGAGCGTCGGCAACAGTGCGGCGGAGCCGTTCAACCAGAGGCCCGGCTCATAGGTGACGAGTTCTCCCAGGATACCCCTGAGGTTCTCGATGTGACGCTGCAAGTACGGCTGGATTTTGCGTTCGGCGGGGCCAATGGCCACGTTCTCTTCGGCGGCGATACCAATCGCCAACAAGTCAAAGAGATTCCGGTCGGCGAGCCAGGTATTGTACTCTTGCTCGAAGTATTCGACCACCTTTTGCGGCACCTGCGCGGCGCGCTCATTTACGAGGTCTTCGTCAACATCAGCGTCGTCGGCGTCACGCCGGGCGGCGTTGATGTAGCGGATGCAGTCTTTCACCTTCGGGCGAATGTGGTCGGCAATGTCGAAGGTATCCCGGCGCATGCAGTCGCCCAGCGACACGCTGTCGTTGCCGACGGTAGCGGCGCGGAAGACGCCCTCCATTGCGGGTACGAACGCCAGCCCCTGCGTCCGCGCCTTGCCGGTGAAGATGCCCAGATCAAACAGGTGTCGTTGGTGCTGGTGGGGGCGTTCCAGTCGCCCCAGCCAGGCGGAGCGCCCGTATCCGCGCTCCTGAAGCTCAGCTGCGCGTTCCGGCGCGCGCGCCCCTTCCAGCCAATCCCCTTCCGTCTCCGTGAGGCTGCTTACCTCAGCGATCACCCGTTCGAGGAGTTGCTCGAGCAACTTCGCGCGTGTGCGCTGGTAGTTGGCCCGCTGGACGGCGTTGTAGGCCCCAGCGACAGCGGCGGGGACATCCGGTTTGAGGGCTTGAGGGATTCTATCGGTCACAAACGCTGGCAGACTGAGGTTACGCTCGAGTTTGCGTTCCAATTCGATGGGACGCGCCGGCACATTCTGCGTCAATTCAGGGCCACTGCGCAGACGGTCCAGCGCCTCCTGGTATTCGGCGAGCAGCCGCTCGAAGTGGATGAGTTTGCGCCCCTGCAAGCCCAACGCCGTGTAGACGCCTAGTTGATCGGCGGTAGGAACCGTGCGGATGCGCGTCTCTTCCCGATCCGTGACGCGCTCCATCACCTGTTTGAGGGCGATGTTCATGTCGCCGAGCGCGCGCTGCAATTGCTGCCACATGAAGTCGCGTTGTTGTGATGGCGCGTCCTCGAATTCCTCTGGTTTGAAGAGACGCGGTTGTCCCACCGACAGATCATTTGGCCCGGGCGTCCCCGGCGCCAACACGGCGAAGCCGCGCCATTTGCGGAGCCACTCATTGCGTTGGGCGTCGGAGGGTGGTGTGCGCGGCGGGCGCTGCCCGATGAACTCAGGGAGCCGAAGCATGTAGGAGGCGGCGACCTCGGCAAAGGCGCGTCTGGCTTCTTCGATAGGGAAGCGCACCTCATAGGGGCAGGAGGCGCTGAAATTGGTGGGCAGCAGTTCGTCGTCGCTGCCGGCCAGCACCGTGCGATCCGGCGCCTTGGAACGCTCGATGTCGCCGACGCCCGACGCATCAGTGATGCGCTGGAAGAGGTCGAGCCCGACAATGCGAGCGGTATCCTCGACGCTATCCAGGTTGGTGCGCCCGAGCAGATAGACCTCGTTGAAGATCGGGCCGTCGGGCACAAGGTACCGTTGCGCGAGCAGATACTTCAGGTAGGGGTTCCGGTGGTCAATGCGCGCCGCCAGCCCATGCGCCATGATCTCGAGCAGGGCGGCGGTGGCGTTGCTCTTGCGCCAGCTCTCTTCGTTGGGGCTGACGCCGGGCATGTTATCGCCGGGGAGGATGCCAAACAGCACCAGTCGTTGCTGCTTCTGCGCGCCGGTGAGCATCTGCCGCATCATCACGGCGATGTCAGAGACGATGCCGCTGCCCGTGCCACCGCCCAGAAACGAGACGACATAGACCTGAGCGCTGAGGGCGCGCACTTCGTTCTCTTTGCCCGACAAATGAGAGACTGCCGCGAGCGCCTCTCGCAGCGCCTTCTCCACCTTGTCGCGGTCGTAGCACAACGAGACATGCCCATTGTTGCGAATGCCACCGGCGCCGTAGTCGAAGTACTGCGGCAGCTTGGTGGGGATCAGCGTATGATCGATGACTGGTCCCAGCACCGTGTTGTCCAGGCTGGTGTATGCTATCCCGGCAGGTACGGCGATCTGCGCTTTTGAGATATGAAACGCGCCGGCATGCTCATCAAGAAAATCCTGGAATCGTGGGCGCGACGTATCCGTATCTATCATCACAATCGACACGGCGTCGCGATCGTCTTGTTCCAAGCCGAGCAGATGGTAGCAGAGTTCATTCGCCGCCATCGAAGATGTGGTCCCCAACGTAATCACGATCGCCGGTGTCTTAATCGCAGTTGATCGCATCTCGAACCCCTCTACCTGATCAACCAATTCGGTCTCAACCCATTTTGGTTGCTGCATCGCAGGAAATGTCGTCTGCGTGTTGATGGCCTGGCCGCCCCGGCTGGGCTAGAATTGCATGGTGACAGTGTACAACATGAAAGCGCAGATCGCCAACCATGCGCGGCGCCATGCGCACATACCCCAGGCGCCCACCGGTCCGCCTCGTTGTCATGGGCGCCAGCATATCTTGGCGGCGCCCACGACGCACCCCGAGAATCCAGCGGTACTCGCGCACTCGACTCAACTCCCTGTCACACGCTACGTTTTCACTGCGGCGGCGGTTGCATCTCTACTCGTATTTCTCCCTTTCGGATCAGCCCCAAGATGTCGTATCGGACGACGAGTCTGTACCCCCTCGCCGAGGATTGCGCGTGTTTCGGGCGCTGCGGGCGTTGGACGAGACCGGCGCTCCCCCCCAACTGGACGCCGACGGCGCGTCGCCCCACGAGGACGCCGGAGCCACCGCGCCGCCGCCTCGCCGTGCGCCAGACGTATCCATTGAGAAGGTGTACCTGTTCAAGTCATTGCGCAGCCCGTTCGTCTGCGTGGGACGCCGTGGAAGCGGGTCGCCATTCTCCAACCGCCAGGCGCTGGCCCCGCGGCCATCGCTCCGCGCCATAATGGTATTGCGTCCGAAGACCAGTATCGCGCCGGGGTTATCGCCAAACGCCTCGCGCGAGGTGCGCCAATCGCGGTGGAAGAACCATCGCAAGAAACTACGGGAGCGCGCACGCTCAAACCTGCCGCTGCCCTCACTACCCTGTGGATCAACCGGCTCCCGCTGCCAGGAGCCGCGCGGACCCGGCGTCAGCGGGCGCCCCAGAAAGATGAAGTAGATCAGCCAGGCGATCAGAGGATAGGCGCCTAGCGTGATCAGCCACGCAATCACCTCCTGCTGAATGGTGGCGGGCTGCACGACCAGGTGGACCTGACGGGTCGTCACCCCAAAATCACCATGCGTATCGGAGAAGACGCCGCGCGTGTGGAAAGTAATCGTATAGTCCCCGCTGACCGGCGCCGGGAAGATCACCTTGAAGTGGCCAGAAGCGTCGTTGATGATCTGCACGGCGACGCTCTTGTTCGTGCCATCTCGGGTCGCCACGCCGATCACGGTGGCGTTTGGATACAACTGATTGCGTGATGTCACCTCGCCGTTGAGATCGGCGGAGGGGCGCGCGGGCAGGGCGCCCAGTGGCCAGCCGCTGAGCAGCGACAGCCCGGGCACGCTATAGATGAACTGGAGGCCGGGGTCCCATGCGGTGACAGTCGAGTTCACCGGGCTGGCCGTCGGCGCGGGTGGTCGCCCACTCAACAGGAAAGGCGTGGGAAACAGTTCCAGCCGGATGTTGAGATCGACGCCGGAGATCGGTATCCCGCTCACCTGGGTCACGCTGATTGAGATGCGGTAAGTTCCGGTGGGAGCGCTCAAGGGGACATTGACCATGACCTGATAGACACCAGGGCTGATCTGGCTAAAGCTCAGCCCCACGGTGTAGGGCGCGCCATTGGCGGTTGAGCCGGTCGAGGTGAGCGTTCCGGCGATGGTATACTGGGAGCCAACGACGACCGAGCCATTGGAGGTCAGCTCTGCGGTGATGGGGAAGGGCTGCCCTAGCGGCAACGCCGTGACGTTCGACGTGGGCTGGGTGATGCCGAGCGCCAGCGTTGACTGGAACAAGCTATCCACCAGATAGCGGCCCGAACCGGTGACGCCGACCGTCCATGCGCCCGCCGCGACGCCCAGCGCCCCCCCGTCGATCGAAAAGATCGCATAGTGGGGATCATTGGCGACAAAGACGCCTGCGACCGCCGGGGGAACTACCTGGCCCGAGGGCGCCGTCAGCGTCACCTGTGTCGCCGCCTGATCTTTCACCACGATCACGTCCAGGTGCTTCACATATGAGGGGACCGTCAGGTCCTGCGCGTCCGTTCCGCCATTCAGGGTAGTTGGCGACACGGTTGGCCCCAGAAGACGGTGATTGCGCAGTGCGAAGATGTCGACAAAGAACGGCGCGATATTGAGCGCATCGGGCGCGCCCGATACCGGCCCCTGGCTATCGTCGTAGAAGTTCCCCGAGGTCGCGGTGGAGAGGTTTTGCAGGAAGGGGTGCGACGATTGATCGGCGCCCAACGCGATGGTGTCGATGGGGAACTGGGCTGCCTGGAATTTCGGCAGCAACTCGCTCTGGATGGCGTTGAGCTGATCGGTGGTGTCGGGATCGGGTACACCATCGGTGAGCAGAATCACCGAACCGGTACGGCCATTGCCTGCGGTCGCCGCTGTGAGCATGCTGAGCGCCTGGTTGAGGGCGTCATAGGTGGGCGTATTGGCGTCAGGAACGCAGTTATTTGAATCGCTGGCGATGGTCGCCTGCAAGTGTGTGCGCGCGGCGAGCGTCGCCATATCGGTCGGCTGCGCCCAGACCTCAGCCCGTTGGAAGTTGTGCGGCCCACCGCGCGAGCCGTCATGATTGTCCAACCCAATGACGCCAATATAGTCATTGACCCCACTCAAACTAATGTAGGCGCTGGCCGCCGAGCAACGCAGCCCGTCGGGATCGTTGACGCTCATTGACCCCGACATGTCAAGCACAATCATCGTCACCTGCCCACCGGCGCTCTGTCGCGCCTGCTGGCGTGTCGTCGTCGTCGCGGCGCCATGCGCTGCTTGCAGTGTCTGCGCCGCGTGCGGCGCCAGTGGCGCCGCCGCCAGGGTCGGCGCAAACGCGATCTGTGTTCCCAGGAGGACGACGAGCGCCAACGCCGCGCCGATGGCGCGCGCAACGCGCGCCGACGAACGCGACGAATATGACCGTACAGCGCCTTTTGCTTCACGTTGTATGCTACGCGCTTGCCGTGGTGAGAGCGGTAACGCCATCAGACTCCGATCCTTTCGTCACGCTGCTTGCTCTTGCTTGCCTACCCAGCCCGGCGTAGTGGCTGCGCCTGACATCACATGGCGTCGCGCGCCGACACGCCAACCCGTGCGGACGTCGGGCGTATCCCAAGCGGTTCATCGCATGCGGCGCAGGCCCCACGCGCCGTGAGCGCGTGGACGATCACACGATTGCGCGACCGCTCGATCACCAGCGCGCCGCAGCGCGGACACTGCGTGTTGGCGCCCTCGGGGTCTGTCAGGCTATCAGTATAGACGAAGCGCAGCCCCGCGCGTTGGCCGATGGCCTTCGCACGGGCCAGCGACTCCGGCGGTGTGGTAGGGACATTGGTCATAAAGGCGTACGGAACGTAGGTTGTCAGGTGCCAGG
>Ga0307374_10009287_pt1 | contig 14510 bp, 15 predicted proteins | sample OX3MG_FD_202532 | JGI IMG/M metagenome (GOLD analysis project Ga0307374, IMG submission 202532) | Soil microbial communities from Risofladan, Vaasa, Finland - OX-3 | ecosystem: Environmental > Terrestrial > Soil > Coastal area > Acid sulfate soil | place: Finland: Risofladan, Vaasa | collected... | reverse complement strand
AACCGGTCGAGGTGCGCGCTCAGCTCCTTCACCAGCCCGGCGGGCAGGTGGACGATGCGCCGGCCGGCGGCCGTCTTGGGCTCCCGACGGAGGACCTGCCCGCCACGCAACTCGACCACCTGTTCGGTCACAGTGAGCCGGGCGTGGAGGAGGTCGAGGTTGCGTTGTTTGAGCCCCACCAGCTCGCCCCAGCGGCACCCGGCGTAGGCAGCCGTGAGGACGAGGGCTCGGTAGCGAGCCTCGATGGAGTCGGCTATGGCGGCCACCTGCTCGGGAGTGGCTATGCGCATCTCCGGCGCCCGCTCGACGCCTGCCCCCTTCTCCAGGCACGGGTTGCGCAACACGACGTTGTCCACGACCGCCGTGGTCATGATGGCGGACAGGAGGCGGTAGGCCTTGGCCACCGTGCTCGGGCCCGGGCGCTCGGCTTCGAGCAGCTTGGCCCGCCACACCCGCACTCGGGCGGGGGTGATGTCGGCCATGGCGACGTCCTTGAAGGTCGGCAGGAGCAGACGGTCGAGCAGGTAGTTGTACAGATCCCGGGTCTTGGGCGCCAGCGCGGCCTTCCCGGCCATCCAGTCGCGGGCATACCGGTCGAATGGCGTCTTGGCTACCTCGGGATCGATCCACTCACCTCGCGTCTGATCGGTGGTCACGCTCGCCAGCCACGCGTCGGCGTCGGCCCGCGTACGGAATGTTCGAGGGGCCGGGATCAGGCGGCCGTCGGGTGTCCTGGCTCGCGCCTGGTATCGACCCGACGGAAGGGCCCGGATGGCCCCCGTGGTGCGCCGAGATTTGCGAGTTCGTGCCACAACGCCTCCTCGAGGTGTCCGCGTGCCATTTCGTTATGGCACGATTGTGGCACGAAGCTGTGACAGCGGGCCATTTCTGCAACCTGTTCTATCAGGAAATGGCCTCTGACCAGGGCTTTCACCGGCGCCCCCGGCAGGACTCGAACCTGCGACCATCTGCTTAGAAGGCAGTTGCTCTATCCGGACTGAGCTACGGGGGCGAGAAATGGCCTCTGACCTGGGTGTCTACCCCTTCAGAGCCGGTCTTCGGCTGGGGCAGAAGGTATCGGACTTCAGGGACGCGGCGCTGAATGCCTGTGGCGCGTCGGGGCTGGCCATCGACGGTCCGCAGTCCGGTGACCCAGCCAGCTTGGGGGGTTGGGCCAGCTTGGACGCTGACGCCGCCGCCGGACTGAACACACCGACGCCGACAAGAACTGCCACCAATCCCAACACGTAACCTGGGCGACTCACGGGCACAGCAGATACTTGTATCGGTCATTTCGCCCCAGCCCAATGCCGCTGTTCATCCAGGATCACCCGGGCCAGCCGGCGGTGGCCGCGATGAGTGCGCCGGGTCAGGCTTCGGTTACGTCGAAGCCGCGTTCTACTAGGTCAGCCAGGGTGTCGCTGCGGTGAGTTGGGTCACGAGTCTCCACCGTCACCGCCACCTCCACCGTGCCCAGCCCCACCCTGGTGCTGGTGCGCCGATGGACTACCTCGAGAACATTGAGGCCCATGGCGGCCAGCTCGGCTGTCAGCCCGGCCAGGGCTCCAGGTCGGTCCGGCAGGCGAACGCTGAAGGCGAGGAAGCGACCCTGTACCGCCAGCCCGTGGTTGATCAGGTGCCCGAGCACCAGCGGGTCAACGTTGCCTCCCGAAAGCACGACAGCTACCGGGCCGGTGCCGGGAACCTTGCCGGCCAGGACGGCCGCCAGGCCTACGGCCCCCGCCGGCTCGACCAGCCACTTGGCCCTCTCCAGGAGGAGGAGCATGGCCGTGGAAATCTCCTCGTCCGTGACGGTGACCACCTCATCAACAAAAGCCTGAGCATGTCCCAGCGTCAGCGGGGCGACCGCCCGCACCGCTATCCCGTCGGCCAGGCAGGGGCCTCCCCCCAGCACGACGGGCTCCCCAGCGGCCATCGCCGCCTTCAGCCCCGTATAGCCCTCGGCCTGTACCGCCACCACTCTCACATGGCTGGCCCAATAGGCCATTGCCGCCCCGATGCCACCAACCAGGCCTCCTCCGCCCGTGGGTACCAGCACCGTTTCGAAGCGGCCGGCCTCCTCGCACATCTCCAGACCCACGGTGGCCTGTCCGCCTATCACCCGCAGATCATCGAAGGGTGGAACGTAAGCGGCGCCGGTGGCAGCGGCGTGCTCTCGGGCCGCGGCTATGGCGTCCTCGATGGTGTCCCCGACGACACGAACGTCAGCTCCATAGGCCCGGGTGGCGTCGAGCTTCGGAAGCGATACGCCGAGCGGCATGAAAACCATCGAGGGGCGTCCGGACATTCGGGCGGCCAACGCCACTCCCTGGGCATGGTTTCCTGCCGATGCCGCCACCACCCCTAGCCCGTCAGGCAGTCGGCTGATGTGGTTGTAGGCGCCCCGGATCTTGAACGAGCCCGTCCGCTGCGTGTGCTCGGGCTTGAACAGCAGAGTTCGCCCGGCCAGCAACGAAAGGGCGGGGCGCTCCGTCATGGGTGTCGGGCGCACCACGCCGCGCACTCGCTCGGCCGCGTCGAACACGTCCTGGGGACTGATCAGCTCCGGTTGCATACCCTGCTCAGGGCACCAGCACCACGCGGCCCACCGCCTGTCGACTCTCTAGGTAGGCGTGGGCGGCCGCGGCTTCGGCCAAGGGGAAAGTCCGGTCGACCAGTACCCGCAGCCGGCCTGTGGCCACGCTGTCGATGTGGGCCTGGATCAGGGCCCGGGCCCGCGCCGTGGCGATCTCGGCGCCCAGGAACACACCGGTGAGGCTCTGGTTGCCCATGCCCAGGGCGGAGACATCGGGTGGGCGGTCATTGCGCCCGGCGTTGCCCACGGTGATGGCCCGGCCCCGGTAGGCCAGGCAGGCGATGCTCCGGGTCAGCGTACTGCCGCCCACCGAGTCCAGGACCAGGTCAACTCCTCGTCCCGCGGTGGCCGAACGGACCTCGTCCACCCAGTCCTCCTTCGAATAGTCGATGCCCCGGTCGACCCCGAATGCAGCGATGCGCTCCAACCGTTCCGGGCTGCTGGCGGTGGCCAGCACGACGGCGCCGGCCCGAGCGGCCAGTTGGATGGCGGCCAGCCCAACTCCCCCCGCCCCGGCCTGGATCAGTACCGTTTCGCCCGGCCGGAGGCGGCCGAACTCGAACAGGCAGTCGTCCGCAGTGCCGAAGGCGATCGGGACACAGGCAACGTGGCTGAGGTCGGCCCCCTCCGGAACCGGCCAGGTGACCAGCGCCGGAGTGATCACCAGCTCGGCGTGCGAACCCGAAGGCATGGTGGCCACCACCTTCTGTCCCACCACCCGGTCGGTCACTCCCTCGCCGACCTCGAGGATGGTGCCTGCGCACTGGTAGCCGACGATGTGTGGGTGAGAGGTGAGCGGGCCGCCCAGGCGGTTGAGGGTGTCCCCGCCTTCGATGCTGATCGCTTCGACTCGGACGAGGACCGAACCCGGACCGCAGGTCGGATCAGGGACCTCCTCGTAGCGCAGGACATCCGGCGGTCCGTTCTCGTAGTACACGGCTGCCTTCACCGGTGAGACCCTAAACGCCAGTGGCCGGCGGTGGCTCGGGCGGGCACGGAGGAACGGCCAGGGAGTGTCTTTACCCGTGACCGCCACCCTGGGGGTGGCCGGGCCGCTTTCGTGGCCGTCCTCAACCCGGCCGCCGATTGTGCCGATCATGTACCGGTGACCGCATTGGGGCGAAGTTTCGATCAGGCGTGGGCACCGCGCCTCGGTTCCGATGCCGCCGCGCAACTCCGGAGGCTGGCCATCTGTGCCGCAGCGCTCGGTCCGGTCGTGATCGGCCTGTCGGTAGCCGCCGGCCTGGGCGTGCGTTCCGGGAGCGGCCTCGCGGTGGCACTTGCCATCCTGTGTGTCCTGATCGTGGCCGGGCTGTGCGTGGGCTGGGTGCGTCTGAGCATCGGTTTCGCTCGGACTGTGTCCGAATGGTTCGGCCAGGAACTCGGCTGGCGGGAGCTGCCCCGCTTTCGGCCCAGCCTCTTCGACCACTGGTGCCAGCAGCGAGGCCTGCAAATCCCACCCGGCCGGTGACCGGATTCGGCGCGGCCGGTTGAACCGGGCCCGCCGATCTGGCAGGCAGCAGACTGGGCCGATGGGACCCGATGAACCAGGCGCCGCCGAAACCCTGAGCCGCGCCGGGGCTGCCGACGCCACCGACCCCCTGCATGCCTACCAGGAGAGGTTTGTTCCCCTGCCCGACGGTGTGGTCTATCTGGATGGCAACTCCCTGGGCCGGCCCCTGCGGAATCTGCCCCGACTCATGGCTCAAGTCATCGAGGAGGAGTGGGGTCGCGGACTCATCCGATCCTGGGAGCAGTGGCAGCTTCTGGCCGCGCAGGTGGGTGACGAGCTCGGCGCCGCTCTGCTGGGAGCCCGACCGGGGGAGGTGACGCTGTCCGATTCGACCACCGTGAACCTGTACAAGCTGGCCATGGCCGCCCTCACCACCCGGCCCGATCGGGACGTGATTCTGATCGAGTCGGACAGCTTCCCCACCGACCGCTACGTCCTCGATGGCATAGCCGAGCGTCAGGGACTCAACGTCCGGGAGGTGCCCAGTCACCTCGACGAGGGCTTCGACCTCGAGGCCGTCAGAGCCTCGCTCGACGAACGGGTGGCCCTCGTCTGCCTCTCTCATGTCGGATACCGGTCGGCCGCCATAGCCGACATGGCCCCCATCAACGACGTCATCCACGCCAACGGCGCCCTGGCCCTCTGGGATCTGTGTCACTCAGCCGGAGCTGTACCTGTTGACCTCACGGCCTCCAGCTGTGACCTGGCCGTCGGCTGTACCTACAAGTACATCAATGCCGGGCCGGGTGCGCCCGCTTTCCTCTACGTCCGTCGGGAGCACCAGTCCCAGCTGCGCCAGCCCATCTGGGGCTGGTTCGGGGCCGCCGACCAGTTCGAGATGAACGCTGCGTACCAGCCGAGGGATGACATCGGTCGATTCCAGGTCGGAACCCCCCCTGTCCTCGGCGTACTGAGCGTCAGGGAGGGAGTCCGGTTGCTGGCCGAGGCCGGTGGGCCGGCCGTCCTCTATTCCAAAGCGGCCGCCCTGACCGACTTCGGCCTCCAGTTGGCCGACCAGTGGCTGGCGCCCCTGGGGTTCAGGGTGGCATCTCCCCGGCGGAGCGACCGGAGGGGATCACATCTCACCTTGGAGCACCCGAGGGCCCGCCAAATCTGCGTCCGGCTCGCCCAGGCCGGCGTCCTGACCGATTTCCGCACCCCTGACCGCATCCGGCTGGGAATGGCCGCCTTGACGACCACCTTCAGCGACGTGGCCCGGGCCATTCTGCGCCTGGCCGAGCTGGCGGCCGCCTGACGCCTGAACTCCTACCCTTCAGGCATGTCAGACACCTCGCTGCACCCGAACGCCGTCAGGGTTCAGGACGCGCTCATCCGGGCCGGGGCCAGGGGCGCTGTCCGCCAACTGGCCGATAGCACCGCCACCTCGGGCGACGCCGCCCTGGCCCTGGGCGTCGAGGTGGCCCAGATCGGTAAGTCCCTGGTCTTCCTGGGTGACGACCGGGCCGTCGTCATCGTCCTGAGTGGCGCCGACCGCCTGGACACCGCTGCCCTGGCCGCCTTCCTTGAAGTGGCCAAGGTCCGCCGACCCGACGCTCAGGAGGTCCGATCCTCGACCGGTTACCCCATAGGAGGGGTCAGCCCCGTGGGACTCCCGCCCGATGTTCCCGTGCTCATCGATGACGGACTGGCCGACCTCGGGGTCATCTGGGTGGCCGCTGGCACTCCCAACGCTGTGTTCCCTACCACCTACGAGGAGCTGGTCCGCATCACCTCGGGTCGTCCAGGGCGCTTCCGGGTCTGAGGCGGGCGGGCCGATCAGGGAGCCGGTGTCGTCTCCACCGAGACGGAGCGGGCCGGTGCCGTGGCCAGGATGGACCCCAGCAGCACGAGAGGAAAGCCGATGGCCAAGCCAGGGCCGAAGGGCTCGCCCAGGACGACCACCCCCAGCAACACAGCCACGGCCGGATTGACATAGGTGATGACCGTCGCCCGGCTCGGGCCGACCTCAGCGATGAGCTGAAAGAACAGCACGAAGGCCAAGGCGGTGCACACCACCGTGAGCCCGACCACCGAACCGATCACCGAGGCCGGGAATCGGTGCGGGGGATGGGTCACGGCCCAGGGGGCATAGGCGAGAGCAGTCATGGCCAGCGATACCGCCACCACGCCCACACCCGGAAGGTCGGAGAGCTGGCGGTTGATGAGGATCGGCCCGACCGCATAGCCGGTCACCACCACGATCATCTCCCCGGCGGCCAAGAAGCTGGTGCCGTGGACGTCCACTCCCACCAGCACCGCCACCCCGGCCAGACCCAGGGCCAATCCGGCCAGTCGCCGCCGGTCCAGGAGGTCAGCCCGGCCACCGAGACGATTGACCAGGAGGCCGACGGAGGGCACGGTTGCCACCAGCAACGACGTGAGCGAGCTGCTGAGTCTCTGCTCGGCCCGGGCCAGCAGAAACCAGGGAACGCCCAATTCGACGACGGTATAGGCGAGCACGATCCTCCAACGCCGGAGGACGGGGACCAGCGCCCCTCGGCTGACAGCCACGGGTAGCAGCATCAAGGCTGCCGGCGCCGTGCGGGCGAAGACCAGGGTGGCGGGAGACAAGTCCCGGACAGCCACCCGGATGAGCAGGTAGGGGATTCCCCAAATGACCGACATGGCTCCGAAGAGGAGCCAACCCCGACGGCTCAGGCCGCTCCCTCCCCCAGGTAAGCGGCGCGAATCCGGTCATCGTGGAGGAGGACCTTGGCCGAATCCGACATCACGATCTCACCCGTCTCCAAGACGTACCCCCGGTCAGCCACCGCCAATGCTTGAGCTGCATTCTGCTCCACCAGTAGGACCGTGGTTCCGCCCTGCCTGATCTCCCTGATGATCCCAAAGATTTGGGTGACAATTAGTGGGGCCAGTCCCATCGAAGGCTCATCGAGCAGAAGGAGTCGGGGCCGGCCCATCAGGGCCCGCCCAATCGCGAGCATCTGCTGCTCGCCCCCCGAGAGGGTCCCGCCCAGCTGCTTGCGCCGCTCCAGCAGGACCGGGAAGAGCCCGAAGGCGCGGTCGAGGTCCGCCCCGACGCTCCCCCGCCGCTGGTAGGCGCCCATCTCCAGGTTCTCGACCACGGTCATGCGCGGGAATATCCGACGGCCCTCCGGCACGTGGCCGATGCCGCGACCGACGATCTCGTGGGCGGCAACGCCCTGGATCTCTCTCCCGTCAAAAACCACCGTCCCGGGATGGGGAACCAGCAGACCGGAGATGGTCCGCAGAGTTGTGGTCTTACCGGCACCGTTGGCCCCGAGCAGAGTGACGATCTCTCCCTCTTCCACCTCGAGAGAGATTCCCTTGAGGGCCCGGATGGATCCGTAGCTGACCTGTACTTCCTTGAGAGCGAGGATGCTCACGCCGGCCCGCCCTCCTCCTCGGCTTCGACCCGGCCCAGGTAGGCCTCGACCACGGCCGGGTCCCGCTGGACCTCGCTCGGGGTTCCAGAGGCGATCACCCGGCCGAAGTTGAGGACCGTCACCCGATCGGCCACCGACATGACGAGACGCATGTCGTGCTCTATCAGCAGCACACTGACTCCGAGCTCTCGATTGACCCTGCGTATCAGCCGCTCGAGAGCCAGCTTTTCACTGGGATTGGTCCCGGCCGCCGGCTCGTCCAACAACAGAAGCTTGGGCGCGGTCCCCAGGGCGCGGGCGATCTCCAGCCGGCGCTGATCCCCGTAGGGCAGCCCACTGGCGATCTCATCGCCCCTCCGGCGCAAGCCGACAAAGTCGAGCAGCTCGACGGTGCGGGCGTCGCTGTCCTTCTCCTCTCGCACCGTCCTGGGCAGATGGAGCATGGCGCCGATCGGACCCGTTCGCTGGCGGGATTCCACTCCGATCTTCACGTTCTCGAAGGCGGTGAGGGCGTTGAACAGGCGGCTGGTCTGGAAGGTGCGGGCGATGCCCATCCGGTTCACCCGGTGTGGCTTGCGCCCGATGAGCGACACCTCGTCATCCGGGGACGGGCGGAAGATGATCCGTCCTGTCTGCGGGTGGTACACACCGGTGAGGCAGTTGAAGAGTGAGGTCTTCCCGGCCCCGTTGGGACCGATGACGGACAGGATCTCGCCCCGCTCCTGGGCCAGACTCACCCCGGCCAGGCTGACCACCCCGCCGAAGCGGAGATTCACATCCTCGACACTGACGATGGCGTCGGCCACCGTGGTCGGGGCGCTCAACCCGGCCCCGCCGCCGGATCGGAGGACCCGCTCATGGCGTCGGCGGTGCCCACACCCTCCTCGGCCAATGCCAGCTCACGACGCCGGCGCCGGGAGGGCCAGATGCCGGAGGGACGGAAGATCATCATGACCACCAGGAGGGCACCCAGGTAGACGTAGAGGTCCTGCTGCTGGAAACCCAACAGCGGATGGTTCCGCAGGTATTCAGGAGCCCACTGCAGGACCGCGGCGCCGAGGACCGCTCCGGGCAGCGACCCCATTCCCCCGAAGGTCACCAGAACCAGGATCAGGATAGACAGCTGGACGGTGAAGTCCCCCGGAGCCACGAAGCTGATCTTCGAAGCAAACAAGAGCCCGGCAAATCCCGAAGTGGACGCGCCGATGGCAAACGCCATGACCTTGTACTTGAGGACACCCACTCCGGAGGCCTCGGCCGCCACCTCGTCCTCCCTGATGGCAGCCAGAGCTCGGCCCACCCTGGAGTTCTCCAGCGACCGGAAGGCCACCAGGACGATCACCACGAAGCCCAGTAGCAGGTAGTAGTAGGGCAGGTTGGACAGCCCCCACTGGTAGTGCAGGCTCGACAGGTGGAGGGAGAAGTGCGGGATACCGATGATCCCCTGGGCGCCCCCGGTCAAGCTGGACAGGTTGGTGGCCACTATGGAGATGATCTCCCCGAAGCCCAGAGTGACGATGGCCAGGTAGTCGCCCCGGAGCCGCAGCGTGGGCACCCCGAGGACCACGCCGGCTGCGACGGCGGCCAGGATGGCCAGGGGGATCACGTAGAACGGATTGAGATGCAACACCGGCTGAACGGGCAGGGCCCCCGTCCAATAGGCCGCCGAGTAGGCCCCTATTGCGTAGAAGGCGACGTAACCCAGGTCCAATAGTCCGGCGTAGCCGACCACCACGTTCAATCCGACCGCCAGCAGGACGAACACCCCGATCTGGTCGACCAGCACCTCCTGCCAGAAGGAGTTGAGGCCGGTGGGCACCAGGATGGCGGCCCCCAGCATGAGCAGATAGGAGCCGTAGCGGACCCGCCTATCCCCCAGCAGCCTCTGGCGAACCTCCCGGACGCCGCGGGTGGCCGACTGGAGCCGATCCCGGGTGCGGACCCGCGCGGTGCTCAAAACCCACATGACGACGCCGAAGGCCAGGTATCCGAGCACCCGTGGGTGAAGCAGAGAGCCGGTGAAGCCGGCAGTCGGAGTGGTGGTGGTACCCGACGGACCAGTCATCACAGCCAGGGTGAGGGCGCCCGCCAGCCATGCCCACAGGCGTCTGGCGTCGGGGCTGCGACGGAGGGCCGACACGTTGATCCGGTTCATGCCGATCTGCCCAGCCGCTCTCCCAGTAGTCCGGTGGGGCGGATGATCAGAACGGCAACGAGAATCCCGAAGGCGATGACGTCGCGCCAGGAGGTCTGGATACAGGCCGAACCAAAGTTCTCCACCAGGCCGAGGACCACGCCACCGACCACCGCTCCCCGGATGTTGCCGATGCCACCCAGGACGGCGGCGGTGAAGGCTTTTAGGCCAGGCGTGAAGCCCATCGAGTAGACCACGCCGTAGTTGAGGCCGAAGAGGAATCCGGCCGCCCCTCCCAGCAACCCACCGATGACAAAGGTCTGGGAGATTACCCGGTCGATGTTCACCCCCATGAGGCTGGCGGTGTCGGCATCCTGGGCCACCGCCCGGATGCCTTTACCCAGGCGGGTGACCGCCACCATCCGGTCCAAGCCGACCAGCATGACCACCACCACCACCACCACCACCACCTGGTAGGTCTGCACCTGGGCGCCGAAAAGGGTGAAGGCGTTGCCATCCAGATTGAACGGCGCCTTGATGCTCACGGCATCCCGGCCGAACTCCTTGCCGGCCAGGTTGTAAAGAAAGTAGGAGGCACCGATGGCGCTTATGAGGAAGGCGATCCGGGGGGCGTTGCGCCGGCGCAAAGGCCGGTAGGCCGCCCGCTCCAGGACGAAGGCGATCAGGCCGCCGAAGACAGCCCCGGCCACGGTGCCCAGGACGACCATGACAACCGAGTCCAGGCCGTGGGGTGTGTGACCGCCGATAGTCCGGTTGAGGACAAAATACCCGGCAAAGCCTCCCGACATGAACACTTCGCTGTGGGCGAAGTTGATCAGCTGAAGGACGCCGTACACCAGGGTGTACCCCAGGGCGATTAGGGCGTAGAGGAAACCGTCCGAGAGCCCGGAGACCAGAAGGCTCCAGAAGGGATGGATGATGCACATAGGCGATCCCGGAACGGGAGCCGGGCGCCCCTGCGCCCGGCTCCCTCCGGAGTGCGGTCCTCCTAGCTACCGACCAGCTGAGACACCAGGCCTAGCTGGGCGAAGGTGCCGTTCTTGACCTGATAGACGTAGACGGCCGTGCCGCTGATGTTGCCATCGGCCTGGAACTGGACGTCCTTGGTGATGCCCTGGTAGTTGACGCTGTGCAGGGCGGTGACGACGGCGGCCCGGGTGATGGTCTTCCCCAGGCCCTTCATGACGCTGATGATGGTGTTGGTGGCGTCATAGGACTCCGCCGAATAGGTGCCCACCGCAAAGCCGGCCTGCTTCTTGAAGGCCGACACGAAAGACGCACCAGCCGGGACCTTGGTGATGTCACCGCAGGCGCAGCTGGCGATCGTCCCCTCCGCTACCGAGGCTCCCGCCTGGGAGATGTAGTGGGGGTCGAGGCTGCCGTCGTCAGAGGCCAGTTGGCCCTGGTATCCGGCCCCGCGGACCGCCTTGGCCAGCAGTGCGAAGTCGCAGTAGTAGCCGGCATAGAAGACGGCCGAAGGGTTGGCCGCCTTGATCTTCTGGGCGACCGCTCCGTACTGCTGCACGTTCCCGGTACCCGCCTGGCACTGAGTCGTGCCCGGGGCCTGCTCGTGGGTCACGGTGGCCCCGTCGGCCTGAGCCGCGGTGTCGAACGTGCCCACCAGGCCGCTGGCATAGGCGCTGGCATCATCCACCGAATAGATCGTCTTGGCTGCGAGCTTCTTGACGATGTAGCTGGCGTCAGCCGGCCCCTGGGCGTTGTCGTCGGCTACCACCCGGAAGAAGTTGGTCCAGCCCTGGGTGGCCAGGCCGGGGTCGGTGGCCGAGGGACTGACGGTGGCCAGGTTGGCCTCATGGAAGAACGGCTCAGCCGCCTTGGTGGCTCCGGAGAACGCCGGGCCGACCACAGCTACCACACTGCTGTCGTTGATGAGGGCCTGAGCCGCCGTCGGGGACTGGGTGGCCGACCCCTGATCGTCCTGGCTCGTGAACTTGAGGGTGAAGGGGAGCTTGCCGAAGGTCGTCCCGGAGTTGGCCTGCTGAATGGCCAGCTGGACCGCGAATTTCATGTTGAGTCCGAGCTGCGCATTACCGCCGGACAGCGGACCCTCATAGGCAATGGTGTAGCTCGGCCCTGAGCTCGAAGACGAGGACGTGCTCTTCGAGCTACTGCCACAGGCAGCCAATGCGATGGCGGCTACGCCCAACAGGGCGGCTGCCTTGACGGCAGACCGCGGGATTCGGGGGGCGAAAGCCCCCAGAGGTGATTGCATAGGTGAACTCCTGATTCGCCGATAATTCCGAAACGCCACACTAGGGGCTCGGTCAAGCAATTCCATGGTTCAAGCCCGACGGCGGACATTCGACCCAAATGGACCGGTCAGGAAGGGGGGCCGCCATCCAGCCGGCGGAGCAGCGCTCCCGACCCCATTACCGCCGCTCCGGCCGAGCCGCACCGACGGGCGAGGTCCCGGTCAGAGGTGAATACGGTGCGGGACCGCTCGGGCTGGGCCCCCACCAGGTCAACGATGGCGTCGTCAGCCGAACGGCCTCCCCCCGCGTAGGCCACATGCACCCGCCCCTCACCGAGCCCCTCGGACGGTCCTGATCCATCGAAGATGACCAGGACCTCGGTCTCCTCCGGCCAGGCGTGGGCCCGGAGGCGTGCCGTCAGCCGCTCCGCCGCCCCCCGCCGGTCCCGCCACCAGCCGTCCGGACGCGACCCCATGACGTTGTTCCCGTCCACGACCCAGAGCGCACTGAGCCGGTCGGGGCGGTCGGGGCCAGCCACGCCGGAACCTTAAGGGTCGGGAACGGGCCGGGCCTGTGCCATGCTGGGGCTGTCCATGGTGGCCGTAGCTCAGTTGGTTAGAGCGCCAGGTTGTGGCCCTGGAGGTCGGGGGTTCAAGTCCCCTCGGTCACCCCGCCTGGCGGTCTTCGGCTTCGGAGCCGACCGCTAAAGTCCTCCTCTCGCGCCTCTAGCTCAACGGCAGAGCAACGGCCTCTTAAGCCGCAGGTTCTGGGTTCGAATCCCAGGGGGCGCACCGGGGATCGACCTCGCTCAGTGGGTGTCGGGAGGTAGTGGATGGATGCCCTGGAGCTTTCCGACCAGCTCTGGACCGGGACGATCACCACCGTCGAGAAGCATCCTCTCGGGGGCTCGGCGGAGCTCACCGAGGTGGGCCCGGGTGCGGCCTTCGTCAACGCCCTGGCCAATGTGAGCGCCTTCGCGACCGAGGACGGCCTGGTCCTGGTCGACACCGGTAGCGAGTTCATGGCCGGTCTGGTCCACCAGTCATTGCGGACCTGGAACCAGGACCGGCTGCACACCGCCGTCTACTCCCACGGCCACGTCGACCACGTCTTCGGCGTCCCTGTCTTCGAGGAGGAAGCCGCCGCCAATGGATGGGCCATGCCCACCGTGGTGGCCCACGAGGACCTGCCGGCCCGCTTCGATCGATACATCCTCACCGCCGGGTACAACGCCGTTATCAACCAGCGCCAGTTCCAGGTGCCCGGACTGCGCTGGCCCACCGAATACCGGTATCCGGACCGTACCTACCGGGACACCCTGGAAGTGGAGGTCGGCGGTCTGAGCCTGGAGCTGCACCACGCCCGGGGCGAGACGGACGATCACACTTGGACATGGATCCCCGAACGACGGATTCTCTGCAGCGGTGACCTGTTCATCTGGGCCACGCCCAACGGGGGCAACCCGCAGAAGGTGCAGCGTTATGCCCGGGAGTGGGCCGTGGCGCTACGGGAGATGGCCGGCTTGGGAGCCGAACTGCTCCTGCCCGGGCACGGAGTGCCCATTGCCGGGCGGGACCGGGTGAAGCTGGCCCTGGACGAGACAGCCGAACTGCTCGAGTCACTTCATGATCAGACGGTGGCCATGATGAACGCCGGAGCCCGTCTCGATGAGATCATCCACTCGGTCCGGGCGCCGGCCCATTTGCTGGAGAGGCCCTATCTGAGACCGGTCTATGACGAGCCCGAGTTCATAGTCCGCAACATCTGGCGCCTGTACGGAGGCTGGTACGACGGTAACCCCGCCCACCTCAAGCCAGCCCCGGAGGCCGACATCGCCATGGTCCTGGCCGACCTGGCCGGGGGAGCCACCAAACTGGCCGAGCGGGCCAGTCGGCTGGCGGCCTCAGGCGAGGACGCCGACCTGCGCCTGGCCGGCCACCTGGCCGAACTGGCCGCCCTGGCCGCGCCGGACGACCTCGGCATTCACGCCGTGAGGGCGGCCGTCTTCGGACAACGGGCGGCGGCTGAGTCGTCCACCATGGCCCGAGGGGTCTTTGCCTGGGCCACCTCCGAATCGAGATCGCGGACCGACCCCGGCCGCTCTTGATGAGGAGCGGTCAGGAAACCCGACCCTCGCCCTTCTGGGCCGCGCCTCTCTCATTGGCCTCCTCAACCGACTTGGCCACCTCCGGATCGAGCCGGTTGGAATCGGCCAGCCGCTCCTCCTCAGGGATGGCCGGCCGGTCGGCGCCGTGGTCCACTCGGGCGGCATCGACTTCGACTTCCCTGGTGGTAGATGGTGCGGTATGGGGTTGTGCCATTCGCATGACTCCTTCTGGCTTGGCCGGGCACCTCGAGGGTCCCCGAGGGCCCTGTTGACTGACAGATACCCGCCCGGTGGGGTAGGGAATCCCCGACTACCCAGGAGGGCCAATGAGTGAGGAGGTATCCAACCTGCCCCCCAACTCCGACTCGGACCATCCGGTGGTGTCCCGGGTGCTCGGCCTTCGTCGGTGGGCCGTGGTCGGCTGCTCCCCCGATCCGGGCCGGGACAGCCACGAGGTGGCCCGCTTCCTCCTTGACCAGGGCTACGACGTGGTACCGGTGAATCCCTCGGTCCAGGAGGTCCTGGGCCGCCGGTGCTATCCATCGGTAGCCGCCATCC
>Ga0307374_10009284_pt1 | contig 14512 bp, 9 predicted proteins | sample OX3MG_FD_202532 | JGI IMG/M metagenome (GOLD analysis project Ga0307374, IMG submission 202532) | Soil microbial communities from Risofladan, Vaasa, Finland - OX-3 | ecosystem: Environmental > Terrestrial > Soil > Coastal area > Acid sulfate soil | place: Finland: Risofladan, Vaasa | collected... | reverse complement strand
GCCGGAAATAGCAATTGGTGTCGAAAAATCTGAGGAGCCCGTTGATGTGGATTCCGGTAAGCTTTCCGGCCAGGTGTGAAACGGGATCGTACCAGCGGATCAGGCCGTCCGTGACCACGTCCAGGCCCGCCTCAAGCTGCGCGGCGAGCGCCAGTTCGGTCATGCGGTCTTGCGCGGCGCGAAGGTCGGCGTCGGTTTTTTCTCCCTTTTCCCGCTGGGCAATCGTGCGGCGGAGCAGTTGTCCTTCGGGAGTGTCTCCGATGCGCGGATAACTGCTGTGGTTTGCAAGCTTCAGTTCCATTCAGGTATTTTCCTCTTTAAATTGGTGTCGTTCGGCGAAAAGCAAACCTTCCTCAGCCGGTCGAAAGGCCCCTCAGTGTTCTGCTGAATTGATGACCGATCACTGCCCCACGAACTCCGCCTTGACGGCCTGAGGGATGATCCCGGCCTGGAAGCCGCGGTCGAGCAAGGTTTGCACGGCCCGGCGCCCCTGTTCACCGTAATCGAGCGTCCATTGGTTTACATACATGGAAACGAAGTGTTCCGCCGTTGCCGGTTCAAGTCCCCGCGCAAAGTGCAACGCGTATTCCAGAGCTTCCTCGCGGTGGTCGAGCCCGTAGGCGATACTGGCGTGAAGCAGTTCATCGGCCCGGCGAATGGTTTCCGGGTCCAGCGCCCGGCGGATGACGTTGCCTCCCAGCGGCAGCGGCAATCCGGTTTCGTTTCGCCACCAGACTCCCAGATCGGCCATCTTCGCAAGTCCGTAACTTCCGTAAGTCAGCTGGCCCTCGTGGATGACGACTCCGGCGTCCGCGTCGCCTTTGATCACCGTGTCCAGAATCTCGTCAAAGCGCACTTCCACGGTCTCAATGTCAGGCTCGTACAGGCAGAGCGCCAGGTAGGCGGTGGTTTTCTTTCCGGGTATGGCGACTCGCTTCCCTTTGAGTTCCTCACCTTGCAGGGAAGAGCGCGTGACCACAATGGGGCCGTAGCCGTCTCCGAAGCTTGCGCCGGAAGACATCAGGATGTAACGGTCCGCCAGTTCCGCATAGGCATGAAACGAAACGGCCGTGATGTCGTACACTTCCTCCAGCGCTTTTTGGTTCAGCGTTTCAATATCATCGAGCACGTGCATAAAGGCCAGATTCCCGGTGGGAATTTTCTTTGTGGCCAGCGCATAAAACATGAAGGCGTCATCGGAGTCGGGACTGTGCGCCAGGCGGAGTTGGACCAACTCCGGCGGCGTCCTGGGTTCCTGTTCAGCAGATATTGGAAGCATCGTATCTCTTAAGCCAGTTTGATATGAATTGAAAACGGCCATTCTATCACAATCATGGACTGCATCTCAATCGCGTGTTGAACATCGCGTGTCACATAAGGGTGACGACAACCTGCTTGTGGGTGACGTCAAGCTGCGTGTAGGTGATGTCAAGCCGCGTGTGTAAAACGTCGGAGGGTGAGATTTTTCCATTGCGACTTCGCGTTCATCGCGTTGAAGATAGCGTCGATGATGCGATCGGCGCTGGCCACGTTGACGAAGCAGACGCTGGGCCGGGTGCGACGCCACACTTCGACGAAGCAGCGCTCGATCACATGGGTTGTGCGCAACTTGCGCCACAGGTGTCGGGGGAATCTGAAGAACGTGAATTGTTCGGCCAAGTCGCGCTCCAGCCGCAGGTGCCGGTCCCGCAGCCGCGCCGATTCTTCTTACAGCGTCCGCTTCCATACCCTCCCCGTCAGACCATCCTTATCCGCATCCGCCTAAAGTTCTCCTTTACCTATTCCGCATCATGTTGAAATCACTAAGTTTATTGGCTTATTATTCCCACCGGGCTGTAAACATCCTTCTTCTGAGGATTGGGTCTTTGCTGGCAGGCCAATGCAACTGATACCCACCCCTTTTACACACTCAAATTAGCGTTTCCTAATTCTTGGCGTTCCTGTTGCCTTTTTAACGCCCTCATGTTAAAGTACTTAGCTGACGAAAATGAGATGGAAGTCTGGTCATCAAGGGAACGCTTCAGATGGCCTTTGAAGGCGATTCCTCATTCGATAATGAATGGGAAAATGCACGAATCCATTTGTCGCCTCTTTGCATCTAATTGAGTAAGCGCCAGACCGGAAGAGGTTTGGGCGAATTTTTTGGACTAGGGTACTGACCTTCTGATCTATCATACTCCACCACCTCTATAGAGCGTTTATTGGCAGCCCGGAGTTGGAGTTTCGCTGGGGCGGGATGGCTTGCTGGCGGTTGCTGGGGTACGTCACCCTGAGAGGAAGAAGATATTATGTTGGATGTTAAGTTGAATTTCCGTGATCCGAGCCACGCCGATGTCGTGGATGACGAGGAGCGCGACCTTCTTTCGGAGGAGAGTCCCGACTTGCCGCTGCAGGAAGAGGCTGAGTGGGAAGAATCTGAAGAAGACAAGGAAATTGACCTGAGCCCGGGGCCGATCGAGGGTTCAATCGATCCGGTCCGGACATACCTGCGGGATATGGGAAGGGTACCGCTTTTGAACCGGAAGGGCGAGGTGCGTCTCGCCCAGCGCATTGAGCGGGGTCAGATGTTGGTTCGACGCGCGACATCGCGTTCGCCGCTTGTGCTGAAGGACCTCCTGGCCACCGGCAAAGCTCTGCGCGCAGGCAAACGCTCGATCATTGAAATCGTAAAGTTTGATGTCGAGGAACTGGCGGAGGCAAAACAGATTGCAGCGAAGACCCGCAAAGCATTGGAGGCGTTTGACCAGCTGGGAAAACTCTACCGGCTGGCCGTGAGACAGGCTGCCGCCCTGCAACGCGTTTCAAAATCCGGGAAACGCACCCAGCTGCATGCCAGGTATCGTCTGGCCCGGACGCGCGTCCGGATGTCGAAGCTGGTCCAGGCACTCGATCTCAACCCGCATGAAAGCAGCCGCCTGACGGACGAAGTTTGCAGTACCGGCCAGCGCATGCAGGAATTGCGGAAACAGATCGACGCTCTCAAGGCGCGAGCCGAGGCCAGCGGCCGAACGCCCGTGGGGGTTCGGAGTGAACTGAGGTTGCATCAACAGCGATTGAAAGCCCTCGAGTCGGATTCCGGCGTAAAAGTGCATGAGATGAAACGCACAACGGAGAATATCCAGCGGGCGCTCGCTCAATCCGAACAGGCCAGGAAAGAACTGACAGAGGCGAACCTTCGCCTTGTGGTTTCCATCGCCAAGAAATACGTCAAACGGGGGTTGCACCTCCTTGACCTGATCCAGGAAGGGAATCTTGGACTGATGAAAGCGGTGGAGAAGTTTGACTGGCGCCGTGGATACAAGTTCTCGACTTACGCCACGTGGTGGATCCGGCAGGCTATTACTCGTGGAATTGCGGACAAAGCCCGCACCATCCGTGTTCCCGTGCATGCGAACGACACGATCAATAAGCTGGCCCGCGCAAGAGGAGAACTGACCCGTGAACTGGGCCGCGAGCCCACCACCGGCGAGACGGCCAAGAGAGCGGGGATATCGGTTGTCAAAGCGCGCCAGGTGATGAAAGTTGCCCAGCAGCCGCTGTCCCTGCATACACCGATCGGTGACGATGGCGAGTCGCAACTGAGCGACTTTCTGGAGGACAAGCACACTCCATCTCCGTCCGATGCGGCCATCGGCGTTAACCTGAAGGAGCAGACCGCCTCAATGCTGAAGACGCTTACGCCGCGCGAGGAGCAGGTCCTGAAGCTGCGCTTCGGTCTGGACGATGATCATGCACGGACTCTTGAGGAGGTTGGCAACAGCCTCTCTCTGACCCGTGAGCGCATCCGCCAGATCGAAGGGAAGGCCCTGCGCAGCTTGCGCGCCCCGTGGCGTGGCGGAAGGCTCCGCTCCTTCCTTTCGGACAACTGACATTTAACCCTGATGCCGCTGCACACCGGAATCCCAACGTGATTCCCACTGCAGCGGCAAGCAGGGCCAATCGATCCCGCCTCTTCGAATTGCCATTCAGATGGCCCGGCAGACAAACTCAGACGCAAGCCGATCCGCCTCAATTCAATGTGATAAAGCGTTTGTTAATCGCCGAGCTTTGTGACGAAATACCGTCTGGCTGGCGGTATCTTGTCATATTTGCATAGTCAATTACCCCACATTGAAATCCAGCTTAACAAGCTAAAGGGTTTAGCAGCGCATCATGTGGAACCTTGATTGCACATATGCGAAACATCTAAGCACATAGGAGTGTTCGCCTATGAAACCTGGAAGCAGTGTCCTATTGGTGTCTGGGGGTGGAGGAACTCATCTGGCGCTCAGGAAGGTGCTTGATGAGGCAGGAATGCATGTGTGCCTGGCGGGGAGTTGCGCTGAGGTGCAGACTGCCCTGAAGGCTTTCAAGGCTCCTGCAGTGGTGTTTTCTGACGCGGCCCTGCCTGACGGAACGTGGTTGGATGTTCTGTCTTTGGCCAGGCAGACCCGGCGGCGGGTGCCTGTTATCGTCGTTTCCCGTGTGGTGGATATCAATCTCTATATCAGTGTTCTTGAGAACGGGGCCTCCGATTTCATCGTTCCACCCTTCTACCAGCAAGATATTTCGCACGTGCTCAGGTGCGCGGTGCAAATGGGTTCGGTAGCACAAACACTGGAGGCCGCCTGAAGTTGTTTTTGCTCATTTCCACGACGCTGACCGTTGCACCGGCACTGGGGTTATCCCCTGAGCTGCGACAAACACTTAACAGGCTGCTGAAAAAGCCCATCCGTCATGCTGAGCGAAGCGAAGCATCTGCTGTATCTTCTGGAAAACAAACAAAGCAGATCCTTCGCTTCGCTCAGGATGACGCCGCGCGAGGGTTTTTTCAGCAACCTGTTAAGGCGCAGTATGCCGATTGCTGGAGTTGCATTGGAGATGTCGATCCCGAAGCACAGCGAAGCGCAGATCATTGAGCCGTTGAAGCAAGGGGACGCCGGGCGAACGGCAGGCTTGCGAGCAATGGAGATTGCCATGTCGAGTTACCGTTGCCGATCGCATCGTCCGGCAAGCAAGGCTTTCGCGTGCTCAAATCTTAATAAAGATTCGTTTTTTGTAGAGCCAGTAGCAAACGTACCAGAGCATGAACCAGACGGCGATGCTGGTCGCGATTTCTCCCGTGAGCTGGCCGGCCCAGGCAAACGCCCCCATGGTGAACGGCTGGGCGATTCTGTGGAACCACTCTGCCCCGTAGCTGTTCGTCATCAGGTAAATGAAGATTGAATTCATTCCCACGATGTCGAAGAAGATCGCCCACTTCTTAAAGCCTTTCACGTCGATCATCCAGTAACAGAATGCCAGGGCCAGCAGGCAAAACCCGCCGCTGACGATCACGAAGGAAGCGGTGCAGATCCGCTTGATGATGGGGTCGATGGGATTCAGGGAGAATCCAACGATGACCCCGATGATGCCGGGGATGACCAGCGTCTTAATCTTTTTCATGGGCTCCCGGCTGCTCTTCAGAACTTGTCCGGCCAGCACTCCCCACATGGTGTGCGCCGTGGTTGGAATCGCGTTGAACGCGACCCAGTGCCCGGAGGAAAGCGCGGGCATGATCGCCAGGTCCACCCAGGATCCGAAATTGTGGTCCGGCACGAAGGGCTGGTTGAAGCCTGGAACCGCCCACGTTCGATACAATATTTCGGTGAGGATCAGCAGCAGGAAAGTAAAACCAATCTGCACTTTGCCCGACTTGCGCATCATCAGGAAAGCAACCAGGTAGGTAAAGGAGAGTTGGGCCAGCACGTCCCAAAGCTGAAACGTCAGGTGTCCCGGGCCGATGCAATAGAGCGCCCAGCCAAAGAACAGGAGCCATCCGGACCGGATGAGGACATGATGAAAGGTCTTTTCCCAGGAATCTCCCCGCGCCCATCGCTTGCCGATGGAAAATGGCATGGCCACTCCAACGATAAACATGAAGAAGGGCTGGACCAGGTCCCAGCAGTGGAGACCGTTCCAGGGGTGGTGATCCAACTGCCAGCCAATAAGTCCGAGCACTGTGCCATGCAGGGCTGGACTCCGGAGCAGTTCATAGAGCCCGGTTGATTCCCCGACAAGCATAAACATCGTCAGGCCGCGAAAAAAATCGAGTGATTCAAGCCGGCCCTCGATCACCGGAGTTCGTCCCGAATTCTTATCCACGTCTACCCTCCTCTTCAGTCCGTATTGCCTGAACTTATATCCTTGATTACGCGGTGCACTCATGGAACCTTGACGAAATCCGCGCCTGATCGCTGCTCAAGCAGCGGGATCGCGCAGGGAGTGGCTTCCGCTGTCTTTTCTTGCTGCGAGCATTTCAGCGGTTCGGATCCAACCTTCTCAAGACCGCACGAAACAGCCGGCCGGTCAGTTCTTCGCGGTTGGATATTTCGCAAAATTTAATCTGCGTCACCCTGGAGCATAAGCTTGCCTTAACTTACGGCTGACTTCAACACTTATTTACGGATAGGCGCTTAATTATTTCGATTGGCCGTAACGGCCGATTGTGCCAGAAAAGCATTACCCTGCCAGCGCCCGCTTTCCAAGGTGATCAGGGGGGCCGATTCAATCTGAGCCGCAAAATGCGCGCTGACGGAGGACATTTCTAAAGAGCTTTGGCAGGAAAAAAACACGTGTTGACATGGAAATGTTTGCAATAATGGAAGAGCGTCCAGTCCCGTTTTAGGACCCTTGTCGTAGGATTCTGCCATTTTGTGGCAGGATATTTTGAGCCAATAGCGTTTGAGCCTGCGTCTATGCGGCTTTGGACGACATTTTGAAAGTGTCCAACTATCCTGTTTGGTTCCGGCTATGCCGGGTTAGGGGCTTGGTCGCTGCGACCTGGTGATAAAGGGAGGCACGTTGCATGACAGCCAATCGAAAGAGCCCAAGAATCCATCGTCGCCATTTCCTTCAAGCCGCGGCAGCAACTACGGTTAGCCTTGGACTTTCCTCACCCTTCTCCGCCCAGGTCTGCGCCCCCAAAGCCGGCACGGTCCGCGACAAGCTATGGATATTTAGCAACCCCAGGAATGCCGATTATGGTCTTCTCCGCAAGCGCTCGGTGATGTCGCCCTTCGAGGCTGCGGTTTACATGGGGATTCCGAATATTTTCATGGTCCAGCAGTATCCGAGAAAAGGTGAAGAGTCATGGTATCAACCCTGGGAGCCGCCGTTCGAACAATATGCCTTACCCTTGACCTTATTGAAGCGAGTGGCCTGGTCCTTGGTGGGCGCCTCGGGTGCCACGAAAGACTCCGAGAGGAAGGCAGTCCTGGCCATGGCGTACAAGACTCCCAATGTCGTCGGGGTTTACCTGGATGATTTTTTCCATGACAAGCCGGGCGGGGCTGTAGCGAGCCTAAGCCCTGGCCAACTTAATGATATCCAGCAGCAGATCAAGAAGCCTGCTAAGAAGATGGACATGTATGTCACCTTTTACGCCCATCAGTTGAACCTTCCTCACGCCTCCGATTATCTGAAGTTCGTTGATGTGATCACTCTTTGGACTTGGAAGACCGAAGAGTTGGCAGACCTGGATTCGCATCTTACAAAGCTGGAAGAGCTAGCGCCAAGATCCCGGAAAATGTTGGGGGTGTATACGGTCGCCCTCGACGAAAAACATACTCCAGCGTGGACGGGCATGCCCATCCTGCTCATGCAAAAGCAGTGCGAGCAGGCCTTGGGGTGGCTTCGCAGCGGCCGGATCGAGGGGATCATTATCTACGGCGGTACAACGGTGGATCTGGGCTTTGCGGCTGTGGACTGGACTCGTCAGTGGATTCAGAAGGTCGCCGATATCAGACTGTCATAGTGTGCTCTCAGGCGACACCACCCGGTACTGCGCGAAGCAGAAATATGTAGAAGCATTGCCGGGGTGGCGAAGCATCATCAGAAGAACTTACTCCACACGTGAGCGCCGCGAGAGAAAAGTTCTTGTGCACCAGCACGAGTAATGTTATTTGTGGCATTCCTTGAGCAAGACAAGTGCCTCCTTCACGATTCTCTCCCCTCCTCCTGGTGCGAACACCGCACTCGTTGGCTCATATCCCCCCTGCCCAAAAGCCTCCTTCGTCGGTATGTAGCCGATATCCTGGTTGGCGAGTTCCAGAATGTATGTATGGGGGAAAGGTGAGCTCTCGATGATTTGCTTCCCAAGTTCCACGAATAACTCACCTGGAACCCCAACGAACGCCAGCGGGCCAAGGGTCAGGACTTGCACTTCGGCACTAATGGTCGACTGCTTGCTGTCACGAATTTTTATCACCTTCGTCGCCCATACACGGTCGAGCGTAAAATCAACGTCAGGCGGTGGCGGGACCGAAAGAATTTTCTCAGCTTTTTTAATGTCGCCGTCAGTTATATTTTGATAAGGAAGCGCCAGTTCCGATGACTTGGCCCGAATTTGATCTGAATCTACCGGGTGCAAATGGGTGTACGCCTTGAGCACATCTGCTCCCAGAACCTCTCCAAGCCGTTTGGCCGTACCAAATCCCCGTTGGGGACCCGGCTGATCGAAATTCCAATGGTTGATGTTTCCCGCAGCGCCTATGGTGAAGATCGACGTCATATCTGGCCCTTCGAAAACAGAAAGCAGTCTTTCCAGATAATAGGAGTAGTCTGCGGAAATCAAATCGCCTCCCACTGTATCCTGATGCATCGAGTAGTTAACCCAGGTTAGGATCCGGCGCCCTTGCGGAGTTGTCGCTGTCAGGACCGGGAGGCGGGGATCGATCGGTCCGACAGGCCTTACAATATTGGGATTAAGAAAGCCTGGGTTGGTAACTACTTTTCCGTCTTTCATTAGATAGCGCCGGTTATGGGGCAGGGAAGGTTCTTCTTCCACTGCTTCACGGAGCGTTGCCGGTTGCTTGTTATGCTCGGCCATCTCAACGCTGTCGGCAATCCAATGTCCGAGCTTCTGCACGTACTCCGGCACCATCTGTGGGCCGGTATGAGAATGCGTGGCAGTAATCAGAACGTGGTCAGGCGGAATCCCAAACATCTTCTGAATTCGTTGGCGCGCATTCTCGACCGCCGCACGAGGCAGTTCCACAAGGTCACATGCCACCAATACAATCTGATCGTGACCGTTGTCCAAAACGAGCGCCTTGGCATGAAGATCATCGTGGATTCCCACGGGCATCCGTGGGTAGTAGTAGCCAGCGAGGGGCACATCTAGAAATGGATTGATGACCGTAATACCGATGCCGACCTTTAGGCCTTGCCCTGCATCCTTACCGGCCCAGCTCGTCAATGGAAGAAAAATGAAACTCATGCTGAACAACACAACGAGAACCCATCCTCTCATAATTACCGCTTCTCCTAATCTGACCGGCCGGCATCCGGGCGAGATCCTACCCATGCCTCGGCGGTCTACCTCATTGGAACCTATCCTTTATGTGTATGCAGGCACATCCTCTGGGTGGGTTGGCTCGGTTCCGGGCACGGGATGTCCTTTTCCAGATCTTTATTTATAAGCATTGCAGGTATATCCCGTATTCGTACTCTTATGCAGCACCCATTCTCTTTCATTACTGAAGCCTGCGTCAAGCAATCCGGATTTGTTCATGATTGCTGAGCATTACGCTTTCTCTGGCAGGACCATTCCGAGGTCCGTCCCCACAAAATCATTTGCTGCTACCTCTACTTCCGGAAGGTACTGTGTATCCCCACGGCGAGATCTCTGCAATAGCTCGGCGAACATCTTTTCGAATTTTTCCAAGTTCTCATGAGCGCGGGTCTCATAGACCATGAATCGTATCAGGCTGGCCCGATATCTGGTGTCTTCCAGTTCGCGCAGAGCCGAGGCGTGTTCCTTGATGCTTGTGCGGAGCTGCTCTACCGCTTGCCCGAATTCCCCGAGCGCCACCTGGTCCCGCTTGTCTCGGAACTGATCATATGTGGTGTTGCATTTCAGCACTGCGAAGGCTGCCCCTATGAACGCCTGCAATCGATGGACCTCGGAGAGATAGCCTGCAATAAGCGCAGCTTTCCTGGGGTCCTCGGTCCGATCATGGATTTGTTGAAGTGTCTGTGCAGCATTCTGCAGATCCCCTATGGCGCGGCCGAAACTACTCTCACGGGAAGCAGCCAGACCAACCGATGCGGCGGCGCGCCCGAATGTGGACCGGGAGCTCCGATTATAGAAGCCATCGATCAAACCAGTGTAGGTTGCGTACGCGCTTCCATAGAGGCTGAGCGCTCCGTTGACCTGATGATCATCCTGTTCATATAGCCAGCGGCCAAAGCGCTCGTGAGTTTGAGCAAGGCTTAGGTTCTGATTCCACGAGTACTGGGCAAAGTTGATATAACCCTGAATGAACAACGGGTCATGAATCGAGTAGGAAAGCGTTCCGCTTGCCGCCCGGTTTCTTGCCTCCTTCAGAAGATCATAGAGGGCGATGTTCTCGGTCTGGAGACTGGCGCCAAGCGGTTTCAAGGTGTCCCAGCCAGCCGAAGGGCATGCCCACGCCTCAAGGTTGGATTTAGGCCGGAAGAAGGCCTTCCCAAATGAATCGTGCGCATATAGGCTGTCACCGCCCTGGGGGGCGCCATAATACCACCAGCATAGCGTGATCACGTCTTCGATGCCCTCAGCCTTGAATCGAGCTTCAAGATCCTTATTGATTAATCCCAAGCGATGAAGCATGTCGTGCCACACAAGAACCCGGGTCATCCCCTTTTCTTTAAGCCGTCGTACAATTTTAATCAGATGATCCACGTAGAAGTCGTTGACGCCATTCCAGGCAACTTTGCAATCCGGGCACTGGCACACATGCCGGGTTTCATCCATTCCCACATGAAAGGTCGTGATGCCGTAAGGCCGGGCGTACCGATCAATGATTTCGTCGTACAGGTCGAATAACACTTCGTAAGTCTTGGGGCACGTTGTGCAAAACCCGTAGCCGATCGGATGACAATCGCTGTCCTTCATCGAAATCTCCGGCATCAGCCGGGGTATCAGAGTATTGTGGCTAAGCGAAGTGAAATAAGGACTTATCTCTACTCCCCGGTCTTTGCCGTACGAGACCACTTGCCCGAAGAAATCCTCCTGATAAATGGGTGGAAGCTCGTTCAACTCGATGCGGCGCCCATCTTTGTATGAATAGTAATTTGCCTTGAGGGGGCTCTTGAACTGGGGGTACTTTTGAGAGGGAAACAGAAAGAACTCTACGTCAAGGCCCAGTGAAGGGGGACGCTGCCAGCAGTTGTAAAGGCCGACATTAATGGCATTGATCTTCAGCCGGGTTGCCAGATCAATGAAATCCTTCCAGTCCTGGAGACTCATCCCGGCCACGCCCTCAACTTCAGCGAAGATCCCTCGCCACTGGAATTCCGGCCAGTCCCGGATTTCGACCTCCGTCAGCTGCGGGTCCTTCCACCCCAGGAGGAGTTGATTGAAGCTTGCAGCTGCATTGGCAAGACCTATCCCTTTCCCCTCCAGCACTGCCGCTTGCGGCGTCACCCGCAGGCGGTAACCCCCTTCTGTTTCCGCTTCCTTTCCTGACGCCCCGGACTCAAAGGGTGACACTCGAATCTGAAAGCCGCCGGCGCCGATGGACGGGGATACCGGGACGACGTGACCTGTCCTCCGTTCCAGCTCTGCGGCAATCATTTGTCCCGCTCTCCGGCCTGCGCTACCTGTTGATTCAGCGACACTGATCGAAACCCGAAGTTTTCCGGCCTGACTGAGAGGGATCTTGCGGGTGCCAAATTCAGCAGATTGAGGGCAGGGGAATATGGCCGGCTCACCCGATGGCAGCCCATCATTTGAAAAAGCCATGGCCTTACCTCGAAGCGCAACAGCAGCGCCTCCAAGCCCGAAGGCGTTTTTTACCATCCAAGCCCGTCGACTCATCTTGTTCAATTTAGACCTCCCGACTGCAGGAATTTTCCGCCATTTCAGAGCCCAGTGATGGCGCTGGAACCAGTAGTCTTACAATTGCGGATATGGGCTTCGCGAAGCGCCCGAACGCGAAACCATAACCTTGTGATCACCAGACCGGGTGCCTACCACCGCAAGTCCCGCTAAAGTCCAGAACTAACCAGCCCTTCGTTGTTCAGGCATGCGCACCCCTTTGGGAGTTGCCGGAACTGCGCATGCCGTCCGCTACGCTCGAAGCGAATGTTAAGCGATGGTTGCTCAAATCCCGCGGAACGGAGTGCTAGAACTCGATGGATAGCCGCATGTTGATTTCGCGCTCTCCTCCTGTTTCGACCAATCCGGAACCTGTAGTTTGCCCCCCTAATTCCGTGAACACTCTGCCGACCTGCGAAGGTACTGAGATATTCCTGTAAGGGAACTGGTAGGTAGGAGTGTTAAATAGATCCATGAGGTACGCCTGATACTGGAGCTTAAAGCGCTCCGTAATTGAAAATGTCTTCGTTAGGGATAGATTTTGGACATTAATCCCTGGTCCTTCCAGGATATTGACCCCGCTGTTGCCAAACCCGCCTGGCGCGGGGATGCCAAATGCTGAAGCGTCAAACCAGTGATCGGGGATCTTGGCTCCGCCCGACAGATTCCCATTGCCAACTCGGTCCGGAATCCCACCAAACGTGTTGGTGTTCGAAGGATCTGCGCCCGAATAAGCAGGCGTGAAGAATTGCCCGCTCTGGAACGTGCTGAGCCAAGAAGCATGCCAGCCACCCAATATCGCATTAACTGCGCCGGGTACGTTATTCAGGTATGCCCTGCCGGTTCCAAAAGGCAGATCATAATTGAACATGATCACGGCCCGGTGACGTGCGGTGTAAGCGTCGTGGTTCCATAAACCGAGATTGTAAGGGTTCTCTAAATTCCCGAAGTTATTCATGCTGTTCGCATAAGTGTAATTGACCATGAAGCTAAAGCTTCCTATCTCTTTCCTGGCCTCAATGTTCAAGGAATCGTAATTTGCTTCTCCGTTTGAATAGGTGTTTGAGGCTCCCACAAACTGCGGGAAGGGCCTGAGGCTTTGTGAAAACGGAGTCAGGCTGGGTTCGGGGATGTTGATTTGAGGCACCGTGTAGTTGAGCCCGCGGCTCCTCGACCCCACATAGGACAACCGTACACCCACCGTCTTGATCTGGTGTTCGGCGCTGATGTTGAACTCGTTGATTACGCCATTGTCAGAATTGATTGGGTAGCCCGCAACGCTTTGGGAAGGAATAACGGCACTTCCGCCTGTTGGAAATGGATCTGGAAAGGAAAACAGCGGAGATCCATCACTGAGGCTATTAATGTAGGTTTCTGCTAACTGAAAGGGCCCCACGCCTTGAAGCCGCGCATAGTCGCCCAAAGTCTCGGTGTACGTCCCATATCCACCCCGGATGACCGTGCGATCTGTAAGACGATAAGCAACTCCAAGGCGGAACCGGAAATTATCTTTCGCCGGATTGGGCGCTACCTGGCCGGCCACAACATTGATGCCACCGGGATAAAGGGGACTGACTTTGCTCAGCGCATTTGCCGGAACAACGACATCGCCCGTCGTGGGATCCCACCGATACATTAAGCCGTCCGCGTAGGTCGACGGTCCGAAATAATCCCAGCGCAGGCCGTAGTTCAGCGTCAGCTTTGGAGTCATCTTAAACGCATCTTCCACGTAGTAACCCATTTCGTAGTAGCGACTGGTCCGCCCGACAAGGGGATTCAAGCGAGAACTTGTTCGAGGCAAGCCAAGGAGGAAATCCGCATAGGCATTCCCGGTAAAGCTGCCGTCGAAGGTAAAGTTTCCGTAACTCCCTGTGGGTACCTGGCTATTGAAATTGCGGAACGTTTTGACTTCGCCTCCGAATTGGAGCACGTGGCGGCCCATCGAATGCGTGACATCATCGGTAAATTGATGGATGTTTTCATTGGTGATGACTCCCCCGGGCTGCTGGAATAAATTACTCACCCCGGTAATTGACATCTCAGGGAAGCCCATCGCCTTGAGGCCCTGCGGATTGACGCCCTCAAGGCCGATCGCCGCCACCGCCTGATCTCCCGTCGTAGGAGTCACACCATCGGTTGTAATGCCGTCCTGGATGTTGTTGTGGTTCCATCCCCAACGGAAGTTGTTTACCCAAGTCGGTGAGAAAGTATACGTATCAGAGACAACCACCGAGAAGTTATACCGATTTCTCGTCCATGTCCCCACCTGGGGAAAGCTGCCAGCAAGAACATAGGGAGTGGTGCGGTCCTCGTATCTGCCGAAAATGGAATGCTTCGGGGAAAAGTTGTGGTCAACCCGTCCGGTCCAATAATCTCCCCTGTAAAGGTCTGAAGGGTGAGGGAATGAATATCCAAAATTATTCGCCGTGATACCCGGGGCGCCTTGATTGGCCTGAGGAATATAGAGTTGCTGAACTTTTCCCGAAGTCGCATTAATCCGATCGGACGGGATGATGTTGCCCGAAAATGGTGAGCCAGTGGTCGGGTCAATGATTTGAATCGGCTTGGCCAGCGTCAGCAACTGCGAGAAATCCCCGCCTCGCTCTGCAAGAGAGGGAACATTCTCGTTATAGAAGCTGGAAGCGGGGATTCGATCAAAGTAATATGCGGCATAGAAGAACGTTCGGTCCT
>Ga0307374_10009283_pt1 | contig 14514 bp, 9 predicted proteins | sample OX3MG_FD_202532 | JGI IMG/M metagenome (GOLD analysis project Ga0307374, IMG submission 202532) | Soil microbial communities from Risofladan, Vaasa, Finland - OX-3 | ecosystem: Environmental > Terrestrial > Soil > Coastal area > Acid sulfate soil | place: Finland: Risofladan, Vaasa | collected... | reverse complement strand
GTCGGCCGAGCGACTAGTATTTTCAGGCTGCGGGGCAACTCGCCGCGGGCTGTAGCGCAGCTTGGTAGCGCGCTTCGTTCGGGACGAAGAGGTCCCGGGTTCAAATCCCGGCAGCCCGACCACCAAGCAGTTGTACGGTGAATGAAATTAGGCCCCCATCGTCTAGCGGCCTAGGACACCACCCTTTCAAGGTGGCGGCACGGGTTCGAATCCCGTTGGGGGTGCCAAGGGTTTTCGCTCAAACCCCAGTATTCACAAGGGGTTTCACGCTACTCCTGGTGACCACGAGTGACCTTGAACAACCGCAATTGACCCGTGTTTAGTGCCCGTGGAGTGCCCGTGGAGTGCCCGCGTAAATTGACACTTCGGGGTCAGCTCGAATGCAGTGGATGGAATGATTGGAACCAGTTGAGTTCGGCAGCAAGATGACATGGGATGGGTATTAATCCGATGTAGCGAGAACCCGTTCGATAACTGAGGCACGGTATCTCAAGCGCCCTGACGCACATCGTGGCCGTTGGTCCTTGACTTGCCGCCTCGGGCGCTGGAGGCGGGCCCTCCGAGGTGGTGGCGAGGACTTGGGTCGTCAGCCCAGGGCTGTTCGGAAGGCTCCCCTGAACGTCAGGTCGTTGGCGTTCTTCAACCCCATCGCGTTCCCGAGGACCCGGTAGAAGGCCGGGTGGGACCCGGCCTTACGCACCGTTCCAAGACCCGTGACTGACTGGCAACCGGTGGGGTTCACGACGATTAAATCGGCGCCCGGCCCCTTCTGTCCCTGCACCCAAAAGACCAGGTGGTACGAAATGGCGAACCCGGAGGGGCACGGCTGGGTGTACGGCGGCGCGTCAGGCAGCGCACAGGCGGACGTGGCAACTGCTCGGGCGGCCGCGGCATTCGTCACCGTCACCACGGCGGGGAACGTGAAGTGGAACTGGTTGCCCGGTGCGTGACGGGTGACTATCAGGCGGTCGACCCGCGGGATGACTTGGCAGAGGTAGGCAACTTGGTTCGACGGTGCGGTTGAAGTGGTCGTTGGAGCAACCGACGGCGAATTGCCGCACGCTGCCAACCCCAGGCCGGTGACCAGCGCCATCGGAACTACAGCACAGCGTCTGAACCACTTCATCGGATTCCCATTGTCATCACAAGCCTCTGTCTCTTGCTTACGTACTGTCCGTCCGGTTGCTGCATTTACCAGCACCTCTGGGGAGCCCTCCGATAACCCAAGTACGACAGAAACTTGGGAATCATTTGGCGAGATCAAGACCCGAATTAAACCCATCTATCTCACCTTGCTGCCGAACTCAGAATGAGTTGAATCTCAGCATTCTCGATCGCCTCACCTCGGGCGGTCCCCAGACAGGACTGCATGACCCACTTGTGGGCCTGTTCAGAGAGCCAACTGATGCGTCCAAGACCCCAACGACCGACTCACTGGTTGGGGCTATACTATAGCCCGTGCCAGAGCAGCCGAATCCGTACACCCCTGGAGCGGGTGATCGCCCGCGCGCGTTTGTCGGACGCGATCAGCAACTTGCCCTGGCCGAGACTATCCGAACTCAACTCGAGGCTGGCTATAGCGCCAACTGCCTCCTCTTCATTGGTCTGCGCGGCGTCGGCAAGACCGTGCTACTGAAGGAGATCCGCGACCGGTTCGCTGCCAACGAGTGGCTTGCGGTCTACGTCCAGATCCGCCCATCGATCAGCGTCCAAAGGGCCTTCGCGGATGTGGCAATTCGATCGGCTGAGCACCTGAAATCGGGCTCCCGGCTACGCCGCTCGCTGAAGAAGATGGCCGAGCAAGGCGGTGGCCTACAGGTGATGGGGCAGGGCCTCTCGATCGGAGGCACCTCTGTGCCCGACAGTTACACGGATCTGCGCGATGTACTGAGAACGCTGTGCATAGCCGCTCAGAAGGACGGCAAGGGTGTGGCACTCATCGTCGATGAGCTCCAGTCGCTCAAGTCGAAGCTGCTCAGCGAGTTGGTCCACCTGGTCTTCGAGCTGCGTGACGACTTGCCACTGGCCTTCATCGGTGGTGGGTTGACGTACTTGCCCGCGAAGATCTCACGAGCAACCACGTCGACGGAGCGATTGCGCTACGAACCCACCGACTTTCTCTCGGCGGGCGACGCACGTAGGGCTGTAAGCGAGCCGGCGTCGGAGAGAAATGTCAACTGGGAGAAGGCGGCGACAGATGAGGTCGTACGCCTGGCCGAGGGGTACCCCTACTTCCTCCAGCTCTACGCCTTCGAGACGTGGGAGGTCGCACGGCGGCGAGGGACCTTCTCGAAGATCACCACCAGGGACGTCGCATCGGCAATTCCCGAAGTGGAGCGCCAGCTCAATGTCGGGCTGTACGGTTCGCGATTCGGTAAACTTGGGCCACTCCAACGGGAGTACGTGTTCGCCATGGCGAGCCTGATGACCGCTGATCCGTCGAAGCCGCGCGAGCGCGTCCGCTCCAGCGATATAGCCCAGGTATTGGGAAAGACACCCCAGGACTGCTCACCAGTTCGCGATGGTCTCATCCAGTCCGGGCTGATTCATTCACCCGCTCACGGTGATTTAGAGTTCTCCGTACCTGGTTTCCTCGCGTACGTCGACCGTCGCCGTGAGGACAAGTAGTTCGGGTCCGAAAACGTCGATTGGCTTGGGGCGCACTCTCTCACCAGCCGGTCTTTGCACGCCGGGCGCTATTTACCGCGCCATCACCAATGGAGTTTGCCGTCACCGAATTACTGGCGCAGCCAGCGACCCAGATCTCGGATCCGGTAGCCACGAAGACATCGGGCTCGGCCGAAACGGTAATGGTGCCCGGGGGAGATGGCAGTTTCTGCCGGCAGTGTTGCCTGCCAAGGAAACGGTAGCGAGGGCGGCAACAACAATCAAAACCAGCGCTTCAAATCCGAAAGGAATCAACGCCAACTGAGGAGGATTTAAAGCAGCCGTGTCAATTCAGTCAGCAGTTGGTGCTTGTGGCTCACGAAGAAATGGAATAACCTCAGCGGGCTTGACCAGTGATTCAAGTGCGTCAGCGAGTACTCGGTCACGGTCGTGGGTTGCGTGCTGATAACGAAGCGCTGCAGGAGCCGAAGAGTGGCCCGCACGGTGCATCAGTTCGGCCGTGGTCGCACCGGTTGCGGCCGCCAACGTCAAGCCTGTGTGACGCAAGTCGTGAAGTCGCAAATCGGGACGACCTACCGCTGAGCGCGACCGCTCCCATGAAAATTGAAGAGCATCCCTCGTCAGCTCTTTTCCATCTCTTCCCGTAAATATCAGATCATCAGGATTGGGACCTGTGAACCTACCCATATGTTCTGCCGCGGCCGTAATAAGATGCTTTGGTGCCGCAAGGCTCCGCCGACCCGCAGCGCTCTTCGGCTGTTTGATGATGGACTTCCCATCCATGGCGAAGGTTCGACTCTGTTCGATGTTAATTATCGCGTGCATCACATCGATATCCTTGCGTCTCAAACCAAGAATCTCTCCCCTGCGAAGTTGACACCATGTCGCGAGGGGAACAATAAAACGTAGGTGTTCGGGCATGGCGTTTTCGAGAGCCTCAACCTCGGCGACCGTTGCGACCGGCCTTTCGGCAGCGCGTTCAGTGCCCGCGCCATCCACTTTGCATGGTGAGGAGAGAATCAGGCCATCGATGACCGCCGTCCGCATGATTGAAGAAAGGAGACGGTACGCCTTCGCCGCCGTGGCGGGATAATCCTGGGCGATGCCAGCGTGCCAGCCACGAATCTTCGAAGGTGCGAGTCCCGCCAATGTCACTTGCCCAAGCGAAGGCAGAATGTGTTTGTCGAGTACGTACCCATACAGTTCTCTTGTTCGAACAGCTAAATCTGGGCGACGCTTGAGCCACTCTTCAGCGTAGGTTCGAAGCGATACTTCGCCCTCTCTTGGATCAATCCACGCGCCGCGACGGAGATCGACCTCAATCGTTGACAGATATGCCAGTGCATCAGCCTTTGCTGAAAAGTTACCTGCGGAGTACCGCTGACCGTCGCGCCAGTACATTGCTTGCCAGGAGCCCGAGGGACGCTTGCGAACTGTTCCAAAATGTCGTCGCCCTGTCATGACGCGACCTTGGCTATCAGGGTGAGCCCTCTCCGATCGCGGCGAAAGGCTTGTTCGGCACTCACGTGACAGTAGGCGACGACACCGGAAATTCGTTTTGCCTTCTGCTCCATCATTGACATGATTTCGTCATGGTATATGGCCGGTGTGACTTTTCCAATTCACCCTGATGGTATCCGCGAAGTACCTTTGCGAGAGGCGCGTTCTCGCCTCATCGTTTTGCCTCGACACGCTGGCCGACCACCCACTGATCAAGGTCAAGCTCCAAGAACCTCACCCTGGTCCCCCCAAGTTTTACGAAGGGGATGCGTCGTTCTTGGACGAGGCGTCGGATAAATCTTTCAGAGCATCCGAGATGGCTGGCGGCTGCTCGGATGTCCAAGAGTGGTCGATCGACGTATTCGTGACTGGATCGCTTGCGGATGACCGAAACTTCTCGGGCGGGTACGGTGCTATACACGAGATTCCTCCACGGGCAGGGCAAACCGATTGGTCTTCTGAAATGCAACCATCTTGTTGCTGGCCATCTAATACCTCCGTCGTTGGCGTGTATCGCAACGGTCGCGTCAACCGGAAATTTCAACCCGGCCATTTCGAATAATCGACGGCCAGTTCCCTTCGCCCCCAAGTTCCATCGCGTGCACTGACAGGAGTCCCGAGTTGGTTCGAGATTCTTCGGTGAGAAGTCCGATTCTGACAACCCATATGCAGTCAACAATCCATTGGATCGCATTCGTGTCACGTGCGGATTCAAGTCGGAGAACCGAGGTCAACAATCCGCAACTGGAGGCTTCAGTCATGGACTCACTTCTGAGGTCATGACGTTCTGCTCATGACGTGAATTTCGGGTTCGAGTCCACGAGCGTCCACCGATCGCGATGGCGCACGAACCGGATCGGCAACTGAATGGTTTCAGGGAAATGGCTCTTGCCGAGTATCTCCGTCACCTGGTAGGTGGTTCATATCAACGGGCGGAAACCAACACGCGTGAAGTTTCGTTACTAATTCAAGGGCAACTCTTTGATGATGTGACGGTGAGGCGGATTTGACTACCCTTCGCCGAGGACGAGCCACCGACCGGGGCTTGCGAGGTGACCACACCCGGCGGTCCCGGGCTGCCCGCGCATGCGGAGATAAAGACCTGACCGATCAGGAGGTCAACCGCCTGCAACTCCGCTTGAGCAGCGCCCAAAGTCAAGCGCACGACATCCGGCACCACCACCATCGAAACCGATGTCACCGTGCTCGTCGTGGTGCTTCGAATGCCGTTGTTGGATCTCGATACGAGGAGGCCGCCGAACACGAGAAGCGCGACGACGACAATGGCGATTACGGCGATGGTCGCGCGCCGAGTGCTTGACGCCCGCGAGAGTGGAGGGGGCGCTTGAACTGTTAATGCCTCCGCGGCGATATCAGCTGGCTGTCCGACTCGATCAAGGATGTCACGAATGGCGACCTCACTGTTGGCAGATAAGGCGACGCGCGCTTCACTGATGTGATCGGTGATGGAATCGATCAACTGTTGTCTACGTTCGGCGGGTAAATCGGCCAGGGCCACCTTGAGGCGGCTCAAATACTGCTCGACGATCTGGTCAAGATCACTATTGGTAGTCACTCGTCACTTCCTTTCACGATGGCGTCCACGGTGTCTCGGAACTCACGCCACTGGGCCCGAAAGGTCGCGAGGGCCAGGCGGCCGTCGTTGGTCAGTCGGTAGTAGCGACGCGGCGGCCCCTGCGGAGACGGCTCCCAGAACGTCTCTACCAGACCGTCTTGTCTGATTCGCGTGAGCAGCGGGTAGACGGTGCCCTCGCTCGCGACCAGTCCGCCCGCGGTTGAGAGAGCACGGGTCAATTCGAAGCCGTACATATCGCGGTCACGAAGCAGCGCAAGAACGCAGTATTCAATCGCCCCTCGACGCATCTGACTCATTAGATTTGATGAGTCTCTAACTACCATGCACTACATAGTAGCTCTTGCGGTTCCCGGTGAGACAGCGGGGTGACCAGTGGAAATACCCCTCCCGTTCATGTCGGCGATTCTTGAGACCAGCAGGATCAGTTCAGTGAAGGTTTGGCTGGGACGCGGGTTGAATGTCATGCAGAGAGGCCGGGGACCCGACGTGAACCCTCACGCACCGACTGTCATCTTGACCTAACTGTTACGCGCGAACTGACTTGAAGCGGCATCGCGAAGTATCAGTCGCCGATTCTGACGTTGACGTTCCCGGTGATCTCGTTAAGCCCACTATGAGAGCCGTTTCTCCATTTGCCAGCGCGACCTTATCCGCCTTCCGTCTGTTCGATAATCGCGAGGATCTGGTCGCCGTATCGATCAACCTTCGCAGGACCGATCCCACTGATGGCTAGTAGTTCAGCAACCGTGCAGGGACGCACACTGGAGAGTTCCTCGAGCGTCCGATCGGTGAAGACCACATATGCCGGAACCTTGTCCACCCTCGCCTGCTCCCGTCGCCAATCCTTCAGGATGTTGTAGAGACCGGCGTTGGCTTCCGAGATCGGCCCAGGGGCACGACGTGTCTTCGTTGACGACTGGAGGTTGAGCGATCGGGCCCGCCCGTTGACTCGCACTCTCGATCCGAAGGGCACGGTAATCCAGGCTCCGCCAGCGGACACCAAGGCACCGCTTACATCGACGGCGCGGACCACGCAGTCATAGCCACCCCACGTGAACCGCAGTCCGACTTCGGCCGCGACCGGATCATTCGCGACGGGACTTTGGCTCGAAACTGATTCGGCTTCCTCGTGCCTGATCGAAGAAGGAAGGTCCGCCGGAGCAGTCAGCTCGTTCAAGAAGATTGACGGCGACTCGGCGTCAGCGGTGATGACCAGCGACGTGGTGCAGCGGGTAATGGCGACGTGAAAGACCCGGCGCTCCTCCTCGATGTCAGTGCTGAGCCGATGCGGGAAGACCGTGGTACTGGCGTCGTAGACAATGACGTGGGGCCACTCGAGGCCCTTGACCTTGTGAACGGTCGCAATCACCACGCCGTTCTCGTCCGGCGGCGTGTTAAGCAACCTGCGGAGCCAGTCGTCAAAAGTCTTGGGGTCAGCGTGCAGGCGCCCCAGGGCGATCAGGCTTCGAAGGCCGTCGGAGTTCGAGGCACTGTTGCGGCCTTGGTGCGAGGCGTCAAGCGTCGCCAGCGCTCGATCGAGGCCAATCTCTGTTCGGATGAACTCGATCAATTCCGACGTCGTGGCGCGTTCGGCGAACCTGGTGAGGCGATCAAGATCATGGACGAACTCGTTGATCTTCTTCGTGGTGGACTCGTCCATCCGTCCGGCGAGACGCGTGAGGCCCTCGATAGTGGCCTGTTCACCCATCCATTCACGCGCCCTAGGCGAGATGCCTCGGCCCGGCCGACGTACCGCCAACATGATGTCGGCGCCATCCATCCGGTCGGGTCGCACCGCGAGACGCAACCACGCGAGCGCCGACTCCACTCCCGAGCTCTTGAGAAAATCACCTCCGTCGCGGAGGTTGACCGGGACGCCGGCCTCCAGGAGCGCAACCTGCACCGGGACCAGGAGCGCGTTCACTCGGGAGAGCACCGCGATCTCTAAGGGCGTCGTGCCGGCGTCGAGGAGCAATCGCACGTAGTTGGTCACGTGCTGAACCTGATCATCGACATTCGCGACAGCGAAGGAATCCGCCGAGCGCACGTTGTTCGGGCCGGGCCGGATCTCCTTGGGCACTCGCACCGCGTTGCGCGACAGCAGGTTGAAGGCGGCCGTAATCACCGGCGCCGGGCAGCGGTAGTTGATCTCAAGCGCGTGATGAACGGCTTCGGGAACGTGATCCTCGAAGCGCACTAGCCACTCGGGCGTCGCGCCCGAAAAACCGTAGATGGTCTGGTCATCGTCGCCGACCCCGAAGATCGACAGCGACGGCCCCGCCAGGAGCCGAAGGAGCAGCATGTGGGCGGGCGTGAGGTCCTGGTACTCGTCGACGAGCAGCACCTCGGCGCGCTGCTCGGCGGCGAGCCGCACCCGGGGATCGCGCAGCAGCACCTCGATTGCGAGGTAAATCTGTTCGTCGAAGTCAACCTGGTTGTGCTCCGCGAGATATTGGCGGTAGTGGGGGAAGAACGCCGCGAAGCCCTCGAGATCGCCCCGATACGCGTCTTCCACCGACTGCGGTGAACGCAGACCGAGCCTGACTTCGGTGAGCGCGTCGATCCACGCCGCCGCCGGATCGGTATTGGTCTTGCGCGGGTACTTGACGTATTCGGAGTTGGAGAGGATGGCGCGAACGTCGCGTTCATTGATCGTCTGCAACCTAGTCCCGCGGTTCACGAACCCGTTGGTCCCGTTGAGGACCGACAGCGCCAACGCGTTCAGCGTCTGGATCTGCAGGCGCGGATGATCGGACGTGCGCTCGCGCATCTCCTGCTGGGCCCGCTTGTTGAAAGCCACCAGGAGTAGCGAGTCGACCGGCACGCCGGAGTTCAGCACCTGTCGGGCTCGCTCGGTCAGCACCCTGGTCTTGCCCGACCCGGCTGGCGCGATGATGCGCGCACGCATGGAAGGATCCGCTACCGCAAGTAACTGGTCGGGCGCCAGCGCGGCGGCGGGACAAGTCGCCACGATCGGCGTGAGCAGTCCCCTGGTGAGTGCGGCGCGGGGCACCACCGCCGCTCCCCCGAGCCTTTGGTCCCCGGCTCCCCACAGTTGCAGGGGACCGCCATCGCACCAGGCGAGAGTGCCATTAGGGAGAACCACATCGGCGTCATGCCCGGTCGCCGGACTCGCGCCAGTCTTGATGGCCATCGCAGCGAGCGGCCACGTTGGGTGCGACACGTCGCGGGCATCCACAGCGTTGGAGCAAGCAAGACGCCACGTCGCCTCCGCGACCAGATTCGTGTTGGGCTCAATGTCCCAGACTTCGCGTTGATCCGTTCCCCCCGACGGCTCCTGCATCGTGGGATCGATCTCGTAGACGACCGGCGAACGGGTGAGGAAGGTGCGACGCACGACGCGAAGTGTCGTTGGGCTGACGATAGAGACGTCGTTCAGCAAGATTCGTTCGTAGTTTGCCCAAGGGGCTGGGACATCAACCCCGGGCGCGAGCAGGACGCACCGACCAAGCGCCGCCGGCCCGGCGAGCCCCGTCCAGGAAATCCCCGGACCACTGGGTTGATCTTCCAAATCGACCTCGTCAGTTGGGCGAGATTCAGGGTCCATCAGTTCCTGCTTTCCAGATGATCGCACCTGCGCGAGCAGCGACACGTCATCAGATACCAGTGAGCGGACATTGCAACATCTTGCATCATCGTTGTGACAAACCGAGATTCTCCAGAAGACGGTGAAGATGTGATCAATGGATTGGACTAGTCGCTCGGCCGTGACCTCGCGGCATAAGTCTTGCGAGACACCGCCGCTTGAGCGTTCGCGTCGGAGCCTTATGCGATTCCTTGCGCGCGCTCTCCGTCCCGACCGTGCCTTCTCAGCGTCCTATAAGTCAATCCACCCCCACCTTCCACTCCTGACACTTCTTCTGCTCGTCCGATCTGTACTGTCCTTCACGTCTCCGTCCTCGCACCTCCTGTTCACTGTTTCGCATGCCTCTCCCCGCCCCTCCGCCTGCTTCTGCAAGTTGTCTCACACGTCTGGCACGAGAGGAAAAAACGTGTCGAATTACATCTGATGCGACCGTTGCGTTGCATGAAGTTGCCTCCGACATGATGACGATTCGACGACTCAGTATCGGAGCGGGTTACAAGTACCTCCTCAAATCCATCGCCGTGGGCGATGGTCCCGAAGGCATCGACAAGTCGGACCTCGTTCGTTACTACAGCGAAACCGGCACTCCCCCGGGAGTCTTTCTCGGAGCCGGACTCGTCGGTCTGAACAACGGTCGTGGTGTCGCCGCCGGACAGTCGGTCACCGCGGAAAACCTCCAGAGGATGCTCCAGGACTGCGCCGATCCAATCACTGGCGAGGTGCTCGGCAGAGTTCCGAGCACGAAGGCCGTCGGTGGTTTCGACCTGACGTTCAGTCCCACCAAGAGTGTCTCGACCGCTTGGGCTTTGGCCGACCGGGAGACCCGCGAAGTGATCTACCGGTGCCACCAGAAAGCGATCGCCGAAGTCCTCTCCTACGCCGAGCGCGAGGTCTTTCACACACGAACGGGCAGCCAAGGCTGCGTCGAAGAGGACATTGTCGGCGTCGTCGCGGCAAGTTTCACCCACTTCGATTCCAGGGACGGCGATCCCCAACTGCACGACCACGTCGTCGTGCTCAACCGCGCCCAGGCCGTTGGCGACGGCGTGTGGCGCACCCTCGATAGTCGAGGACTCTTCGCGTCAACGGTGATGCTCTCTGAGATGCACCAAGGCGTACTTTCCGACTTACTCACCGCCGAGCTCGGCTGGGACTGGACGGCCCACACCCGCCGCTCCAGCACCGCCCCAAAGTGGGAAGTGGCCGGCGTGTCAACACGTCTTATGGACGAGTTCTCTCAGCGCACGACCGCCATCGTCAGCGCGAAGGATCGTCTCATCGCCCAGTTCGAAGTCGACCACCACCGTGCTCCCACCGACGTGGAAGTGCTCAAACTCCGCCAGACGGCGACTCTTTCCACCCGACGGGCCAAGCAGGGCCATGGCTTGGGGGACCTCACCGAAGAGTGGACCGCTCGGGCCGCACCGTACCTCGATAACGAACCCATGGCGTGGGTGCACGAGTTGGGTGGTAGAGACGTGCGCGCTTTTGCCAGCGAAGAGTTCGCGGACGCGGTCTTGCTCGACGTTGCGAACGCGGCTCTGGATATTGTCAGCGCGAAGCGCCCGACGTTCTCTCGAGCCAACGTCCAAGCGGAGGTCTTTCGCCAGATGCAGGGTGTTCGTTTCACCGAGCCCGCCGAGAGGATATTGACGGCCGCTCGCGCTACCGATCTGGCCGTCGCCCAGGCGCTCCTCATCACGACGCCCAACCTTCACCACACGCCACGTTTCTTACTTCGCAGGAACGGCACCTCTAAGTTTCTGGGAACCAATCACTTGCTCTACACCTCGACGACGCTGCTCGACGCCGAAGCCCGTCTACTCGACGCGGGCCAGCGCCTCGACGCGCCAGTAGTGAGGCGCGCCACGGTGACGGGCGTTAGCGAGCAGCGACTGCCCGGAAGACCCTTCAAGCTCTCAAGCGACCAGGCCCTCGCCGTCGAGCAGATCACGACCTCGGGCCGGGTCCTCGACGTGCTGGTCGGCCCGGCGGGCACGGGTAAGTCAACGGCCATGGCGGGGCTAAGAGCGGCGTGGGAAGCTGAGCACGGTACCGGTTCGCTCATCGGCCTCGCGCCCTCGGCGGCGGCCGCGGAAGTCCTGGGCGACGACATGGGCATCGACACTGACAATCTCGCCAAGTGGCTCTACGAGCACCGCCAGCACGGCCAACGAGCTCGCGAGTTAGAGCAGTTGCGCGAAAAGGTCCGCCTGGTCGGACTCAAGGGACGGGTACCGAGTCCCGCGCGAGCCCAGAGCATTCGCCAACGCGAGGAAACACTCGCTCGCTGGAGTCTTCGCACGGGACAACTAGTTGTTGTTGACGAGGCCAGTTTGGCTTCCACGTTCGCGCTCGATGAACTGACGTCGGCCGCTCTCGACGCGCGGGCCAAGGTCGTCCTCGTCGGTGATTGGGCCCAACTCTCCAGCGTGGACGCCGGGGGAATGTTTCGTACCCTCGTGCGCGACCGGGGTGACGGTGCGGCGACCCTCGCGGACGTTCGCCGCTTCCGGGCCAACTGGGAGAAGCAGGCCAGCCTCGGGGTCCGCCACGGCACAAGCACGGCTTTGGCCACGTACGCGACGCACGGGCGGATCGCGGACGGAACTCGTGACGACATGCTCGACGCCCTCTACGCCGCGTGGAAGAGCGACACGAAGCGTGGCCTGCACTCGTTGATGCTGGCCAGCGACACCGCGACCGTGAATGAACTCAATGCTCGCGCCCGTAGCGACCGTGTCGCCAGTGGCGAAGTCATTGAGGAAGGAGTCGACGTCGCTGGGGCCATGACGGCTGGCGTCAATGATCACGTGGTGACGCGCGAGAACAACCGACGTCTTTCAACGGACACGAGCTGGGTCAAGAACGGTGACGTGTGGACCGTTTCGGCGACGCACGAGGACGGCTCAATGACCGTCACTCGAGTGGGTGGACACGGCACGGTTCTCTTGCCAGCCAGTTACGTCGCCGAGCACGTCGAACTGGCCTACGCCTCGACGGCCCACCGCGCCCAGGGACGCACCGTGGATACCGCCCACGCGTTCGCGAGTCCGACAACCACTCGCGAAGTGCTGTACGTAGCCCTTACCCGAGGCTCAGAGTCCAACCATCTCTACGTGGACACGCGTTACGATCCTGATCCATCAACCGGCCACGACGGGCTAACCGAGATTCCAACCGCTCTCGAAGTACTCGCCGGCGTGCTGCGCCACGAGGGCGCCGACGTGTCGGCAACTGACATGATCCGTCGGTCCCAGACCCAGTCCATCGCCGCACTCGTTGCCGAGTACGACACCATCGTCACCTTGGCCGATGGTGGGCGCTGGGACGAGGTACTCAGCGAAGCTGGGCTAAGCGACACCGAGTTGGTTCAGGCCAAAGCGTCTCCCGCGTACGCGGCGCTGCTCGCCCAGCTACGAGACGCGGAAGGTCGCGGCTTCGACGTTGGCACCGAACTACCGATGCTGGTCGCGGGTCGTTCATTCAACGACGCCGAGGATATTGCCAGTGTCCTGCACCACCGCATCGATCGCTACGTCACCGGCGTGGGCTACCCTAGCCCACTGGCGAGTGAACTCGTCGCCGGCATCTTTCCCCGGCCGAGCGCGATCACCGACCCCGACACCGTGCTCGCACTCAACGATCGCACCGACGCCATCGAGCAGCGAGCACACGAACTCGCCACCACTGCGATTGAACGTGGTGAAACATGGGTCCAGGACTTCGGCGATGCTCCTGCGACCAGCGGACCCTACGAGCAGTGGGTGCTGGAAGTTGCCACCGGCGCGGCCTACTTGGACCGATGGGGTATTGACAACCCCGACGCCGTCCTCGACGATGCAACCGTTAACCACGAACAAGAAGCTCAGCGACGTCGTGTCCTGGGTGCCGCCCATAGGGCCAACATGCTCACTGTGGTTGAGACAACACCTGCGAAGGCTGCGTACGTGTTTTCCGGCGACGACCTCCTGGAGCCGCCCAGCCAAGATTTTGGACTTGACCTGTAGCCCGAGCGCGTTGGCGATATTGACCACTGTGCAAGTCTGAGGGAAGCCTTAAGCCATCAATAGTGCTCTCGGATATACGCATACGCCCGATCAAATATCTCGCCCTGGGGCGGTAGGCCGTTAGATCGAAGCACAAGTCGAAGCTGCTGGCGCACTTCACGGTCTCCCGGCTGGCTCTCCTGCCAGCCAGTTCCGCGAACCGGTCGCACAATCTGGTCGATTCGTTCGACGACGGTCTCGATGATGACTGGGACTTCGGGTGGCGCGTACTCCTCAAGGATCTGAGTCAGAGCCCCGCGGTCAGGGTCCACCACCTTGATCTCATTAAGTCGGCCCTCTTCATCGGCCTTTTCGGCGGCGACGAGATCCTTAGCCAACTCAAGAAGCCGCTTCAGAAATTCGACCGAAGCTGTGGCAGAGTCAACCCGAGACCGGCGCAGATCCTCCAGACGCTCGGCCAGGCTCCTCCAGACCGGATTGTCGCTAGCGCCGGCCAACTTGCGGCGAAGACGGTCTTCTAGATTTCCGAGCACGTCCTCAATGGTCGGCGGCTCCGGCCTGGTTGGGTCAATATCTGGAAAGAGATTGAGTTGTCGAAAAGCTTCGAAAACCTCGGCGTCGATGGCGACCGTCTCGAGTCCTCGGCTGTCGACCTCGAACCCGGTGACATACTCGCTGATGAGTGCCGTCGTCTTTGTTCCGAGTCGTTGCCAGAGCAACTTGTCAGCCGCGTCCGTCGGCATGATCGACTTATAGATCCGGCTCAGCCACTTGTAGTCGGCCTCCACTGGCCTGATCGCAGTATCTGGCCACAAGAATTCGAAGAGGCCCTCGGCCCGAATGAAGTCCGCTGCGAACGAATCCCGATCGTCCTGCGTGGGCAGGCAGTTCTGTGCTTCGTAGAGTTGCTCGAACCCTTTGGCGTTACGGTCCACACCATGGAAGCGAACCATACACTCCCCGACATATTCACCGAGGAGCGTGACCAGTTCGTCCACCTCCGCCGGAAGGGCCTTGCGCTCCGCCGTGTCGCTCACCGCAACGGCCTTCGCGAGCTCACCACCCATCCCGACGTAGTCCACGACGAGGCCGTGCAGCTTCTCCTGGCCCGTGTTCGGGTTGGTCCAACGACGATTAGTCCTACAGACCGCCTGAAAGAGTGTGTGTGCTCG
>Ga0307374_10009281_pt1 | contig 14516 bp, 5 predicted proteins | sample OX3MG_FD_202532 | JGI IMG/M metagenome (GOLD analysis project Ga0307374, IMG submission 202532) | Soil microbial communities from Risofladan, Vaasa, Finland - OX-3 | ecosystem: Environmental > Terrestrial > Soil > Coastal area > Acid sulfate soil | place: Finland: Risofladan, Vaasa | collected... | reverse complement strand
GGAAAAAGATAAGGCCCGCGGAGCGCCACATCCAATTGAGGTGCTCAAGATGATCCAGGCTCACCGACGCGGCCAAATCCGTAAGCTCCTCGAACAGAAAGGCAGCCAAGCCGGCCATGCCGCCGACCAGGACGCCCGAGAGGATAAGTTGCTGATGGGTAGTGAGGTTGAGAACGAAGTTGGAAACGTCCTGGACGAGGGGTTCCAGGTAACGCTTATACGCGGAAGATTTATCCATGCCGCGGGCTATTTTACCTTATTAGAGTCCGCAGGGGCGCTCTTCCTTAAAACCCGATGGTAAGAGAATAGAGATAGGTGTTGCCCAAATCGCCGAAGGGCACGAACGCGAAGTCAAAGCCAAAGTTGGAATACTTCAAGCCCGCCCCGAAAGTCGCTCCGGAAAAGCCGCCCGCGTCCGTGTTCCGGCTGGCGTAGCCCGCGCGCACCGCGGCACCCAGGTTTTCAGTGAACATCATGGCGTACTCCGTGCCCAAGGCGTAGGACGTGCCGTTGTCGCGCGGCAGATCCAGCTCTGCCGTGACGATCCACTGCGGGATGATCTTATACGCCGCGCCCGCGTACCATGCCATGGGCAGCGGATCGCCCTGGCCCGCAAAACCGTATTTCGGCCCCAGATTTCTCGCGCCGCCGCCGGCCGAAAATTGATCGCCCCAGCGGTAGAGCGCGCCCAAGTCCGTCGCGTAGCTTGACGCGCCGTAACCGTCAATGTTCGAGGTGATGTATTTCTCCGTCGCGCCCAGCGAGAGCCCGACGCGTGGAATCTCGTAGCCGTAGCTGAGCGCGTAAGCGAAATCCTGCGAACTGAAGTTTCCGGTGGGATTTTCCGACGTATCGTAGCCTTCGATGCTTCCCACGGACAAATTATAGACCGCGGCGCCCAGCGTCCCGAACTCGTTCTTGGGCGCGGTCGATTTCTTGTCCCAGGATAAAAGCGGCACGGCCAAGGCCCCGAAGTCGTAGTTCGCGCCCTGGAAATATTGATCATCCATCCCTTCCGCCTGCACGTTCTTGATGGCGCCCAAGCCCGCAGGGTTGTAATAAACCGAGTTGACGTCGTCGGCCAAGCCCGCGAAAGCTCCCGCCATTCCCGAGGGCCTCGCGCCGGGCTCGATCTCCAGGAACTGGGCGCCGCTGGTTCCCTTCTGGGAGGAGCTAAAGCCCCACGCCGGCGGACAGGCGCACGCCAGGACCAGGGCCATGGCTGCCCGCCAAGACGGGCTTAAGGTCCGCTTCATAAGCCGGACCCCTTTATGACGGCCATCTTGAAGAACGTCCTCTGGCCGCCTACTCTCAGTTCGCCGAAATAGACTCCGCTGGCTACGTCCCGCCCATCGTCGTTGGTCCCATCCCAATTCTGGTAGTAGTAGTTTCCGCCGGAAACGTCACCCAAATCGATATGACGCACCTTGGTCCCGACCACGTTGAAGATGTCAATGGAGGCGGCGCCGGACATGCCAGGCGGAATCGAAATGGCGATCATGGTTCCCCGGATGGTGCACTGCGAACCGCATGAGCCGCTCGTGTGCTGCGGGTTAACGGTCTTTTCCGTCAAATCAAAAGGATTGGGGAAATTATGCGCCGAGAAGTCCGTCGCTCCCGCCGCGCCGCTGATGAGCGATTGGTTGCTGTTGAAAAGGACGTAGGTTGAGAAATGGTTCACGTTGATGGTTATGGTGTGGTTGACCGTGTCGATGACGGGGGGAGATCCCGTCACATCCTGCTGGAGCACGTACGCGTTGGCCAACGCATTGTACCAATAGACGTTTAGAGAAGACGGATCAGTTACGCTGGTCGAGTATGCGATGGTGAGCTGCGCGGGGCTCGAAAGCAGCGTGCTGATGCCCAAGGGGAGGAAGATGTTGTAGAAGGAAGAAAGCGGATTGACGCTGGGCGGCACCGCGGCGACCGCGTCCAAGAGTTCCGAGGGATAGGACGCCGGCGAGCGGCTCAAGGATTCGATTCTCGCCGCGCCCGGGGAAGAAAGCGCAGACACGGATGGATTGCTTGAATTTAGCGCCTCTTCGGCCAGCTGCAAAGTTATTTGGACGGACGAGGCGACGCTGACGTTGAAGGCGTTGGCCGGCAAGGTGACGCGGCCCGATTCCCCCTGCGCGATGACGTCCCCGCCGATGTAGTTCTGGATATTGGACTGGCTCAAGCCTCCGATGCCGACGTAAAACGTGACGGTGCTCCCCGCGATAAACTGCGGGTTGTTTTGATCCAGGGACGATGGATTGGTGACGTTGCTGTAGCCTCTAAGGCGCAGAGTGAAACTTGATTCCGACACGCCGGGAGTATAGAACGCCGTCACCTCGGTCCGATCCTGCGAGATTGCTTCGTCGCTAAGCGTTCCTTGGGCCGAGACGGTGCTCAGAATGAGGTTCGGCTCGTCGTCCGCGGCGGTCTGTTCTCTCAGGGGCTGGCTCAAGTCGAACTCGATGTCGAAGCCGTTGCCCTGGCGGAAGTCCTTGGCCATAACCAGGGGCGGGGAGGGACGGTAGACCATATTGAGCGTCATCGGCGCTGTCGAGGAAAACACGATGTTCCGGCCTTCATCGGGCGTCACCATGTTGCCGTTGGAATCAAGAAGTAGAATTTCGTAAGCAGTTCCAATCTGGAACCCGCTCACGGAATATCCCGAAACCGTCTGCGCTTGGGAGTTGCTCTGCAGGGAGCCTACCAGGACGCTGCTCAAATTCGGCGTCGCCGCGACCAAGGTCTGGATCTGGCTCGTGCTGGGACTGCCGCCGCTGGCGGTCGTCAAAGTTCCGGACAGCGCCGGGCCTTGCGACAAAGTGATGGCGCCCACATCAACAGAAGCCGTAGAGATTAAGACGTTCTCTTGAAACGACGAGTAGCCTTGGGAGACGATGGTCATGCGGTAGGTTCCAGTCGCGAGGCTGGGAACCGAAAAGTTTCCATCCAGGTCCGTATCGAACTGGATGTCGCCCAGCGGCGTCCGGGTCGGAGGAACGCCGACTTTCTGAAGGAACACCGCCGCGCCTGGCTGGGACACTTGAGCGCCGTTGTTGCCGCCGTTGTTGAACGGGATGATTAAAGAAGGCCCGCCTGACGGAGCGAGAGCCCTCCCGCTGATGGAATAAGCCGCCCGGGCCAGGGAGAAATTCAAGCTCGTCACGCTGCTGACGTCCACGGACTGGTCGGCCTGCTCCTCGTAGGGCGGCAGAAACTCTCCTTGATGCTCCTCATCACCGCGGTAGGCGGCGTAAATGTCGTAATAGCGAACGTTCGGGTCAAGTCCGTTCAAAGCATAGTATCCGTTGCCATCGGTAGCGGCCGAAATCTCCTGGAACTGGACTCCGGCGCTGCGTTGAGAAATCCGGGCGACCAAGTTAATATTGGGCAGCGGATTTCCGCTTCCGTCCGTGATCCGGCCGGAAATTTGATCGCCCAAAAGCGCATTGATGGTTCCCACATCCGTGACCGCGCCGCCGGTCACTTTCACTCCCGAGATGCTCGACGCGACAAGGCCCGCGCCGCCCACTGAAGGACCGTTTTGCAGCGCCATGTTTACGTCATAAGCGCCAGGCAAGAGCCCTGAAATCGTTCCCTGACCGCTGGAGTCCAAGACCAGGAGGCCGCCCTGCGATTGCGCGAAGCCGTAGCCACCGTTGAACCACGGATCGGCCACGGCCTGAATCTGGAACGACGAAGGCAGAAGGTTCGCGTTATTCTGCGTCACCCGGATAAATTGCTGGCCTCCGGCCGGAGTCTTCTGCTCGAGGGCAATCTTGAACTTAATGGTTCCGCTGGGAGAGAGCTGGATCACCTGGCCGGAAACGTTTTGTCCGTTGATCTGGACGGCCAAGGGCGCGGCCGCGTAGGCCTGGGGATAGCCGCCGTCCATGGGCTGGATCAGGTAATTCCCGGGTGGCACTTGAGAAAATAAGAACGACGCCGAAGCGGAATTATTGAAGGAGATCATCAGCGGTTGGCCGATTTGGTTGTTGTTTTGATCCGCCAGGCGTAGAAAGACTTGCCGGCTCAAGGACGTTTGCGCCGGAGCCAGGACGTTGCCTGAAATCGAATAGCCGCTGCCGATGGGGAAGGAAATCCCGGAAACGGATCCGGTCACCAGGAGGACCTGAGAGAACTGCGGAACGGAGTCTCCGGATGAATCCATTTGGGAATTATTGCGCAACTGGTAAAGCCCGGGGGGAATGCCCGAGAAAGAGAAGGTTCCGTCGGCATCGATGGTCGCCAAATAAACGTGGAAAGGGTTGGAGTTGCCCTGATTGTTGGAGCCGCCCGTCATCATGTCGGAACAGTGCGGAGGCGAAAAAAGAGTGCCGCCATAAAAGCCCCCATTATTGGGCGCGGCCGGCAAAAGCTGCATTTGGGCAGCGGAGAGCGTGACGCCGGCGGAGGATCCCATCACGCAGTAGGCCACGGTCGAAACCTGGGAGACCCAGCCCGTTGCGGAACTCACCATCATGGAAAGCCCGCCCGGTTCCGGCACGTTGAGGGCGCCTGTAAAGGATAACGATCCGCGGACAGAATAAGCAGGTTCGGACATGTTGATGACGACCACGGTCGTCGTAGCCGCCGATACAGCGGCGGGGATTTGCTGGAAAATTCCATTGGCCTTGTCGAACGCGTCAACGGAGTAGAGGCCGGGATTTAATCCTGAGAAAACCGCGGTCGCGCTGGACATGGAAAGCGCGACGCCTGGAATCTTGGTGATGTCATCAAAAGACCGGGAATCTCCTTGAATGTCGAAATAGCCCAAGGAGACGTCGCTGGAGTTGCCTCCGCCGGGCAGCATAACGGTGACCGCTAAGCCGTCATTAGCCGGGTTCATCACGAGATTCGCGCCGCCGGATCCACCCGAAACCACGGCGTTTTGGACGCCGCCGATAAATCCTGGAAGCGACGACTTAAGGAAATACGCCCCGTCCGGCAGTCCGGAGATGGTAAACGTGCTGGAGGTTTGAGTCGTGCTGGTGGCAAGATGCACCAAAATCCCTTGACCGGAAACCGCGGCAGGGCCGTAAGCGCCGATTTGCACGCAGAAGCCGCTTCCCGGTGCGCCGCACGTCATCGACGCGGACTCCTGGGAGGTGTCGCCCGTGACGGTCATCGTGCCGAAGATGATTCCGCCCGTTTGCAGGGTCAAATCAAAGCCACCGTTCAAGGGAGAACCGACGTCCGCGTCGCTGGAGATGAACACCGAACTCGACACGCCGACGTAGCCGAGGCTTTGAGCCGTGACGGTCCAGCTACCGGGTGAGAGGCCGAAGAGGGAATAAATGCCGCTTGAAGAGCCCGGCGGAATGAAGGTTCCGCTGAAAATACCGCCCTGGCCGCTGGACGATCCGGACGGGAAGGCCTGAACGGAAACGGGCGTTCCGGTGGAAGCCGCGGCCGGCAAAATCGCGTAGCCGTAAACGTCCGCCTGCTTGCTCAAGGTCAGCGGCAATTGGACGGACCCGGAGAGCAAGCTCACGTTGAGCACGCGCGTTGAAACATTGATGGAGGGAAGATTGACGTCGACCTCGTAAGTGCCCGGCGGCAGGAACAATTTGGTCCACGTGCTGGCGGTCACGCCGAAGTTCTGGGCGCCGTTGTCCGACTGCGCGCTGCCCTGCGCGAAATGCAGCACCGCGTTGGCGGTGTTGGAATAGCTCGCGTCATGAGCGGAGACATTGCCCCAAATTTCGCTGGGAGCGGCCGCAGGAAGCGAGGCGGAGACCTCGATGTAGGAAGGCACGGGCAGGGTCAAGGAGCCGATGTTGGTTCCCGCGGCGGCAGCCACGATATTCGAGGTTCCGGTAGTGATATTGATCGGCGCTCCCGAGACCAGCAGGGTGGAACTGACCTGGACGTTGTAGATTCCGCCGCTCTGCAGGCCCGGAATGACGAAATTGCCGTTGGCATCAGCCGCCGCGAAATTGCCCGGCCCGACGTTTGGCCCCATTACGGCAATGGAAGCCCCGGCGCCGTTGGTCACCGTCCCGAAAATCGAGGCGCCGGCGCCTACCGAGATGGAAAGCGCCGTGTTCACCGCGGCTCCGCCTCCGGCGATGATTTCAACGTAATAGGTGCCGGAAGAAACGAAGCTGTTGGGTTGAACCATGTCGTTGAGCCCGTTCCAAGCGACGGTGCGTCCCGGATTGCCGGAACCGAAGAAATCAGCGACTTTCGGCGAAAAAGAACCCGAGCTGCTGGAAATGACGACTTCCCAACCCAGCGCGGGATTAGACAGGCTGAAATTAATAAAAGCGATTCCGCCGGCGGGGCTATTCTGGGTGATGGTCGCGCTAGCAGAGCTTCCCACGGTTCCCGTGTCGACCGAAACTCCCGAAATCGACACGCTAGAGGCTAAAATCTGAACCGGGCGGTAGGCATACGCGTTGGCTCCCATCACGGAGGCGGAGGCCACCAGATTCTCATACGCCGCCGAGGTTGAGGTCATGAATTGGAACCCGGAACTCTGCGAAACGCCCGGAGGAATCGTAACCTGATATCCGGGAGAAAAACTCGCGCTTAAATCCGGCGCACCGTTAACATTGCCGGAGAGCGTCGCGGTCACGGCCGAGGCTGCGGTCGTAGACACTCCGCAAGCATCGGTCAAAGCCAGATACATGGTCGGCGAGTTCTGCAGCGCCCCGAGCGCCAGAGGACTGTTGGGAACAAACACCAGGTTTGCGGCTAGGCCCGGCGCGAGGTTGATGGCTGGCAAGAGCCCTGCGATGGGCCGCAAATTTCCTCCCGGGCCGCCCTGCACCTGCACCGCGAAAACCTGCTGTCCCTGAGCCGTCGGCCCGCCCGCCGGGTAGCCTTTGTATACGAATTGAACGGTGGCGCCGGCGGCCAGCGCCGCCGAAGCGGTGTAGACCATCCAGTTCGGCCCCAAAACGGTATTGCCAATTTGGCTGGGATTAAACTGCATGCCGTATGTGATGGTCGAGACGACGTGCACATACCCGGGATTAAGCGGCGGATCGTTGCCGGCGTCTTCGCCCTGCAGATTGCTCCAGCCGGGAGGGATGTTAACGGCAATCATGCCGCCCTGTTGCAGGCCGGGAGTGGCAGCGACGTAGGTAATCGTTGCCGTCAGCACCTGGCAGCCGGGCGCCGCGGCAGGCGAAATGGACGCCGAACCCTGCCCGTCGCCAAGATTCCCGGTGGAAAGACCGTTGAACGTAAAAGTATTGGAGCTTATGCCGACCGGAAACAAATTCTGGACATTGCCGGCCGCGTCGGTCGCGCTGCTTACGATCAGATACTGGTGCCCTGCAGTCCATGCAATACCGCCGTAGGACCAAACTCCGGTTGAAATTGAGGCCGGGAAAAAATTGGGGCAGGACGCGTTGAAGCCGCTTCCTGGATTGTAGCAGTATGAAGTGTTGAGATCTTGGACATTAAGGGAAAGCGACGCGATGGCGACGCCGACGCCATCCGCCGCCGTTCCTGAAATGCTCGGCAGGGCCGGGAGCATACTGCCGTTGGCTGGGACCCCGACCCCGGATGTCGGCGGAGTGTTGTCAAAAGTGAAGTTCGAATTCGCAGCCGGGTATTGCGTCTGCCCGGCAGAGTCCGTCGCTTGGGAAACGATTTTATAGGAAACGCCGCTTTGCAGAGCGGCAGGCAGCGATCCTACGGGCCAGCTCCACGTGCCGGAATCGACTCCAACGAAAGTGGCCGTGGAGACGGTCTGCGTCGCCGCCCAAGCGCTCCCATTCCACCACTTGCCGGTCGAAAGCTGCTCGATCTCGATGGACACGGACGTGATGGTCGAGGAGTCGGTACTCGCGGCGGTACCCGAGATGGTTAAGAGGTTGTTGAGATCCGCGTTATTGGCCGGATACGTGACGGCCGAAAGCGGCAGGTTCGGCCAAACGATCACGTGATTAGGGTCGTCCGCGTACCCTGGCCCGGTCCTCGGACCCGAACTGCCGGCCATGACAATGGAGGACGGCGAATTCAACGTGAGCGCGTTAACATTCGTCGCGACGCTGCCATCGGCGAAATTCATGCCGGAGAACGTACTGTCGAAGACTCCGCTCAGGAAATTAATCGCGGTCGCGCCGGGAAGCAAAGACGCGAAAGTAAGGGAGGAAACGGAAAGCACCGCCGCAGGCGCTTGAGAGGAAATGTCTAAACCGTAGTTCGCCCCGGAAATCGCATCCGATGAGAGCGCCAGTATGCCGGAATTTCCAACGTTCAGATGAACGTCGCCCGAGGTTCCTCCGCTCAGCGCGTCATTTGATAGGAAGACGTTCGAACTCTGGGCGGAAACGAAGACGGCGGAAGTCCCGGCGCCGTCTATGAGCGTGCTGCCGCTGATGGCCGTGCCGGTCGATCCGACGATATAAGCCGTAATGACCGGGCTGGAGAGATAGGAGCCGCTAACCGTCGTGGACGAAGCGCCCAGGAGAAGAAGCGCGTCATTGCCGCTGCTGGCGACGGTGCTTCCGATGATGGAATTTTGCGAGGCTCCGTTCTCCAGCCGCGTAGCGTATCCTCCGCCCTGGATCACGCTTTGTCCGATCGTATCACCTGAAGATCCCGCATACAGGTCCGCTCCGGTCCCAGTCTGGTTCCATATGCTGCTTCGCAAAATCGTATCGGAGGGCCCGTACAAGCTTAAAGCGGCGTTGCCGGTTCCATTAGAGGTCACAACAGCCCCACTCACCGCATTATCCTGGCCATTCAAGATAAGACCGGCTGCGGACTGCACTGAAACGGTGGAATTTAAGACCGTGTCGAAGCCGCTTAAAGAAATTGCCGCACTGCTGATGTAGCCTGACGCATCAACAACTGATACGCTGTCGATAACAACATCCGGACCGGAAACAGCAATTCCGCTTGGTAGACTGTAATTAGGAACAATCTTAAGTCCTTTGATCGTGACGCTGGCCTGCGCGATGTCGAAAGCGAAGCCCGAGGCCGCAGGTGGCGAAACAATCGGAGGACTCGAGTCCGCCGGGGCCGCCATGATGGTAAGGCTCGATCCGTTGTTCGTAAACCCTGAAACCGTCACTGATTCATCGTACGGACCGGCATCCTGAATGACGACGCAGGTCGGCCCGGCGAGCGTCGCCGGCAAGGCGTTGACGGCGGCCTGAATGGACGTGAAGTTTTGGCTGCCGTCCTGTTTGACGTTGTAGCCGTAAGCGCAACCGGAAGGCATGGAGCCGGCGAATCTGGTAATACGATTATTGTAATCCTCGGCGACCCAAAGACTTCCGGCGCTGTCGATAGCAATTCCGGTCGGGCTGTTCATCCCGTTTTGAGTCGTGGCGGCAGCGCTGGAAGTAAAATTGGACTGTCCCAGGATGAGAGAAGCGGACATCCCGTTAGAAAACGGGGGGGAGAATTTCAGCACCCGGTTATTAAGGAAGTCCGCGATCCACAGATTGCCGGAAGCATCGAACTTCATCCCAGTCGGCTGATGCATCCCACTGGCACCAGCCGCCGGCGCGCTGGAAATAAAATCAGGTTGCCCAAGAACAAGAGCCGCGCTGCTGCCGTTAACGGTAAAGGAAGGCGGCGTAAACTCCAGTACGCGGTTATTGTACGCGTCTGTGACCCAGAGGTCGGCAGTTGGCCCCGTGGAATCAAAAACGAGGCCATTAGGTCCAGCCGCGCCGCTCTGCGTGACGGCTTCCACGCTGGTAGTGAAGGTAGACTGTCCCAGCACAAGGCTGGCGCTCATGCCATTAGAGAAGGGCGGCTTGAACTCCAGAATGCGGCTGTTGCCGGTATCCATAACCCAAAGATTTCCAAAGTAGTCGAAAGCGATGGCTCCGGGCTGGTTCATCGCAGAGGCGCTCGTCGGCTGAAGACCGCTGACATTGAAGCTGGAATATCCTATCACCAGCGACGCCGCTTCAGAGTTTGAAAGAGGAGCCTGAAATTCCAAAACCCGATCATTGCCGGAATCTGCGACCCACAGATTGCCGGATGAGTCGAAAGCGAGACCGGCAGGCGCGTACATCCCTGTCGCTGACACAGCCTGCGTATTTGACGTATAGCTGGCGCCAAGCTGTCCCAAAACCATTGATGCCGGCTCGCCGTTGAAAAATGGGGGCGCATACCTCAGAACGCGGTTATTGTTGAAGTCGGTCACCCAAAGGTTGCCCGAAGAGTCAAAGGTAAGCCGACTGGCATTATACAGGCCGGTCTGAGAAGTCGCACTTGCATTCGTGGTAAAATTAGACTGTCCCAAAACCAAGTTGGCGTTCTCGCCGCTTTCAAACGCCCACGCGCCGCGGATCCCAAAAAGCAAAAGCGCGGCGCCGGCCAACGCCGGAAGCCCGAGGCGCGCGGCTCTTTCCCTAATAGTCATAGCTCACGCCGAACATGTAGGTCGCCGTCGTGAACGAGTACTGGTAAAACTCCTGGAATTGGTCGTTGCTGGTCCCGCGACCGTACTGCACGTTGAAAATTAGGCCGAAGTGCGGCGCCATGGGGTAGCTCAGGCTGCTTTGCAGCATCCAATTATTGGTGTAAAGGTCCCGGCCGAGATAGGTTCCGCTCCCATCCTGAATGAGACGATGCGGGTAACGGTCGTACCACCAAGTTCCGGAAATTTCCCAAGCAATCGGGTTGGCATCCGGGCCGATAAAAAGCTTGAAGTCCGGAGTCACGGTGAGCTGGCCGTAGTTATAGAAGAACGGGATGTATTGCGACTGCGACGCGTCGAAGCTGTTCTGGTTGGAGCTGTCGTAGAGATAATTCACCCCGAAAGAAGCGAGAGCCTTTACTCCGTCCTCAATCCGCCACGGATATTGGAGATTGCCGCCCAAAATGGTGGTGATGTCGGTCCGCACGGGGCTGTCCAAATTTCCGGACGCGTCCACCAAATGCTGCTGGGGATAATCGGCGTAAAGAACGCCCGCCTGCCCCTGCGCTATGAATTTGCCCAAAACAGGAGCATCCGCCGACACGGTCAGGAGCACGTTCTGGCTGTCTAAAACGTAATTGCCGACCAACTCGCGGGCCAGGCTTTGGCCCTGGAACTCGGTCGCCGCCTGGGACTCGAGCGAAGTGTAATTGGGAAAATGAACGGCGTAATAATCCGCGCCGAAGCGGATGGAAAAGGGATCCTTGTAGACGTACTCCGCGGAAGCGCCGGCGTCCCACTGATAATAGTCGTAAAGCCCCTGGCCCAACTGCTCCTGGGTGCTTTGCTGCAGGAACTCGTACTTGAAATCCGAATAGGGCTTGATGCGCCAGTTGCTGTCCGTAGGCGTGTAGATGACCTTCACCGCGGCCTCGTTGTCCCACTGGGACTGGAAGAAGGTCCCGCCGCCGACCAAGTCGACCACTTGGCGGGTGCCGTTGTAGGAAGTCATCAGAGACGGCAGGACAGACCAATTGTCGTTGAATTTCATCGCCGGAGCGACAAGGCCGTTGGCGTCCATCGAGAGAGAGCTGTTTTCGCCGGTATAAAAATTCTGGCCGCCCAAGAATTCAAAGTCATAGAGCGGGCTCACCATGACGCGCGGCGGCCGCTTGATGGGCTCCGCCAACGGCAGCGACAAGATGTCCGGACTCATCAGCATCTGGGCCCCTCCCCACATCGCGCAACAGCATAGCGCCACGCTCGCGCACAGAAAACGCCGCGCGGCCCTTCTCACTGAATCAAACCAGATTGCACGAAAATCTTGGGCGAAACCACGATATCAATCGAGCGCCCATGGAACTCCGAAGCCGTGATGATCTGCTCGAAATTGTAATTCAGGATGTTCTGCGTAAACGACGTGCCGGATGTGGAGCCGAACGCGGAATCGGAGGCAATGAGCCCGTTGTTATTGATGATGTAGTTGTCGAACTTAAGGAACGTCCCGTCCGTGTAGGAATTGTAGACCACCTGGTGCACCTGCCCCGGATCAGGGAAAGTCGAACTGGTCGTGACCCCAGGCAGAGACGCGGAGAGCGTCGCTCCGGTGATGGGATCCGTGTTGGTCGCGAGCGTCGGACTGTAGGAGCCGTAGCCCGTGTGGTAGGTCTCGATGCCGCTGCCGCTCCAGCCGGATTTCAAGTTGCCATCAACGTAGAGTCCCTCTTTGTCGAAGAGCGTGCCGTAAAACGCTTCGCCGGAAGCAACCGTTTTATAGGAATTGGCCAGGGGATCAAAATATGACTTGACGACCTCGTTGGTGTCGCCGCTGGAGTTGTTGTTGAGATTGACCAGATGCCCGCCGCTGGTGATTTCCTGCACGGAATCGATCCCATTCGACCAAACCGAGTGGTAGCCGGTCAAATAGTACGCGGGGGGGGCATCGGGAGTTCCCGGAAGCTCGCGCAGCGCCACGCTGATGTCGGGAGGAAGATTGGTGTTGAAGGTGCCGAGATAGTAAAAATAATTGAGGCTGTTCTGCCGCTGGTCCAGGACCACCATCTTGACCTGGTCGGGCGCGGGCTGAATGATGTATTGCTCGACGCGAACGACGTGCCCGGAGACGTCGATGAGGGTTTTTCCCTGCTGATAGTCGGCCAACCTGAGTTCTCGCTGGGCCTGCGCCTCAATTTGCCCGCGCGAAATCTCAAAATTCATCTCGCGCTTCATCTTCGCGTGGAACCGGGCCGCGGCCAGGCGCGCGGCCGCGCGGCTTGGCAGGCCGCCCAGGCGCGGCAAGCCCTTCAAGCCCACGCGCGTGCCTTCGTTGGGATGCAGAAGAAGCTGCTGGCCCTTGCGGTCGGTGACGGCCAAAAGCCCGCGGTAGAGATGGACGAAGGTCGTTCCACCCGCCTGCACCTGAATGCGAAACCGCGTGCCGCGCACGGCGCAGACGGTTGTCGGAGTCCTTACCTGAAAACTGCGCGCCGGATTATGCGTGACTTCGGCCTTCAAGACGCCCAAAAGCAGGGACATGAGCGCGAGGCCCGGTTTGGTCACATCGAGCGTAAACGTGGAGCTGCCGCCAAGCTGCACCTTGGAGCCATCCTTGAAAACAACCGTCGCTCGCGCCAAAAAGCCGGTGCTCAATTCGTCTCCAACGTTAAGCACCGCCGGAGCCTGATCCACCCTGACCCAGTTTTGGGTGCCTGCCTTGAGCACGCGGACACTGCCAAAATAATCCGCAATAGTTGCCGAGGCGTGCGCGGACAGACAAGAAAAAACAAGAACGCCCGCGGCGGCTATCATTTTTGCCGCAAGCTCACGCCGATGCCGAATCCAAATATGGCTTGATTTCATTCGGTAGAACGTCTGAGAAGTTTAACAGAAATACGAAGAGAGTCAATAGCGACTTTGGTCACATTTGTTTCATAAATTTGCGATAATTTTCGAGGCAATCATGGCCTTCATCGACCTTCGGTCCGACACGGTCACGCTCCCGACGCCGGCCATGCGCCGCGCCATGGCCGAGGCTGAAGTGGGGGACGACGTGATGCGGGAAGACCCCGCCGTCAACGAGCTCGAGCGCGCCGCGGCCGAACTCCTCGGCAAGGGCGCGGCGCTCTTCGTTCCCTCGGGAACTTTCGCCAACCAATGCGCCATTTTGACCCATACACGCTCGGGAGACGAGGTCGTGCTGGCCGAAAACTGCCACGTGGTCCAGCATGAAGCCGGAGCGGCCGCGCTTATCTCGCGCGTGCAACTGCGCCCGGCGAGCCCAGGAAGCCCGCATCTTTTGCCGCAAGACTTGGCCGAGCGCATTCGAGAGCCGGGCGACATCCATTACCCGCGCACGGGCCTGGTATGCGTGGAGCAGGCGACCAGTTCCGGCACGGCCATTCCCCTGAAAACCCTGACGGAGATCCATGAACTCGCCTCCGGGCGCGGCATCCCGGTCCACATGGACGGCGCGCGCTTCTTCAACGCCTGCGAAGCCTTGAATGCGTCGCCGGAAGAGATGGCGCGGCGCGCCGACTCCATCATGTTCTGCCTTTCGAAAGGGTTGTGCGCGCCGGTGGGATCTTTACTCGTTGGGAATCAAGAATTTATCGAGCGCGCCCGCGTCAACAGAAAACGCATGGGCGGCGGCTTGCGCCAGGCCGGAATTTTAGCCGCGGCGGGCCTGGTGGGTCTGCGGGACGTCCGTCCGCGATTAAAAGAGGATCACGCTAAGGCCAAGCTGCTGGCCGATCTCCTGCGCGAGATTCCAGGCATAGAAGTCGCGCGCGAACCGGAAATCAACATGGTTTTCGCCCGAATCAAGATGCGGATTTCAGCCGAAGAGCTCGTCCGCCGTTTAAAAAAAAGCAGCGTCCGCATTTTCCCGCCCGAGGGGGGAGTCTTTCGGTTCGTGACGCACCAGCAAATCGACGAAGCCGGCGTGCGCAAAGCCGCCGCCGCGCTTGCCGAAGCCCTGCGGGCCTAGCTTTTTTAAGCCCGGCTGGTGATTTCGATGAGGTGGTAGCCGAACTGGGTCTTGACCGGCCCCTGGACCTTGCCCACTTCCGCGCTGAAGACCACCTTGTCGAACTCGGGAACCATCTCGCCGGGCCCGAACTCGCCCAGGCTTCCACCCTGGCGGCTCGAGGGGCAGGTGGAGTGCTTCTTGGCCATTTCGGCGAAA
>Ga0307374_10009280_pt1 | contig 14518 bp, 15 predicted proteins | sample OX3MG_FD_202532 | JGI IMG/M metagenome (GOLD analysis project Ga0307374, IMG submission 202532) | Soil microbial communities from Risofladan, Vaasa, Finland - OX-3 | ecosystem: Environmental > Terrestrial > Soil > Coastal area > Acid sulfate soil | place: Finland: Risofladan, Vaasa | collected... | reverse complement strand
GGTCAACGTCGGCGAAGGCCACGTTGTCGAGGCCACCTACAAGGAGCCCTTCGACCTGCTCTTTGCCGTGCCGAAGTTCGAATACGGCGATGTGGTGGGGAGAGAGGGGCCAGGGGCCGGAACAGCACGGCAACCGGGACACTCCGGGGACACCCGGAGACGCCGACGGACCCAGGACCCCAACGGAGAGAACGGGAAACGGGGCCGAACGGGCGACGGGGCGGGGGCGAGTCGAAACGGGCAGGAAGCGAACGCGAGGCCCGAGCCCGAGACCAAGGACAGAGCGCCGACGGAGGCCGGCGCCCCCGAGGGGCGCCCGGCCGACGGAGGCCAACGAGCGGGAGGATGTTGCCCCCGACAGGCACGTAGGACCGGCCCGATGAGAGCCGCGGGAGCCGGGGTCCGGCCCCCTGGTGCCACCCCGGCGTGTTCGGGGGCTCCTGGGGGCGAGTTCCGAGGAGAAGGTGCTGGTCAGGGGCGCGGGGAAAAGGGCGTGGCGGGGGAAGGTTCGGGGGGGGGAGCGCTTGGGGTGGGCCGGGAAGCGCCCCACTCGTCGAAGCGCTCGCGGTCGCCGGCAGGGCTTCAACGATCGGGCAGCTCTCAGGGAGTCGCGGTCGGCGGCGTGCGAAGACGCGAAAGAGCCGGGCTCCGAATGCCCGGCACCTGCATCATGCTCCGAGTGAGGGCCTTCAGTCAAATCCCCGTGGGTGCGGGGGGACCGCCGCCGCTGCCAGCGGGCGGGTTCGGCGTGACGCCGCCGCGGACCCTCAGGGCATCGGGGACATGCTGAGCGCAGCGCCCCATCCGGTCGTGCACACAGGACACGCGAGCGGTCGATCGTTGGGGACGTCACCCCCGGCATCGGAAACCGAAGTGTGCAATCGGCGCTCCGCAAAGCGTCAGCCGTTCTCGGCGAGAGCACGGCTCATGCCTCGGCCTCCGTCACATCAGGACGCGGATGAAAGCGTGCGCCATGACGATGGGACCGCCCAACGGTGGCAGCCCGTCCGGGTGCATTGAGTACGTGAGCACCCAGCCATCCGGCAGCTTCGCGATCCGGCGGTCCGGGTAGATCCGCGCGGGTCGGCCCCGAAGGGGGTACGTCACGATGTCGGCCGGTGAACGAGGGTTCTGAAGTAGTCGGCGAAGGGCCTCCCGGACACGTCGCTGGCTCTCATCATCCTCACCCTTGAGCGAGTCGAAGATTCGCTCGTGGTTGACGAGCCGCCACTCACCTTCGCCCCCCTCCGCCATCGCTGCGAACAGGGCTCGCTATAGCTCGGCCGCGGTCAGCGGCTCGCCGAGGTCATTGCGTCGCAGCGCGTCGTCGCTCGCCTGCATCTGACGGTGCCACTCGGTAGAGCCATCGAGGCGACCGCTCATGATCCAACTCTCGAGGAACGTAAAGAGCGATTGAATGGCCGCCGCAGCGTCCTCGTCTGAGGCTTCGGGGCGGATAACGCGATCAATCGACTCGTGCATAAGGCTTCGCAGCCCGGCTGCGAACTCTTCACCCTCGTCAGCGCCTAGCAGCTTTGCCAGCTCCACCATCTGCCCGACGTAGCCGCCCACCGTCTTCGCGACGAGGGCTAGAACCGCGTCAGCGTCAAGAGGTAGCCCGTCGGGGAAGGGATCGAGGCTCACCTCGGACAGTCTGCACTCCCAGGGTTGGGCGCTCAAGAGCGCCCCTGCCGAAAGGCTACTCACCAGCCTCTAGGCGCTTGTCGTCGTGCTCCAAGAGCAATCAGCTTTCCGAAGTCTCCCGCCTCGTGAGCTGCTTCGAGGACGTGACCTCACGGTTGACCACCGCCGACGCGGGAGACGAGCATGTGAGGCCGCCTCACTGCCTGCATGGTCGTCGACACTCTGAGTGCGCGGAGAGCGCGTGCATCAGTCGCCAGCCTCACTCCTGTCGGCCGTGGGAGCCTGCCGCTCTAGCTTGCGCAGCTCCCACCATGGACGCCCGAACGTGTGCCAGCACCACCACCCGAACCCGATGGCCGCAGTGACGACGATGGCCAAGGCCACAAGGTCGGCACCCTCACTCTCGGCGTAGGTCTCGTCGTCGGGCTCGACGGAGCGTGTGGCCAGGACGCGCCTGCCTGCGGGCGGTCCCTCGTGTGAGTGACGAGCTGCATGGCGGGGGCGTGCGGAGTGCTCCCTCACTCCATCGTCAATGCCTGCGGCTCTGCGTGTGGCGACGGGCACGTAGAGCTTCTTCCCGCACCGGCACTGCGTCCGGCCTGAGTGGCCTCGGTACTCCCTGGAGGTTCCGCACGCGTTGCAGGTGATGTGCACGGGTCCAAGTGTCGCTCGGGTGAGGGTCGCCGAGGGGTTGACCGTGAGCTTCGACGACGTGAGGTGGCACGCCTTGCTCACCCCTGCGCGCCCCAGCCCCCGGCTGTCACGTTCGCGCTGGCCGGCGTGCATGTCGTTGTGACTGTCGACGCGACGACTCTGCCTGTCGCGCTGCCGGGAGCGTCCACCGTGACGCACTCGAAGATGAGCTGCCCGCTGCGTGTCTCGGAATGCGAGAGCGTGACTGTCGCGGCGTACGAAGCCTCAGGTCCAGCGGCGCAGTCGGGTGTGCACAGGTCCACGTGTAGGGTTCCCGTCCCGTTTGCGTGCAGGTTTGTCCAGGTGGACCAGGCGATTCCCGTTAGCGAGTGCGGTTGAGACCCCCCGCATCCGATAGTCACAGACGCTGGCTTTACCACTGCTTCGCTGCTGCCGCACCAAGGGACGCCCGCGAGACGCGGGGCGGTCGTGGTCGTGGCCGTGGTCGTGGTGGTAGTAGCCGATGCGGGCGTCGTTGGCGCGGCGAGCACCTTGACCACCTTGCCGACGATGTACGAGCGCTTCACCGGTCCCCACATCCTGCTGTCGCACGAGTCGGTCCGGTTGTCCCCCATCATGTAGTAGTCACCCTTCGGCACGGTGTAGGAGCCGGTCATCGTCGTGTAGGTGTGCGGATCCTTCGGCAACCAGGGCTCCTTCAGGAGCTTCCCTGTGACGTACACCTTGCCTGTGTGCGCCGAGACCGTCTGGCCCGGCAGTCCGACGACTCGCTTGACGAGGTCGGCGACGGGCGCGCCGCCGCAATTCTCTGCGGGCGGACGTTTGAACACGATGATGTCGCCAGCCCGAGGTGATGACTTCGCGTATGCCGAGAGACCGACCTCGATCGTGTCTCCGCCCTTGATCGTTGGCCACATTGCTGTCGACGGGACTTTGAAGGTCTTCGTCTCGGGTGGCGAGACTGCGGTGCTACTCGCCGCGGTATTCGATGACCTTCCCAAGACGTGGCTCGGCGCGTTCGACCGGCCGAGGAAGTACGCCCCTATGCCGACGCCAGCAAGGACCAACAGTGCAGCCGCAGCGAATACCGCCCGGCGTAACGCTCGGCGCGTCACCACGAAGGCCGGCTCGTCTGGTCGGCGCTCATCGCTGGCCAAGGTCGTCCCCTCCCACTTTGGGGGCGGACGCTGGTTGCGCCCAATCGTGCCAGCGATGACCGTCCCACCAGCTCATGCGACCTCGCCGGCGCTCATACCAGCCTGGGGGCAGGGTCCTGCTCGGCAAGCGTGACAGCGTGCCTCCGGCGCCGATCGCCCCGAGAATGAAGCCGCCGATCGTTACGAAGGGTCCGATGCCGAGGCTCGCAAACCCCGCGGCTTCCCGAACGTTCGCGTCCAACGCAATGCCCCACACTCCCGTGAGCACCGCACCGCAGATGGCAATGGTCAGGACAATTGCCGCCACCCCCGCTGTCGGGTCCGAGCGCTGGGCAAGCCCAATGAGTGCAACGACGACGGCCCCACCGATGATGAGGAGTGCAAGCAGTGACTTGCCGCTTCCGTGTCCTACGAGCCCAAACAGGTCAAATGTGCCAAAGAGGACGACGTGCACCCAGGGCAAGAACGCTCCGACAAAGGCGGCGCCTCCCCCTATCGCGGTGGCAATCCACGCTGTGGAACGCCGCGCTGGTGGGGCTGCCCACGGCTGCACGTGCGGCGTCCACTGGAATCCGTCCCACCATCTGTTGATCGGTTGACCACTCGGGTCTGGATACCAACCGGGCGGAGCGTTTGCGCGCCAGGTCACTCAGCCTCTTCCAGGTCCCACTGCGCCGATGCCACGAGTTCGGCACTGCACCTTCGCGCAGATGTGATGACGCTCACGTCTCGACGTGCCATCGCCCCCCCTCGCGCGTTGCCGAAAAGCGCGCTGTCGGCGTCGCCATCGCCGACCACGCCTCTGCGTTTCCCGCGGACAAATGTTATCGCAGTGCTCCGCTCGCGCGCCGGGGCCGGGGGTCAGCTCGTCTCATCCAGCTCGCGCAGTACTCCGACGTCGAGGCGCCCGAGTCGATAGGCCTTGTCGACTCTGGGGCGGAACCGGCGCAGCTCGTCGGCATCGAAGAGGAACGGGTCGTCCCACGCCGCGGGTTCCCTCGGGTCCGGGTCGGGAAGCCGGAGCCCGACGACGAGGTAGTCCGGGCCGGCGGTCCCGACCACCTCGCCCACGACGACGACGCCCGTCCCGAGCGCGTAGTGCGGCACACGTTCGACCACCTCGTCGCCCACCGTGAACCTGCGCGTCATGCGAGGACGCCTCCGAAGGGCAGCACGCCCTGGGCGAGGCGCTTCGCGGCGATCTCGCAGTAGCGCTCGTCCGAGTCGATGCCAACAGCCGGCAGCCCGAGGTCCATTGCCGCCCGGAGCGTCGTCCCCGACCCCATGAACGGGTCGAGCACGAGCGCGCCCGGAGTGGCCAGTCTGAGCAACCAGCGCATGACGGCCTCGGGTTTCTGCGCGACGTGCCGCTTGTCCTCGCCCCGCTCGGGCGGGCAGGTGAAGAGGCCCGGCGGGTAGTCCTCTCGCTCGGCCGCGGGTCCGTTCGTCCCCCAGCAGACGAACTCGGCCGAGCTGGACATGCCCGAGCCGTTGACCCTGCCGTAGCCCTTGGCCCACACGGCGATGCCGCGCCACGTCCAGCCGGCGACCTGCACGGCGTCGGTCGTCGTCGGGAGCTGGCGCCAGTCCGAGAAGACGCACACGGGCGCTCCCGACACTGAGCCTTGGCGTGCGGCGTTGAGCCAGAGGGTCGACCACACGAGAAAGCTGCGCTGGTCACGGCTGTCACCCGCGAACTCAGGACGGTAGGCGAGGGTGCCGGTCTGTACGTACTTGGCGACGACTCCCCGCGTGCGATCCCCCCGGAAGGCTCCGCCCGACGAGTAGGGCGGGTCGGTCACGACGGCACCGACGCCCGAGAGCTCGGGCAGCACGTCGAGCGCCTCGGCGCAGTAGATGGTGATGCCGTCGGCCGAGTAGTACGGCTCGGCGGTCATGGCCGCGCTCCGCGCTCGCGTTGTCGGCGCTTACGCCCCGTCTCGGCATGGGACGGGCAGCAGTAGATGCGCCTGTCGGTTACTGCTTGGGGGCACTCGTCGAGTCCGCAGGTTCGGTCCCCGGGCACGATCCAGGCGCCCCCGTTCCGGCGTAGCTCCGCCAGGAGGTGGCGGACGGTGACCGCGCGGGGAAGTTCGCCCCGAGCGAGCTGGAGGGCCACCCGCGGAGTCGCCCCCCCAAGACGCGCGAAGTCGGCGTGCGGGAGCGATCTCGCCAGAGCGACCAGTGCATCCCGTTGCCCCGGCCCGAGCCCGTGGGAGTCCTCGTAGCGGACCCGGAACCGGTCGAGCCTGCCCGGGTAGCCGTCCTCTTGGGCGTCGAGGACCGGGGACACCCGGCCGCGGTAGCGGACGGACAGCGGGGTTACGGTGACCGACTCGACCGGTTCGCCCCGGGGCCGCTCGCCGTACTGGCCGGCCCTAGCCACCAGGGACTCGATCAGCACGGCGCCGAGGTCCATCGGGTCAGTGGCGACCCTCACCGCCTCGCCGGTCGCCCGGTCGAGCCAGCCGAGCCCCTGCCAGTGGTCGAGGGGACCGCCCGGGTCGAGGGCGACGACGTGGCGCTCCTCCGTCCGGGTCCCGGCGGTCCCGCCGACCGCCTCGACGTAGCGGCTCCCGATGCCGGCACCGAGCGCGGCGGGGAGGGTGTCGAGCAGCGCCGGGCTGGTGACTTCCAGGCGCCGGAGCGTCGGGAATCGGAGGCCGCCCGGAGCGTCCCACGGTGAGGGGTCACGGCGCGCGTGCTCGGGATCGGCAAGCTTCGCCGCGGCGTAGCGGACCTCGCGGACGACGGCAGCCTTCGACCACGCCCGGCCTCCTTCGGCGCAGCGCCCCGGCATCGCCGACGGGTCGGCCCACATGCCGCCGAGCCCCGTCTCGGTCCAGTCGACCAGCTCGGGCGCCTCGTCGGTGCCGCGGTACTCGACGTGGCGCTTCGGGCCGAAGACGACCGACCGCATGGGCGGCTCGCCCGGCTTCGGGTCCCGCTTCCACACGGGCCAGCCCGGCTCGGGGGAGAGCGTGTCGAACCCGGCGAGCAACCGGTCGAGGTCGGCGTAGGGAAGCTCGCGCACCGTCGAGCTGTCGGCGAGGGTGAGCATCCCGCCGGAGGGACTCGCCGGGATGATCGACGAGTCAGTGTCCCGGTAGGCGACGATGCCACCGAGGTCGGCGACCTGGCGGGCGAGGACGGCGAGGAGGAGCCGGGCGCCGCCCGTCACGGTGACCGCCAACGGGGCGAAGGTCCATGGCCCCGATCTCTCCTCCGTCGTCCACTTGTCTCCCACCTTGCGCCGCACGTCGTCCAGCCGGGACGGGTTGCCACTCACCAGGCTGTTGGTCGCCGCGTGCAGCAGGGCGGCGAGCACGGCTCCGGTCTCGCCCGCCGTTTTCGCCTCGCGGCGGCGCCGCACCAGCCCGAGCACCGGATCCGTGCCACTTGTGACGGTGAGTCCGGGGCAGACGGGCACCCGCTCGCGCAGGCCGTCTTGACGGCCGACGGGCACCAGCCGGACAGCACGGACAATGGTCGGGACCCGACCGGAGAGAACAGCGGCCGCCACCACGTCGCACCACGAATAGAACAGCGCGCGACCCCTGGCGCCGACTGGCACCGTCTCGGTGCGCCCGTCGGGCCGGTGCGGGTCGTCCAGCGCCACCGGGAAGGGTTCGCCGTCGGGGACGACCTCGCAGATCGTGCACCCGAACATCGCCCACACCGCCGGGTCGAAGAGGACCGACGGGTCCTTCGCCGCCCGCCGGCACAGCGCCCGCAACGCACGGAGGACCGATCGGCGCACCAGGTGGTCGGCCGTCACGAGGTCCCACCAGCCGACCAGGTGAGCGGTGAGCGGGTAGGCGCTCGTTACGTCGAGCGCCACCGCTCCGAAGGGCCGGCCCCGCAGCGCCGGCACGTCGTCGATCCATCCGCCGTGGAAAGCCTCCCACCACACGGCGGGCTCGGCGTCGGTGAGCGGGAACCGCCGGAGGGGCGCGTCCACCCGGAGCTGGCGGAGCAGGTGGTCGGCGAGAGCGGCCGGGGACTGCACGCGGGCGAGCGGCAGGCGGTGCACCCACTCGCGCCGGTCCTCCGGGCGGGAGAACCACCGCCCCACCTCGGCGTCGAGCCGCAGGGCCAACGCGTGCACCGAACCCACGGCCGTCGCCATGCGGACGGCGCCGTGGGCATCGAGGGTGACGGTCACCGGCAGCTCGTCGGCCGCAACGTCGAAGTTCCGGGCGTGCTCGACAAAGCCTGCAGCCCGGTCGGCGTCGAGCGCGTAGGCGGCCGAGAGCACGTCTGCGAACGGCGCCCCACGAGTGCCGTGCCCGGTCTCGCACGGACCGAACCGCACGGACCAGCCGACGCGCCGAGATTCGAGGCGCAGTGCCGGGCGATCGGGGTAGCGCCGCTTCCAGCGGTGGCGCTCATGCTCGACGCCCCAACCAGGTAGCCAAGCTTCAGACGATCCGACGTTGCGCCCGCTGCGCCGGGTGACGTGCTCGGCGACCAACGCGATGGTCCGGCCATGGTCGGCCCCGACCATCGGCCCGGCACCACGGTTGTAGGCGTTGGGAACAAAGGCCCACGGCTGGCGTTCCCGCGTCGCCGTCGGTGAGAAGAAGGCGGAACGGGTGACCACCCGCCAGGGCGCTGGACCCTGAAGCGTCCCGACCGGGTGGCGCTTGGCCCACCGCCCCAGCGCGTCCAGCGCCGCCGGATCGATGTTCTCGGGGACGACGAGCAGGCCGTGGAGCACGAGCCGGCCACGGGCGACCAGCACGGAAGCCATCCCGAATCGGTCACCCTCAGCGTTCGCGTCCGCCGCCGCGTGCCAGTAGAGCGAGACCTGGGAGGCGAGGGACCGCCCGCGGTGCTCGGTACCCGGCGGGGTCCAGTCGTCAGCGCCCGGCGAGCCCCGGAGGATGACGGGCCACTGCGTCACGCCGACGCACCGCCCTCTGCGTCCTCGCCGGCATCGGCTGCCCGGAGCCGATCGACCGTCAGGGACACCGACGCCGGATCGATGTCGCAGCCGATGAACCGCCGGCCCGTCTCCTGGCACGCGAGCGCCGTCGTCCCTCCGCCGACGAACGGGTCGATCACCAGCTCGCCGGGCTCAGCGACCTGCTCGACCCACCGGGCGAACGGTCCCACGGTCTGTTGCCATCGGTGGTCGTCCGGCCCCTTGACGCCCGACCCCTCCGACATGAACGCGTCGATGATCCAATGCCTCGGCCGGTACTGGCCGGCTGAGAAGATGGCGATCGGGCGCCACCGCCCCCGGATCATGCGGGCACGAAGCTCGGAGTGGCGACCGGGCTGGAAGACAGCGCCGGTCCACACGTACTCAAGACGTTCGCCGAGGCGGTCGAGCAGCTCGGGTAGGTGCACCTTGCCGCAGTAGGCCACCAAGAGGCGGCCCGGTTCGAGGATCCGGGCGGCGAACGCCGACAGGTCGCTGTAGATCGTGACCCCGGCATCGTCATACGGCGGATCGCAGACCACGGCGCTCGCCGACCCGTCGGGCACGTCCGCCAGCACGTCCCGGAAGTCGCCGCAACGGACCTCGATGCCGTCGCCGATCGTGACGGCCGGCGGCGGCGGTGCCTCGGCCCGCCGGCGATCGAAATTCTCCCGCCGCACCAGCTCTTCGGCTCGGCGTCCGTCGATCTCGCCCCGGTCCACCTTCGCCGCGAGGTCGGGGTGGCCCGCGAGCTTGTCGGCGAGACGGAGACGGCGACGGGCGGTGCGCGGGTTGACCCCCAGCTCGGTTGCCAGAGCAGCCACGTCGGCTGATCTCGCGTTGGGGACTTCGGACACCGTGTCCGAAGTTCGATCATTGCGAGCCCCCTGCCCTAACCGGACCCCGCGCACCTCGGCCAGCCGGCGGAAAGCCTCGGCCCACGCCACCGGTCCGAGATGGCGACGCAGGATGTTCATGCGGAACGCCATTTCGGTGGCGGCGGTGTCGTCGAGGTCCACGGTGAGCGACGGGCAGTCGATCCCCAGCTCCTCCGCGATAGCCGCCCGGTGGTGCCCATCGACGATCCGACCGTCGGTCGTGCGGAGGATCGCGTACTCGATCCCGTGTGCGGCGATGTCGGCTCGGAGGGCGGCCCGGGCATCGTCATCGAGCGGAGCCATGACCTGAAACGTCACGCGACCCGCCCTTTGCCGTTCGCGCGGCCGAGGGACGCGACGAGACGCTCACCCTCGTCGGCCCATGCCATGAGGTCCACGCGCTGTGCGCCCGACCAGGTGGCCGGCCCCGTGACGGCGAAGTCCGACCGCCCGGTCCACCTACCGCACGGCGCAGTCCACCGCTGACCCCATCGGTCTCGGACGTAGCGCAGCACCACGGCGTCGAGGCCGTCGATCCGAACGGCTACCGCCTCGGCGCTCGGGTACGTCGGGCGGGGCCGTGGCGTCCCGCAAAGCGCCGCGACGAGTGCCGCTTTCTCAGCGACGACGGTGAGAGCAGAGAGATCCACCGTTCGGGGATCGAGCCTGTAGCGGCCCTCCCACGCCGCCAACCGCTCGCGCACGTCCTCGGGTTCCGCGAGAGGCGGGACGACGACCGGCAGCTCGTCGTCGGGACGAAGCGGACGTGCCCCGGGGAACGCGGCGCTGACGATCGGTGTCAACCGCTGGTCGCGCAGGCTCACGGCGTCACGTCCAGCCGCAGGGCAGGCGACAGCTCGAAACGACGAGACGAGCCGTCGGCCACCTCGACGACGACGCCGGCAGCGACCGCGCGATCGAGCGCCTCGCGGGCGCGATCCCCCGAGCAGCCGAGTGCCCGGGCCGCCGCCTTGATCGAGGAAAAACCGCTCTCCTCGGCGCAGGCACGGGCCACGTCGTCGGGCGAGATGCGGCCTACGAACGCGGACTCGGCGCGGTCAGGAGGTCGCCAGAGACTGAACACGCCGGCTTCGTCCACGTGGACCGAGAAGTCGTCGAGCGGCTCGTGCCGGCGCAGGAAGTGCAGGTCGATGAACTGGCGGGCCTCTTGCAACGTGAGCCCGGCGTCGGCCGCTGCCTTCGGGCTGTAGTGCGGCAGCATCGTGACGCGGGTGCTCGCCCAGTCCGCCAACCGAGAGGCGCCTCGCCACAAGTCCTCCGGGTCCCGGTAGTCGTTGGCCTTGCCGAGGTGGTGGACGATGACGATCGCGGTCCCGTGCTTCAGCGCAAGGGCGCGGAGCTGCGAAAGGGCGGCCTCGGTCTGGTCGTTGCTGTTCTCGTCCCCGACGTAGAAGGTCGCCCACGGGTCGAGGATCAACACGTCGAACCCGTGCTCGGCGATCCACGCCTCCACACGGGGATCGAGCTCTCCCTCGTGGAACATCTCGGTCCGGCTGCCTCCGACGCCCGGTTTCGTCTGGCGGACCTCGCGCACCCGGAGCCGAACGGGCTCGAACGTCTCGGCGATCCCTTGTGGGCGGTCAGAGCCGAGCTGCGAGCCCCAGCGTCGGGCGCTCGCCCACGGGTCCAGCTCGCCCTGCAGGATCAAGGGCCGCGCCTGTCGGTGCACCGCGAGGCAATCGAGGAACGCACCGTCCCCGAACCCGAGATGCCCGGCCAGGTTGTAGATGAGACGGGATTTCGACACGCCGCGAGGCCCGGCGATGACCACCAGCTCGCCCGCCCGCATGAGGTTGTCGATGAGCATGGGCGGTTCGGGCGGCGGGTCGTCGAGGACCTCGTGCACCCAGTGCAGGCCGTCAGTCATCGAACATCCCCGATTACTTCGGCCGCTTCGCGCAGCAGCACCGCGACGGCGCGGGCTGCCTGCGGGGCGAGAGTGAACGGGTGCCCGGCGTCGGCGATCAGCTCGGCGTGCAGCGCCACGCGACGCAAGCGATGGGCGACTGGGTGGGCGCCAGGCAAAAGGAAGTCGAGCCCCACGGCCCGGAGCACCTGGTGGACTCCACCCGATCCCCTATGGCAGGGGATGTCGCACAACGGGATCACGAGCTGTAGGTCGTAATAAGCGCCGTCGGGAGACGGACGCCCGCTCAGGTGGTGCAGCTCCGTGCGGTCGAGGGAGCCGCAGAGAAGGCAGAACCGGATCACTGCCGCCTGCCCCTGTACTCGAACAGGGTCTCGCCACTCTGTCGGCGCTCATCGAGGATCGCCAACGCCACGGCAGGGTCACTCTCGAACCGCTCGCCGCGGATCGGTGCCCACCCGCTCACCCGGCGGTAGAAAGCGGCGCCCGACAGGTCACCGGTGGAGAGATTGGAAAGGAGCGCGTCATACCGCGCCAGCCGAACGCGCTCCCCGCGGCTGAGATCGTCGAGCACCACCCACCCGCGGCCGACGAGGATCGTGGACATCGCGGTTGCCCCACGTGCGGCCGCTGGCTCATGGCCGGCCGCGGTCCGGGCAGTGACCCCCTCCGGGCGTCCAGCGACCCGCTGCCGGTAGACCACGGCGTCGGCCGCCTGCCGGCCGACGGTGCCGCGTTTCGTATTCGACCGCGTAAGCCTGCCGACAGCAGCAAGCGCCTCAACGCGATCGGGCGGCTCGCGTCCCCGGCGGACCGGGCGGTCCGCGGAGCGGCGCTCGCCACGAGAGAGCGGGGCAGAGCGGGAGCGAGCGCTACGCGGGCGGGCCACCGCTACCTGGCTCGGGCTCCGGGCCGTCACCAGGTACGCTGGCGTCGGCGTTCAGGGGTGAGCGTTCGTGGAGAGCCGGCGGTTCGACCGCCGGCCCTTCCGCGTTGAGGGGAAGTTCGTGTACATCTTTCGGGGCGGGTCGTACGTCGACCACGCGCCCGCGCACGATCGGGGCGAGGTCCCGATGGAGCGCCTGCTCGACGTATCCGGGCAGCGCCTCTCGCAGGACCCGGGCAGCAACCTCCCCAGGGCTCTCGCAGGTCCTCGACCCCTCGGCATAGAGCGCATCGAGGAGGGGTTCCGGCACGCTTACGGCAAGGCGGCGTGTTGCCATTGGCCCAGCGTCCCAGGCCCTTTCAGCATCCTGCTAGCGAGTTCGGTCGATTCTCACGAGGGGGTATAGCTCGCCAGAAGTGGCGTAGTGGTATCCTCAGAGCATCGTGGACATCACCGAGGACGACGAGCGGATCGCCAAGCTCGCGACTGGGCTACTTGGCGACCATGGGCGACCCGACCTCTTGGTGAGCCCCGAGCAGGTGGTGCGCTGGCGCCAGGTGTGGGACGTCATCCCGGTCGCCGGGTCTCGACGGGGTGGTCGCAACCAGCGGGTCCACTACTTACCGACAGCACCAGCCGCGGCGGCAGGTATCGCCCTGACCCTCGATGTCGATCGCAACCGCGACCGCGCCGTGCTCGCAGCCTTCGGCACACGTGACGCTTTCCCGTCGGGTGCGCCCGTCGCCGAGAAGGGCGTTCGGGCGGCCGCCCAGCGCGAGTTAATCGCCATGGAGAACCTGATGCGCCGGGCCTACAAGAAACAGCGGGACGGGCTGCACCTGCGGAGCCGTTCGGAGATACCTCGAAATCTGCGGGTGCCGTTACGCCACTCCCGGGAAGCAGGGTCGCCCCTCGTGAGCGATGCCCTCCTGTCGATCTGTCTCGGCGAGGAGCCGGTATCCATGAAGGATGGCGCCGGCTTCCTGCTCGACGAGTGCGCGGCCGAGGCGTCGGAGCAGATGACGACTGACCAGCGGCGCCGAATCGAGTTCATCGTTCGCCGCGTCTCTTTTGCCGGTCTGCGTCGTGTGGCAAACCACGTGGACATCGAGCGGTGGCGAGAGGCGTGCGGGTGGGCGGCTACCGCCGTCGCCTACGGCGACGCCATGTCCGAGGTGCTGGACCTCACCGGTGCCGACCCGTCGACGGCTGGCCCGATGGCGCCGCTGGCAGCGCTCACTGCTTCGTGGCGCCGATGGGAATCCAAGAGTGGCCGCGCACCCGGGTACCGGAACGCGGTCCTCGGGCTTATAGCGGCGACGCTCGTGTGGCGTCCGCGGCGCGTGCAGGCGGCACGAGAGACCGCGGCTGCGATGGTGCCTGCCACGACACGCATGCACGCCATCACTCGATGCGCCCGGGACTTTCCCGCGCGGTGGCGTCCGGCGCTCGCAGCTGGGTCGGGCCCGCTGTTCATCGCCGAGCTGTCAGACGCCGAGCGGGATGAGTTGCATGCGTTCACTAGGGCGTGGCTGGACGAGCACCCGGCCGACGCTCGACTCATCCACGAGGCACGAGCCGCAATGACGCACACGGACGAAAGGCAGATCGACCCGTAAACAGAGAGTGCCCCGGGCGGTGCGGCTAACACCCCCGGGGCGGCAAAGGAGGCGTAGCTCCCATGCGAGACCCAACGATTCCACACCCGACCGTGCGACTCCAACCGTTCCCGGTCCGTCCCGACGACATTGCCGACCGCATAACGGCGATCGAGACCACCTACGCCGACGACGGCAACGGCCGGGTCGTCGTCTGCGACGGCTTCGGCTGCCGGGTTGTCGTGAACCACGGCGCCCTCGTCGTCTCCGATGGCGTGGGCGAGCACCGGCGGGAGCGGACCTATCCCAAGGTCCGCCCACCCTCGCGCCTCGTCGTGGCGGGCGACGGAATGCTCACCATCGAGGCCTTGTCGTGGTGCCGGGCGCAGGGCGTGGCCGTGGTGGTCCTGCGAGCCGGGACCGACGTCCTGCTCGCCGCGTCGCCCCCCGGCCGGGACGACGCCCGGTTACGCCGGCAACAAGCGCTCGCCGGGGTCGACAGATCGCCGGTAGGACTCGCCATCGTCCGCCACCTGCTCTCCGCGAAGTTACACGGCCAGGCGCGCAATCTGGCGTCCATCTTCGGCGCCGACGCCACCACGTCGACCGTGCTCGACCTTGCCGGCGGCGTCGAGGTCGCAGGCTCCGTCGACGAGTGCAGGCAGCTCGAAGCCGTGGCCGCGGCCGCGTACTTCGGCGTGTGGGCCGGGCACCCTGCCACGGCGGTCGGCTTCGTCGCCAAGGATCGGAACAGGGTGCCCCCGCATTGGTGCACCTACGACTCCCGGCGATCAGCCATCACCGGGGCCGCCAACACGAACCGCCTCGCAGAGCGGCCGCTCAACGCGTTGCTCAACTACTGCTACAAGCTCGCCGAGGTCGAGGC
>Ga0307374_10009279_pt1 | contig 14519 bp, 14 predicted proteins | sample OX3MG_FD_202532 | JGI IMG/M metagenome (GOLD analysis project Ga0307374, IMG submission 202532) | Soil microbial communities from Risofladan, Vaasa, Finland - OX-3 | ecosystem: Environmental > Terrestrial > Soil > Coastal area > Acid sulfate soil | place: Finland: Risofladan, Vaasa | collected... | reverse complement strand
GCATCAGCATTTTCACGTTCTGGCCGCACACCTCGGCGGCCTGATAGCCGAACAGGCGCTCGGCCGCGGCGCTGAAGGACTGGATGATGCCGCGGTCGTCGATGACGATCATGGCGTCGGGAACGGTGTCGAGGATCGAGCGCAGATGCGCCTCGCGCTCGGCGAGCTCGGCGGCCGCGCGGCGCGCGGCGGAGACGTCACGCGCGATCTTCGCGGCGCCGACGACGCGGCCGTCCGACGCGCGGATCGGCGACAAGGTGAGCGCGATATCGATGATGCGCCCGTCCTTGGCCCGCCGCCTTGTCTCATAGGTTGCGACCCGTTCGCCCGTCCTGACCCGGACGAGGTTGTGCAACATCTCGTCCTCGGTGTCGGGCCCGGCGAGAATGGCACCGGAGTGCCCCACGATCTCCGCGGCCGAATAGCCGAAGATGCGTTCGGCGGCCTCGTTCCAGCTCGTGACGACGCCGTCGAGCGTGAGGCTGATGATGGCGGAAGTCGAGGATTCGACGATGGCCGCGAGCAACCCCGCCGCATCGGCGCCGACGCCGGAAGCGTCCGACCCGGCGGCGCCCGCGGGATTCGAAGGATTGTCCGGCGGCATGGTCGCGACTCTAGCCCCTGGTTCGAGCGAATCAAGGCGGTGGGTGCGGGCGGGTGCGACACCGCGGTGCACGCGGCATTGATCTGCATCAAGGTTCGCACCGGGCCCGCGGGCCAACCTGACGCACGGGCCGTATCCGCGCGTGCCGGACCGGCTCGGTGGAGGAGCCATGTCGTCAGGAGAGCTTGCCTATCTGGTCCTGGTCGTCGCCGCCGCGATCGCCTTCATTGTGACGCTGGCCTGGGAATCGCGACGCTAGCGCGACCGGCGCTTCGGGCCATCATTCGCATTGCCAGGAGCCGCGAACTCGGACACAATCCGGGCGCGCCGATGGCCGATGCTGCAATGATCTTCGTCGTCGATGATGACGATGCGATCCGCGAATCGCTCGAGTTGCTGCTCGAGGCGAGCGGTTTTCGCACCGTCGGGTTTCCCTCGGGCGAGCGTTTCCTCGACGCCCTGGCGCAGGATGCTGCGGGCTGCGCGCTCGTCGATGTCAGCATGCCGGGAATGGGCGGCCTCGACGTTCAAGAAGCGTTGAACCGGCGCCATAGCCCGCTGCCGGTGATCGTCATGACCGGCCACGGCGACGTGCCGCTCGCCGTCGCGGCGATGCGCGCCGGGGCCGCCGACTTCATCGAAAAGCCGTTCAGCGACGAGACCATCCTCGCCAGCATCGCGCGCGCGCTGGAGCGGGGAATGGAAGCGCGCGCGGCCCAGGCCGAAGCCGCCGCCGCCGCCGCCGGCATCGACCGCCTCACCGAGCGCGAGCGCGAGGTGATGGTCGAACTGGTGGCCGGCCATCCCAACAAGGTGATCGCCCATCATCTCTCGATCAGCCCGCGCACCGTCGAGATCCATCGCGCGCGGGTCATGGAGAAGATGCAGGCGCGCAGCCTCTCCGATCTGGTGCGCATGGCGCTCGCGGCGGGGATCTCTGCGCCGGCAAGGAAATAGCGCCGCTTGCCGTGCCGGCGCCTTGCGCCGCGGCGTCGGGACCGGCACCATCGTCTCCGGCGGGGCGGGGGCAAACCATGGTCATTGTCCGCGTGATCGGCTGGCTGCTGTTTCTGGCGGCGCTCGTCGTTTTGGGGGGCGATTTCGTCGCCTGGCAGGATACGCAGAGCTTCGCGCCCATCACGCTCGACCGGCTGTGGTCCGATCTCGACCCGCCGAGCCGTGCGGCGTTCGAAGCGACCGTCGCGCGCGCCGCGCCGTCCTGGGCATGGACCGGCATCATCCGCGTGGTGCTCGATCTCTGGGCGGCGCCGAGCATGGCGGCCGCGGGGGTCGTCCTCGTCTGGCTCAGCCGTCACCGCGGCGATCGCGGGGTCCGCCGGCCGCGGCTCTGATCACTCGTCTCCCATCCTGAGGGCGGCGAGAAAGGCCGATTGCGGGATCTCGACCTTGCCGAATTGGCGCATGCGCTTCTTGCCCTCCTTCTGCTTCTCGAGCAGCTTGCGCTTGCGCGTCACGTCGCCGCCATAGCATTTCGCCAGCACGTCCTTGCGCAAGGCCTTCACCGTCTCGCGGGCGATGATGCGGCCGCCGAGCGCCGCCTGGATCGCGATCTGGAAGAGCTGGCGCGGAATCAGGTCCTTCAAGCGCTCGCACAGCGCGCGGCCGCGGCGCTCGGCCTGGCTGCGATGCACGATCACGGCGAGCGCGTCGACCGGCTCGCCGTTCACGAGGATGTTCATCAGCACGACATCGCTCTCGGCATAGCCATCGAGCTGGTAATCGAAGCTGGCATAGCCGCGGCTCACCGATTTGAGCCGGTCGTAGAAATCGAACACCACTTCGTTCAGCGGCAGGCGATAGATCACCATGGCGCGGCTGCCGGCATAAGTGAGGTCGGTCTGCACGCCGCGCCGCTCCTCGCACAGCGCGAGTACGCCGCCGAGATAGGCATCGGGCACCAGGATCGTCGCCTTGATCCACGGCTCCTCGATGTGGTCGATCTGCACCGGGTCGGGCATGTCGACCGGATTGTGGAGCGCGACGATGTCGCCGTCGGTGAGGTGGATGCGATAGATGACGGAGGGCGCCGTGGTGATGAGGTCGAGGTCGAATTCGCGCTCGAGCCGCTCCTGGATGATCTCGAGGTGCAGGAGGCCGAGAAAGCCGCAGCGGAAGCCGAAGCCGAGCGCGGCCGAGGTCTCGGGCTCGTACTCGAAGCTGGCGTCGTTGAGGCGGAGCTTGGCGAGCGAATCGCGCAGCCGCTCGTAATCGGCCGAATCGGTCGGGAACAGGCCGCAGAACACCACCGGCTGCACCGGCTTGAAGCCGGGCAGCGGCGCCTCGGCCGGGCGGCGGTCCGTGGTGATGGTGTCGCCGATGCGGCAGTCGGCCACGGTCTTGATGCCGGCGGTGATGAATCCGATCTCGCCGGGCCCGAGCGCTTCGACCGGCGTCGGCTTCGGCGTGAACATGCCGACGCGCTCGATCGTGTGCACGGCGCCGGTGGCCATGAGGCGGACGCGAAGCCCGGGACTGAGCACTCCGTCCTTCACCCGCACCAGCGTCACGACGCCGAGATAGGAATCATACCAGCTATCGACCAGGAGCGCCTTGAGCGGCGCCTCGGCGTCGCCCTGGGGCGGCGGCAGCCGCGTCACCAGCGCCTCGAGCACCGCCTCGATGTTGAGGCCGGTCTTGGCCGAGATCTCGATGGCGCCCGAGGCATCGAGGCCGATCACGTCCTCGATCTGCTGCTTGACCCGCTCCGGCTCGGCGGCAGGCAGGTCGATCTTGTTCAGCACCGGCACGATCTCGTGCCCCGCCCCGATCGCCTGATAGACGTTGGCAAGCGTCTGCGCCTCGACGCCCTGGCTCGCATCGACCACCAGGAGCGACCCCTCGCAGGCGGCGAGCGATCGGCTGACTTCATAGGCGAAATCGACGTGCCCCGGCGTGTCCATGAGGTTGAGCTCATAGGCCTCGCCGTCGTGCGCGCGATAGGAAAGGCGCACGGTCTGCGCCTTGATGGTGATGCCGCGTTCGCGTTCGAGGTCCATGCTGTCGAGCACCTGCGCCCGCATCTCGCGCGCCTTGAGGCCGCCGCAATGCTCGATCAGGCGATCGGCAAGCGTCGATTTGCCGTGATCGATATGGGCGATAATGGCGAAGTTGCGGATGTGGCGGAGATCGGTCATGGGCCGGGCGGAACATAGGGACCCAGCCCTGCCCGCGCAATGTCGCCCGGGCGTCGATGCAGGCCATTGCCCCGCGGCGGGGGGATGTGGCCTTATGGGGACCAGGGAACAAAGCGGATCGGGGGAAAAGCCATGAGAACGTTTCTTGCCATGGGTTGCGGCGTGGTCGCGGCGGCGCTGGCGCTGCCGGCCGGCGCGCAGCAGATCAAGATCGGCGAGGTGATGACGCTATCCGGCCCCGATTCCACGCCCGGGATCGAGATCGACCGCGGCGCCCGGCTCTATCTCAAGACTCACGAGAAGGACCTGCCCAAGGGCGTTTCGGTCGAGCTCATCGCGCGCGATGACACCGGCCCCAATCCCGAGGTGGCCAAGCGCCTGGCGCAGGAACTGGTGACGCGGCAGCACGTGAACATCCTCATGGGCTGCATCTACACGCCCAACGCGCTTGCGATCGCGCCGATCGCGACCGAGGCCAAGCTGCCGTTCGTGGTGCTCAATGCCGCGACCGCGATCATCACGCGCAAGTCGCCCTATATCGTTCGCGATTCCTTCACGCTGTGGCAGACCTCGATGCCGCTCGGCCAGTGGGCTGCCAAGCAGGGCGGCAAGACCGCCTACACGGCAGTGAGCGACTACGCGCCCGGCTGGGATGCCGAGCATGCCTTCGCCAAGGGTTTCACCGAGGGCGGCGGCAAGATGCTCGGCGCGATCCGCTTCCCGCTCGGCAGCCTGAACTTCGTTCCCTATCTGCAGCGCGTGGCCGATGCCAAGCCACAGTATTTCGACATCTTCGTTCCGGTCGGCGACGCGGTGCCGATGATGCGGGCGATCGCGAGCCTCGATCTCAAGGGCAAGGGCATCCGGCTCGTTTCGACCATGGACCTCGTGCCCGACGAGCAGCTCGTCGACATGGGCGACATCGCCGAGGGGCTGGTCACCTCGGGCACCTATTCCGCCGTTGCGACGCGGCCGCAGAACAAGGCCTTCGTCGCTGCCTGGAAGAAGGAATACGGCGCCAAGGCGCTGCCCGACTTCACCGGTGTCCAGGGCTATGACGGGATGGCGATGATCGTCGCCATGATCAGGAAGACCGGCGGCAAGTTCGACATCGACCAGGCGATGCAGTTCTTCAGCCACTACAGCGATCCCAACAGCCCGCGCGGGCCGTGGCACATCGACCCGGCGACGCGCGACATCGTCCAGAACATCTATATCCGCAAGGTCGAGAAGGTGAACGGCAAGCTGTCCAACGTCGAGTTCCAGACCATCTCCCAGATCAAGGACCCGTGGAAGGAGATGAATCCGGAGAAATAGGGCTGCAAGCCGCATCCCGTCTCCGCGCAGCCGGCGCCAGGGGCGGGATGCCGCAGTCCCGTCAGTGCTGCGGCGGCTGCCCCGGCCCGGCGCCCTCGTCGATCGACGCGGCGAGCGTCATGCTCAAATGCCCGAGCGGCAGTCCTGTCTCCTTGACCCAGGCATTGAAGACCGCCTGCACCTTGGCGCGGTCGGCCTTGCTCTTGGGTTCGCCCTTGAAGGCGCCCCAATGGTCGAGCGCCGCCACGACCGAGGGCGTCAGCAGGAACGTGTCCTTGCCGATCATGCGCAGGAAGCGCGGCGTCGAGTTGCCGCCCATTTGCGCAAAGCGCTTGGCGAGATCGTCCCACAGCTGCGTGATCTCCTCGCCCGGCCAGTCGGCGAGATACTTGCCCATGCCGCCCTTGTCCGCGGCGAGCGCGATGAAGGCGGCGGCGTTGTCATGGACCGCGCGCAGCTTGCCGAGATGGCGGATGAGCCGCGCGTCCTTCATCAGATCCTCGACCTCCTCGTCGCGCATGGCGCGGACGCGGCGCGGGTCGAAACCGCGGAACGCCTCCTCGAAGGCGGGCCACTTGGCGTCGACCACGCTGTGCTTCAGCCCGGCGCGAAAGATGCGCAGCGACATCTGCGAGAAATAGCGGTCGTCGGTCAGTCGTTTCAGCGCCGCCGCGGATTTCACCGCGGGCATTCGCGCCGCCAGCTCGGTCGCGCCGTGGCGGGCGAGCGCGGCCTTGCGGATGCGGGCAAAGGCGACCATCGCCGCGCTAGCGCCGCAGGCTGCCGCCGGTCGCCTTTTCGACCGCGGCGACGAGACGCTTGGAGAAGCCTTCGAGCGCCGCATCCGTCAGCGTCTCCTCCTCGGGCTGGAGCACGACGGTGATGGCCAGCGACTTCTTGCCCTCGGGCAGTCCCGGCCCGGTATAGACGTCGAAGAGGCGCACCGCGGCGACGAGCTTCTTGTCGATCCCGCGCGCCGCGCGCAGCAGCGTCTCGGCCGGCAGGGCGGCATCGACGGTGAAGGCGAAATCGCGCTCCACCGGCTGGAACGGCGAGAGCTTGAGCAGCGGCCGGGCGCGGCCCCGCGCGCGCGGGAGCGGCACGGCGTCGAGCAGAATCTCGAACCCCACGGCCGCGCCCTTGACGTCGAGCGCGGCGAGCACGCCCGGGTGAAGCTCCCCGAACCATCCCAGCAGCTTCGGCCCGAGGCGCAGGCTGCCGGCGCGGCCCGGATGGTACCAGGGCGGCGGATCGGCGCCGAGCTGGACCGCATCGGCGGCGAGCCCGGCGGCGGCGAGCGTCGCCATGGCATCGGCCTTGGCGAGGAACGCATCGACCGGCCGCCCGGGATCGTCCCAGCGCTTGGCGCCGCTGCGGCCGGTGCGCAGGCCCGCGGCGACGAGGTCCTGGCCGTCGGGCGTGTCGTCGCGGTACTGCGCGCCCAGTTCGAACAGCGCGGTGTCGGGATAGCCGCGATCGGCGTTGCGCCGCGCCGCTGCCAAGAGATTGGGCAGGATCGACGGCCGCATCGCGTCGAGATCGGCGCTGATCGGATTGACGAGCCGCAACGCCTCTGCGCCGCCGCCGAAGAGTCGCGCCGCCGCGGTCGGCATGAAGGCATAGGTCACGGCTTCGACGAGGCCGCGTGCGGCGAGGCTGCGGCGCACGAAGATGGTGCGGCGCTGCGCCGGATCGAGCGCCGGCCGCGGCAGCGTCGTCTCGCGCGGCAGCGACACGACGGGAATGTGCTCGTAGCCGTGAATGCGCAGCACCTCTTCGACGAGATCGGCCTCGCCTTCGATGTCGCCGCGCCAGGACGGCGGCTCGACCGTCCAACTCGGACCGTCGGTGCCGGCGATGGTGGCGCCGAGCGCGGTCAGGATGCGGCGCTGGTCGTCCGCCGCGATGTCGATGCCGCCGAGTTCGCGGGTGCGGTCGGGACGGAAGCGCAACGGCCGCTGCCACGCCGGCGCCGCGCCCGAGACCGCGATCGCGCTCGGCTCGCCGCCGCAAATCTCGCAGATGAGTCGGGTCGCCGCCTCGAGCCCCGGGCCGACGAAGGCGGGATCGAGGCCGCGCTCGAAGCGATAGCGCGCGTCGCTCTGGAGATTGAGCTTGCGGCCGGTGGCGGCGGTGCGCACCGGATCGAACAGCGCCGCCTCGATATAGACGTTGATCGTCGTCTCGGTACAGCCCGTGCTCTCGCCGCCGATGACGCCGCCGAGGCTGAGCGCGCCGCTGTTGTCGGCGATCACGGTCATGTCCGCATCGAGCGTCAGGACGCGGCCGTTCAGGGCGCGCAGCGTCTCGTCGGGCCGGGCCCCCCGCACCGCAAGATCGCCGTCGAGCCGGTCGGCGTCGAACACGTGCAGCGGCCGGTCGAGATCGAAGGTGAGGAAATTGGTGATGTCGACGAGCGCCGAGATCGGCCTGAGCCCGATCGCGATGAGTCGGTCGGCGAGCCAGGCCGGCGACTCCCGGTTGGCGACGCCGCGAATGAGGCGGCCCATGAACAGCGGGCAGGCCGCCTTGTCCGGCCCCGCAAGATGCACGGCGATAAGGCAGGGGAAGCGGCCGGGCACCGCATCCGTCGCGAGCGTGCCGTCGCTCCGCCCTTCGTACCAGCCGGCCGCCAGCGGCTTGAGCCGCCCCAGCCCGGCGGCGGCGAGGTCGCGGGCAATGCCGCGCACGCCGAGGCAATCGGCGCGGTTCGCCGTCACCTTGATGTCGAGGATGGGATCGTCGAGCCCGACCGCCTGCGCGAACGGCTGGCCGACCGCGAGACCGGTGGGCAGCTCGATGATGCCCTCGTGATCCTCGGAAAGACCGAGTTCGTAGCCCGAGCACAGCATGCCGTTCGAGGTGATGCCGCGGATCGCGCTGGCCTTGAGCACGATTCCGGTGCGCGGAATGAGCGCGCCCGGCGGTGCGAACACGCCGAGCATGCCGGCGCGCGCGTTGGGCGCGCCGCACACCACCTGGACCTCGCCGGCGCCGGCATCGACGACGCAGAGCTTGAGCTTGTCGGCATTGGGGTGGGGCTCGGCCTTGACCACGCGCGCGACCCGGAACGGCGCCAAGTCCTTGGCGCGGTTCTCGATGCTCTCGACTTCGAAGCCGCGCATCACCAGGAGCGCGGCGATCTCCTCGGCCGTCGCGGCGGTGTCGAGATGGGTCTTGAGCCAGGCGAGCGTCGTCTTCATCGCGCCGGCCCCGTCACCAGCGACGGCACGTCGAGCGGCAGGAAGCCGTAATGCCGCAGCCAGCGCAGGTCGCTGTCGAAGAAGGTGCGCAGATCGGGGATGCCGTATTTCAGCATGGCGATCCGCTCCATCCCCATGCCGAAGGCGAAGCCCTGATAGGTCTCGGGATCGAGCCCGCAATTCGCCAGCACCTTGGGATGCACCATGCCCGAGCCCAGAATCTCGAGCCAGTCGCCGCCGGCGCCGATCTTGAGCCCGCCGCCCTCGCGCGAGCAGCCGATATCGACCTCGGCCGACGGCTCGGTGAAGGGGAAGTAGCTCGGCCGGAAGCGCACCGGCAGATCGTCGAGGTCGAAGAAGGCGCGGCAGAAATCGATGAGGCAGCCCTTCAAATGCCCCATGTGGATGGCGCGGTCGATCACCAGCCCTTCGACCTGGTGGAACATGGGCGAATGCGTGGCGTCGTGGTCGCTGCGAAAGGTGCGCCCCGGCACGATGATACGCAGCGGCGGCTTGCGCGTGCGCATGGTGCGGATCTGCACCGGCGAGGTGTGGGTGCGCAGGAGCTTGCGCCCGCCGGGATGCGCGGTGCCGAGATAGAACGTGTCCTGCTCCTGCCGGGCCGGATGCTCGGGCGGGATGTTGAGGGCGGTGAAGTTGTGGAAATCGTCCTCGATATGCGGGCCCTCGGCGACGGTGAAGCCCATCTCGCCGAAGATGGCGAGGACCTCGTCCATGGTCTGGCTGATCGGATGGATGCGGCCCTCGGGCTCGGCCGCCACCGGCAGGCTCACATCGACGCGCTCGGTCGCAAGACGCGCGGCCAGCGCCGCGCCCTCGAGCCGCTGCTCCGCTTCGGCGATCGCTGCCTCGAGTTCGTCCTTGAGCCGGTTGAGCGCGGCGCCACGTTCGCGCCGCGCCTCGGGCGCGAGGGAAGCCAGACCCTTCATCGACTCGGTGACGCTGCCGCGGCGCCCGAGCGAGGCGACGCGGACCTGATCGAGCGCGTCCCGGCTCGTCGCCGCCCTGACGCGGCGGAGGGTCTCGTCGCGGATCTGGTCGAGGCTCTCCATCGTTCCTCCGGTCGAGAAAAAGGGGCCGCTCGGGGCCCCTTTTCGTCGCGCGCGCCGGACGCCGGGGCCTAGGCGCGCAGCGCCCCGCTAAATCGGCCGCCGGTGCGCACCCCCATGGCCTCTAGCCCTTGGCAAGCGCGGCCTGGGCCTGCGCCACCACGGCCTTGAAGGCGGCGGGCTCGCGCGCGGCGAGATCGGCGAGGACCTTGCGGTCGAGTTCGATGCCGGCGCGCTTCAGCCCGTTGACGAGCTGCGAATAGGTGAGGCCCTCCTCGCGCGCGCCGGCGTTGATCCGCTGAATCCACAAGGCGCGGAAATTGCGCTTGCGCGTGCGGCGATCGCGATAGGCGTATTGCAGGCCCTTCTCGACCTTCTCGACGGCGATGCGAAAGCTCGACTTGGAGCGGCCGCGATAGCCCTTGGCGAGGGCCAGCACCTTCTTGTGGCGGGCATGGGCGGTGACGCCGCGCTTGACGCGTGCCATGGTTCAGCCCCGCATATACGGCATGTAGCTGAGCACCAGGTTGGCGTCGCCCTTCTGCAACGTCACGGTGCCCTTGGCGTTGCGCTTGCCGCGTTTCGACTTGTTGATGAGGAGGTGGCGCTTATAGGCGTTGGCCGCCTTCACCTTGCCCGAGGCGGTGCGCCCGAAGCGCTTCTTCGCCCCGCTCTTGGTCTTCAGCTTGGGCATTTCGATCCTTTCTCAAGGATGGACGGGGGCGGCGAGGCATGCCCTTCGAGCCGGCCGCCCGGGAAAGGCGCGGGTTATAGCGGGCTACCCGCGCCAAGGCAAGGATCGCGCCGCCGCTTCTCAACGAGCGACCGGTTCGAGCCGCGACCGGTCGAGCAGGTCGCGCTCGGGTATGCCGGCACGCAGACGGCGCGCCAACTCGTCGGGATCGAAGTCGATACCGCGCTGATTGCCGACGAAGGCCGGGCTCTTCATATAGGCCTTGCACTGGGCGACGTCGGGGAAATTGTCGACCTCGAGCTCGACCCCGTTGCCGTCCGGGTCCTTGTAATAGAGCGACGTGGTCGGCCCGTGGTTGACGCACCAGTGCGGGGCGATGCCGTCGCGCTTCAGCCGCTCATAGACGGTGACAAGGTCCTTGAGGCTCGCGAAGCTGAAGGCGACGTGATTGAAGCCGGCCTCCGCCTCGCCCTTCGTCGCGAGCGGCCCGGGATCGAGGAAGGCGATGCGGTGATGTTCCTCGTCGTAGCTGATGAAGGCGATGAAATCGCTTTCCTGCACCAACTCGGCCTCGAGCACCTTGCAGTACCAATCGCGCATCGCCGCGATCTGGTTCGTCTGCAGGACGATGTGCGAGAGCTTGACCGGCGACGGCATGGGGACCTCCCTTGGCGCGGCAGGCGGTCAGCGTCCCGCTTTTGGCGCCGGCGCGCAATACCGTTCGCGCGCCGCCCGCCGCTTACGCCACGCGAACCACCGCCAACGCGGCCCGCGCCGGGCTCGGCTCGCGCGCAAGCATCTCGCGTACCGCCCGCGCCAGCTCGTCCCGGCGATAGGGCTTGCTTAACAGCCGCGCGCCGTCGGGATGCCAGGCATCCTCGGCGACGTTGCCGGGGAAACCCGAGGTGAACAGCACCTTGAGGCTCGGATGCGCGGCCATTGCCGCCCGCGCCAGCTCCGCGCCGTTCATGGTTCCCGGCATCACGATGTCGGTGAACAAGAGGTCGACCCGTTCGGTCTTCAGCAGCTTGAGCGCGGCGGCCGCGTGCGGCGCCTCGAGGATGCGGTAGCCGAGCGCTGCGAGCTGCCGCGTCACCACGCGCCGGACCGCGTCGTTGTCCTCGACGACGAGAATCGTCTCGTGCGAGGCGGCCGCGGCCTCCAGTGCCGCCGGCGCCTCGTCGGTGCGCGTTTCCGCCCCCACCGCGCAGGGCAGATAGAGGCGGAAGCAGGTCCCGCGCCCCGGCTCGCTGTAGACCGCGATATGCCCGCCCGACTGCTTCATGAAGCCGAACACCATGCTGAGTCCGAGACCGGTTCCCTTGCCGACCGGCTTGGTGGTGAAGAAGGGATCGAAGATCCGCGCCAGCGTTTCCGGCGTCATGCCGGTGCCGGTGTCGGCGACCTCGATCACGACATAGGCGCCCGGCTTGAGCTCGGCGGGAACGCCGATCGACTCCCCGTCGATGCGCAAGGTTGCGGTTCTGAACACAAGCTGGCCGCCCTGGGGCATCGCGTCGCGGGCATTCGTCGCGAGGTTGGTGATTGCGGCCTCGAGCTGCGAGGGATCGACCAGGACGGGCGCGACCGCGGCGTCGAGCTGCTCTACCATCGCGATGTTCTCGCCGAGCGTGCGCCGCAGCAGCGCGGTGGTGCCGGCGAGCAGCTCGTTGACGTTGATGCATTGGGGCGTCAGCGGCTGCCGGCGCGCGAAGGCAAGCAGGCGGCGCGTCAGCTCGGCCCCGCGCAGCGCCGCGGCGAGCGCATCCGCCAGCAGCTCGCGGTCCTCCGCCCCGAGCGACGATCCGCCGCTCATGAGATCGAGATTGCCGATCACGACGCCCAGCAGGTTGTTGAAGTCATGGGCGATCCCGCCGGTGAGGTTGCCGACTGCCTCCATCTTCTGCGCGTGGTGGAGCTTCTGCTCGAGCTCGCGCTCGCGACGCTGCGAGGCCCGCAGCGCGGTCACGTCCTGAATGGAGGTGAACACGCGCACCGCCACGCCGTTCGCGTCGCGAATGACTTCGTGCTCGCGATAGATGTCGCGGACCTCGCCGTCGGGGCGGATGATGCGGTGCTCGAACGGTCCGCGGTCGATGCCGCTCTCAACGTCCCCGATCAACGCGGCGGCGGTCTCGCGATCGTCGGGATGGACGAAGGCGAGAAAGTCCTCGCGCGTCACCGGGGCCGCGTCGGCATCGACTCCGAGGATGTTGTAAAGTTCGCGCGACCGCCGCTGCACGCCCTTGCGCAGATCGACCTCGACGCTGCCGGTGTGCGAAATGCGCTGCGCGCGGGCAAGATGTTCCTCGCTGCTGCGGATCTTCTCGGCCTCGCTCGCGGCGTGGATCGCCATGAGATAATCGGCGACCCACCCCGACAGGCCGAGCGCGATGATGAGGAGCGCCACGGCGCCGGTCGCGACGGCCAGGAGATTCGGGTCGATGATTTGATCGGAGACCGCGATCGTGGGGTCCGGCGTCAGTACCACGGCGGACATCGCGATAAGGTGAAGCCCCGCGATCCCCGCCGTCAGCAGCAGCGCCGCGACCACGCGGTGCGCGAAGGTGGTGTCGCGATAGAGCACGCGAAAGGCCGCGACCGAGAATACGAGGGCGGTGCCCAGCGACAGCGCGATATAGCGCCCGTCCCAACCGAGGTGCGCCGGGACCTCGATCGCGGTCATGCCGGTGAAGTGCATCGCGCCGATGGCCGCTGCGACGACGATGCTGCCGACGATCCATCCGCGCTTGTCGACAGCCGCGAACAGGCCGAGCCAACTCAACACCATTGCAACCGCAAGCGAGACCGCCGTGGGCCAGAGTCTGTATCCGACGGCCATGCCGGGTCGGTAGGCGAGTTCGGCGATGAAATGCATTGCCCACACGCCCGATCCGAACACGACCGCGGCGGCCGTGAGCCAGCACAGCTGCGTCCGCCCCGCCGTGTCGCGCGCGCGCGCGAACAGGTTGAGCGACGTGACGCAAGCGAAGAAGCACACCGCCATCGCGACCAACAGCAACACCGGGTCGTGCTGGTCTATTGCGCAGCTGAGAATCCGAAACATGTGCAGCCCTTCGTTTCCGCTCGTCTGGCCGCAAATTCGCGCCCTCGGCGTAAACAGGGCATAAATGAACCGCGCGCATAAGCGTTCATACTTATGCGCGCGGCATGGCCGATCGCCGCGGCGTAAGGGGAATCCCCTATGCCGCCGCGGTGTCGAGGTCGCCGATCAGCTTTGCGTCGTCACGGTGTCGCTTTGGGGATCGATCGTGACGGCGAACGCTTTGCCGTTCTTGGTGACGGTCGCGGTGAAGCTGCCGCCCTTGGCGTGGAAGTCCTTGAAGTCGCCATAGCCCTTGGCCTCAAGGATGTTGAGCGCTTCGGTCATGCGCCGTGCCGTTGGTCCTTTCGGAGCGGTGTAGGACGCCCTGACGCCCACGGCATGGAAGTGTGACGGAGCGGTCGCGGCAATGGCGGTGCCGGAAAGCGCGATGACGGGAACGAGCGCAAGCGCAAGACGATGCATGTCGATCCTCCATGGCGGTTGCAGGGCGCGGGGTCGCGTGCGCCCATGCGTCATTGTGGGAATGCACCATGACGTGCGCATGTCGCAGGAATGAAATCGCGTTAAGGCTGCGACGCCCGTGCCGGGCGCGCCGTCACTTCGGTGACATGACCATGGTCATCTGCCGGCCTTCCATGCGCGGAACCTGCTCGACCTTGGCGACCTTGTCGAGATCGTCGCGTACCCGCATCAGCACGTCCATGCCGAGTTCCTGGTGCGCCAGCTCGCGCCCGCGGAAGCGCATGGTGATCTTCACCTTGTCGCCCTCGTCGATGAATTTGAGCATGCTGCGCATCTTGACGTCGTAGTCGTGATCGTCGATGCCGGGACGCAGCTTGATCTCCTTGACCTCGATGATCTTCTGCTTCTTGCGTGCCTCGGCCTTGCGCTTCTGCTCTTCGTATTTGAATTTGCCGAAATCCAGGATCTTGCATACGGGCGGGTCGGCGTTGGCCGCCACTTCGACGAGATCGAGCCCGGCCTCGCTGGCCTGGGCAAGTGCGTCGTTCCGGCTTACGACGCCGATCATCTCCCCGCGTTCGTCGACGAGACGGACCCGGGGCGACGTGATCTCCTCATTGACGCGCGGACCATCCCGGCTCGGCGTCACCGTCTGGCTCAGTCTGGCGATGCAGCACCTCCTTCATGTGGTGAACCCGGCGGCGGCGCCGGATTGTGGTTCCGGCCGCGGCCGCGGCGGTTCCCGGCGTCTCAGTCCGCCGGAACCGCTGCCTCCGCCGCCAATCTAGCGATGGCCTCTTCCAGCGCAAGGATTTCTTGTTCCTTGCCGCCGAGACGGCGCAGCGCGACCGAGCGCGTCTCGGCCTCGCGCCGCCCGACCACCGCCAGCACGGGGATCTTGGCGAGGCTGTGCTCGCGGATCTTGTAGTTAATTTTCTCGTTCGCCA